>Ga0066601_10000002_pt1 | contig 181482 bp, 130 predicted proteins | sample Medcelwee11metaG_FD_59487 | JGI IMG/M metagenome (GOLD analysis project Ga0066601, IMG submission 59487) | Freshwater pond sediment microbial communities from the University of Edinburgh, under environmental carbon perturbations - Medium... | ecosystem: Environmental > Aquatic > Freshwater >... | reverse complement strand
GGAGCTTCTTGCATATAATTGAATTTTTCTGCTATTATTATATCGCTCCTACGGAGCTTTGTTTGTTTTTGCTTTTTCAGCTCCTATGGAGCTTGGTTGTTTATTTTCATTTTTTCTATCATGATTCCGCTTCTACGGAGCTTGGTTTTTGTTGCTTTTCAGCTCCGTAGGAGCGACATATTAATAGAATGATTCAAGTTGAAATCTTTTTAGCTCCAGCGGAGCGAAATCTTAATTCCACCTATAGGAGACGCAAAACTATTTAATTCATTCAAAAAATACTTTTTTCCATTTACCTGAATGCAATTATTACTGCTCTTTTTTATTTTTTTTCAAACTTTTATTAACTCTACTTTATCAAAATTCCCGTAAAGAACGCGGGACTACTCAGATATTCTATTTAATGAGTAGCATTTTCTTTGTTTCTGTAAAACTACCACTTTGTAATTTATAGAAATAAACTCCGCTTGTTAGTTTACTTGCGTTAAATTCTACTTCGTAACTACCCGCACTTTGCTTTGTGTTTACCAAAGTTGTTACTTCTCTTCCAAGTACATCATAAACCATAAGTCTCACATCTTGCTTCTCACCTCTCACATCTCGTGGTATTGAATATTTAATTACCGTACTTGGATTAAAAGGATTGGGATAATTCTGCTCCAAATTAAAAGTAAAATTAGCTGTTGGGTTGTTTTCGTTAATGTCAGTCACTAAATCTAAATCATAAATTGCAGAGTAAATATCATAGCTACTTTCATTTATTTTGCATCCAGACCAGGTGAACATAATTTTATCGTCATTCACTGCAAAATTTAAGTCCCGAACATTTGTATTTTCCAACGTGCTAACAACAAAATTTGATTTTACCTTTTCTCCATCGCTGTTGAATGTATTTACCAACAACATATTATTTGAGACAAAAAATGTTATAAACTGTCCACTTTTCACAACGTCAACCTTACCTCTGTCATTTATGCCTAAATCAATTGAAGGTTGAAGCTCTGTGCCGTTTTCATCATAAATTTTTACATATTGATAATAATAAAATTCATAATTAGTATATACAATTAAAAATTTCGATTGCCCTAAATACTTATTAATGGAAGGATAATTCTCTGTTTTTAGCAACAAATTAAGATTATAATCGTACTTATACAAAATATTCGAGATTTTAACATAAAAGAAATCTTTATCAATAAAAATAACTGTACTTTCATTTAGAGTACTTCCAGATATTTCTGTTTGAGCTATTTTCCCTTCATTTTTGGAATATTTAGCAATATAATTTTGTGAATTTGCATAAAAAACGACAAGAAATTCAGAATCGTTAATTATTGAAAAATTCATTCCTACAGAGTTTGAGCCATTTGCACCAGCAAGCGAGTCGTAAGCAACAATGTTTGCGTTTTTATCAACTATCTTAAACCCAATTTGCTTCATTCCATCATTATATGTTTTAGACCAAGTGGAAATTCTGCAACCATCTTCAAAAATTTGGAACGATTCATTTTGTAATATTTCATTTTCGGAAATTAGTTCGCCAGAATTACTTATCAACTGCCCAGCTTTATTCAAATCATTTACCCAATGAACGTAAAATCCCTTATTATCTGCTTTTTTAATTAAAGGACGTGCTTCGTTGCTTCCAGAAACATCATCATTTATTTTTATGCTGTCAATCACCTCAAAATTATTGCATTTGTATAAATAAACATCCCTATCAACAGTCTTGGTGAAAATTATGTTTTGGTTTCCATCCAAAAATATTTGGCTTGAATGCTCAAATTTGGCTGTTGAATCAACAATAGGCTCACCAATAATATCACCATTTTTATCAAAATAGAACAAATTTTTATATTTCTGCTCAATATTATTAATTATCAATGCTCGTTTGTTATTATTCAAATTTGATAATGTAAATACATCCTCAGCCCACCAACCATATTCGCAGTATTCCAAAGTTAATGGAAAAGTCTTTGATTCAAGCAAATTACCCATTTTATTAATTTTGAAACTCTCCAATTTGCACGAATCACTAGCAAATATCTGAAATAAAGTATCACTAACCGATGTTGCCAAAATATGAGGAAAAGAAGAATAATAGCCGCTTAAACGTTGCTTTATCAATTTTTTAGTTAATAAAGAATCTTTATCCGAGAATATTTGAACATAAATTCCAGAAGAATCAAATGAAGTATCCCAACTATTTTCTGATTGATTATAATATGCTACTGCATAAATACCTTTGCTATTAACAGAAATGGATGTATTTGAAATATCGGAGTATGAAAACTTATCATTTTCTGCTATTAATGAATCGGTTAAGTCTTCATAAACTCTATTAACCATAAATCTTCCACCAATGTTAAATACAGAAATGAAATCATTTTTACATTTAACAACTGATTTTTTTTCCCCTGACCAAAACTCAATAAAAAATGGCATTTGATAACTTCCATAATTAAATGATTTTGACATTGAATTATCATGTATAACTCCAATATAGTAAGAATATGCACGCTCATCCCATGGAAAATAGTAATATAAATAAGAGCTATCATAAACGCTAAACGATTTTCCAGTGGTGGAATACGAAATAAGCGTATTGGAAAACGCTCTGTAATTAGTTCCAATTTTAGTTAAATCGGGGTTATATTTTTGAGCAAAACTTTTTGTATCTCCAAGACGACTATCAAGCCACGCAACAACAAAGCCTTTATTTGAATCTGGGAAAATTCTCGCTTCGCTTTGTGAAAACATCGCTATTTCACTTTCTTTATTTACAATTATTGGTGTAACTTCGTTTTGAGCAAAAACGTAATCGGAGAGAAAAATAATAGATAATAACAATAAAAATCCTGCACCTTGTTTCATGTCAACCCCATTATATTATTTTAATTTCTATAAAGTTATGAATATTTTATTCCTTTTACAAGAAATCAATCTAAAAATAAACAACCAAATGCCATTTTTGCTATCACACAAAACACTGGGGGAAGTAAACTATGTTCTGGAAACTCCAAAAGGTGCGTTGGGAACTCTAAACGATGCTTTGAGAAGTCCAAAAGATATTTTAGGAGAACTAACAATTGCTCTGGGAACTCCAAAAGATATATTGGGGGAATATATATCTGCTTTGGAACTCCAACCAATATGTTGGGGGAAACAATTGGAATGTTGGGGATTCCACCAAAACCTAATTAATTAGCATTTTCGCAACAATTTAGCCTTATTAGCAAATTAGCAACTCAACTTTCCCCTCTTACAATAAAAATACTTTTCTCAACGAATCCTTTTCTACTATAAAACATCCAACCGACTGAAAATTAAATTAATAACAAATAAACAAACAAGGAAATACAATGACTTTACACACAAATTTAACACACGTAGAAACTGCTGCTGGTTTAGAAAAAATGCTTCAAGAAAATGAAAATGTAATGGTATGTTGTGGAAGAATGGGACCAATGTGCGTTCCTGTTTACGGAATTATGGAAGAATTGGAAAGTGATTATACAAACGTAAAATTTGCTGATATGTTATTCGATTCTCCTGAAGCAGCTATTATTAGAAACCACCCTGCTTGTGCAAGTTTTGCTGGTCTTCCATTTACAATGTATTACAAAAATGGAAAAGTTGTAAAAGCAACCACTTCAATTCAATCAATGGAACAAGTAACCGATATTTTAGATAGCCAATTTGGTAAATAGAGATTAAAAATGGAAAACAATTTTGATGTAATTATTCTTGGTGGTGGAGCTGCGGGTTTAACTGCTGGAATTTATCTTTCGCGTGCCAAAATGAAAACTCTGATTATTAACGAAGGCACTGCTGGCGGACAAATGGTTTTAACTCACGAAATTGCAAATTATCCAGGAGTTGAAAGCATTGGCGGATATATGCTTGGAAGTACAATGCGACAACAAGCACAGACTTTTGGTGCCACTATTTTTAATAATTCCAAAGTACTATCGTTGGATTTAACTGGAGAAGAAAAATCAATTGAACTTGCACGCAAAGGTAAATTTACTTCAAAAGCAATAATTTTAGCAACTGGCGGTCGCTCGCGTCCGTTAAATGTGCCTGGCGAAGATACTTTTAAAGGTCGTGGAATTTCATATTGTGCCACTTGCGATGGCGATTTTTTCCAAGATAAAGAAATAATTGTTGTCGGTGGTGGAAATTCTGCCCTCGAAGAAGCTGTTTCACTTACAAAATATGCCAAAAAAGTAACTATAATTCACCAATTTGACCATTTTCAAGCTTTGGAACATTATGTTGACGAAGCCACAAAGAATGAAAAAATTGAGTTTATAATGGAATCTGAAATTGCGGAATTTTTTGGTGACGATAAGCTAAACAGAGTTAAAATTGAGAATATGAAAACTCACGAATTTTCGGAAATGAATATTGATGGAGTCTTTATACTTATCGGGTATATTCCAAATACAGATGTTTTTGAAGGAATTGTGGAACTAACCAACCGAAAAGAAATAATTACAACTCGCGATATGGAAACTAACATTCCAGGTGTTTTTGCTGCTGGCGATTGTACTGCAAAAAAATATAGACAAGTTACAACTGCTGTTGCCGATGGAACAATAGCTGGTCTTGCCGCAGTTGAATATGTTAGTAATAAAAAGTAGATATTCTATTTTGTCATACAGTGATGCTTTAACACGGAATCCATTACTTTAAGATAAATTATAAATTTAAGAGGATACAATTCTTGTATCCTCTTTTTTTTAGTGTTATGTTAAGAATTTAGAGATGTCGTGCTGTCCCGATGTCTTTTGGGATCAGCATCTATTTATTTCAGCATCTATTTTCAGTGTAAATTTTGTAATTCCGCGTAATGATAAAATCCGTAAGTTGATAGCTTTAATTGTATGCTAATGTAAAAACTTTATTGATAACCCCAGCGGGGTGAAATAATAATAGAAAGAAATAAAGAAAAAGTTAAAGCCCCGTAGGGGTGACATTTATTAAAATTCCCAACAAAAACTTTTTATGGGAAAATCCACCTTCCCAATGTTCCAAATTTTTACCAATTAAACTCATTTTTATTATTTGTTTATATTATAAATATTTTTATTTTGTGGCCTCAAATAACTAATTTTTATAATATTTTTGGAGGGCAAAATGTTGCCAAACAATTTTCTAAAACTCGCTTTTATTTCAATTCTTTTTTTAACAACTTCAATTTTTGCACAAACTGATACGACCTTAATCGACAAAGGTGTAAACATCTTTTTTTATAATGGTTTAGGCATTTCGTATAAGTACAATGCAAATGAAACATTTAGTTACCGCGTTAATGTTGGTTTAAGTACTTCACTTTCTGATTCGGAAACTGAAAAGGATTATTACTATTTTGATGCCTCCAATTATTACGATACTAGTAGTTATTCCAATGATGGAAATAATACAAATTTCACTGCAAACTTATCTTACTCAGTTCTCTATAATTTAATAAAAGAAAAAACTTTGAATCTTTATATTGGTGCTGGGCCATCGATTATTTATTCATACTCAAAGGAAGAGTCTAATTCTTATAGAGAAAATACAGTTTTCTATAATAGTGAATTACAGACCACTAAATATTATGGAGTTGGAATTGCCGGTTTAGTAGGGATAGATGCCTATTTATCAAATAATATTACTCTTTTTGCTGAATCACAAATTTCTTTACATAGAAATTGGAGAAAAGAAGATGGAGATTACGCTGAATTCTATTCAATTTCTGGTTCACCAACACACACAAGACAAACTAGATCAACTTCATCAAATTTGCAAATGGATTTCACTTTAGTAAAAGTTGGTTTTGGAATTTACTTTTAAGTTGCTTAACTGCATAGTTTAAAATTCCCGCAATTTGTTTAGAAATGACTGTGTAAATTACATTGTTTTAATCTCAAATTGCGGGAATTTTTTATCTATTTGAAAAGTAAACTTAAGGATTTAGAATTATCAATTCTCAATTCTCAATTGCCAATTATCAATTAATTTGTATATTTCAGAATGAAAAAACTGACTTCAATATTATTATTACTAATTTTAATCTCTTGCTCAGAAATTAAGCAACCACCAGGTATTTTAGCAGAAGAACAACCAAAACAGACTTCCCTATCAGAGCCAAAATCTTGGGATTTAGATGATTTCCACTTTGTTGCTCTTGCCAATTTTGAGTTAAAGGCAAAAGTACTTGGAAAAGAACGATACAGATTTGGAACAGAGGCAGAAATTTCGCCTTATGATTTAGCGCTTGGTTGGGGACAAATGTCAAATCAAGAAATTGTTGATAAAATTGATATTTCACAGAGGTCACGTTGGTTTTTCTGGAAAGTTGAGTCATATCCAATTACTCACAAACAAATAGAAGAATCGGCATCCAACATGCACATGATTCCCGCAAATGAAGAAATTAGAGACCAATTGGACGATTTACTTGTTGGTGAAATTATTTACATGAAAGGATATTTAGTTTCAATTTCCAAAAGTAACGGTTGGCATTGGAAAAGTTCGCTTTCCCGAACAGACACCGGAAATGGTGCATGCGAAGTTGTTTGGGTTGAAAAATTACTACGAATTAAATAATCTATTCCACAATTTAGTTAACAAAGAATTTTTGGAATATCAGTGACGCTCCGCCCATTGCACCACTAAATGACTTAAATTGCGAAAATTTGAGTCGAGTGTTTTGAGCAAATTCTGAAATAACATCGTTTAAAATACATTTACGGATAATTGGCTCAATAAATTCTTCGGCTTCGCAAATATCGCCTCCAATAATCACCAATTCTGGATTAAGTAAATCGACATATTGCACAATCCTTTTTCCAAATTCTTTTGCAATCTCTTTTAGAATAAAAATGGCACCTGAATCACCCGATTTTGCAGCCGAAATAATGTGCGATAGTTTAATTACCTCGCCATTTTCGTGCATTTGACAAATTATGCACTCACCTTTATGCATTTCAATAGCATCTTTTATAACATTTTTCAAAAATCCATCGGGTAAAAAAGTTCTAACTTCACCAGCAGCGCCGTTTGCACCTCTGTGTAATTCGTGATTGATAATAAATCCAGCACCCATTCCAGTAAAATTTTGATGAATTACGAGATATAGCATATCTTTTACCATATTTTCGCTTTTTATTAACCATTTTACGCCAAGAGCACCAGCATTTGCATCGTTTTCAATTTGTATATCAAAATTCAATTTAGATTCTAGAATCTCTTTAAAATTAACATTGTGCAAATCAAAACCCATTGAATACAGAATTCTACCTTTGTCGCAATCAACTGTTCCAGGCATTGCCAAACCTAAACCTAATATTTTTTTGCGAGGAACTTTTAAATCCTTAATTACTTTTTCAACAATTTCCTTTATCTGCGTTGCTAATTGTTCGGGGTCGGTTGTGTATTCAATTTTATAAGTCTGTTGGAATAATATTTCACTCTTAAAGTTAAGCAAAACTAAACTGACCAACTTTGAAAGCAATTCAATTCCAAACGTAAATCCATAATCAGAAGATATATCCCACAAAACTGGAGGTTTTCCACCTTGAATTGTCGTTCCACCCATTCCAATGCGGCGAACATATCCTTTTGATTCAAACTTTTTTAATGTGTAAAGTACGGTAGAAATTTGAAGACCAGTAATAACACTAATTTCACGTGCCGAAATTGATGAGTTCATTCTTACGAGGTTAATTATGTGCTGGCGGTTAAGTTGTTTTACTAATTTTGAAGAGCCACTTGTGAACATATCTTTCTATTTTATTAATGGATAAATTATTTAATTACAAATATTAATAAGGTGTAAAAAATACGATATTTTTATTACAATAACCTAATATATTTTTAATAAATTTTTCATCTAAAGTTATATGTTATAGTTAGTTAGGTTTTTAGAATTGAATTTATAACTTATGCCAAACAGCTATTTGGGTTGAATTGATTTTAATACATTTTCCCAAACTAACTGAGGATTATCGCAAACTAACCAGCTTTCTTGTGAACTGCCTTCATAACCCCAAATTGCAATATTTTCTACTCCACAATTGATGGCAGAATTAATTGCAATTGATATTTCGTTTTCTCTTCCACTATCAATTTTGAAACCTTGAATCCATATTTGCGATTTTTTATCGTTTTGTGATGCCAATTCAGAAATAATTTTAGAAAATTCTGCAACCTGCTCAACTGGCTTTTTTGCCCAATGCCAATATGGACCAGTTGAAAAAGTATCAATTGAATCCATTTGGAAGAATTTTCCCCATTCATTGTGAATTAGCTCATTTTTGATATTTGCATTTAAATAAAGCGTGTTTCTAACTCCACTATCTTTTGCTTTTTGAGATAAACGCGAAATAAACTGAAATAAGCTGTTCTTTTTGAATAATTTAACATCTTCTGTTTCTGTTTTCGGAAATGGATAATTAAAATCAGTTTCAAATTTGGATTTACAATTTTCACACATGCAACCCCATCTGCCTGGAACGCTTGATAAAAATCCTTGTTCATGAAAATGTGGTTCATCCCATAAAATTGCATCAACATTGGAATCGATTATCATTTCTACCCAAGAATCCATGAATTTGATAAAATCTGGCGAATTTGGACACGCAATAGGCGTTGGTTTTCCATCATCCAAAATTTGACATGAAGTAAATATATTTTTAGTCGCAAAATTTGAAAAAGGCTCACCTCCAAAAACATTTCCAATTCCCCAAGGATTAACCCAAACATCCAAACCTGCATCATGAGTAATTTTGAAAATCTCTTTCATTGTTCCAGAATTAAACATTAAATCAAATTCGGAATATGTATGAAGCACAAAAGTAAATCCGTTTTGCTTAAGTTCTTGCATATCGGATTTTACATGTTTTAATATTCTATTGCCAAAATATGAAACGCCTATTTGCATGTTTTTCCTTTCGTTTTAAGACGGAATATCAAACAAAATTAAATGATTTTCCTGTAAAGAATAATAGTATTTCACTTCTGAAAGCTTGTTTAAACTATCATAATAAGATAAAATAAAGTGTAATTCATTCTCATGAATATTGTCAAAGATAAATTTGAAATATCCACTTCCCTTTTCTTTAAGATTATTTTGTGGTTCAATTGTTATATTTGAACCATTTATCGGTTTTATCGTAATATCGTGAATTTCTTCACCATCATTAACAAAATAATATACAATTTCATTTAGTGTTTTTTTAATTTTAAGTAATCTAAAAATGGGTGGCAGTGGATTTTTCTCTGGAAAGTCATTCCCCAATATTTCATCTAATTGAGTATTGTTGTCTATTTCAATATTTTCATATTTTTGAAGTAAATTATCAACTTTATTCTCTAAATCCTGTTGTTCTAATTCCGAAATATCCGTTTTCATTATTCCAAACAAACCACCAAAAGGTAATATCCCATTTTTATTTTTTGAAAATCCGTATTTGAAAAACAGAATTACTTGATAGCGATTGATATATAAAACTATAACCATGACTAATAATATGGATATTCCTATAAAATCTTTGCCATCAGAAATTAAGTCATATATTACTTTTTGCGTTAAACTTGGATCATCCAACATTTATAATTCTATTTCTCCATTAGTTATAATTAAATGAAACTTGGGAATAAAATACTCTGTTTTATTTGAGGTGTTTTTTATAACACCTCAAATTATATTTAGAACAACAACTTAAAACAACTTTTTAATATCATCAGCAACATTTTCGGAAACATCAAAACGGATTACATTTCGTTTATTATCAAGCAATGCAGCTCTGTCGCCGAGTGCTTGTGCATTTACTAAAACATTGAATGAAACAGTAGATTTCTCCTTTCCAGCTTCATCTGGAATTTCGACATCTGTTTGATTTTTTGAAACAATTTGAATAAACAATCCATTTCCAGCATCGCCTTTGTGAAGTTGACCTGTTGAATGAAGAAAACGTGGACCAAATCCGACAGTAGTTGCAACTTTATATTCTTTTTGAATTTTTGTACGCAATTCTTGAACAGCAATTTCGGCTTCTTCATTCATATTTACATAAGCTTGAATTGAAACATAACTTCTGCCCAAAACTCCATTTTCACCTTCTTGCATATTTGTCATAAATTTGGAAATTGCTTCCGAAATTTTTGTAACAGAAATATCGCCATATACTTTTATGCCATTTTCGTCCAAAATTGGAGTTAATTTTGCAAGTTCGCCTTTTTCAAAATAATCGCTCATCATTTTGCGAGCAATTATTTTTGCTTCTTCCACGTTTGGTTGGTCAAATGGTTGAATATCAATAACCCAACTTGAAATTACTGTTGCCATTTCCCAAATAAAAAATTGAGCACCCAATTCATAAATGCTGTCCAATTCAATTTCCATCACTGAAAATCCAGAATTGGTTAAATTTGATATAAAATCGGCATTTTTGTTATCATCTTTTAGATAAATATTTACAAATAATCTATCAAAACTATAATTTTCGGGCAGAAGATTTTTTTCGCCTTCAATTGGTAAAATTCCCTTTCCTTCTTTTCCAGTGCTTTCGGCAATTAATTGTTCAGCCCAAGCTCCAAAAGGTTTTAAAGCTTCGGAAAGAATGAAAGTTACTTTATCGACACCTTGTTTTGCAAGTACACCTATTGCAACTCCAATTTTTGCAGTTGAATTACTTTCAATTTTGGATTCCGCAATTGCTAAGTCGACAATTGAGATAAATTTGGCTAAATCAACTCCGAGCAAAGCTGCTGGAACAAGTCCAAAAAGCGATAATGCCGAATATCTTCCACCAATATTTGGGTCATTTATGAATATTTTTCTAAATTTCAAATCCTTTGCCATTTGCTCCAAACCACTGCCTGGGTCAGTTATTGCAATAAAACGTTGCCCAACAATTTCACTTCCAACAATATTAAGTGTTGAGTTGTAAAATCGCTTCATAAAAGAAATTGTTTCTACAGTGCCACCAGATTTTGTAGAGACAATGAAAAGCGTTTTGTTGGAATTATATTTATTTATCATGTTTTGAACTTGGTCAGGATGTGTGCTATCAAGAATTGACAAATCCAAATAGCCGGTTTTAACGCCAAATACTTTTTTGAAAACTTCTGGAGCCAGTGAAGAACCTCCCATTCCTAACAACAAAGCGTGAGTGAAACCTTCAGATTTTATTAATTCAACAAATTCATTTATTTCATTCAATTTGGTTTTTGCAACATCGGAGCAGTCAAGCCAGCCGAGTCTGTTGCTAATTTCTGTTGGATTTTCTCGCCAAACTGTAAAATCCTTTTTCCAAATACGTGAAAATATCTCATTTTTATCTAATTCGGCAAATTTTGATGCAAATTCACTTTCATATTTGCCAAGATTTAACGTTACTTTACTCATTTTTTAACCTCACTATATTATTTTTTAATTCTTAATCTTAATTCTTACTCTTAATCTAAATTCTCTTTTTGTTCGTCGCGTCGAATTGCCATTAATTGGATTCCGCGGAATGACAAATTGCTTAAATTGACAGCATTGCAATCAAAACACACCCCTGATGCTTCGCATTTTCCCCTCTCTAGAGGGGATTTTTTAAAAGATATAATCAATATCTCATTCAATTCCAAAAAGTTTTTTCATTTCGTTATTACTAATGCTTTGAGCAATTTTTTCTTCATCCACAAAGCTATCAATTTTATTCATTTCGCGTGCAAAATCTTCCGATTTTACAATTGTGCAACTATTTACTCGTGCAAAATCCAAAACATTTTGGTCAGAACTAACAACGGTAATTAGTTTTGGATTATCCGAAACTGAAATTTCATCCTTAATTTTGTTATCAGCATTTGTATTTTCGGAATAAGTGATTTTTATTCCTTTTCCAATAATTACAGAACTTTGATGTCCGTCAAAATGCAAAGAAACGCCAACTTTTTTATGATGGAAATATCTTTCAAGAACAAATACTAATCCTTCTCGCGAGGATTGTTTGTCCTTTTTCTGCTTATCCCAAAGTTTTGGAATTTTACCAATTAAATTATTTCCATCAATAATATATTTTCGTTTCAATTTAACTTAATATCCCGAATAAATATCTTTTGATTTTGAAAGTTTCAAATCTCTAAATTCTGGAGCTTTTAATCTAATTTCAAATCTAAATCCTTTATACGTTCCAAGTGGAGTCCAAGCCAAATTAGCTTCCCAAGCGTGTAAATCGCGATAAATTGTAACTTGAGGCGTATTTATTTTTTTATTTGTTACGTCGTAACTTCCTCTAAAAGTGAATTTCCAATTTTTAGTTAGATTAAAACTCAAATCAGCACCGATATTAGATCTTTCTGTTTTTTTCTTAACTACTTTGTCAGCAAAATTATAATTATATGTTAAATTCAAATTCCATGGAATTTCAAAATTTGGTGTTTCATCTTTGTATAATTCAATAAAATCGTCATCTTCTTCGTTAGTTTCAAGATTTCCATCATCGGAATCATCTTTTTTTGAATCTTTTTTCTTTTTCTTTTCGGCTTCAGTTTTAAATAAATCGGCGGAAAGTGATGTAGAAAGATTTACATTAAAACTTGTCATATTTAAAAGCGGACCATTATTGTTTGCCGAAAAAGTATTTATTTCATTTCCATCAAAAAAAGAATAAGGTGAAAATACCGAGCTTCCTTGCAAAGAAAGCATACTTCCAATTTGTGTTCTAAAACTGACGTTTATATCATCAATATTTAAAGAATCGGCAACAAAATTATATCCACTCGAAACAGTTAAATCGAGTAATTTAATTTTTTGCGATTCCGAAGTTGTGTCAGTTGGGTCTTTCATTGTTTTAATTTCGAACATATTTCCAATAGAAAGTGAAAGTCGTTGAGCTTCGCCGGAACCAGCACTTCCAAAAATTTGATTTCCAAATTTATCATATTTTATTACTCGTCCAGTTGAATCGATATACGAATCAAAATATCCCCAAGTATCGGTTGAAAAATCTGGATGATAAGAATATGAAACGCGAGGCTCAAAAGTATGCCTAAATGCCGAAATTCCTAAAATTTCGGGCTGAGCAACTCCATATATTTTTGTAGAAGTTGAAAGCGAAAAATTGAATGTATTTACCGTATTCAAATCGTTAATATCGTATGATGAAAGGTAAAGACTATCGTCGCCATTTGAATCGGTAGTAGTTTTAAATTGCTGAATTTGTCGTTTATTATACCATTTTGAACTAATTTGCAAATTTGGCGATAGACTAAAATATCCAAATTTTGGCGATGCGGAAATATTTAATGAGTGATTTAAACCAGCGTGAATTGTTGAAACTTCACCAGTTTTTCGTCTATTATTTCTAAAAGCACCTGAATAATCGTAACCAATGTATTCGTACCAGCTTTTACCGCTTCCATTTCCACTTTTGCTCTGAAAAGGATAAACTCTCGATTTCGAAAATGAAACATTTGGCAACTCTTCTGTTATATCTCCAGTTTGCAAATTTTGGATTCTGTTATAATTCATCGAAAGATTAATTCCACTTTCTTCCCACCGTTTGGAAAAAGTAGCATTTGAAACTATTTCTTGCTGAACTAAATCGTTAATATTTGGACTGTTATAACGATAATAATCACTCGACATAAATTTGAGACGAACATCGAGTTGCATTGTTGGAGTAATTGTCTGATTGTGATTTACATTTACATTCCATTCAAATCGTTCGGAATAATTTGGGTCGCCAACTTCGTTAAATATTTCATTCGAAAATCCACCATTTACATTTCCAGTAAAATCATAACGTTTATTATAGCGCATTCTTCCGCGAAGTCCGTAACCGCCTTTAAAATAATAATCGCCAGTTAGGGCTGCATCTGCGTAATCGTTTATCACATAAAAATAGCCCATATTTCGCAAAAACCAGCCTTGAGTTTCGGTGTAACCATAAGCTGGAGTTATAATTCCAGAAGCTCTTCCAGTTTTGTTTGGAAAAACTCCCCAAGGCAAAGGAATTGGAAACGGAACGCCACCAACATACATAAAAATCCATTTTGCAATGATTTGTTCGCCTTGAATTATTTTCATTCTATCAGCACCAAAATAATAATGTGGTGTATCAGCATCGCAAGTTGTAAACTTTCCATCCTCGACAAAAAATGTCTTTTTATCAACTTTTTTAACTTTTTCGCCATAATATGTTTTATTTTCGGCACTATTTTTTGCAAGCGAAATAAAACCTTGTTGCGTCTTGAAGTTATATTTTATGCTAGTTCCCTCGTATGTATCACTTGCTTCAACCAAAACTGGTGTTTCGATAAGTTTAACATTCAAAGAATCTGTAGAATCTTCACGACCAATTGCTTCCAATTCGCTTGTTTCAAAGTTTATTTTAATATTTCCACTTTTTAACGAAGTCTGTTTATATTTTATATCACCTTCGCCAAACAAGTACATTTCTTTGTTTTTCACCTTAAAAATCAAAGAATCCTTTGCGTTGGCGTATACAATTGCGTCAATTTCGTCATCTTTTTTTTGTTTTAAAGAATCAGTAGTGTTAAGCGAATCTGGAATATTTAGCGAATCATTTACAGAAATAGCCAAAGAATCTGGAAATATTTTTGTTGAAACAGAATCGGTATTCTGAGCAAAAATCTGAATTGAAGTTAGTAATATTGCAAATAAATTTATTTTCATTAGTGACAATTTTATCAAGAAAAAACTAAGTGTAAATATACTGTTTTGTTATTTTGGAAAAAACAGTATAAATCCTATCTAAACTCATAATCAACAATTTTAATTTGTTCAGGATATGAAATATTTCCAATAAAAGTGCCAATTACAGGTTGTGCAAATAAAGTAACTTTATTGGTAGATGAATTTTTTCCTCCAAGTTCTAATGCGGCTTTAAGTATTTCATTTATGTTGTTGCTGTTTAGTAATTCAAAAAGATTTACACTAATTTTTATTCCCAAATCCTCTTTTGATTGATTTCCAGCAATTGTAAGTGGTTCTTGAATATTTCCAGTTACAATTTTTTTGTCATTTAGGAACAATTCCCACGGAAATGATACAATTTCGAGGTTTAAATTATCCGAATTCTTTTCCGCATTTGGATTTAGAACATCAACATTTAGTATAAAAGAAGCGTATAATTTTTTATTAGTTAAAGCTTGCACTAATTTTAGCAATTCGGTTGGTGAAAAATCGCTTAATTGATTTTTTCCACTAATGGAAATATCTTGCACTTCAAAATTGGAAATTGAATCAATTTTGAACTTCAATTTCATTATATTTTCGAGTGAATTTAAAGCCGAACAACTTGGAATTACTGCAAGTATTAGCAATAAACTGATTGCAGCTTTCCATGATTGCTTCATTTTGGATTGGAATCGCTCTTTTTTAAGTGTATTTATTTTGAGTTTACTTTTCATCATATATTCTATTTTTATTTTAAATTATCTTCAAATTTTGATTCTTGAATTTTTTTAATAATCATTTCTGCAACAACTAACGCTCTAAGTCCATCTTTTCCAGAAACGACTGGAGTTTCGTTGTTTATAATTGCATTAATAAATAATTGTTGCTCATATCTTAACGCATTAATCTCTTTTTGTTCCGGCTGTTCATATATTATCGCCTTTTTCTTATCACCAATACCCATTTCGCCAAAGGAAATAAAATCCTTTAGTGATTTATCATCGGGCGAAACTAAACGAAATATTTCGGAAACACCTGAATTAAAATCAACTGCAATATAAGCATCTCGTTGGAAAATTCTCATTTTTCGCATTTTTTTCTGCGAAATTCTACTTGCAGTAACATTTGCAACAGCACCATTTTCAAATTCAATTCGCGCATTTGCAATATCCAAACTATCCGAAACTACATTTACTCCGCTTGCACTAATTTGCTTAACTTCACTTTTTACAAGACTTAAAATTATATCAATATCGTGAATCATTAAATCGAGCACAACTGCAACATCTGCTCCGCGTGGATTAAATTGTGCCAATCTATCAGTTTGAATGAACATTGGGTTCAAATTATATTTATCAAGCGAAACCAAAGCCCCATTAAATCGCTCAATATGTCCGACTTGCAATTTCAAATTTTTCTCGTCAGCAAGTTTTACAATTTCTTCTGCTTCCCAAATTTCGGATGTAATTGGCTTTTCTACAAATACGTTTACTCCAGCAATTAATGCCGTTTTTACTAATTGATAATGCGATTTTGTTGAAGCAACAATTATTGCAGCGTCAATTTTTGATAACAAATCGCTTAATTCATTAAAAGCTGTTGTTTTAAATTCGCTTGCAACGCTTTCAGCCGCTTGAATATTTATATCAAAAACTCCTACTAATTCGGCATTTTCAACTTCTCTAATCAATTTTGTGTGAAGTTTGCCTAAATATCCTGTTCCAATAATACCAATTTTAATTTTGTCCATTAATTCCTACTCCGTATTTTTTTGTATCCAATTATTTTATCGTAACCGCCAAGTTCATCAGTTTTATAAAAAAGGAAGATATAAAATTCGCGATTTGTTGCCCACGAATTTCCCTCCAATTCTATCCAATTTATATTTGTTAAATAGTTATTTTCTATATCGGCAACAACGTATTGATAATCATAAACACCTCGTTTAAGTTCAACATTTGTTGAAAATATTCCATCTTTTTCAACTAATTTATACTCTGGATAAATATCCCAATTAGTAAACGAGCCAACCAGGAAAATGTTTTTATAATAATCGTCTGGAGTTCTTATTTGAAATTTAACATCCAAATATTCAGAGTTGGAATTTTTATAGTTCATAATTTTTGAACCGCCAAAATTGTCATTTTTACTTGGATTAAATTTGTTTGAAACCTCAATTCCATCAAATTGGGCGTCAGTTTTAGGTGTTTGGTGTTTTGATTTATTCATTAAATCCACTTGCCTATATGCACTTCCTGGTTGTATATTTTTTACAATAAAAGAAAGTGAATTATAACTATCTATTTCGTAATAATTGAATTCATTATCATAAGTTTTTTCAATAATAATTGGATCTTCAATTTTTTTGTTTTCAATTATTTCAACAAAATTAACCTTTTCAACAAACAATGAGTCAGGAACGGAAGCTGATATTTTGAAATCCCAAATCTCACCAAAAACTGCTGGAACTACATTTTTGCCATGCATTCTCTCATCGGAAATGGTAGTTTTTAAATCGATAATATTATTATTAATTACATAAAACTTGCCTTCGGCATAAATATTATCAGAATTGTAAGCATCTTGAATAAAAAACATCCATTTACCCGAAAAAGGAAATTTCACATTATTATTTGGGAAACTATTTGTGTAGTGATAATCTATAGCATCACTCTGAAAAGGAAGTTTTTCAAACCACAAGTTTCTTTCAGTATTATAAATATCATCTCTTAATAAGCCACTTTCGTACGGTTGCCAGTTTTTGTCACAAAAAACGAAATGAATTTCCCAATTTGGTAAGTCATCACATTCTAAATCAAATTCAATTGTAATTTTTGAACCAAGAATCGAAATTGGAAAAGAAGTTTGATCATTTGCTTGAAATATACGTAAGGATTTAATTATGTAATCCTCTTTAGCAAAATTTAAATTAACAAAAATGAAAAAGGCAAAAATCACCAATTGAAAAACGTTAACATTTTTTATTGAGAAGTGCTTGTGCATTATTAACCCTCAAGGTTTTGTGTTTATCTAAGTATTCTTAAATACTCTTAAAATATAATTATTTGTTAAAAATATCGATTGATTTAATTGAATCATGTATAATGTTAACTTGTCTATTTTTTAAATTCATTCCAATCAATTTCTATTATCATTCCAAATACTAATAATAGATGTTACTTTTAAAATTACTGATAAGAGTTGAGTTTTACAATTTAATGAGCTGTAAAAAGAGCTGTAATATTGTAAAATTTGTGATTTGAGCATAAAAAAATCCAAGATTTGGGTTTCATAACCAATTCTTGGATTTATGTGTTTTTCATTTTAGAAAGAATGTTATTTTAACAGAACTAACTATTTTAATTATTTTTGTTCAACTGATATTGAACCACCAGAAGTTTTGGCAGTTAATGAAGCTCCGCCATTATTGAATTTTCCTTCAAATTTTGATTTACTAAGTTCTGACATTTTTGAATTTTTGAAGTTGTTATCAATACTTCCACCAGAAGTTTTTAACAGAACATCAGCAGCAAAGTTGGATGAAAGAACTATTGAAATATCACCGCCAGAAGTGCCAAGTTCAACTCCAGAATTTTGACCATTGTAATTTAGAACAATATCGCCACCACTTGTTGCGGCTAATATTTTACCTTCGGTTGCTTCAATTTGAATATCGCCACCACTTGTTTTTGCTTCTAAGTCGCTTTTATGTGCAGTTACAACAATATCACCACCAGAAGTATTCAAAACTGAATTTCCAGAATATTTGTTCACCGCAATATCGCCTCCAGAAGTCTGAGCATTTAATTCACCATTAGAATTTTCTACCAAAACATCGCCACCAGAAGTTGAAATTTCTTTTTTACCTTCAACACTTTTCACAGAAATATCGCCACCAGAAGTTTTCAAACTTAGAACAAATTTTGAAGGAACTTTCACAATTATTTTGAAATCCTTTGAAAACGAAAAAAGGCTAAAATCCGATTTTTTCTCAGTTTTTACACTCACAACACCATTTTCATATCCAAAATTGAATTTGAAATAATCGTTAATTTTTTCTTTTCCTTCAACAATAATACTAACTTCTTCTTTATCCCAACTGCTTACAATTATATCGGCAGATGACATTTGAGCCAAGAATTTTTCGCCCATTTTTACGTTGTAGCTCTTTTTATGCAAAGCATTTTCTCCCGCAAAAATTGATGAATTAATAACCATTCCAAGAACGGCTAAAGCCACTAAAAAAGTAAATTTTGATTTTTCGCGTAATGTTTTCATTTTGTCTCCAAGTTGTTTTGTGCAATTTAGACTGATTACTTTAAAAAATGTTACAAGTTGTTAAAAATTTTCAACAACTATTTTTCCTACAATTTTTGTAAGTTTTGTTATAAAATAAAATTAGGTATAAATGAAGTTTTTAATAGTTGCAATTGGTGCTGGGTTTGGCGGTGGAGCCCGTTATTGGTTGTCAAATTTCGTTTCAAGATTGCTTCCAGTATTTTTCCCCTATGGAACTCTTGCTGTAAATGTTATTGGAAGTATAATTCTTGGAATTTTAATTTTTGGATTTGAAGAAAAAGGCAATTTGAGTTTAACGTTAAAACTCTTTCTTGGAGTTGGATTTTGTGGTGGATTTACAACTTTTTCAACGTTTTCGTTAGAAACATTTAGTTTAATCAAAAATACAGAATTTTTATTGGCAGGATTAAATGTTTTTGGAAATGTTATTTTAACAATTTTTGGAATATATCTTGGTTATTTAATTGCGAGGTAAATTATGAATAATTTTGAAAATGCAAAATTGTTACGAATATTTATAGGCGAATCGGATAAAATTGGAAATGTTAATGTTTATGAAAAAATTGTTTCCGAAGCCAGAAAAGAAAATCTTGCTGGTGCCACAGTTTATAGAGGAATTATGGGTTTTGGCAAAAATAGTATAATTCACACTTCCAAAATATTTGCACTTTCGGAAGATTTACCACTTGTAATTGAAATTGTTGATAGTGAAAGCAAAATTGATGATTTTATTCCAAAAGTGAAAGAAATTTTTGAAAAAGCTGATAATGGCGGTTTAATTACAATTGAAAAAGCCGAAATAATTCACTACACTTCCTCAAAGAATGGAATATGAAAAACTATTTTTATACCACAATTTTACTAATAATTCTTATTCCAGTTTTTGCAAAAGCTCAAAATGAGTATGATTTTTTGCAATTTGCAAATGAAGCCGAAAATTATTACTCAGCACCATTTCATTGGAATAAAAATGACATTCTAACTTTTGGAATTGTTGCCGCAACTACAATTACGGCAATGCAATTTGATGATTTAATCAAAAATGAAACTACCAAAATAAATTCCGAGCGTAAAAATTGGTTAATGGAAGCTGGACGTTATTGGGGCGAACCAATTCCGTCATTTATTTTGAGTGGAGCTTTGCTACTTCATGGAATATCGAATAATAACGAAACAACTAAAAAAATTGGTTTTGAAATTGGACAATCGTTTGTTTACTCCGTTTCGGTTACAAGCGGATTGAAGATAATTATTGGTCGGTCGCGTCCTTACACTGGAAATTTATCAACCGTTTATTCCCCTTTTTCATTTGGAAATGATAATATGTCGCTTCCATCTGGTCATACAACTGTCGCTTTTTCTTTATCAAGCGTACTTGCAGCAAATACAAATAACGATGGATTAAAGATTTTAGCATTCATTCCAGCAATTTTAACTGCAACTTCTCGAGTTTATCAAAATTATCATTGGACTTCGGATGTGGTTCTCGGTGCGGCAATTGGATATTTTACTGGCAAATTTATAACCGATTTACACAAACAAAATGAGAAAAATTCAAATTTGGATAATATTCCACTACTTTCATTCTCATTTGCATTTTAGAGTTCCAAAATAATGTATTTTTTAACTCATTTGTTATTTGTTTCTTCTGTCTATTAGCTTAATACTTTAATCTAAATACTTGGTCTAAAATGAAAACTTATTTTATAATTTATGTTGAAGATTTTTATAAATCAAAAATATTTTACGAGCTACTTTTTAACACAAAACCAATAATTGATGAACCTGGAATGGCAGAATTTAAATTGCCAGATAATTCAACTTTTGGAATAATGCCAAACACCAGCCTTGAAAAATTATTTGGTAGCGATTTCAAAATTGAAAAAAACCGAAAATCACTTCCACAAACTGAATTATATTTTTTAGTGGATGATGCAATTTCATTTCATAACAAAGCAATTCAGCTTGGTTCTACTGAAATTAGCGCTTTTTCCGAAATGGATTGGGGACATAAAGTTGCATATAGCTTAAACCACGATGGGCATATTTTAGCTTTTGCAGAAATCATTAAATAAGTGAACTTTTCTCGAATTTATTCTTCTTTTGCAATTACTTTTAATCTGCCAAATGAATTAACTGTCGTTTGAGGAATTGAAACTTTTTCGCGATCTTTTAGCAAATTTAATAATTCAAAAGCATTAGCAACTGCATTTCCTTTTGGGTGATTATTCATAACAATGTAAATATCTTTTACGCTATCGTCAACTTCTTGAATACGACGTTTAATTGAAATCAATTCTCCAGGAGAATACAAATATTCATAACGAGCATTTTGCTCTTCGTAAGTTTTATCTTTTCCAAAATTATTCGATTTTTTCCAAACATCCTCATTTCTGCCATGAAACCGAATATACATCGAATTATTTCCGACAATTGGCGAAAAATCAATTGATTCACCCAAAGTTGGTAAATCAACAGTACAAAATGTTATGGTTTTAGCTTTTTTACTTTGCCATGATTTATGTCGCACTTCAACATATAACTTATATCCATCAAAAATTTCTACAATTTTTTTCATATAATTCATATTTGCATCATTAAATTGGAATGAATATGGAAATTGTATCAACAATCCACTTAATCTTTCGGCATCGTTTAGCTGATTTAGATTTTGCAAAACAGAATCAATTTTTAATTTGGAAAAATTATGGCTGTGTGTAAAATCGTTATGAAGTTTAAGAGTAAATGTAAAATCCTTTGTGTCATCCAATTTACGAAGCCAATTATCAACTATTTTAGGATTTAAATAAACATAATAACTCGTATTTACTTCAACAAAATTGAAATAATTGGAATAAAACTGCAACCAATCAAAACTATCCGATTGATTTTTGGGATAAAATACATGCACCCAATCTTTATAAGACCAGCCAGCAGTTCCGATATGTAAATTAGGTGTAGGCATAAAATTAACTAACAATTAAGCTAAAAAAGACGATAACAGAAAAAAGAGAATGGGCAACGCAATTAGCAATTACTTTAAATAATTGCTAATTGTGTTCAAAAATTACATTTCACCATAAGGCATTTTAGGTACTTTTCCTAACAACCGAGCATAAACAGCTAACGAACCTCTATGATGGGCAGTATGGTCAGAAATTGCTCCAACAATAGCCAATTTAGGAGCACCAGTCATAATTTCGCCTTCTATTGGTGCGTATAATTCTGAATCATCAATGGTTTCCAATTTTGAAATACCTTTTTCAAATTCATCTTTGAAATATTTAACAGATTCTTCTAAAGAGGTATATTTTTCCATTTTTTCGTTATAATTTTCAAAATTCATATCATAACCTTTATCGGTAAAAACTCCGTCAAAAAACCAACTAACTGTATCAGCTGCGTGTGCAATTTGTTGAGCAACAGAATACATTTCAGCTTGTGGCTTAAAGTTGGAATCTTCTTCCGACAAAACACTGATAGTATTTAAGAAAAAACTTTCTTGTGTTTTCAATTGTTCAATTAAACCTTGTTTCATATTAATTCTCCTAATTATTATTGAATTTATTTTTTAAGTGAATATCCAAATTAAAATTATACTTTGGATATTCACTCAATTCCTTTCTCAAAAGAAATTTCTACTCTTCCACCCTATTTAATCCATTTAAAGCAGCAACGCGGTATGCTTCTGCCATTGTTGGGTAGTTAAACGTTGTATTTACAAAATACATTAAATTGTTATTTTCATTTGGTTGCGACATAATTGCCTGCCCAATATGAATAATTTCTGAAGCCCCGGTTCCAAAACAATGAATTCCAAGAATTTCAAAAGTTTCACGATGGAATAATATTTTTAACACACCGGTTGTTTCGCCAGTTATTTGTGCACGTGCAAGATGTTTGAAAAATGAACGACCTAATTCATAAGGAATTTTTTCTTCGGTTAATTCTTTTTCAGTTTTTCCAATTGAGCTAATTTCTGGAACTGTGTAAATGCCAGTTGGAATATTTTTAACAAGGTGATAGTCATTTTTGCCCTCCACAATATGTGTTGCCGCAAACCTGCCTTGGTCATAAGATGCACTTGCCAAACTTGGATAACCAACAATATCACCAACGGCATAAATATGTGGAATATTTGTCTGATGATTTTCATTAACTTTAATTGAGCCTTTATAATCTACATTAAGTCCAATTTTTTCGAGTCCAATATTATCAGAATTTCCAGTTCGTCCTTGTGCCCAAAGCAGATAATCCGTCCTAATTTTTTTGTTGGATTTCAAATAAATAGTCACACCATTATCATCGGCTTCAACTTTTTCATATTCTTCGTTGTGGCGGATAATTACGCCATTTTCGCGTAAATGATAAGCCAAAGCATCAACAATTTCATCATCCAAAAAGGACAAAAGTTGAGCACGATTATTAATTAGATTTACTTTTGTGCGTAAACCTCTAAAAATTGAGGCATATTCGCAACCAATTACACCAGCTCCATAAATAGTGATAGATTGTGGATGACCTTGCAAATCTAAAACTGTGTCGCTATCAACAATTCTTGGATGCGAAAAATCAACATCATCTGGATGATAAGGACGTGAGCCAGTAGCAATAACAAAATAATTAGCAGTATATTTTCTAATTTCGCCACTACTGTGATTAACAGAAATTGAATTTTCATCAATAAAAGTTGCAAATCCGTCCAAAATTTCAACCCAATTTCTGATGTAAAATCCCTTTCGCAAATCCATTTGACTTTTAATTACAGTTTCGGCTGTTGAGAGTAATTCTTGAAAATTTACATTTCTAAAATCATTTCTGTTTTGAAGAATTTGTGTTGCATGCCTTAATGCTTTGCTCGGAATTGTTCCTCTGTGAGTACAATTTCCTCCAATATTTGCAAAACTATCACACATTGCAACTTTTTTGCCAGCTTTTACGGCTTTCATTGCGGCACCTTCGCCACCAGGTCCGCTACCAATTACTATTACGTCATAATCCATATTTTTAATTCCAACTTAAAATTTGATGTATAAATATAAGGACAAATTATACTATTTTCATTTTTCAATTATTCCATAAACTTTTGCAAGAAAAAATCGTTTAATTTGTTGCCAAATGATTAGAAATTGCAATCAATCACTATTTACTAATTTTAAAATAATCCAAGTTGTCTTTCTTCATTCGAATATTTATCCTCGTGTTTAAGTAACCAATCCTTTCGCCACATTCCACCAGCGTAGCCGGTTAAACTTCCATCGCTACCAATTACTCTGTGACAAGGGACAATTATTGAAATTTGGTTTTTTCCATTTGCCGCACCAACTGCACGCATCATATTTTTACCACCAACTTTTTCGGCTATATAATTGTAACTTACTGTTTTGCCAAATGGAATTTTTATTAATTCATTCCACACTTTTTGTTGAAATTCTGAGCCATTTTGCATGATGGAAACATCAAATTCCTTTCTTTCTCCAGCAAAATACTCATTTAGTTCCGTTTTGCATTTTTCAATTATTTCGTTACTGTTTTCTGCTTCCATTTCTGTGTTATTAAAGACAAATAAAATGGAATTAACACAATTCTCGTCGGCTTCTATTTTTAGCTGTCCAATTGGCGTTTTAAGATACGATATATATTTTACAAGCATTTTAATTCCAATTCATATTTCAGTCTAATTTCATCCAACTTTTTTTGCCATTGTTCTATAAACACCAATTACAACACCAATTAATTGAAAATTTGGATGCGTATTTTCAACAATTATTGGTGCATATTCTGGATTTTCGGAATGTAGTTCAATTACATCTTTCTTTTTTTCCAATCGTTTAACAACAGCGGCATTATCTAAAACGGCAACCACAAATTGACCGTTTTCAGCTTGGATATTTGGATTTACAATAACAATATCGCCAGTAAAAATATAAGCATCTTTTAAGCTATCGCCTTTAACTTTAAGTAAAAATGATTCGTTTGGAACATTTGCAATTGTTGGCAATTCTATTGTATCTATTGAATCGGGATAAATTGTAAGTGGATTTCCGGCAGCAACTTCGCCAAGAATTGGACGTGGAATAAAAAAGTTGTTATCAAAAGTGAGTTCAATTCCACCCGAAATTTTAGGATTTCGTTTGATAAATCCTTTTTTTTCTATTGATTGCAAATGTTGTTGAACTGTTGAACGATTTTTATATCCAAAATGTTTTGCAATTTCTGCAAGTGTTGGAATTTTACTTTTTGTTCGCAACTCTATTAAATAATCCAAAATATCTTGCTGTATTTTCGTTAAATCTTTTTGCATTTTTCTCTCCAATAACCGAATACCATACATTTGTATGGTGCAATTTATGAATAAAAAAATAATTGTGCAAGAATTTTTTTGTAAGATTAAAAGTTATTTTTAGTGAAGCAGATTTGAATCAAAAAGAATTCCAACAACTTTAGCCTTCTATCAGGTTTTGTCAAAAATGGATGCTGATCCCGAAAGCCTTCGGAACAGAATCACAATTGTTGAATTTTAACCATACACTAATGTTATTGGATGAATATTATCTAAAAAATATTGTTCAAAACTGTTTCTAACTTATCGCGTAAAATTGGTTTTGAGATAAAATCGTTAAATCCAGCAGTTATAAACCTATCTCTATCACCAGGAAGAACGTAAGCAGTAACAGCAACAATTGGAACTTTATCATACTCTGGCATTTTTTGAATTGCACGAAGAGCGTCCAAACCATTGTATTCGCCTTGCAGATTTATATCCATAATTATAAAATCAAACTTCTTATTTTGAAGTAATGGAATTGCTTTTTCAAAACTATTTGCAAATTCTATCGATTTTAATCCTTTCATCTGCACTTTAAACAAAATTTGAGAGTCAATTTGATCTTCAACATAAAGGCATGAAAGATTTTCGAAGCTCAATTCATCGCTTATGGCAACTTCGGCTTCTGTAATTTTTTGTGATTCAACTTCTTGAAATTGTGGTTCTGTCTTAAGAGGAACTTCCTGAATATTTTGTTGCGAATTTGATTGAGTATTTACATTTACTTGAACTGTAATTGGTTCTCTAAATTCTTCAACTCTTTGTTTTGGAACAATTTCTATTGGCTTTTCTTCAATTTTTTGCTCATCTAAAACTAATTCTTTTATTTTTTTATCCTTAACTAATTCATTTTCGGAATCGTTATGTGCTTCAATCATTTCAGATAATTTTTTAGTGTTAAAATGTATTGGAATAGTGAAACCATATTCAACTGGTTTGCCATATTTTGAAATTACTCCAATACTATTTGTTAACAATTTTGATAAATTTACTACATAACGCAGCGTAAAACGAGATATTCCATATTTATGACGAATACTATTTTCATCTCCAGAAAATATTTCGTTTAACGAATCGCACAATTCTTTTGAAATTTCGTTTCTTTCATCCTTAACCGAAATAATGCAATTATTTGTATCGCTTTGATAAGCAGAAAGATAAATTTTTTCATTTTTTGAAGCGCGAATTGCAAAATCGACTAACATTGTGGCAAGGACTTCAATTTTTGTTTTATCAGTCTCAAAAACTAACGAAGATGAAATTTTTCCATAAGAAAACTCTTTGTTATAATTTGAAATAACTTTTTTTGTGTCATTTTCAATTTGGTCAATCAATTCAACAAAATGAACATTTGTAGGATTTATTTTCATTTTGTTTTGTTCCAATTCAGAATATTGAACAGCGTTATCCATCAATTGCAACAAAATTCTTTGATTTTGTCGAATAATATCAATTGCTTCTTTAGTTTCATCGTTGGAAGAATCACCATTTTCTGCTAATTCTTGCGAAAATCCAATTATTACATTTACTGGAGTTAAAAGTTCGTGGAAAAGATGGCCTAAAAATTCAGAATCCAAGTTTCCACTAACTTTGCTTGTTGAAACCTCGTTTATTATCTCTTTTTGGACAACTGTTTTAATAATTACATCTTTTTCAGATTTTACAATAATTAAAAACGATTCAACTTCTTTGTTGGAACCAATTGTTGGAATTGAAATTAACTTTACTTTAACTAAAGAACCATCTTCTTTTTTGAAATCACATTCTAATTCATTTCTTTTAAATGAAGAAGCGTGAAAAATAGAAGTATTAATTTTTGCTCTAAATTCATCAGCTACAAACGATAAAAAAGGACGTTCTAAAACTGACTTTTTATCGTAACCAAATTTTTCATTTATTGCGTTATTTACTTCTTTAACAAATCCATCACTATCTGTTTTAATAATTATATCACTTGTATTTTCAACAAACAGATTTAATTGATTTACGACTTTGTCATTTTGCAGATTTTTTGAAATATCGTGAATTATGTTAAAATGTGCTCTATTTCCGTTAAATTCAATTCCAGATTTACTTACTTCCACTTCAATTGATGAACCATCTTTTTTCTTTTGTCGCCAAGGACCGCTATATCCGCGTTCAAGCGTGTTGTGTGATGAAGAATCAACCAAAGTTTGAATATCTTCTGGTGCGTATAAATCCGTCAAATCCATTCCAAGAAATTCATCTTCTCTATAACCGTAAAAATCCAAAGCTGCTTTGTTAACTTTTAAGAACTTAAGGCTATCAACGCTATAAATAAACATCGGGTCTGGACTTGTGTACATTATTAAATCAAACATTTTTTCACTTGAAGCAGTTTTGGAGTTTTTTTCCAAAATTTGAATAAATGAAAAATAATAACATTCTTCGGCGTTAATTACTGATTTTTTATACTCAAATACGTACTCACTTTTGCCTATTTTGATTGTAGTTCCAGAATCTTTTTGCATCAATTTATTAAAATCGATATTAAATATTGATTGTAAATTTTGGTTCACAATTGATTGAGGATTTAAGTTAAACTCGCGAGAAAATTTGTTTGAAAAACTTTTAACGACAAAATTGTTTGCAACTAATACAAAAACTGCTGGAATTTCTTCAATATTTAGCGAAGAAGCACTTGGTTCTTCATTTATTAAAGTCTCCAATTTGAACGATTTTTGCTTAAATCCAATAATTGCTACTACTTTGTCATCAATATCGCAGATTGGAAATTCGACAACTTGTACTAAATCTTCATTGCTTTTTTTAGAAAATGATTCGTAAATAACCGAATTTGAAGTAGAAACAATGTAATTAGTCACACTTTTAACTAAAAGATATTCGTTATAATCATACAAATCTGCAAGAATTTTTCCTTCAATTTCGGATGTTTTTTGATTTAATGATTTTGCAAAAACTTCGTTTACAATAATCATTTTTTCATTAGCATCTTTTATCCAAAAACCAAAATCTAATTGGTCAATTTTTCGTCTAAATTTTTGTCGTCCGATAAATGTAAATGGATATGATTGTTTAACTATATCAATTATTTCCAAAATTGATTTATCTTCAATAAATTCGTTAACTTCATCAGTATTAATTTTTAAATGCGATACTAATTTATCGTTTCCCAAATTTGCAATATTTTCGATATTTTTTTCCATAATTACACCTAAATTCTTAAGGTATATACACCACTGCTTCAGTTGTATATTCAGATTCACCCTGAGGGTATTTTGTTTTTAATCTATAAAAAACTGTTAAATTATTTGTTAAACCGTCAGAATCAGTCCAAGTTGTTGTTCCTGGAGCTAAAATTACTTCCACACTATAATCAATTTCAGTCTGTAGTTTTCTTTCCACAATTATTTGCAATTCATCACTAGCATTATTTTTCCAATTTAATTTAACTTGTGTTGAATTAACAATAGAATAAGTTAAATTCGAAGGAGCAGGATATTTCGATTCGGTACTTGCCGTGCTAACTTCGTTTGTAAATGCTGAATAAGTAGGATTACGATAAGCGCGAACTTTATAAAAATATTCAACTCCGCTTGAAACTTTATCGTTAAAACCAGTTGTATTTGAAAGTAAGTCTTTATATAAATAGTAAGTGCCAGTACTTCCAACTTTTCTCCAAATTTCAAATCCTTCTTCATCACCAGAATTATCGCTCCACCACAGACTATAAGTAGTGTCTGTAAATTTGGTTATTTGCAAGTTTGATGGAGCAATTGGAGGAGCATCATAAACATATGCAGTATCAACATTTGAATATGTGGTATTAAATCCTTCTGTTGTCTTAAATTTTGCTCGATAGTAATAAATTTGATTTTCTAAAATATTGCCATCCGCAAAGGAATTAACATCTGTTGTTGTTGTTCCAATAATTGAATATTCGCCATTAATTGTTTCTTTTCGTTCTAAAATTGTACCTTCTTCATAAAGTGTGTTATCATTCCAAGTTATATTTACTTTTTGGGTAATTGGATTAAAAGTTGCAACTAAATTATCTGGTGCCGAAATATCAACTCCGTATGTTGAAATTGTAACGATATTTGAATACGCAGAAATTGATGAACTTTTGAACGAGGCAACTCTGTATTTATAAGTTGTAAGTGGATAAAGGTCGTAATCAAAATACTCAACTGTATTTCTTGGCAAAACAGCTAATCGTTCATAAACTCCAGTTGCGGGATTTGTGCGTTCGAGTACAAAACCATCTTCGGTATCCGAATTATCATCCCATGAAAGTTGAATAGTTGAAGCGCCAAGTGCTTCGCCTTTTAAGTTTGTTGGAGCATCGCCACCAGGAACACCACTTGAATATACAATGTTGCTAAAAGCTGAATATCCAAAACCATTTGCAGCTCTAATTTGGTAGCCATAATTTATGTAATCAGAATTAACTATATCATTTGTACTTATTGTATTTATTGGTAAATCTTTTATCTTCAAAAATGTATTATTACTTCCATCTTGTCGCCATACTTCATATTTGGTTTCATTTGAAGCTTTATCATCCCAAAAAAGATTAAATGATTTGTCAGAAATTCTTGTTAAAGCCAAATTATTTGGAGCAACTGGACTTCTGCTAACATAAATGCTATCAATAAGTGTCGTTTCGCCAAAATCACCATCTTCATTTACAACTGTCATTGCAAAAGATAATTCTGCTGGCCACGCTGATGGATTTATTCCTAATTTTTTTTCCAATGTATCTGTACTAAAATATAAATATGGGTTTGAACCGTCTGCATTTTGAGCAAAACTTTGTATTAAAACACCATCGACAAATAAATTATACAAGGATATTCCAGGTCCACCACTATAATCAGTTGCTTGATAAACAATTGAAGTGTAACCCATAAATATTGAATCGCCAGAAACTGGATAAAGAATATTTATTACAGGTTTATTTGTTGTATTTGGGTCGGTATTGTTATAAGGATTTTCTACAGATTGAACACAACTGAGTATAAATAATCCAATAAATAAAAAAGCAAAATATATTTTAGACTTATTTTTCATTTTATTTGTCATTTGTTCTAAAAATTAATCTTTCATTCGCATTAAATTCATTTACATTTTCAAAATCTATCAAATATGTTCTTGATTCATCTTTTTTAAGGTTTTTAACATACAAATACAAAATTTGAGTTTCTTCATTAAAATCAAATTTAGGAATTGGAGTGTTAATTAATTCAGCCGAAATTTCGATATTCTTGACTGCTTTATTAAAATTCACTTCAACTGTAAACTCATCTTCTCGTGTTTCTTTATGATTTGAAACTTCAACCGAAATACGTCGCTTTCCTCTTGTATCATATTTTAATTCAACACCACTTTTTGATTCCCACCAATTTAATAATTCTGGAATTGATGTAACCCAAATGTTCTTTTTACTTTTCATATATTTTGTAATATCACTAAAAACACTTTTATATTCAGGTTGTAATTGATAGTTATTATGCAATTTTAGAACATATAATCCGCCTTCAAATATAATTCTATCAATATCTTCAAAATAAGTGTATTGTTGAAATTTAATGTCTTTTAAGCCAAAATCTTTCATTATTTTAATATCATCACGCGAAGTGTTTGTAATTACATAAACATCTTTACCGTTCAAAATAATTTTGTTTGGAACTGATCTATCAGTAAGCGAATCGGTTAAAATGTAACTAATATTATTTTCAGCTAAGATATCTAAAGTAGTTTGATCATAAAAACCATTATAAGGAGTAATTCCTTTAATTCTTTTGCCTGTCAATTTTAATAAAGAGTCACTAACCATCATAATGCTTGCTTTTTGCATTTCTTTTGTAGCTAAATCGGTTTTTTGAGGAGTAAGATTCTGCTGATCAGTAGCAAAATCATCTTCAGTTGTTGAGTATTGACTATAAATTCCTAAATCAATTGTTGGAATAATATCGCCAATTTGTGCCAAACTGGAAATTTCTCTTCCATACTTTAGAGCCAAATTATCTTCAACAATAATTGAAGCATCCATTTTTAACGCAGAAATTGTACTTTTAACCGAATTTATATTATTCATGTTATCCATAACTTTGGGAACATAAATTGCTGCCGCTTCATAAGGTTCTGGCCAATCTTTTACAAATGAAGTAGGATTGTATGTCAACCAATTGATACTGTTTTTAACTAATTTAGCCAAATTTGTGTAATCTTCATTGCTTCCAACAACTGAATTTAGCTCAAAACCGTACCATACAAATCTGCCTTTGCCATAAGTTCCGTTTGCAATTCCTGCACTTTTCTTTATTTGTTCATCAACTAAACCTTTTTCACCTCTGTAATCATACCAATAACTAACTTGAGTAACTCTTTGTTCAAGAACTTCTGCATAAACTGGTCTATCCCAAGTTGCTATTTCTAAAATATATCCAGTAGGAATTCCAGCAGTTAAAGGCAAATTACCTCGCAATGTATGATTTTTTTTCAATATTTCAACTGGAGACAATTCTTTGGTAAATTTCATTCCAAATATTTCTTTGAAAAAATCCCAACCGCGCCATTTTGCTTCATCCGAAAAAGTAGCAACTCCGCCAGTAGCCAAAACGGACCCACCGGCATCAATATATCTTTTAAGCTGCATTACTTCTTTATCGCTCATTGATTTTGAGCCAGCAAGAATTATCAAATTATATTTTAAGTGTTTTCCTTCTTCAAGATCTAAATCAGTAAATACTTCGTGATTTATCTTCATATTTTTGAGGAATTCTTTCCAAGTATCAATATTATCTTGAACCCAAGTTACATCACTTCCTAACATATTTGCAGTATAATTTGAGTATAAAAGTCCAACATTATCAGAATATCTGTATTGCTCCAAGTTTTCTTTTGTTGGTAAAATTTCGGAAAGTTCATAATTTCCAAAAATATTTTTGATAATTAAAAGAAAAGTTAAAATTGAAGCAATAAGAATCACCAATCCGCTCAAGAAAATAATTGGATAATTTACACGCAAGCCTTTTATTGCTTCATTTGATTCAGCACCAGAGCTTACTTTTTTCTTCTTTTCGGTATTTTTATCTTTTAACGCCATTTAAGGCTTTCCTCTTTTTTTTCTTCTTTTGGTTGAACGTCATAAGAGTATCGTTTAAACTTTTGAGCCGATGTATACCTTTCACCATCACCAGTTTCACGAGTAATTGGAGCTGTATATCTTGTAGCATTTGTGCGAGTTGCTCTTGTTTCACGAGGCGCAACAAAAGTTGGTCTCATTTGCGGAGCTCGCTCGTTTGAATATTCTGCTTCATTTCTTGCACTTCGAGTATAAATTTGCTCACCAGTTGCAGTTGATCTTGAATTAGTTTCGGCAACAACTCTTGATGGAGTCATTAATTCTGCTTCAATAGAATCAGGTCGTTTTGCAACTCCACCTTTGCCTTTTCTTTCTCTTATTTTGTATAATATGTAAGCTCCAACCGCTAAAATAAAGGTTGAAATTGTTGCTACCAGTATTATTAATGATAAAATTGGAATTAGTTCCATTATATAACCTCATCTATTAAATATTTATTTTTTATTTGCAATTCCAGTTCTTTCCAAATGACCCCATTCCATGTCAAAACCAAGAAATTCTTCCACGGTAGCCATCGCTTTTGTAATATCAATTACCAATACAAATACCATTCTGTAAACTAAAGCCCAAGGCACTAATCTAAATTCTTCTTTTTCAACGGCAATACAATAAACGGCTGACATAAAGTCAAGAAGTGCAATGCTCACCCACCAATAAAAAATTAGACTTGACATTCCGTTCAATAAAGCAACTGCAATAAAGAATACGTTTGCAAAAATGTTCATTGCTGGCCAAATTAACGCTTCGTAAAGCATTCCCCAAAGGACAATTGTATTATTAAAATTTAATGTTGGATTTAGCAAATGCTTTCTGTGTTTTCTAATAGCTTGTAAAATTCCACGAGTCCAACGATATCTTTGTTTTAATAGCTGATGAAGTTTTACAGGAGCTTCAGTAAGTGCTTGTGCGTTTGGTTCGTAACTTACTTTCCAGCCCATTGCTAAAATTTTAAGTGTTAAATCAGCATCTTCGGCAAAAGTGTCACTTGCATAAAAACCGACGTCTTTAAGAGCTTCTTTTCTGAACATTCCAATTGGACCAGGAATAATGTTAACCATTTGAAGATGTCCTTGAGCTGAACGTGCCAAATTTAAGCCTTCAACATATTCTAAAGCTTGTAAATCGGTTAACCATTTATTTCTGTTTGCAATTTTAACATTTCCAGCAACAGCGCCAACATTTGGGTCTTCAAAATGACTAACAGCAGTTTTTAATGTATCAGGAGTTAATACTGAATCGCCATCCATACAAACAACAAATTCTGCTTCTGAATACTGAATTCCAGCATTAAGTGCTTTAGCCTTTCCACCGTTTGGTTTGTTGATTAGCGAAACTTTTACTTTTGAAGAAATTCCATTACGCATTCCAACTAGTGCTTCGCCAACTTCTTTGGTATTATCTTTTGAACCATCGTTTACTATAATTAACTCATAATTTGAATAATTTAGCTTTAATAGTGATTCGACAGATGCTTTTAAGTTAATTCCTTCATTATAAGCAGGTATAATTATTGAAATAAAAGGTGCATAATTTGAATGACTTTCTACAGTATATTTTGTTATATAAAAATATGCAAAAAAGAGGATTGCGAAATATCTAAAAAGTAGTACGAAAAGAAATATTACCAATGCCACAATTGAAGCATAAACCATTAATCCTTCCCAAGTTAGGACGGTTAATGGTAACGTAAAAAGGATAATTCCAATAAGAATTAAAGATAATAAGCCGGAAATAATAATTGTGCGAAGTTTCTCCTTTTTTTCATTCCTTTTTGGAGGAGTAACTTCTCTGTTATCTAACTCAATTTTGTATGTGTGTATATTTTCAGTTGTCATTTCAATACATTTTTTTTTCTAAAAGAACAAAAATAATGCCAACTAAAAGGCTTATAATTGGCTTATTTTAAATGTTATTTATGTCATAAAATTGTTTTTTTTATTTATATATAAAATTTGACTCATAATGGTACATTTCTAATAGAAAAATAGCATTTATTATCGAAATAATCATTTAATTTTTGACTTCGCATTCATTAGCGCATCAATTATTTTCATAGAAATAACTTCTCCGCCATCACCAGTTAAGTGACAATAATCTTTAAAAGCTAAAGGAGGTGACGTTTCTACCCAATTTACAATTGAATTATCTCCACCCATTGCTTCAAACATATTCCAAAAAGCAACTCCACCTTTATTTGCAATATCTTCTTGAACTTGTACAAATTTTTCAATTTCTGGATGAGTAATAATTTTCTTGCCTTGCTTCTGTCCTAAATCTCCAGGTGAAATCATTAATATTGATGATTCTGGAAAATATTTTTTGATTTTCTTAATTACATTAAGCATCATATTTTCGTACCATTTGTATTTTACATTTCCAGAAGCAGCTATATTTACTCCAAATTGGAGGATAATTAGTTTATAATCTAAATTTTGGGTAAATCCTGGTAACAAATCTTCATCAAGATCTCGCATTGAAACACCAGAATTTCCTCTAAATGGAAAATTATCGACATAAATTCCATTACCGGATTCTAAAGATACACCGTAAAAATAAGCTCCATTGGCTTCCTTAAATGTCATTTCAATTTTATTACTTTCCTTTCCGAAATTAACATCAGTTTTGTTCAAATTTTTACCACTTGATAAATTAACTGTTTTTGAACCATCACCGTTTGATTTATAAACCATTTTTGAATTTGCGTTAGCATTGGAATAAAAAACAGACATTTCTGAAAATGAATCGGTTGCTGGAGAAACATGATTGGTTTTAAAAGTAACTGAATTATTTGATGAAGCTTTCGCAACAGTTCCTGCAATTCCTATTGGATATTTATCTTTATTTTTAGTAAAAACAGAAGCCCAATCCCAATCGTTTGAAAATTCGTGAACAATTGTTTTGCGTGCGGCTAAATCATCATTGCAAATTGATACAAAACCGATTCCATGTCCACCATATTTTTTTTGCAAATTTACTCTTAAATTATCCGAAATAATATCACCCCAAATTATTGAATCACCATAATGAGCAATTCTAACTTTATCTGTTTTGGTTTTTTGAAGTGCATTAAAAAAGTACTTAAGTTGATCAATATTTCCAGTAATTGGAACTTGTTTGCCTATTGAATCACCATTTTTTACAGGTGTAACTGCAAAACTATCAAAGCTATAAATAAGTAAAATATATAAAAGTAAAACTATTTTTGTTGTGTGTGATTTATTCATATACTAACCATATGTTTGTGAAAATAATTGTTAAAATTTCAAATTATTAAATTGCAATATAAGAGTTTTTACCAGATACTCCAATAAGCAGAAAGATATACTGAAACAAATTGGTAACTGCTATTAAATCTATAGGAATTTCCATAAGAAACTCTTCCATTTAATATAAGATTTTCCAGAGGTTTATAACTTGCATCGGCGTAAATGTTGCCAACTATAAAATCAATCGAAGGAGCATAGCCAATTTCACCACCGAAAATTAAATCCAAATTTTTGATTTCTTTATATTCGTAATCCATCCAAATTGAATGAGTACTATATTCTTGAGGTGAATAATAAAAAGTTGAACTAAAACCGAAATCGGAAAAGAAATATTCGTATCCCCAAAATATATTCTCTTGAAATGCTTTTCCTAATCTAAATCTAAAATCGTTTGCAATATTTTCATCAGAAATATTAAAATATTGATAAAACATCATAATTTTGTATTTGTCTTTATAGCGATAATTTCCAGATAAGTAATAAACATACGAATCAAGTCTAATATTTATTAAATATGGTGAAAATAGAACAATTCTAGCATCAGTATCTTTATAACCCGCGTTAAGAATTAGGTCTTTTGAATACCATCGAGCTTCAATATTTCCAATATTTTTGGATAATTCTCTATCAATATTAAGTTTTCCTAAACTTCCACCGATTGAAAAATTACTAAATGGGTGAAAATATAAAAGTCCAGAAAATGCAGTTAAAGTTTGGTTATTTGTAAGCGAAAATATATCTGTTCGTTGCCAGCTTGCTCCAATTGTAAAATACATAAAAAGACCAACTTCGGCTCGTAAACCGTATTGATAATACGTCAACTCTTGATTATCATCATAAAAATTAAAACTTGGTATAAAACTAATATTTTGAGGAATCATATATTGGAAAGCGGAATTTAATCCTGCAGAAATTCCATATAATGGCATCATATCTTTTCTTTGTCTAATATAATTTTCTTTTGTGGAATCCTCTGCAATATCAAGAAGTTCATCATAAAGGTCGTCGGCATTACCATATTCTTGATTCATCATATAAGATTCGGCTAATCCCATTTTATAATCGTAGTTTTCAGGAGCATTTTTAGATAACTCCAAAAACTGATTTAATGAATTTAACGAATCACCTTTCCACAAATATGCACTTGCTCTATCAAAAGCTAAATTTTCTTCATATTCTTCATCCAAAAGCATATTATATGTTTCAATTGCTTTATCATAATTTTCAGAAGCCAAGTTTATTTGAGCATATTCTTTATAAACTTGACGAGATGGTTCTGTATCCATTTCAAAATATTCGTCAAATAATGTTAATGCTCCGTTATAATCGTTTGCTTTTACTAGTTCACCAATTTCGGCGCGCTTTTCTAATCTTTTTCTATCTGGTTCAAGTGCAATTTGTGCGTTATAAAAACTTTCAACGCTTGAAACTTCGGTATTTTCTGGATAAAACTCTTTAACTTTATCGATATAGCTTTTGGATACTGGATAATCTCTTTTCCATGCATAAATTGTAGCTAATCCTAACAAACCTTCGAGACTTTTTGGCTTTTCATTAAGAATTTCTTTGAAATTTGTTTCGGCAGTTTCAAATTCTGTATCATCAACTGTCCATACAATTAATTGAGAAACAAATAGTTTATATTCATTATTGTTAGGATATTCTTCTAAAAGTTGGTCAACTTGCTCTCTTGCGTCATCCCACTGATAGTTCCAAGCATAATATTTTGCTAATTGAAATTTTAAGTTTTCTGTTTCAGTAATTGGTTTATCCTTAATATAATCTTCAAGTAATTTAACTGAACTATCGTAATCAAAATCATTTCCATAATAATTGGCTGCTTTCTCTACTATTTTCTCAGAACTATTACCATTTTCAATCAATTCGTTCAAAACTGTTGCTGCTTCGTTATATTTTCCAGAATATGCAAGAATATCGGCGTAATATTCTTTCATTTCATTGTCTTCTGGTTGCAAAGTAATATATTCTTGCATTATTTCGTTAGCTTCATCAAAGTTTTTAAGTCGAACATAATAATCAGCTACATTTTTAACTGTAATTCTATCATTTGGGTTTTGTTTTAAATTTGCCAAACTTTCTTCGAGAAGTGATGAATATTTTTGTTCCATAAGCGGAGATAATCTTTCATCAAGTAATTTATATTCTGTACTATTTTCGTGATCTGGTTTAAGAATGTTCAGTTGTTCGCGTGCTTCTTCAATTCTATTTGCATCAATTAACAAACCGACCAACTCAAATCGTGTTTCAAATTTAGAAGGATTTTTGTTTAGTTTTGCATAATTTGCATCAATTGGATATTCCCGTTCGTATGCTCGAGGTTCATTTTTTACCATATATCCTTTTTCTGTTGCAATATCTAAACCATCTTGAGCTTCTTTAAAAAATGGTTTGAAACTTAGCGAACTTCTAAATGCTCTTGCGGCATTATCTCTATTTCCAAGCCAAAGAGTAAAATAGCCATATCTACTCCAAAGACGCCAATCATCAGGGTATCTATCAACCCATTTTTTAAGAACTCTTTCCCCTTTTTTAATTGAACCAGTTTTTGCCAAAATAATTGAATATCTAATAATTTCATCTGGCGAAGCATTATCATCCAAAGCGAGATATTTATCGTACCATAATTCGGCTAATTTCCATTCTTCCAACCATCTGTAAGATTTTCCAATTTCTAAATAATCGAAAGCAGAATTTGGGTCAATTGCAATTTCTCTTTTATGTCCATCAATTTTTTTATACAAAATTGGATACCAAATTGAAATAACCCTACTTAAATTTGCTCTATATTCGCTATTATTTGGAGTAAGATTTATCGCTCGTCTTAAATCCAAAACCGCATATTCATAAACTTGTCGTTTTTCGTAGGAAAGTGCACGTAAATTATAACCTTCGGCTATTTGAGGATTTGCAGTAATATATTTATTGAATAAATCAATAGCTTCACCATATTTTCCATTATTCATGTGAATTATTCCTTGCCGTTTTAAAGCTTCAAAGCTATTTTTTTGAGCTTGAATAGGAATGTAAATCAGCAAAATGAAAAATAATATTTTCAGATTTAGTTTCATTTTTGAACAAATTGGTTAAATGAGACATATTTTAATCTACTATCATTGCTTGTAACTGGAGTTAAAAGAGCTTCGGCATTTGTAACTGAATCGTCAAGTTCTAGCTCCGTTCCAAAAATGAATTTGGAAATAGCTTCCAAGTATTTTGGGTCGCTACTTGGTAAATGACTTTTAATAGTTCCAAAAATTTCTCGCTTATGCTCTTCTGTGCTTCTGATTAATAAAAGCATAATATTATTATCAACAACACAAAACTTGTCTCTTTTGTTAATTGATAATCCAATAGAATTTTTAAGCTGATTTATTGATAATAAACCTTGAATATGTGCCGTTTGGTCAAGTCTGAACGCAATAAAGTTAAATTTTTGTCCAGTGCTATGGAAAAGTGCAATTTGATTATTTAGAATAAGTTGAAAATCGTTATAACTATAAAGATTTGAAAGTTGAATATCCTTTTCTTCGGAAGATATGCTAAATGAAATTTCATTTTGTTCATTAACATTTGTTTCACTATTATTTTCGATATTATTTTCAATAATAGAATTTTTACCACTATTTTCCCGCTTTTCAGATTGTGAAACTAAAACTCCAATTTTGGGTTCAATCCAAAACTCTGATTCATATTCACCTTCTGTGTGACCAACATTTGGAGTTATGCTAACTATTCCACCATGATATTTACCCTGAACTTTTTCACTAATTTTATGTAAACTTATATATGCAGTAACATTATCTTTTAAAATGTTAATAATTGTATCAGTTTTGGGAGTTGCTGGCTCGCCAACAACGAACATACTTGTTATATTTTTTTCTTCAATTGTTTCAAGCAGATGAGCAAAAACATCATCCAATAAATCTAAATTCTTAAATCCGATATATGGTGTTAATTCGTCAAAAACTAATCTTGTTGGTTTATATTGACTAACTACTGTAATAATATCGTTCAAATATTCAATTAAAAAATCATCTGGATTATAATTATCGTAAATATCATTTGGTGGAGTAACTCTTACAACAATAATTTTATTTCGATTCATATATTTCTGTAAATCGATATTTAAAGATGCAGAATGAATCATTAAATCACGAGGACGCATTGTAGTGAAATAAACGCATGTTTCATTTTCAAGCGCAGCTTCCATTGCAAATTGAAGACTAATGAGAGTTCTTCCTGATTTGCGCGGACCAACAACTAAATAACTGCCTCCTTTATAAACTCCTCCCCATTTTTGGTCAATAAGCGAAAATCCCGACTTAATTAAATTAATTCCGATATTCATGGTTTTTTAAATCCTCAGATACATATTAGTTGCTTACACTTTTCAAATATTATGCCGTAAAAATAGTTTATTTTTAGCTTAAAATGTAATAAATTATTCAGATAATATGTTTCATTTTGAGATTATTATAAAAATATTCATCTAATTGATATAATATCCAAATAAAAATATTGCCATTGCATTGCTTAAAATTGTGGGTTCGTTACTAACATAATCCATTCTGTCGTCTCTATAATATGCCGATTCAGTCTGAAAACGAGCTAAATTATCCTTTCGTGAAAATGGTATTTTATAGCCTTCAATCGAACTTTTCGCAACAGGTCCTGCAGCAAAACCTCCTGGAAGCGTAATTTTATTTATATAACTAATTTGATGATGCAAATTTTTGGAATAATTATAACCAATATTTGAAACAAAACTAATTCCCCACTGATTTTTTCCTAAAAGATAATCTCTCACAAATATTTTTATCGAATCAAATTCATTACTTTTTGAAACTTCCGAATAAAGAATTGCTTGAATTGCAGTTCCAATCTGTGTTAAATTTGAACCCCAACCAAGTGCAACAGTTTCGCCAAATAGATTCGAATTTCTTGTTTTGTTAAATGCGTTCAAACTAAGTTTAATCATTTCGGCAAAGCGTCTATCGTATTTGGCAAGACGATAATGAGCAAAAGTTGAAATATTCCCATAACTCCACCAATATTCAGCTCCAGCTATACTTCCATACTTTTTTGCATCTTGTAAAAATTCTCTATTATTTGTGGATAAATAGAGTTCAATTGCTGCAAGTGAAAGTTTGCCTTCAAATTTGTTATCAAGATATTGACCGCTTCCTGAGCTATCTATATCTGGAACAGAATCTTTCAAATTATAATATTTTTCGGCTGAATTTAAACATTGGTTGGAAAAATCGTAATTTTGGAACTTTTCTTTCCAAATTCTGCTTGCCAAAGCCATTGTTGCTGAATAAATTCCAATTGTATTTTTCCCAATTCCAACATAACCTGGTCTATTAAACCCAAGTGAATCATTTTCGGGCAAACGCCAACCAACATCGTGATCTTGTAAATTTTGCACTTGAGTTATAAAGCGATTATCATCCGTTTGTGTTCTTAAAAGCCAATCAATTCCAACTTTTGCCTCTTCCAAAATGTCAGGAACATCATTTTTGTTGTAATCAAATCCAAATTTTTCTTTGTTAAAATCATAAGCAAACAGCAAAGTATAAGTTGTTAAAGCGGTTGTACTTAAAAATTTTACATAATCGCCAGCATCGTGCCAACCACCAGTAACATCAATTGTTTTATTTATAGTTTTATTGCCATCTATTATGCTTGTTGCATCGGCAATGTGACAAACTTTATGTCCAACTGGGTTAGTATAACCACATCTTTGAATAGGAAAAAATCGCATCAATTCTTTAACTATTGGCGAATATATTGCATTTCCTATCTCAAATTGGAACGATTTATACGTTTTTATGTGGATTTTAAATTTTCCCACCTTATCCAATTTTGAAAAAAAGAACTTATAGGAATATTTAAAACTTCCAAACTCCCCTTCACTTTCGCCAATTACTCCTTCGTATTCAAAAGTGTTATCGAACGTATTATATATTTTAAAATTGGAGTCCTTTAGTTGAATGTTGGAAAGAATAACTCCAGTTTTAATATCATTTGGCAAAAATCCTACTTGAGATATTCTAATAAATATTTCACTTTTTCCAATTAAATTTGAAGTGATTAGCAACAATATATATAATAGATGTTTCATCGATTTCCATTTTTTTGAAATTAAAGATATAAAGAAAAGATTAAAGTAAAAAGTTAGAAATAATTTTACCCAAATTTTTACATATTCATTTAGTAAAACTTTTTGTAGGTTTGAGCTGGCAGAATATTTCACTCAACTATTTTCTTTAAACGAAAACATTTTTTTGAGGTAACTTATGAAAATTAAATACGTTATGTTATTCCTAATTGGAATATTTTTAATCTATTTACACACCGGCTGTGATAGTTTGCCAACTCCACCATCTTGTGTTGATACTTCAGATGTAACAGCTAGAAAACCAAATATTTACATTTATCCAACTTCAAGTACAAATTTATCAGTAAATATTCAGTTTCCAGTTGGTGGAAATATTATTGAGTCAATTCCAGAATATGGAAATGGATGGAATGTTTCTGTTGAGCAAAATGGAACGATAAATAATGAGTTTGGATATTTATTTTATGAATGCAGTATTCCAAATTTATTTCAAAAAGAAAATGGCTGGATAATTAAACGCGAAGATTTACTCACTTTTTTTGATTATAATTTGTCATTAAGTGGATTTAATGCCACAGAAAAAAAGGATTTTATCGATTATTGGATTCCTAAATTAACCGATTCTAATTATTATGAAATTTATCCTCAATATAATTCTGATATTGAAAAGACGATTGTTCTAAATTTTTCTCAAAATCCAGATAACATTTTCCGCCTTTTTTACCTAATAAAAGGTCGCGAAAATAACAATTTGAAATTAACAGAACCAAAAATTGAAACTGGAAAGCGAGAAGGTTTTTACGTTATGGAATGGGGTGTTATTTTATAATTTTTTAAAGGATACGAAGAAAAAAGCATACCCAAAATATTTGAGTATGCTTTTTTTATATTAATACGGTCTAAGAGATGTAATTCCAATACCTGGAGATTCGTTAAGTGTAACTTTTCCATCAACAATTAAAATGCCATCAAACGGATCGTTACTAATTAATAGATTTCCATCAATATCCGCCCAAGTTGCTTCTGGAGCAAGTTGAGAAATTGCAGAAATTGCACACGAAGTTTCCGTCATGCAACCTAACATTACTTGCAAATTGAGCGATTTTGCAAGATCTACCATTTTGTGAGCTTCTCTCAATCCAGTACATTTCATCAATTTTATGTTAATTCCCGAATAAATTCCATGAGCTTTTAAAACATCTGGAATTCTTTGAACCGATTCATCACCAAAAGTTGGAAGTGGAGATTTTTCTGTTAACCATGCGTTATCATCCAATTGGGTTTTTGGCATTGGTTGTTCAACCATTTTTACACCTTTTTCGTTTAACCAATAAATCATATCAAGTGCAAAATGTTTGTCTGTCCAACCTTGATTTACGTCAACAACGAGTGGTTTATCAGTTACAGAACGGATTGTTTCAATCATTTCTTTGTCAGTTTCGCGACCGAGTTTTACTTTTAATATATTATAAGCAGCTGCTTCTTTAACTTTTTGTTTAACAACTTCTGGAGTATCAATACCAATTGTAAACGAAGTATTTGGAGTTTTTGCTTTATCATATCCCCAAACTTTATACCAAGGTTGTCCAATCAATTTTCCCACCAAATCATGAAGTGCAATATCAACTGCTGCTTTTGCTGCTGGATTTTTCTCTTCAATTCTATCAACATAATCAAGAATTTCTTCCATTTTAAATGGATCGTTAAATTGCGATAAATCCACTTTTGACAAAAATTTTGTAGCAGTTTCGTGCGATTCGCCCAAATATGGCGGCATTGAAGCCTCACCATAACCAATAACTCCATCATATTCAATTTGAGTTAGCATTACTGGAGTTGTTGAACGCGAACTTGTAGCAATTGTAAAAACGTGCTTTAGTTCTAAAGTGTAAGGTTTGAATGTAAATTTCATTTTTTTATTATCACCTATAATATTAATATTCTTTCCAAAAGTGTTGGTAAATAATCCTGGAGTTAAAACTGCACCACTTAAAATTCCAGTAGTTTTTATAAAATTTCGTCTGTTTTGTTTCATTTTAATTCCCCGTTGTAAAATTTGTTGTCTTTAATTAACTCAATTCCATTTTTACTAATTGAATCTATTATATTTCTCGATTCAGCAAAATTTTTGAATCTATATTCACTAAAATTATCCGCATTTTTATCAAAACTATTATATTTAACTTTTCCAGCTTCGTGTATAAATTCTAAATTATCAATATAAATTCCAACGTGAGTAATTCTTGTTTTCAATCCATCTTTCGATTTTACTCCAAAAAACAGTAAATCACCTTTTCTAATTTCGTCAAAATTGCTTTCGGTGTTAATTTTTATTCCATTTTTTACTTGTTGCGAAGCATCTCGTGCAAGAAGAACTCCATTTAGGAAATAAACCGTTTTTGTAAATCCGCTACAATCCAATCCTTTAGCCGAAGTTCCGCCCCATAAATAAGGATTTCCGATAAAAAGTTTTGCAGTTTCAATTATATTTTCTCTTGTTGGAAATGCTTCTGAAAGCCATTTTTCATAATTTTCGCTCTCTGATTTAAATACAAATGCTTCTCTTCCATCTGGATATTTAACTTTTGTAAATTCGCCTTCTTCACCAATTTTTACAAGAATATTACCGATAACTAAATCCGAGACTCTCTCTGATTTTTCATTTGCTTTGGAATATGAAAATCCATATTCTTTTGAATAAATTATCTTATCAGCTTTAAACCAAGCATCGTATTCATCTTTTGAGATTGTTTTTATTGCATCTTCATCTACCCAAGCAATATATTTATCTGGAGTTTGGATTAAGTAAAATCCGTCATATTCTTTAAAAATACGAACTGGAGTTCCTAAAATTGCTTGAGTAACCATTTCGGCAGAGTGCATTGGTTCGCCACGAAGATTTGCAACAGAAACATCAATCAATCCCAAAGTTTTATTTCCCAAATCACTTTCGGGTAAAACCTTGATATTATCTGAGACAACAATGTTTTCATCTTCCAATTTTTTTAATAGTTCATTTTTTGCATCCAATTCAGTTGTTTCGCCAATTAATTGAATTGAATTTTCATCATGTTTTATTTCGATATTAAAAATCGCAACTCTTTTATCTGGAGCAAATTTCTCTTTTATTTCCGAAATAGAATTTTGAATAATTTCCATTTTTTTATCCTGTGCATTTATTTGGATAGTTATAAACATAAGTACAAAAAGAATTATTTTTTTCATATAGCTTCCAATTATTGAATGTTCTTATTCTAAAAATAATAATATTAATATTCTATTCAAAGGTTATTATCACGTTACAAATAACCCAAATCAATTTTTGAGCAAAAAAAAAGCGATTAGAACTCTAATCGCTTTAACAAATACTATATTTTTTAACCTAAATAGACTTTTAAATTTTTACTTCTCGAAGAATGTCTTAATCTTCCAAGAGCTTTTTCTTTAATTTGTCTAACTCTTTCACGAGTTAAATTTAACATTTCGCCAATTTCTTCTAAAGTGGCAGAATATTCGCTGTTAATTCCAAAATATAAACGAATAACTTCTGCTTCCCTTTCAGTTAAAGTACCAAGTGAGCTTTCAATATCGTTTTTTAACGAATTTGTCATTAAATCATAATCAGGATCTGGTTGCTCATTATTGGAAATTACATCAAGCAGACTGCTTTTGTCATTATCACTTTGTGAAAAAGGAGCATCAACAGAAACATGGCGTCCAGAAACCTTTAAAGCATAAGCAACATCGTTAACATCCATTTCCAATTCTTTTGCAATTTCTTCGGTTGAAGGCGCTCTTTCAAATTCTTGTTCAAGAACAGAAGCAATTTTTGAAATTTTTGTTAAAGCACCAACTCTATTAAGTGGCAAACGAACCATTCTTGATTGATCTGCAATTGCTTGCATAATTGATTGTTTAATCCACCAAACTGCATAAGAAATAAATTTGAATCCACGAGTTTCATCAAATTTTTTGGCTGCTTTAATTAAGCCAATATTTCCTTCATTTATTAAATCACTTAATGGTAACCCTTTATTTTGGAATTGTTTAGCAACACTAACAACAAATCTTAAATTTGCTTTTGTAAGCGTTTCTAAAGCTTTTTGATCTCCGTTTCGTATTTTTATTGCTAATTCAATTTCTTCATCAGCATTAATTAAATCAACTTTACCAATTTCTTGAAGATATCTATCCAGACTTTGGCTTTCGCGGTTTGTAAATTGCTTTGTTATTTTCAAAATTTCACTCCCACAAAGTAAATAAAAAATTGTAGCGCCAATACAAATATTTTTAGACTAACATACCGTTTAAAAATATAAAAAACTGACCAAATCTGGTCAGTTTAAAACAGCTAATATCTAACTTACAAATATATGGAAATTAAGCAGTTTTATCAACAGAAAACAATACACTTTCAATTGCTTCTTTTAGTTGAGGCTTTGGTAAAGCACCTTGAGCCATTTGTGGTTTTCCATCTTTTGGAATAAACAATAGTGATGGAATTGATCTAATTCCAAATATTCCAGCTAATTCTTGCTCAGCTTCAGTATCAATTTTATATATTTTTAATTTTCCATCATATTCAACACTTAATTCTTCCAAAATTGGAGCTACCATTTTACATGGTTGGCACCAATCAGCATAAAAATCTATTAAAGCTGGAACATCACCTTGATAATCCCAATCTTTTTTATTTTCATAATCAAATACCTTTGTTAAAAATTCAGCTTTTGTTAACATGTGAGTCATTTTCTGTCCTTTAAATTAAATTGTAAATTGTTTAGCAATAAGATGTTTTTCAATATAAAAGGATTCAAACGATTTTGTTCAAGATTTATTTCTTTTCCTAATGTAGTAATTTCTGTTTCCAGCAAGCAAGATTGACGGGATATTTGGTGCTATCTAAAATAAAAAAGCCTCATAATCGCTTATTTTCGCAATTTTGAGGCTTAAATCTATCTGTGACCCCTACGGGACTTGAACCCGTACTCTTCGCCTTGAAAGGGCGGTGTGTTAACCAATTACACCAAGGGGCCTAATTTTTTGGGTGAGAGATGGGACTTGAACCCACGGCCTCCTGGGCCACAACCAGGCGCTCTAACCAACTGAGCTACACCCACCATCTAATTTTGTACGCCAGAGTGGACTCGAACCACTAACCTACAGCTTAGAAGGCTGTTGCTCTATCCGATTGAGCTACTGGCGCAACAAACCAAAAGCAAAATCCAAACTATTTGTCGGGGCGGCAGGATTCGAACCTGCGACCTCCTGCTCCCAAAGCAGGCGCGCTGACCGGACTACGCTACGCCCCGTTATAATTATCTCACGGTTTCAATCAATATTTTTAGAACATTTTCAAGAATTAAGATTTCTAAAATAATCTTTTTTTTTTATAATGTCAATAATTATGATTATTTTGCTTTTACTATTTCAATTAATTATAATTTGTTTTTAATTCACAAGGTTATAGTATAATGTCTTTTCCGTTATTTATTGTTAATAAGTACTTACGTTCTCAAAATTATTCTTTTTTGCTCTCTTTTGTATCTATTATTACAATTTCTGGAATTGCATTAGGAGTAATGGTAGTTACAATAGCACTTTCAATTCTTGATGGATTTGATTCTATTATTAGCGAAAAAATTGTAAATTTTAATTCTCATATCGTTATTTCAGCTTATGGCGATAAAAATCTAGACGAAAATAGTGAAATAGAAACTTCGATTTTGAACTCAAATAATAGTATTTTATCAGTTTCTAAATTTATTTCTAAAAATTCCATAATAAAGTCAAAAAATGTTTCCGATGGAGTAATTGTTTTTGGAATTGACCCAATGAAAAATAATTTGGAGATTCAAAAAACAATTATTGAAGGCAATTTTTTTAGTTCCAAAGGTAATTTAAATGAAATTCTTATTGGACAAAAACTTGCAGAAAAGTTGCAAGTGAAAGTTGGCGACAAATTAACTCTTTTTACTTTACTTGATGATAAACTTCCATCTTTTGAAAATCCACCTGTAATTTCGCAATTTTCTGTTGTTGGAATTTATGAAAGTGGAATGCCAGAATATGACGACTTAAAAGCATACATTTCTATTTCAAAAGCAAAAAAGATATTTAATATGAATTCCGAAATTTCTGGTTATAATATTCGTTTAAAGAATTTGACAAATATTGATAATATTGCTGAAAATTTAAGAGAATTGCTCCGTTATCCATATTTCACAAGAACTATTTTTGAGCAACATCAGTACATTTTTACTTGGATTGACTTGCAAAAAAAACCAATTCCAATCATTTTAGGACTTATTGTCCTCGTTGCTGTTTTTAATATTGTTGGAACAGTTTTAATGAATATTCTTGAACGAACTTCTCAAATTGGAATTCTAAAATCAATTGGAGCAAGTGGCAAGCAAATTCAAAAAATATTTTTAATTCAAGGCATTTATCTTGGAATTATTGGAATAACTCTTGGGATGCTTTTTGCCTTTCTGCTAAGCGAATTACAATTGCAGTTTAATATTATTTCGCTTCCAGAATCAGTTTACTTTCTAAATTCGGCTCCAATTGAAGTAAATTGGGTAAATTATATAGTTGTATCTGTAATTGCATTACTTTTAACTGTGCTTTCATCGTTAATTCCAAGCGTAATTGCTTCCAAAATTGAACCGATTAAAGCTATAAAATTTGATTAATATGTTTGAATTTTTCATTGCAAAAAAATATTTGAGAACCAAAAATAAATTGAATTTCATTTCAATCATTTCCATTTTATCTGCTCTTGGAATTACAATTGGAGTTGCTGCGTTAATAATTGTAATTTCGGTTTTTAATGGCTTTGGTGATTTAGCAAAAAAAATGCTAATTGAATCTCAACCACATATGAAAATTATTAGTAATTCCGGAAAATCATCTTCAAAAATTGAGAACATAGAAAATGTGCTTAAATCCAACAAAAATATTTCGGCATTTTCACCTTATTTACAAGGAAAAATTGTTCTCACAAACCAAAAGCAATATCAAATTTTAGATATAAAAGGCTTGCAAAGAGCTAAAAACGATAGCATTTGGGGAATTGAAAACAACATAATGAGTGGAAATTTGGATTTTAATACTAATTCCAAAACTCCAGGAATTCTTATTAGTTTGTCAACTGCTTTAAACCTTTCCGTGAGAATTGGAGATACGCTTACAGCCACTTCGTTAAAAAGTATTGAAAATATGATTACTAATTTTTTAGTAATTCCAAATACACAAATTTTCATTGTAAGTGGAATTTTCAAATCAAACAATAAAAGTAATGACGATTTTTTTGCCTACACCAACTTAAATGCCTCAAAAAAGTTGCTTGGCACCTCAAATTTATCTGGATTTGAAATTAAATTGCAAAACTACGAATCTGCCGAAATGGTAAAATCCGAAATTGAATCCCAAATAAATGCTGAATTATTTAGCATTCAAACTTGGTATGATATGAACAAAGAATTTTATAACGTTCTTCAGCTTGAAAGATGGGGTGCATTTATTCTTTTATTGCTAATTATTTCTGTTGCTACTTTTAATATACTTGGTTCACTAACAATGTCAGTAATTGAAAAACGGCGAGATATTGGCATTTTGCGTTCGATGGGAGCTTCCAAAAACTCCATTCTTAAAATATTTATGTTTGAGGGAATTTTAATTGGAATTATTGGCACAGTTTCTGGATTTATAATTGGAATTTTAGTCTGTTATTTGCAAATTGAATTCAAATTATATCCTTTAGACCCAATGAAATATATAATTGATTCAATTCCAATAAAATTGCAAACAAGCGATTTGATAATTATTCCAATTGTTTCGATGTTGCTTTCATTTCTTGCAGCATTATATCCAGCAAAAAGAGCCGTAAAATTAAACGTAATTGACACAATAAAATATGAATAGAAATTTAAAGATATAACGAGAAAAAACATGGGAATTGTAATTGAATGCCAAAATATTCACAAATCATTTCAAAAACGAAACAATGACCGTTTGGAAATACTAAAAGGTATTTCACTTTCAATTGATGAAGGTAAAATTAACGTAATTGTTGGAAAATCTGGCGCTGGAAAAAGTACTCTTTTGCATATTCTTGCTGGTTTGGACACACCCGATAACGGCGTTGTGAATTTTGATGGAATTGATATTCACAAATTAAACGATGAAAATATTTCAAAATTTAGGAATAATAATTTGGGATTTGTTTTCCAATTTCATCATCTGTTGCCAGAATTTACCGCAAGCGAAAATATTTCAATTCCACAATTAATTGCGGGAATTAGCAAATCAAAAGCTGAAAAACGAAGTTTGGAATTATTGGAAATTGTTGGACTTTCCGATAGAAGTGAGCACAGACCTTCGGAATTATCTGGTGGCGAACAGCAACGTGTTGCAATGGCGCGAGCTTTGGCTAATAATCCAAAAATTATCTTTGCGGATGAACCAACTGGAAATCTTGACACCGCAAATAGCACAATAATTCACGATTTAATAAAAAAATTGCGAGATGATTTTAAGCTAACATTTTTAATAGTAACACATAATAAAGATTTAATGAATATTGGTGATAGAATAATTGAAATGAGAGATGGAGTAATTTTTGAGGAATAGTGGACGCATTTTCTGCGTCCACTAAATAAAATTAGAAACTTAAAGGCATTTCAAACGAAACTCTTGGTTCAATTCTTTTTTGAGGTTCGTAACCAAGAATTGCTTCATTAGCTCCGCGAATTGGTTCGAAAGTCCATAAATAAACCATTGATACTGTCATAAAAGGATATGGTTTATAGCCAGCTTCAACAAACAAACGTGATCTGTTGTCCAAAGTAAACATTTCAGATTCAGATGCAATTTGAGTTTTTGCATATCCAGATCTTACTACCATTGGAGTTCCCATTGGGTCAACTTCTGCATTTAGATTTAACAAACCATTTTTGTTATCACCATCCAAACGTTGGTAGCTTCCAGAAATTCTAAAAAGACTCATTACATCAAGCATTAATCCGCCAAACCATCCGTTTTGACCGCTTAAATCATTTCCAGCTAAAAGCAAAGCTTTACTATTAATTGTATTATCTTCGGCATTGTAATTAAATCTGTCAATTTCATAAAGAGCATCAAAATAAGCTGGAATATATTGAGCACCATTTAATGTTCTTTCCAATTTTACTTTTAACGAAACACCTGTAAAATCAAAATTGAATAATGCACCAAAAGCTTGACCAGAACCGAAATCAATTATTTGTGTGTGAGCAAAATACAATTCCAAACTTGTTACACTTGTTTGAAATAATGGAAGTCCGATATCACCAGAAATAATTTGAATATTTTCAGCGTCAACTGTTGAAACAAAATCGTCAGTTACAACATCATAATAACCTGCTAAATAACCAGCTTTTTTGTCAACGTCGGTTGTAAAAGTAGCACCAACTTCTAAATTTCCAATTATTGGAATATCACCAGCAGAAGTAAATTTTAATGGACGAGCATAACCACGTGCACCTAAAACTCCAGCATCAGCAAGATTTGCATAAACGGCTTCAACTCCCCAAAGTTCCATATCAACACCAACTTCGAGACCAATTGTGCGTGCATCAAACGAAGGACTGTTGTTATACAAATACATTATGTTTCCATAACCTAAAGTTGAATTATCCAAAGCTCCAACACGGATATATAATGGATCGTTTTTGTGTCCCCAACGTAAATATCTAATAATAGCTAAATAATCAGAAGTAGAATTAAAGTTTTCTGTTCTGATTCCACCAGAGTTAAATTCGAGATTTAAATCCAATCCAGCACCAAATTGTCCAAAAGAAACTTCTGGACGAAAACGGAAAGTATAATTTGGTTGACCATCAATCCAACTCATTCCCAAACCGCCTTCTACAACACCTTCATTTGGGTTAAGCACGTTATCAAACTGTGCTTGTGCTTGAAGAGTGAACAAAAGCATTAAAAATACTAACATTTTTTTCATCGTTACCTCACTGTATAAATAACATTTTTTTTGAAATTGATTTATTTTGTGTTTCTAATTTATAAATATAAGCACCCGAAGACAAATTATCTGGTTTGAATTTTATTGAATATGTGCCCGCTGTCACTATTTTGCTAAATATTGTTTCTAATTCCCTTCCAACGATGTCATATAATTTGATTGTAACATAACTTGTATTATTAACCGAAAATACAATATTTGTTTCGGGATTGAAAGGATTTGGATAGTTTTGAGCTAAAAACAATTCGTTTGGAATTTCACTTTTTGAATCCAAATTTTGGTTAACTGAAGTAATATAATCCACATATACTTTAACAGTATCTTCCGTTAGCTCAGTATTTCCATCAAAATCAATTTGACGGAGCAAATAAAAGTAGTTTCCATTTTCAGTAATTGTTGTATCAACAAACAGATAATCTTTTGGAGAGTAACTATTTCCATAACCTTGAGCAAAACCAATATTTTCCCAAATTAAGGATGAGTCAGCTCGTAAAATATCGTATCCGTAGTTATTTACTTCAGTAGCAGTTCCCCAACGTAATTCAACTGTTGTGTCAACTACATCGCCGACAAAATAAATAAGTTCAACTGGCAAAGTTCCTTCTGGCTTTTCTTCACTTTGAGCAAAAGTGATAGAAGTTAATATATTAATTAGAATTAAAACTAAAATTTTATGTTTCATATTTTAAAGTCGCCTTTTAATAATGATAATTATAAACGGTTAATATCAGTTAGTAATTTAATAATTAAAAACTATTTAACCACCGCTATTTTTTGAGTATAATGTTCAACTTTATCATTCTCTCTTAAAATAAGTTTATAAAGATAAATTCCATTTGAAATTTTATCACCATCTTCGTCAGTTAAATCCCAATAGATTTTATTAATATCTGTTTTCAAATCGTAATTTTTTAATGGAATTACTTTAATTAATCTTCCAGCAATTGTATAAATCTTAATTTCGAGTGATTCTGGCACTTTTGCAAGACGGAAAGTAAAATGAGTTACATCACTTGCTGGATTTGGATAATTATAAATATCCAAAGCTTTCAATTCATTTGTAACAGTAAAAAGTTTATCTATTCCAAAATCGCTGCTCAACGAAAAACTATTTCCAGTAACTTTAAGATAATGGTTACCATCAGATAATTCCGGTTCGTATGAATAAGAAGCTGTTTTGTTAATTGTATCATAATCAACATTCATATTTGATACATAAACTTTTTTATTATCTAAAGTGAAATTAATTGCAGTTGTATCCTCAATTGGAAAATTATCAGCATAATTAAGTTCAAAGAGAATAAATGGTTTGTTTGATACAAAATCGCCATCCATTATTTCATAGCCATCAAATTTTACATTTATTTCGTTAATGTTAACATTTGTGGAAGTATCTTTTTTAACATAAAATGGAATTTGATAAAAATTATTATCTTTAAAAAACTCTGTAATTTTGTTGTTCTCATCAACTGTAATCAAATAAGCCATATTTCCAAACTCATACGAATTGAGTATTTCAAAGTCGAACTCAAATTTCACTTTACTTGATGAATCAACAGAAGTAACAAACTCGTTCAAAACTATTTTGGAATTATCTGGTTTTTGCAATTCTATTTTAACAGAAACCGAATCGGCTTTTGTTTCTCCAACATTGTAAATTGAGAATTTTAACTTGTTTTTTTCGCCTTGGTAAATTGAATCTTTTTCAACAGAAACAACTTGATAATTAATTGCCAATTCTGCAACGTCGTTATAATCAACTCCAAGTGATTTAAGTACTGGCGATTGTTTATCGTCGCTTGCAATAAAATCGGCAAGTATTTTAATTTTTGGATAAATATCAGAATTAATATGACTCAAATCGGCAACAGAATCAACCAACGCAAGCTGAGTTAATGTATCGAGCGAGCCGTCATATTTAATTCCAATTGGAGTATAGTTAATAATTGAATTTGAAGGCGCTTCTTGACTCACAACTAATCTATCCCACTTTCCAGTTGGTCCAATCTCGGAAGTTAACATACTTCCCTTCTCAGAAAGGAATGAAATTGTTGTATCAATTGAAACGGGACCAGCTCCCTCTTTTGAATAAGCTTCAGGCATTGTGCCTGGTATTGCTCCTTTTTTACCAATAAATGCCCAAGAAGCTCGCCAACCAACTTTATCAATTAGAACACTTCCCAAAGATTTTATTTTCGCTATTAAATCAGTATTTCTTGGAGTTCCTTCATCTGAAATTGCTATTGCCACTAAATAATTACTAGAAAGAGTATCTAATAAGGCAATATAATTCGTTATATAAGTTCCACCAGCTAATGTATTGAAATAATGATATGATACAAAATCATATGGTTCCATGACATTAAATAAAACAACATGATGCCCAGTAATTGTACTTTCTGGAATATAATTTAGTCCATTCTTTTCAATAGAAGCTGTTTTTCCATCAGTATAACCAGCAGAAAACAATTGAAAATTGATTTTAGTTGAATCAATTTTTATCTCACTATTTTGACTCAACCCATTTATAGTACTTTTATTAAAAGCTAAGCTATCAGACAATAAAAAATTATAATCATTTAGTTTAAAAGAAAAAGCAGTTGAATAATTCAAATCACCTTTTACACTCGTCCTTCCCCAAATTCTTTTTTCATTATCCATTTGAAAAGAATTTAGATTAAAATCCGTATAAAGTGTATCAAAACCAAAATTATAACTTATAGAATTACTAAAATCAGCAAAATTAGAAACTTCAAAAATGATTTCTTCACTTTGCAAAAATGCAGTAGGATTTATAAACCTCAAAACATTATTAAACCCATTCTCAGTGGTATAATTTGCAATTGGTCTGATGGCAGAACTCGCTACATTTAAAGTTAACTGTGCTAAATTATCTTCTTCAGAAATTTCATCAATTTTGTTTTCTGGGTCAAAATAAATTATAATAATGTGATTTCCAGATTTATTTTTAATTTTGATATCAGCTGACAATGAATCGCTAAAACTTGGAATTTTAACTCTATAATAATTAGAATCCTTCAAACTCTGATACTCATCAATAACTAAAATATCTAAGGAATCAATGAGCACTTTTCCCAAATTATAATATCGAATCTTCACTTCAGCATTTTCATTTAAATCTGTAAGATTGGTAGATTTTACTTCTAAATTTTCATTATTAACAAATATATTTGGTTTGGGGGGAATTAGTAATGAAATCACTGGATCACCGATTAGTGTGTTTGTTAATGCAAATAATTCATAAATTCCAGTTGAACCATAAGTCTGCAGCATCTCAATCTTAGCATATTTATGCGATTCACTAACATTATAGATATTTTCAGCTAATATCTTTTTGTAAAATAGTTTAGGCATAGCCAAAGAAGTAGTAACAAACCCAAGTGATGAATTTCCGACGTATCCAAGAGCCTGTCCATCATTTCCTATTGTAAATAGTTGCGAAAACGAAGTAACATCTGGCTCGGCAAATCTTGCAGTAGAGCAACCAAAATCTGAGACTATAGGGTATCTATTTTTATTGTTCTTTAATTGAATTGGACTTGTAATAGAATTATCCCATGTCTGAGTTCCACTATGTCCTAAATAAGAAATAAAAACAGCTCCATCATCAATAGTATTTTGGACATATTCCGGAGAATACGGACCAAAATTGGTTAATGGATTATTTGTTTTATAAAAATGGTTTGACTTTCCACCAATTGGATTTGGAGATAAATAGTTATCTATTACAAATTGATTAGCTTCTCTCATTTGGTCAAGTTGTGATTGATCAGTCGGATTTCCACCAGAAAAAAATAGATATTTTTTATTCCAATCATCATAATCTTGACTTAAATAATTTCTGTGTTTTTCAAAATACCAATCTAATTCTTCTTCGGTTGTTACTGGAATTCGACCAATATTCATTTGAGGAATGTATGCACCAGTAGTATCCCAAGTAACAAACCAATTATCACTAACAGATGCACCATAAGATGGCACATAATTTAAGACTCTTTTTGTAATTGTGCTAAAATTTGTAAATTTATTTCCATAATAATCATAAGTTGTACCACCAATTAGTGTAACATATTTTGGTTTTGTATCTTGCCAATATTCATGAGTTGACATTAAAAAATCTTTAATTGCTTCTGGATTAAAAAAACCAAATGCATATTCATCGTAAATATCATCAATATCAATTACTTTAGTTGTTAAATCATAACTATCGGCTATAAATTGGGAATATTCGTCAACCTTATTTTTGAACTTTTTATGTGTAATTGCTACATAATCGGCTTTATTTTCACTACTTCTTAAGTTAGTAAACTGTTTTGTGTAATAAATTTTTGGAGCTAATATTTTAGATTCATCCATGTAAATATACTTATCACTCTGATTTAATGAGTCCACGAAGGATATTTTATCATTCAACTTACTAACATTAAATTTTTGATAATTTTCTCCATATTTCCATAATGAAAAATTTTCTGATGATAAATTTTGAAGTTTTATTGCATATTTACTTGAATTCTCAATAAATGGGAAAGTAAAATTTAGAATTCCATTAATTGGAATTAAATAGCGAGGGTACTCAACCTCATACCAATCAAAGATACATGTATTTATTGATGCTAGTGTTGGTAACGAGCTAATATTTAATGTGTTGTTTCCGTTTATCAAAATATTTGAGTTTGACTCTGTTTTTAAAACAACTTGCTCATATTTGTCAATGTATGTTGAGTCGCTCCAATTTCCAGCAGAATTAACTCTTAAAGTTAGCAAATGCGAATTATATGAAATATTTGAGGCAAAATCTTGTAATTTAACAAATGCAGAAAATGGTTTGTTCGAGTAAATATTGGAAACTACAAACGTTGAATTTCTAGTTCCAACACCTAAATTCCCTTCGTGCCATGTTTTGTTTTCTATCCAAAATGGAGTTTCGCGACGTGTTAGACTTGCGCAAGAAAAATCAAACCAATTATTTTTTTCATAATGCTCTATTTTTGAATAGTATTCTAAAGTATCAGTTGAAATAAAATTATTTCCCTCATTGATTTCAATTCTTTTTCCATCTATTCCATCCCAAGTTAACCAATATATTGTTGTATCTGTATATCTACCTAAATATTCATTATAAGGAGTATCGTATGTACTAACTTCACGGTGATTTCCACCCATATTTCGTTTTCCAACAAATTCGATATAATCATTTGAATCAAAACTTAAGTCAGATTCACCTTGTACAAAAATTGGAATTTCTTCTCCTTCTAAGAATAATTTAAACGTTTTTGGGTTGATTAAATTATATCCAATTCCAAAAGTGTCAAAGCTATTTGTATTTAAGCGATAAATTCCATCAAAATTAACCCCTATTTTTAAATAGTTTTTAGAATAATCTATCCATTCATCACTCTTTTTAATATTAAGTTTTGGATTTGTCTGAACATTTAATGCAAATTTTTCATTTAAGATCGCCTTGCTAACTTTAGAAACTGCACTCTTGGTAAATAACTTTATCTCATTCTCATAGGTTAGTTTCAAATCAAACTTCTCAATATTAATAACTTCGCTTCCATTACCAAGTAATATTGGATTAATTTTTATATGCAAACAGTAATTATTCTCTATCCACAATTTTCCCATAACTTCCAAAAATTCAGACTTGGAAAATTTAGGTACAAATGTTTTGCTATAAATAATTTCATCATTTATAACTTCAACTTTAGGATTAAGTCCTGGGGTAGCATCAATTTTTTTTTGATTAATTATTGTATATGATACTTTAGGATTAGAGTTTACTGGAATTGCAATAAATAAATCTTGACTTGGAATACTTACTTCATCTGGTTTAGACTCATCCATAAAATCTGGGAAAGTTATATATTTTTTACCATTACTTTGTTCAATTAAGTAATTAATGTGTGTTTCCAAAGTATAGGTACTTAACTTATTTTCATGCACCTCATTAACAATTTTTGATTGGGCATAAATATTTACTTCAAGAAATATAACAAAAAAAGCAAGCCAAAATAATTTCATTAAAAATCCAAAATTATTGATAAATTTGTTTGTACAATGTAGTAAATTTAAAATAATTTTGTTTGAATCGAGTAGTCTAATTGAAAAAATTTATTATAAATAATATGCCAATTAATTCAGCAGATATAAAAGAAATAGAACTAATTCTTGACAAAACGCTAGATTCCACAACCTCGCCAAACTTAATTACTACATTTAATTTAGATTTTTTAAGAGTTTCTGCCTCCGATATTGATTTTTTTAATATTTGCCAAAACTCTTTGTATAATTTTCCCGATGGATTTGGGATAACTAGCTTAATCCTGTTAAAATATAAAATTCTTATTCAGAGGTTTACAGGAAACGACATTTTTCCAATTTTACTCCAAATTGCTAAGAAAAAGAATTTGAAAGTTGCCATTATTGGTGGAACAAAGGAAGTGTCGCTCTCTGTTTATAATAAAATTTCCACTGAATTTGACTTTTCGAGTTCTAATTTGCTCTGTATTTCGCCTCTGAATAATTTTGAATATGATTTTGCCCAAAATAAATTAGTCGTTGAAAAGCTCAAAGAATTTAAACCAAATATAGTTTTTGCTGCTTTAGGTTGTCCGAGACAGGAAAAATGGCTATTTAATCACATGAATGAGTTTGGGAGCGTTCTAAATGTTGGAATTGGGGCTACTTTGGATTATTTTGCTGGTAAAAAAAAAAGGAGTCCTAAGTTTCTTCAAAGAATAGGTCTTGAGTGGTTCTGGCGATTGCTAAACGAACCCAAGCGGTTATTTAAAAGATATGTTGTTAAAGATATACCATTTTATTTCAAAAATGTAGTACAAATCTTGAGAGGGTGATTTGAAGATATTTAAAAATAGTTTAAACATAAGGATTCTTCATTTAGTAAAAGCATTTGATATAGGTGGTGTTGAAAAATCCACTATTTTGTATTCTAATGAACTTGTTAAGAAAATTGAATTTATTGGAATTTATGCCCCATCTGGATTTTATGACATGATTAATTCTTTAGACATCAATATTAAACGATTTAGACCTCCTATCAAAATTTCAAATTATTTATTTCTTTTTATTAATTTTGTACATCTATATTATACAATAAAGCAAAATAAAATAACTCATATACATTATCATCATAGAATTTATATTCCATTTGTTTTCTTATTGAAATATATTGTGCCATCCTTGAAGGTTTATTATACACATCATAGTTGTTTTAACGATAAGCTAAATAAATTGATTATTGGCAATAAAATTGTTGCATTAAATGAAGCTACCAAAAATGATCTCCCCCCCAAAAAACGATTACAAACTGTAATTATTCCTCATGGAGTTCAATCTCAGAACTTATATCTAAAAAAATCCCAACCAAAAATTATTGGTTTTGTTGGAAGATATGTGAAACTCAAAGGAATTTATTATTTATTAGATGAATTTAAAATAATTAAATCCATTATACCTGATGCCCAATTACATTTTTATGGTAAGGGCCCAGAAGAAATATTGATGAAAGAATATGTGAGAAAATATTCACTTGAAGAATCAGTCTATTTTCTTAAGCCTCAGAATGAGCTATCAAATATTTATAAGAATATAGATTTATTGGTTCTTCCATCATCCAAAATTGAAGGATTTGGGTTAGTAATTTTGGAGGCTTTTTCATATGGAGTTCCAGTTGTTGTTAAAAATTTATCTATCTATGATAACTTAGTTGTTAACAATTATAATGGAATAATAACGAATGAAAGATTCTCAGATAGTATAATTGAACTGTTTAATGACACAATTTTTTTCAACCTATTGCGTCAAAATGCTATTAGTAGTATTACAAAAAATTACGAATTACAAGCTGTTATTAAAAGTTATATAAGTTTATACAATTAAAAGTTATAGTCACGAATCTTTAGGAATTCATTTTTAATTTTGGTGCTAACAAATGGACTGTAAAAAAACAAGATTTTAAAACCTATTTTTTTTAAGAACACGAAATTTTTAACGGAAAATAAAGTCAAACAAAACCCGATTATTACTTTGGGATAAAATAAAATCCTCACACCTAATAGCTTCCAGTAAAACCTAGCTTTATATTTGTCACCATAAAAAAATTCTCTCCACCCTTTAAAATAATTTATATCACTTTCGCTCGATAAGCTAAATTCATCTATTAAATTTTTATAATATGGTTTTTGTATTTCATAAATGATTTTTTTCTTCTCCTCAAAATTATCTCTCGAAAGTGAGGTCTTTCTTTTTCTTTGAAAATATAAAACTTCTTGGATGTTATAAAAACTACAGCTATCCTTTACCTTAAGTAATAGTTTATAATCCTCGAAAACTTTACCTTTGAAACCTCCTGCATTCAGAATAACTTTCTTTTTAAAGATAGAACTTGGGAAACAGATTGAACTCGTGAGTATCAGATTGTTTCTTATACTTTCTGAATCTTCAGGCAGTCTAATAATACTTGAAGGAATATTTGTGAATACGGCATACCAATTTGATATCCAATCTATTTCAAGTTTACTTTTTAGTATATTAACTTGTTTTTCAAGTCTTTTAGGATGGGAAATATCATCAGAATCCATCCTAGCAATCCAATCACTTTTCGCTGATTTTAATCCATAATTTAATGTATTGGCTAATCCAGAATGCTCTTTAAATAAATAGATAATTCTATCATCTTTAAAAGATTTAACAATTTCTTTAGTATTATCAGTTGAGCCGTCATCAATTATTAATAATTCAAAATCTTGGAAAGTTTGGTTTAAAATGCTATGTATAGATTCTGGAAGGAACTCAGCAGAATTATATGTCGGTAATAGGATTGAAATCATAATGTGTTATATACAATAATTGTTTTTTTTACCATATCTTTAATATCAAACTCTCTCCTAAATTTAGAATTTGTCAATTCAATCATATCTTGATAAAGAGCATAATTTTCAATTGAATTTTCTAATAGTTCTTTTAATTTATTAGAATCTTTGGGAGCAAAAATAAATCCATCAACTTTGTCTTGAAAATAGCTCGTTAAGCCTCTAAAATTTGATGCTAATATCAAATTCTTAGTGAAAGCAGCTTCAACAATTGAAATTGGAAAACCTTCTAATGACCAAAAGGAAGGGATTACGAATATATGGGACGATTTGAGTAAAGAATACGCACCTTGAATTTTTCCAATAAAATTAACCCCCACACCGAGTCTTTTATTTTTCTCTATTAGATTTTCTTCCTCAATACCTTCACCCGCAACAATAAACTCAGCTTTAGATCTTATTTCATAAGATATTTCATTCACTGCATCAAGAAATACCTCCACACCTTTTTCTTTAATTAATCTAGTTATAATAACAACTTTCAGTTTATCTATATTTTTCTCACCAACCTCTGGCAAATTTAACCCATTTTTAATTTCATATAAATTATTTTTATCCACAGAAAAATCATTAATTGCATATTGTTCCATATCCTTATTAACAATTATGTACTTATCTGCATTAAATTGTTTTAAAAAACCTTTTGAGTAATAATTGTGCTGAGTTTGAACGGTTTTTATCTTTACAAACTTTTGAATCAGTCTTGCAATATTTGCCAAGTAATAATTTTGTGAATGTACTATATTAATTTTATGCTTAAAGACAATATAAAATATCATATATAAAATATGAAAAATGTTAAAAATACTCTTTTTAGTATATTCAATTCTTTCTGAAGAATAAACTTTAATGCCCAATCTCTCAAAATCTTGCACTCTATCACCACTTCCAGCAAATAAAATAAAGTGAATCTCTTTACTATCTGAATTTGAAACTAAATTATAAATGGAGGTGGTTACTCCACATGCGTATTTCAATTTATCTGTTAATAATAATACGTTTTTCATTATAAGTCTCGAAACTCCATTTTTCCAAGATGACCGACAAAACCATTATAAATTGCTGCACATAGAAATTTAATATGTTGAACTATAGTAAATTTGATTTTTTTTACATTTAACCAATAAAATTTATTGATTTGCAAAAACATAATTATTATTGAAATTATGCTTTTGATTTTTAACCATGCTTCACATTTTTGCAAAACTTCAATATATGAATAGTTTCTTAAACCATAAATCATTTTTACATAGTCACTATTTATATTAAAATCTATAAGTGATTGATTTTTAATTACTACCGATTCAGTTATTAAATAAATACTTCCATATTTATTTAATCTTTGTGAATATTCAATATCGTCATACCAAATAAATAAATCCTTGTTTGGGAATCCAATTTCTTTTATTGCCTTTCTATTTACCAACATTCCTTCAAACGTCGCTGCAAATATTTTAATTATTTTGTAATCAAAGTCTGCTAATGTAATTTTTCTATATCTATTATTTGGTTTATACGAACTTTTATCATATACCTTAATTTCAGCAAGATTTATATTATTATTGCTTAAATTCATCCTAATCGAAGCAACTGCTGAAAAATTAGAGTTCAGGTTTTTCAAAAGAATGTTTAATGCATCATTTTTCGCAATTAATTCATCTTCAAAAAGCCAAATCCAATCATATCCTTTTTCATAAGCAGTTCTAATTCCAGTATATTGACCACCCGAACTACCAGAATTGTCTTGGGTTATAACTGTCAAATTGTCTTGTTCATTTAACCAATCTAATGTACCATCTGTACTAGAATTGTTAATAACTATTATTTCATCTAGCTTTCTTGTTTGATTTTTTAGTGATAAAACACACTCTTTAAGTAATTCTAATCTATTAAATGTAACCACAACAGCAGCTACCTTAAAAGTTTTATTTTCCATAATTACTCAAAACTCTACCAACAACTTGATCCATGTTAAAATATCGATATTCTGATAATCTTCCAACAAAAAGAACATTTTTCAACTTTTCATATTCTTTTTTATACTTTTTATAGATTATATCATTTTCATCACTTGGAATTGGGTAAAATTCAGCACCGTCAAAATTGGGATATTCAAAACTAATTGAAGTTGAGTTACTAACTTGTCCAGTTAAGTGCTTATGTTCAACTATTCTTGTAAAATTTTCCTTATCATCTGTAAAATTAATTTGAGCCACTTCTTGAAATCTCTCCATTTCCAAATTTTTCCACTCAAATTTTATTGAGCGATATGGCAATTTACCAAATTTGTAATCAAAGAAATAGTCTATTGGACCTGTGTAAATTAATTTATCAAAGTTTATGTCGTTAATTATTGATTTATAATCCGTGTTTAGCATTATTTGAATATTTGGATGATTTAACATTTTTTCAAACATTTTTGTGTAACCATCTTTTGGCATAAATTGATATTTATCAGTAAAATATCTGTCATCTGTGTTTGTACGGACTGGAATCCGGCCACAAACTGAAGGCGAAAGTTGATTTGGGTCTAATTCCCACTGTTTTTTTGTATAGTATTTAAAGAATTTTTCATATAAATCACTTCCAACTTGATTTACAATTATATCTTCCGAATTCAAAATTGGATTTCTCTTTTCTCGCACACTTTCGTAAAAATCGCTTACTTCTTCATCGCTAGTAAATGATTTGTTGTACAACTTGTTAACTGTTGTTCTATTTATTGGAATTGGATAGAGTTTGCCATCTAAATTTGCGAGTACTTTATGCTCATATTTTCGCCATTCTGTAAATTTTGAAAGATATTCAAAAACTTCTTTGCTATTTGTATGAAAAATGTGTGGACCATATTTGTGGACAAGAATTCCGAATTCATCAAATTCATCATAAGCATTTCCAGCAATGTGATTTCGTTTTTCCACAATCAAGATTTTTTTGCCTTTTTGGGCTAATCTTTCTGCCGAAACCGCGCCAGCAAATCCAGCACCAACTATTAAATAATCGTATTTCATATATTAGAGAATAGATTTGAGATTAAAGATATGAGACAAGAGATGTTCCTCCATTTCTTACTATAAGTCTAAAATTCACATTTTTTTCAATTATTTTATTCATTATTCGTCTTCAAAATAACTTTTAGGTTTTTATTAAACAAAATAAACACACCAACAAAAACCACAACTTCTGACATTAAAGTTGCCAATGCAGCACCGTTATATGAATATTTTGGAATAAAAATGAAATTCAGTATTATATTCACAATTGCTCCCAAAGTGATTGCAACTGAATATTGTTTTTGCTTTCCCCAAACTGTAAGTGGATTTCCAAGCAAAACATTTACAGAAATTACCAATATGTTCAAAGCTAAAATCGTTAGCGGAATAACTGAACCAACGTATTCTTTGCCATAAACAAAACTAATTATTTCTGATGAAAGCAAAAATATTGGAACAGCAATCAAAATTCCAGTCAACAATAACATAATTCCATAATTTAGAATTGTATTTTTCAATTCATCCTTTTTATCAATTTTGGATAATGATGGAAGAAATATTCGTACAATTGCTGCGAGTGGAATCAATCCAATCAAAAATATTTTGTATGAAGCGTTATAAATTCCAACCTCGGTTTGAGTTTTAATATTTCCTAGCATTACCATATCAAGATTGTAATAAATTGTAATCATAAACGAAGAAATAATTAGCGGAAATGATTCCAAAACTAGCGTTTTTAGAAAAGGAACATCCAAAAACCATTTATATTTTGCAAATATTTTTTTGTACTTAAAAAACATCCAAATATTCATTATAAGATTAGCCAAAACCGAAATTCCGACAACCAACAATACATCAGAAATGCTTTTTACGAACAAAACAACAAAAATTAAAATAATAATATTCTTAGCAACAACTTTAATGGAAAGATATTTAATTTTTTCTGTTGCTTGAAACACAAATTCGGTCGAAAATGATTGAACAAAAAGATTAAGTCCAGTTACTAATAATGCAAATTTCACAATTTGGATTTCGTTTATGAAAAACAGAACTACTCCAAAAACTAAAAAAGCGATACTTGCAACTAAAAGCCGAAAGGAAATTATATTATTTACATATTTTGTGATTAACGATTTATCATTGGCAATTTTTTTTACGCTAATTATATCAAAACCAAAATCGATAAATAATAAAAAATAAGACACAAAAGCTGTTGCATAACCAATTATTCCAAATCCTTCTGGTGAAATTACACGTGCCAAATAAATTGTGGTAATAAAGGCAATTGCTTTGCTAAATAATTCACCACCAGATAGTGAAACAAAGTTTTTTAATATGGTTTTCCAATTTTGCAATGTTTTAGCCACAAATTAGCATTATTTTTTCACCAACCACAATTGAGGATTTTGGTAGTTTCGTTCATCCCAAATTTCGAAATGAACAATATTACCTTCAAGACTTTGGTTTACAGTTCCAAGTTTTGTTCCAGCTTTTACAATGTCATTTTCCTTAACTTCGATGTTGTCAATATGACCATAAACTGTTCTAAAATTGCCTTTATGAGTAATTATAATTATACTTCCAAATCCGACAATCCAATCTATTACGGAAACTACCCCTTCTGCAACGGCAAAAACTTGCTCATTTGGCTTTGATTTTATATCAATTCCATAATTTAAAGTAACTGTTTTTAGCTTTTTGTTTTGATTTTCGCCAAAATCTCTAACAATATTTCCACTTGCAACTGGCCAAGTCATTTTTCCTTTCAACTCCGAAAAATTCTGAAATTTTGCATAATTAACTTTTGGAACAAATGGTTCAGTTGATTTATTGTTAAACTTCTCTTCACGAGCTTTACGCTCGCGTTCGCGTTCTTCTTCAATTAATTTTGCAATTCTCGCTTTAATTTCAATTTCATATTTTCGTTTTTCGTCAATTTCTTTTTCAATATTTTTTTGAACTTTATTTAATTTTGCAACTAACTCAGTTTTTTCCTTTCGTTTTTTTTCTAAAAGACCAACTTCATTTATTTTCTCATTTTCAATCTTTTGCTTTTCTTCGTTCTCCAATTTTAGTGCAAGTGTCGATTTTTCTAACTTATTTTGGTTTGAATTTATCAAATCTACTTTTTTAGCATTTCTTTCGGTTATGTAGTTGAAATATTTATATCGCATAATTGCTTGATAAAACGAATCGGATTTAAATAAAAAATCCCATTTTGACTCTTTGTTATTCACATAAAGCCATTTTACATATTCGGAATATTCCTTTTTTAGCTCAGAAAGCTCTTTTTTCAACTTTTCAATTTGGTTGGAAATACTACTAATTCGTTTTTCAATCTGTTGTTCCTCAAACGCAATTTCTCTAATAATTCTGTTCAGTAAATGTGTTTGCTGACTTATCTTATCCAAAATTTTTAATGTTTGCACTTCGTTTGCTTGTTTATCTTTTAGCTCATTTTCAAGTTTCAAAATTTGAGATTTGATACTTGCTAATTCGTTATTTTTTAGCTCAATATTGCTATTTGTCTGCGAAAAAGTCACAGTTTGGAGCAATAAGAATAAAGCAAACATTATATTTTTTATGATTTTTACCATTCTATTTTATTTACATCGGAAGGCAATTTAATTGAAAGCGATTTTAATTCACTATTTACGTTCATTTTTTTGTAATCGATGTTTACACTTTGATTTTTACTTCTATTTCGTATTAATAATGATTGAGGAATTGGAACTTCCTCAAAAGTTTTGAAATTGGAATATTCAGCCGAAAGTACTTCAGAATTGCCAAGCGAAGTTATTACATAATCAAGTATTTTTAAATCATCTTTCGAAATTCGGTAAATATTTTTAATGTCGTTTTGTTTATCAACGTAAGTAAGATTATAAATATCGTCTAAAATTTCATAATTTGAAGGTTCAGTTCGTAGCTTTTCGGTTAAATTAACCGCACCAGCAAAGGCATCAATTAATTCTTCAAACGATAAATCAATTTTCAGCAATTTTCGAAGAACATCTTTGCTGTTGTTTCCAAAATAAGCATTGTTTTTTAACACATCGTAAAACAAAAAGCTATTTTTGGAAAATACGCCGTGTGCAATATCAATTCCAAATGGTCCGTATATTGAAATTTTAATAGAATCTGGTTTTTTTACAAGTATTTGAAAACTTGTTTTTCCGCTAAATTCCTCACTTTTCACATTTATTGAACCAAATCCTTCAAAAGTTTTAATTTTTCTTCTGTTCCCTTCCAACTTTTTAATTAGTCGTGCGGCTGGAATTATTTTTTCAGTTGAAACAACCTCTTTGGGAGCGCTGCTACATCCAATTAACAATAAAATTCCAAATAAAAACAAAACAATACTTTTTCTTAATTTCATACTTTGCTCAATTCTTCCAATTTTTCGTTCACATTTTCAATTTCAGGGTCTAAAAGTAATGCTTTTTTATAAAACTCGATTGCTTTTTCTTTGTTATTCATTTTTACGTAAATATCAGCAAGATGGTCATAAAGAGTTGCGTTTTCGCTATCTAGCTCAATAGCTTGTTCTATAAAATTAATTGCTTTGTCAAAGTTTCCTAATTTAAAATGAATCCAACCGATAGTATCTAAATAAGAAGCATTTTTAGGTTGCATTTCAACAGCATATTCAGCCATTTTTAGTGCTTTATCAAGTTCAACACCGCGTTCAGAAAGCGAATAAGCATAATTATTTGAGATTAAAACATCGAGTGAATCAATTTCCAAAGCACGTTTATAAAGTGAATCAGTCATTTCGTAATTTTTCATTCCGTCATAAATCATTCCCATAGTTCCTAAAATTTGGATATTATCAGGAGCTAAAAAGAGTGCTTTTTCTAAATAAATTAAAGCTGCATCGGGACGTTTTTGCTGATTTAATGTAAATCCATAAGCATGAAGAGCCATTAAATCGTTTGGATTAAGACGCACAGCATGTTCCAAAGCACGAGCAGCGCCATCAATGTCATTTTGTTGCGAAAGTGAAAGTCCGAGAATTAAATTAATAACAAAATCATCTGGGAAATTATTAACAGCCGTTTTCATTTCGGCAATTGTCTCGTCATACTTTTGCGATTCAAAAAGTAAAAGTCCAAATCGACTCCAAATGTGAGCATTCCAAGGAGCAAAAACTGTTGCATTTTTGAAATATTTTAAAGCTAAAGAGTCATTATTTTCCACAAGAGCAACTTCGGCAAGAAACACATTTGTTTGCCAATCGGAAGTGTCTTTTTCAATTTCCAACAATAAATTTTTGGCTATTGGAATAATACTTGAGTCCTTTGCTGCTTCGGTAACAAATCCGCCAGCAATTCGCATTTTTGCTTCAAAAGGCAAATCGGATCTTATCAGTTTTTGATATTCAGTTGCCGCTTCTTCCCATTTATTTTGATTCGCTTTTGCATTTCCTTTATATTCAATTAAAGTTAAATCGTCTGGAAACATACTCAAAGCGTCATCTGCAAGCAGAATTGCTTCATCATTTTTATTTGTCTTCAAATACGATTCAATTAGTAGCTTTTGCAATCGCAAATTTGAAGGATCTAACTCAAGCAATTTTTCAACCGTGCTTATTGTGTTTTCAACATTTCCAATTCTTTCATTCAATTCTGCAATTTTGACTAAAACACTCCATTCTGGACCGCTTAATTCGATTAAACGATTGTAATAATCAAGTGCTTTAAGTGGTTTTTTAGCTTCGTTAATTTGTGCAAGTTGATAATATGTTTGAAAATTTAGACTATCAATTTCAACTACTTTTTGAAAAATGGCTTCGGCAGAATCTAACTGTCCCGCCATTTTGTAAATATTTCCTAAAAGTGAATTAAATTCAACATCATTTGGACTTAGATTAACAGCAGCTTTGGAATGCTCTAAAGCTGGAGCGAGTTTTTGAATTATAATGTAATCTTTACTTAACGAATGATGAATTCCTGCTTGCTCATCCAATTTTAATGCTTGCTGATATTCCAAAATGGCTTCTGCATAATCGCCTTGCAAATCCAAAATAGCGCCTTTTATAAAATGGTCTTGCGCTAATTGTTCGTTTTGCGAAATTGTATTGCTATCGAGATTATTTATTTGATTACTGCTTTCAATTTGTGTAGACGAGCACCCAAAAATTGCAAATATAAGTGGCAAAACTAAAAATACTGATTTCTTCATTATAACCTAAATTTTGACTTAAAAAATATGATTTAGAGCAGTTAATAACAAGCATAATTGAAGTTTTGAACTGCTCATTGTTTAACAATTAGAATAAAAAATTGTTCATTTTGAATAAGAAATTAATATTTTGGCACATCTTCAATATTTTCGAGAATATTTAAATAGGAATAATATCTTTCAACTGAAATTTGTTCATTTTCCACTGCTTCAATTACTGCACAACCTGGTTCGTGTTGGTGTGTGCAAGTGCTAAATTTACAGTTTTTTAAGTATGGAACAAACTCAAGAAAATAATGTGATAAATCCTCACGAATTATTCCAAAAGGAGCAAATTCGCGAATGCCTGGCGAATCGATAATTATAGTTTTTTCGTCTATTTTTTGTAAAACTGCCGAAACTGTTGTGTGCTTTCCTTTGTGAAGTAATTCGCTAACTTCTCCAACTCGAAAATCAAGGTGTGGAAATAATGAGTTTAAAAGTGATGATTTTCCAACTCCGGATAAACCACAAAAAAGATTGGTTGTATTTTTAATTGCTTCGCTTAATTTAAAAAGTCCAATATTCTCTTTTACCGAGGTTACAATTACCTCGTAACCACAAGAAGTGTAAATTTCTTTCCAATCTTCAATTTCTTGGTCGCTTCCAATATCACATTTGTTTATAATAATAATTACATTCAAATGCGAACTTTCAGCGGCAACAATTATTCTATCAATTAAACGATTATTAAAAACTGGATTATTTGCCGAAGCTACAATTACTATGTTATCAATATTAGCTGCAAAAATCTGCTCAAGTCTTTCCCCTTTTCCCGATGTTCCTTTTAATGATGGTGCTTTTCGCGAAAAATAGTTTTCCCTTTCCATTATTTTCAAAATTTCACCACGACCATCTTTATTTAGTGATATTTTTACTCTATCACCAATTGTAACAATATCTAAAACTCGTTGTTTGTTTTGTTTTAAATGGTAAGTATTTTTGAATCTGCCAGGAAGTCTGCAAATTATTGATTTTCCAGTTTCATCAAAAACATAGTAGTCTTTACTTTCTATCTTGTAAACTTTAGCTAAAATTGTTTTTCCAAATTAAATTATTGTTGTTCCAAAAATAGAGGAAGTAAAAGTACATTGCAACATTAATTGTTAGTGTCTCTAACATGTTTTTCATGGGTGGAAATTTTCTAAAAAATACTCAATTAATTGTTTCATTGCTAAATTGTTACATTATTTAACAATTTAGCAATAAAGCAATTGATAGTTTAGTACATTATTGTAGTGGTTAGCAAAAATGTGTGTGACGAAATGCTTTGATTTACGCGAGAAAGATCGCTTCCGTAATTATCGGAATATGTATCCCAAAATCCATACGAATACGCAAAATCAAATCTAATTCCATCGCTTACTTCAATTCCAGCACCAGTATTTAAGTAAACTTTATCAAAACTACTTGAGTCGTTCTTGTATGGCGATGTTTGATACATCATTCCAGCGCGAGCAGTAATTCCAGTTAAAGGAATTCTCATTTCGGCACCCAAATTGTAGTTTAAAACTGCTCTCATGTTTTCTTTAATAAATCTGTTGTTTTCAGTGATAATCGAGTTTTCGAGGTCACCAGAAAATTCCATTTGTGTGTAATCAATTACAGTTGCTTGCATACTTAAATTTATTAAATGAAAGTTAACAGAAGTTCCAAATGAAAACTCGAAAGGTGTTGTAATTTCATAGTTTATATAACTTGTTGATGGATTTAAATCGATAAAATGGTTGTAATTAAATTTGGAATAAGCTTCTAAATAGTAATCTTCGTTAATATTATATGTTGTTGGAAATTTTGTAGAAGCACCAAATTGAATAAAATCTAACCAATCTACAATTACACCAAATCTAAACTCCCAAGCATTTATATTCCACAAAATGGCGTCGTTAAAGTAAAATGTTTGAAAATTAGCTGTATTTGCATCATAAATATCGGTTTGCTGGTTATAAATTCCAAGCACATCATCTTCGTAATATTCTCTATTACTTGAATAACTACCTGATAAATAATTTAAACTTCCACCAAAATAAACGTTTTTTGCTGCTTCTATTCCAGCACCGACACTAAATCTGTCAATTCCACCTTTTTCAAAATTGCTTCCACTTTGTCCAAGATTTCCATCAATTATAGTTACGTCGTTCAAATAATTGTCACCCGCATCATAAACTGGATAACTTAAGCCCAACAAATATGGCACATCGTCATTTCTTGATGTTAAATCTTGAATCATTGAATTTCTATTTGGATTAAAACCACTAAAACTAAACGACGAACCAAAATCTTTATCTTTTTGATAGCCAAAACCATAAACCAAACTTCCGCGAGTCGTTGGTGCTTTATACAAATATCCTAATTGACTAAAATTTGTTGAACTATTATCTGAAATGTCTTCATTTCCAAAAAAACTGGAAGTATTACTATTTGATTGATGATAAAAACTTCCAGTTAATTGCGATTTCTTTGCAAGTGCTAATCCAGCAGGATTAAAAAATATTGCTGAATAATCTCCATTTCTTGTTTGATAGCTATTTCCCATTCCCATTGCTCGTGCATTTGAAAATATATTGGGTGTTGCTAATCTTAATGCATCATTTTCATTTTGCGCATTTACATTGCTCGTAACAAAAAATGTGACCAAAATAATTGATTTAATAGCTGATTTAATTATCGCATTTTTCATATTTATCTTCTTCCTCTATTTGAATTTGAATTTGAACTTCTTGAACTAGAACTAGAACTTGAGCTTGAACTTGAACTTCTTGAGCTTGAGCTTGGAGAAGAACTTTGAGTTCTTGATGGACTGCTAACCTCAGAATTTGACGAAGTTGAAGGTCTGCTTACGCGTGAACTTTCACTACTTCTTTCTGATGAAGTATTTCGTGAACTTGAAGTAGTTGGTCTTGAAGTTCTTACTTCAGAATCATCGTTATTTGAGCTACTCGAACTACTTGGATTTCGATAGAATGAACTACTCGTTGAACTGCTACTTCCACTACTTTCGTTTGATGAATAAACTCTTTTGCTTCTATTTTGTGTTGGTGCAACTTCTCTTGGTTTGTAGTTAACATCAGCTTCTCTTACAACTTTTTGCTTACTGCTTTGAGTTTCAATTCTTTCATTATTTGATTTTTCTTTTATAATTCTATCAGAAACTCTTCTTCTATCTAAATCGGTAGTTTTGCGAGTTGAAACTTTTACTTCGCCATCTTTTCTAATTGTAGAAGTTTTAATATCTGCTGTTCTGGTAGAAGTTGCTGAACCTGTTCGTGAAACTCCCAAATTATTTAAGTCAACATCTCTAACTCTGTCAATTTTATTACGAGTTACTTCAATAGGATTATTATAATCTGATATTCTATCTCTGCTAACCGAAATTCTTCCACCATTATTTCTTAAGTTAGTCCAATGACTTCTATCATTTCTATATCTTGTGGTTGATGGATAATAATCGTTATAATAATATGAATCGCAATAAAAATCATTATATACAAAATAACTTCCACCAATTACTGATCCGTAATAAGGATAATAATATGGTCCCCAAAATGGATCGTAGTAAGGATTATAAAAAGGATCGTAATATGGACTAAAAAATGGATCAGAAACAATAACAACTACTTCATCTGAATTATCGTTCTCCTCAAAATATTCTGCTTCATCTTCGGTATAAGTATTTTCATCTTCATAATTTTCGTAAGATTCTAATTCTCTATCCCTTGGTACAAAACTGGTATAACAACCGGTGAATGATATTGCTAATAATGCAATTATCCAATATTTACTTTTCATCACTTCCTCCATAAAAATATTTGCTATTATGTTTACAAAGATTGTGCCGAAGCATTTTAGAATATTCTGCCTAAATAAGAATTAATATCATCCGTTTTTACGCTAAATTTGAAGTTTTATACTTACATTTTCTAAAATAAATCTCTATTAATTTTTGTTGTGTATTAAAAAAAATATAACTGTACAATTAAATATACAATCACTTTTTTAGTAGTTATTTGGAAGGAAACTTAACCAATTAGTTTAATTTTGTTCTCTTTTTGAAATAAGAAAAAAGAGCCTTGTCAAAAGGTGTTTTTGTATCAAATTGGTTGTACTCAATTTTGTTATTCAAACATTCACTTTTTAGCTTTTCCAAAAATTCATTCATGGCTAATTGATAAGATTTTCTAATTTGATGTGGTTGAGTGGAAATTTCCTCTTTTGTTTCAATATCAACAAAAATGGCATCTTTGTCAAAAGCAAAACTCTTTTCAATTGGGTCAAGAATTTGAAAAACAATAACTTCATTTTTTTTATACTTAAAATGCTTTAATGCAGTGATAATTGATTCAACATTATCAAAAAAATCTGAAATGATAATTACAAGTCCACGTTTTTTAACTTTTTCGGCAATTAAATTTAAACAACCAGCAGTTTCGGTTGCGTTTGCCGAAACCACATTTTCGAGTCCTTGTAAAAGAGTTTGCAGATAAATTTTATTTGAACGTGGTGGAAAGTAGTTTTCAATTTTATTGGAATAAAGCGAAATTCCTACAGAATCTTGCTGCGAAACCATTAAATAGCTCAAACTTGCGGCAAGAATTTTTCCATAATCCAGTTTAGAAATAGTACCTTTATTCTTATAATTCATAGATGAGCTAATATCCAAAAGAATATGACAAGTTAAATTTGTTTCTTCTTCATATTGTTTTATGAACAACTTGTCGGTTTTGCCAAATACTTTCCAATCAATATTTTTGATTGGGTCACCTTGCATATAAGCTTTGTGTTCGCTAAACTCAACACTAAATCCGTGGTAAGGCGAGCGATGAAGCCCAACTTTAAAACCTTCAACCACTGTTTTTGCTTTTAATTCTAACGAATTTAGTTTTGAAATTAAGCTCGGATCTAACTTATTTGCTAATTTTGAATTATTCTGATTCACAAAATTTATTTAGCCATGCTTTTTTGCAAAATTTGTTCTGGAGTTAAGCCTAAATTTTCAATTTCAGATTTTGCCGAAACCGCCATTTCTGAATTTGGATATAATTCTAAAAATTTTGAATAAACTTTTCTTGCTTCATCAATATTTCCAAGTTCATTAGCTAAAATATAGCCTACCATAAAAAGTGCTTTTGGGGCTTGTGAATCTTCTTTAAATTTGGAATGATATTCCGCAAATGCTTTCATTGCCTTTTCGGAATTCTCTTTTGTAATTTCTTTGTTTACAAGTCCGTGATTTAATTCGGCAGTTTGCAACAACGCATTTTTGTAAAATTCACTTTTGGGAAATTCATCAACAATTTTTTGGAAATTTGTTAATGCAACTGAATATTTTTCCGATTTTAGAGCAGTTTGTCCTTCTTCGTAAAAATCTTTATCACTTTTTTGCGAACATCCAATTACAAAGATTGATAAAAGAACTAAAATGCTGACTAATTTATTCATTTGAACACCTATTTTAATTAATAATTTATGTAAATATACAAATAGTAAAATAAACTCACATATTTGATTTAATTCGCATCCGCCAAAAATTCAAATACTATAAAGCATTTTTTTTCTAAAAAGTGAATTTATAGTCCAAATTACGAGAAATTTTGTCTTATTAACTAAAGTATTAAAAATTTGTTTCGAAGATACTGATAGAATTTAATTTCTAAAATAACGAGTATTTTAAAAATGAGTTTAAAACAGACAAGAGAGTCTGTGGGAAAATATATGAAACATATTCTAATAGCTGAAGACCAACAATCCGCACGTTTTGTATTGATATTTCATCTAAAAAAAGCAGGGTTTAAAGTTACCGCCGTTGAAAATGGAGTTTTAGCATTAAATTTCATCCAAAATAATTTAAATACCGAAAACCAAATTGATTTATTAGTAACAGATATTGAAATGCCCGAAATGTCTGGTTTGGACTTATATAAAAAATTAGCCGAGTTAAACGTCAAAATTCCAATAATTGTAATGACTGCTTATGGAACAAAACATATTGTGGTTGAATTAATGAGAATGGGTTGCTCTGAATATTTGGATAAACCATTTCCAAACGAAGAACTTGTTGAAAGAATAAATCAAATTTTTGATGAAGAAGAAAAAAAGAAAAGTGAATTAAAAAAAGTTGAGGATGATAATTATTTATTAATAAATGAATTAAATAGTTATAAAGTTTCAAGTCAGATGCTTAAAGAGCAAGTTAACTCGGCAAAAGTTGCTTATGATAACATAACAAAAATTGAAGATGATAATTTAAATGTAAAATTTTGTTATAGATTAAGACCTTTGGCTGATTTGGGTGGTGATTTACTTTCAATTAAAAATACCGAAAAAGGATGCGATATTTTGTTAGCTGATGTCGCTGGTCACGATATTGGTTCTTCTTTTCATACAATTTTAATAAAAAACATTTTTGAAGATAATGTAAAAAATAAAAAAAGTGGCTCTGAATTTTTTGCTGAATTAAATAAAAGACTAATTAGTGACAGTAAAAATAACAGGCTTGTAACTGCAATTTTTATCCAAATTGATTTAATTTTAATGAAAGCCGAAATTACTTCCGCAGCCCATCCATTACCAATATTTATTAAAAATGACTCAAATATGCCAAAACAAATTAATGCTTGTGGAGATGTTTTAGGAATTTTTGAAGAAGTCTATTTTGAACCAACTTTATTGGATATCCAAAATAAGGATAGAATTCTTTTTTATACTGATGGAATTGAAGATAGCGGACATTTTGAAATTGAAACTGGAAATAAAGTTAAACTAAAAGATGCTGGTATTCTAAAGTTAGTTGCCGAAAGCAAAGATTTAGAGTTAAGCCAATTTATTGAAAACATTTGGGAAAAAGTTAAAGTATTTGGTAAGAATAATGCGAAAGACGATATGTCACTCGTTGCAATTGAAATTAAATAGTTATTAATATAGGAGAAATTGCCTTGTATAAAATTGATGAAAGTAATGATTATATCAGCTTTGAATTTTCATCTGATTTAAAATATGTTGACAGAATAATTGGTGATTCTGTAGATTTTCTTAAAAGTAACAATATTGAGCAACATAGTAATTTTAAACTTGTTGTGCGCGAGCTAATTTTAAATGCAATTGAACATGGCAACAAAAATGATGCTACAAAAAATGTGAAATGCAAAATTGGAAAATCTAATAATCTGCTTTACAAAATTGAAGTTGAAGATGAAGGAGATGGGTTTGATTATTCCAATCTTGATTATCAAATGCCCGAAGACCCAAACAGCCTTAGAAGTCGCGGATTGCCTTTTGTAAATACTTTAGCCGACCAAATTGATTTTAACGAAAAAGGCAATAAAGTAAGTGCATTTTTCTCGTTTCATAACGAAACTAAATTTGATGTTTCAAACGCAAATGGAACATTAGTAATAACTCCAACAGGAAATATTACTTCAAGCGTTGCCGATAATTTTAGAATTATCCTTTTGGAAGCACTTGACCAGAACAATCCAAAATTAACTCTTAATTTTTCAAAAGTTGAGGATTTAGATTCAATTTCACTCAGTTTGCTTATAACTTTTGCAAAAATGTTTAACCGCAAACACCCAAATGTGTTAATTAACGTTACAAAAATGAATAAGGATATTAAAAATTTATTTAACCTAACTCGAATAAATAAGTTTTATAACATAACTGATTAATGGAGAATGCCTGTTATGGATGATACAATGAAAGAACTTTTGGAAGAATTTATTTCTGAATCAAAAGAGCACTTAAGCACAATTGAAGAAGATTTTTTAGAATTAGAACAGCAAAAAGATAATCCCGATAAAAAATTGGTGAACAAGATTTTCCGCGCAGTTCATACAATTAAAGGAACTTCTGGATTTTTTGGCTTGGAAACCATCACAAACCTTTCGCACACAATGGAAAACATTTTGTCTCTTATCAGAAATGAAGAAATGGTTCCAGAAAGTTACATTATTGATAGCCTCTTAACTGGTGCGGATATTATTAATTCTATGATTGATGATATTGATCATAGCAACGAATATGATATTTCGGAGATTTTGGAAAAGCTAAACAAAATTTTGAGCAACGATGCTCAAAACACCGATTCGCTTGAAGAAATGGAGTTAGTGGTTGATATTAAAGACACTAAAGGAAATTTAGTTGGCTTTAAAATTGATTTATTTGAACTTAACAGCGTTCTCTCAAATTACAAATTCTTTTATTTGTTAAAGTTTGATTTAAACGAGATAAAAAGTTATGGCGTAAACTCCCCTCTTGGATTGATTCAAAAATTGCTCAAAAATGGATTAATTGCGGATGCACAAACTACAATTATGGACGAAGATTTGTCTTTTGGATTGCCAACAGGACCAATTTTTTACGAAGTTGCTTTTGCAACTAATTTACAACGAACTACATTATTTAAAAGATGTAAATTAAATGACGAAGAAGTTGTTGAGTTAGATCAAAATTTTGCTGGTGCCGTTCCAAAAGAAAAGAAAGTTGAAATAGTTGACGATATTGAACAAACTGAAGAATTAGCTGACGAAAGTGATTCTGACGAAACAGTAATTCAAAACTCAAATGAAATAGTCTCTTTAAAACAAGAAGTTACACCCACTCAAGTTGAAAGTAAAAACGAACTTGTTGTTAGTGATAATATGCTTCAAACTGCAAATAGAAAGACAAATACAGATAGTTCGGTGAGAATTCAAATAGATTTGTTGGATAAGCTTATGCGACTTGCTGGTGAACTTGTTTTAGTGCGAAATCAACAATTATTGCTAACTGAGAACCACAATAGTCTGGCTCGTAAAAATTCGCAACGCTTGGACCTTGTTACAACCGAATTGCAAGAAGCAATTATGATGACAAGAATGCAACCTGCTGGCAATATTTTTAATAAATTTCAAAGAGTTGTTAGAGATATTGGCAAAAGTCTAAATAAACTAATTGAAATTCATATTAGTGGAAATGAAGTTGAACTTGATAAAACCATTTTGGAATCTCTTGCTGACCCGCTAACACATATAATTAGAAACAGTTGCGATCATGGAATTGAATCTCCAGAAGTTCGCGAATCAATGGGCAAAACTCCACAAGGTAATATTTGGCTTACAGCATTCCACGAAGGCGGACAAATCAATATCCAAATTAGAGATGATGGAAAAGGAATTGACCCCGAAGTTATTAGAAATAAAGCTTTTGAAAAAGGTTTAAAAAGTGAACTTGAACTTGATAATATGAGCCAAAAAGAGATTGTTAATTTAGTTATGATGGCTGGTTTTTCAACAGCCGAAAAAGTTAGCAATCTTTCTGGTCGTGGTGTTGGAATGGATGTGGTAAAAGATGGAATTGAAAAGTTAAATGGTTCTATTGAACTCGATTCAGTAAAAGGTGAAGGAACCACTCTTAATTTACGATTGCCACTCACTTTAGCAATTATTCCAAGTTTAATTATTAGAATTGGTAAACAGCGATATGCAATTCCTCAAGTAAATTTGGAAGAACTTGTTACGCTTTATGACGACGATGTTGTTAAAAAAATTGAACGTGCTAACGATTTAGAACTTTTCCGACTTAGAGAAACTTTGCTTCCAATGGTTAGATTAAACGAAATTCTTGCAAATAAAGTTAAGTTTACCGAAGGAACTAGAAGTAAAATAACTGAAAAATACTACAAACTGAACAGAGAAAATACCGAAGAGAAAACTCTAAGTTTTGCTGTTCTAAAAGTTGGTTTACTAAAATTTGGTTTAATAGTTGACGAAGTTGTTGGAACTGAAGAAATTGTAGTTAAACCTCTTCACACAATAATTAAGTCACTTGCAATATACGCAGGTGCTACAATTATGGGCGATGGAAGCGTTGCTCTAATTTTAGATGCAGATGGAGTTGCAAAACATGCTGGAATTACTTCTGAAACAAACTCCGAAAATGATAAAAATTTGGCTGTTAAAAAAGAATTTGACGAAATGCAGACAATTCTTCTTTTCAAAAACGGACCAACAGAACAATTTGCTATTGCACTTCCGTTAGTTAGAAGAATTGAAAAAATTAAAGTCAGTAACATCGAAAAAATTGGAAATAAAGAGTTTATCACCGTTGATAACATTTCCACAAAGGTTCTTCGTCTTGATGATGTACTTAAAGTTTCAAAAGCTAATGAAAGCGAAGAAGCATTTTTACTACTTCCAAAATTTATTCATAAACCATTTGGAATTTTAGCTACCTCTTTAGTTGATATTGAAAGTGCTTCTATTAACTTAAATACTGAAAGTTATAACGAAGATGGTTTGCTTGGTACAAATATTATGCGAGATAAAATGACTCTATTTATTGATATTTATCGCTTAATTGAACTTTCTGAGCCAGATTGGTTTGCAAATAGAAAAATTAAATCAAACGCACTAAATAAAGGTAGAAAAGTATTACTACTCGAAGATTCGTCATTTTTTAGAGAATTAGTAAGAGGATATCTTGTTTCTGATGGCTATAATGTTGAAACTGCCGAAAATGGAAAAGAAGGGTTACAAAAACTTCATGAAGCAAATTTTAACTTTGACTTAATTGTTTCTGATATTGAAATGCCAGAAATGAATGGAATTGAATTTATTCAAGAAATAAGAAAAAATGATAAATCCAACAGAATGAAAGCACTTGCTTTAAGTTCGCTTGGTAGCGACTTAGATATTATGAAAGCAAGCAAAGCTGGTTTTGATAGGTACGAAGTTAAAATGGAACGAGAAGTATTTTTAACTACAGTTTCCGAAATGCTAAAATAAAAAATAATCAGTTTGAGGAATACATGGCAAATAATAATAGTTTAGTGGTAAACAAAAGTGTGGAATTAAAACAGCTTTTAACTTTTAGAATTGCTGAAAGGCTTTTTGGAATTGACATAAGTGCTGCTCGCGAAGTTAGCTCAGAAGTTGAATACACACCTGTTTATCATGTTCAAGACGAAATAAAAGGTCTTGTTAATATTCGTGGACAAATTTATTTGGTTCTCGATTTACACAAAATGCTTGGTTACGAATTCAAAGAAAAAACATCGAGCACAAAATTTATAATATTCAAAGAAAATGTAGGTGAATCGTTCGGAGTTTTAATTGATAAAGTTGGCGAAGTTGTTCAAATAAATTCAGATAGTATAAAAAGTATTCATTCAAGTAATGAATCAAATGGCGAAAATGTTAATTCGAAAATTGAAAATTTAACTCTTGGGGTTACCAAACTTGAAGATGAACTTTTAGTTGTGTTAAATCCACAAAAATTATTGAGCGAAATTGTAAGATAGCTCTTAATATAAATTCAACTAAGTAAAAATATTTTGTTAAATAATTAAGGTACAAAAATGAAAAATCTATTTAGAACTGTAAAATTCAGACTTCCAGCCACAATGATTGGCAGTATTTTAATTGTAACTCTCTTTGTTGTTTTCTTCTATATTTCTGACAGCGAAAGTCGTTTAGACTCTCAATCGTTAATGGAAGTTGAAGAATTTAAAGGACTTTTCCAGCAAAAACTTGATAAAGAAGCCCAATCTCTTGCAATGGGAATGGATTTTATTTTTAACGACCAAGAGACAACTCAGTTATTTGCAGAAGGAAAACGAGAAGCCCTTCTTGAGAAATATCTAAGTCTTTTTAATAGCAAACTTAAACCATCATACGGAATTACTCAGTTCCAATTCCATACACCTCCTGCTACTTCATTTTTGCGTGTCCATCAACCAAAAAAATATGGCGATGATCTTTCAAAAGTAAGAGGAACTATTGTAAAATGTAATAGAACAAAAGAGAAAGTATCAGGAATGGACTTAGGATTATTTGGACCTGGTTATAGATTAGTTTATCCTTTATTTTATAAAGGAAACCACCTTGGTGCTGTTGAATTTGGTTCAGATGTAACAAAACTTATACAAAAAACAGCCGAAGCAGTTGGTGTTGAATATGCGGTTGGTATTTATAAAAATATTTTTGAAGAAGCTGGTTGGAAAGGTGAAGCAAAAGATATTTTAAACAAAGATGTAGTTTTTTATCACGTTTCAAACCCAATATTTAGTAGCTTTATTAGTGATTTTGATGTCACTAAACCTTCGCAAGAATATGAATTTGAAGACCACCATCTATTTGTTACATCTATTCCATTAATGGATTATGACAATAAACAAATGGGATATATTACTATAATTGAAGATAGATCAGAATATGTACACGAAGTAAATGATTCAATTATGAATTCTGTTCTTTTCTTATTAGGTATTTTTGTTGTTCTTGGATTTGTTTTCTATTATATATCAATTACTTTTATAACCAAACCTCTTGTTGATGTTGAAGAATTAATGGGTGAAGTTGCTCAAGGCAAACTAACTGGCACGCTTACTTTTGGAAAATATACAGGTGTGGAATTTATGCATCTTGGTGAATCTATTAATCAGTTTTTGATTAATCTAAAAAGTGTAGTTTCAAAAATTAAAAATGCAGAAGAAACTATGAATTCCTCGGCAAAGCAACTTTCCAATACTTCAAAAAATGTAACTGATAATATTTCGAGTGTTTCAACCGAAATTACAACAGTTGCCAGTGCTACAGAACAACTTTCTGTGAACATTAACAATATATCCGCAACTGCCGAAGAAATGAGTATTAACGCAAATAGTGTTGCCGTAAACTCTCAACAACTTACAGAAACTACAGTAAGCGTTGCTTCTGCAGTTGAAGAAATGAGTATTTCAATTGAAGAAGTTGCACAAAATGCTAAAAACGAATCTAAAATTGCAAAAGATGCCGAAGGAATGTCGCAAGGTGCAACCGATACAATGAAAGCACTTGGTAAAGCTGCAAACGAAATTGGAAAAGTTACCGAAGTTATAAAACGAATTGCAGAACAAACTAACTTGCTTGCATTAAATGCTACAATTGAAGCTGCTTCTGCTGGCGAAGCTGGTAAAGGATTTGCAGTTGTTGCTAACGAAATAAAAGAATTAGCAAATCAAAGTGCAACTGCCGCCGAGGATATTGCAACAAGAATTAGTAGTGTTCAACAAAATACCGATAGTGCCGTTGAGATAATTGCAAATGTTTCTAAAGTTATCAAAACACTTAACGAATCGGCAGAAATAACTAAAAAATCTGTTGAGCAACAAGCAACTGCAATTAACAATATTGCTAAAGTTACAACCCAAGCACAAACTGCAACCGAAAACATTAAAGCAAATATTGCAGAAGTTGCTCAAGGTGCAAGTGATTTGGCTAGAAACACTGGCGAATCGGCAAAAGGTGCTAATGATATTTCTTCAAGCGTTCGTTCAATTGATAACACAACTGCTTCTATTTCTGATGCTTCAAGTGAAGTTAATAATTCGGCAAATCAACTTACAGTTGTTGCAAACGAATTAAAAGAAATAATAAATCAATTTAAAATCTGATAAATTAGGCTGTTAAAATGGGAAAGAAGAAAAGTCTTAAAATAAAACTAATTGCATTGTTGCTTTCAACAAGTATAATTCCAATTGTGATAATAGGACTTTTGGGATTAAAAATTAGCGAAAACAATATAAAAAAGATTGCTTTCGAAAAATTAGAAAGCAATCAGACTCTCAAAAAAGCCGAATTGATTACATTATATAAAACAATGGAAAGTGAATTTAAAGTAGTAAAAGTAAATCCACTAATTAACGATATAATGTTGAGCTTTAATAATGCATCAAAGCAGTCGGCAAATTCTGTTAAATCAAGTAATATGCAATTATTAGCAAAAAAATGGGACGGTTTCTTTTCTCATATTTGTAAAGAACTAGAATGGTATGATGCATTTTTAATTACCAAAGAAGGTTTTATTGCATATACATTTGCAAAAGAGTCGGATTATGGTGGATTTTTAACTGAAGAACCCCTATTTAGTTCACCACTTGGAGAAGTTTTTAATAAACTTAAAAATTTTCCTAATCTAGAAACATCTGTAACTGATTTTGAACCATACACACCTTCAAATAATATTCCAGCGGCTTTTATGATGACACCGTTAAAGCAAAATGGAGAAGTAATTGGTTATATGGCATTTCAACTTTCTGACAAACGAATTAACAATTTAATGTTGGCTCGTGATGGAATGGGAAAGACAGGTGAAACTTATCTTGTTGGAAGTGATTTTAAATTCCGTTCCGACTCATTTTTAGACAAAGATAATAGGAATGTAAATTCTTCAGCAAATGGAAGTGTTGAAAAAAATGGAGCTAATACAGAATCTGTCCAAAATGCTTTAAAAGGTGAAAGTGATAATATTGAAACAATAAATTATTTAGGTGATTTTGTGCTTGCATCTTATTCCAAAGTAAATGTTGCTGAAGATATTAATTGGGTAATTATTGCCGAAGAAAGTGAAAAAGAAATTTTGGCAGCAATATATGAACTGCAAAACTTAATTTTGTTATTAACTCTTACACTTGTTATCGGACTAATTTTTATTGGAATTTATGGGGCAAATTATTTTATAAATCCAATTAAGAAGATTGTTGAATTAATGATTTCGTTATCAAAAGGCGATTTAACTCAAAAAAGTGAAATTAAATCAAATGATGAACTTGGCATTTTAAGAGATGCTGTTAACTCGTTTATTGATAGTTTAAGAAATATTGTCCAAAATGTTAAACAAGCCGAAGAAACATTATCAAATGCGGCTTCTCAACTTGCCGAAGCTTCGGATAATGCCGCATCGAGTGTAACAGAAGTTTCAAGCGAAATTACAAATGTTGCAAGCGCAACCGAACAATTATCGGCAAATATTAATAATATCTCGGCAACTGCCGAAGAAATGAGTGTTAACGCAAAAAATGTTGCAAGAAATTCAGAGAAATTGGAAGAAACAACTTCAAGTGTGGCTTCTGCTGTTGAAGAAATGAGCATATCAATTGATAGAGTTTCAAAAAATGCCGATGAAGAATCCAAAATTGCAAAAAATGCTTCCGAAATGTCTAATAACGCAACAATTACTATGAAAAACTTAGGTATTGCAGCAAACGAAATTGGAAAAGTTACCGAAGTAATTAAAAGAATTGCAGAACAAACTAACTTGCTTGCATTAAATGCTACAATTGAAGCAGCTTCTGCTGGTGATGCTGGAAAAGGTTTTGCAGTTGTGGCAAATGAAATTAAAGAATTAGCTAATCAAAGTGCAAAAGCTGCTGAAGATATAGCTAGTAGAATAACTGGTGTTCAAAAAAACACTTCCGATGCAATAAATATAATAAGCGAGGTTTCAGAAGTAATTCAAACATTAAATGAATTTTCTGAAATTACACAAAAATCATTAGAGCAACAATCTCAAGCTATAAATGACATTGCATCTGTTACAACTGAAACACAACAAGCAACAAAAAGCATAAAATTAAATATTGCAGAAGTTGCTACTGGTTCGGAAGACCTTGCAAAAAATACAGCAGAATCAGCAACTGGAGCAAATCAAATTTCTGCAAGCATTCATTCAATAGATGAAACAACAAATAATATATCTGCTACGTCCGAAGAAGTGAATATTTCAGCAAATCACTTAAAAATAATAGCTGATGAATTAAAATCTATTATAAACCAATTTAAGATTTGAAAAACAAGAGGATATCATGAAAAATTATTGGAAAAACTTGAGTTTAAAAAATAAGAGCATAATGCCAATCGCAGCTATAAGCTTAATTTGTGCAGTTTTTATCTATGCTTATTTTTCAAAGTTATTTGAAGAAACAGCTGTAAATAATCTTGTTGAAAAAAGTAGATTATTGATTTTGGAAGCAGAATCAGCTCGTGAATACGCCGCAGAACAGCAAAAAGCAAACGTATTTAGACACGATTTAACGGAAATAGATGCAATTCTAAAAACTGTTCCAATTGTTGCTGCAATGGAAGTTGCTGGCAAAAAAGCTGATGAAGTTGGATTAAAATTTAAAGTTCCTAAAATATCTGCTCGCAATCCTAAAAATGACCCTGATGAATACGAAATAAATATTCTGAACAAACTTGAACGTGAAAATTTGCAAGAATATTGGGAAATTGACGAAGCAACAAATCAAGTAAGATATTTTAGACCTGTAAAATTGACTCAAGAATGTATGGCTTGCCATGGCGACCCAAGTACATCTATGGCATTATGGGGAAATAACGAAGGGTTAGACCCAACTGGTGTAAAAATGGAAGATTGGAAAGTTGGCGAAATGCACGGTGCTTTTGAAGTAATGATGCCTTTGGATGAAGTGCAAGCCGATATTGCAAATAAATCATTAATAATTGCGTTAATTGTTGCTTTCAGTGCCATTTTAGTTATGATTATAATATATTTAGTTCAAATTGCCATAAGTAAGCGAATTGGAAATATCGTTTCGGCAACTGTTTCAATTGCTGCTGGAGATTTAACAACTTCGCTAGAAGATGATTCGAATGATGAATTAGGAATACTTTCAAAGAAATTTAATGAATTTACGAAAAAGATACACTCAATTATCAAAGATTTGCAAAGCCATTCAAACGATATTAAAGAATTTTCAAAGCAATTATTTGATGTTTCAGAGCAATTAACTCTAAAATCAAATGCTCTAAATGAAAATGCAAATAATGTTGCTTCTGCAACAGAGGAAGTTTCAATTAATTCCAACACAATGGCTGCAACTGCGGAAGAAATGAGTATAAATGCTGCCAATGTGTCATCAGGAGCAGTTGAAATGGCAGATAGTGCAAATTCAATTGCAAGCGCTGCAGAAGAAATGAGTATGTCGGTTGAAGATGTTGCTAACAATGCTCGCGGAGCATCGTCAATAACTGAAAAAGCTGCACTTATGTCGAACAAAGCAACCAATACAATGAACACATTGGGCAAATCTGCAAACGAAATTGGAAAAGTTACTGCTGTAATTAAGCGAATAGCTGAACAGACAAACTTGCTTGCGTTAAATGCAACAATTGAAGCTGCTTCTGCTGGTGAAGCTGGAAAAGGATTTGCAGTAGTTGCCAACGAAATTAAAGAACTTGCAAATCAAAGTGCTAAAGCAGCCGAAGATATTGCAAACAAAATTTTTGGAGTTCAAGCAAACACACAGGAAGCAATTACAGTAATTGATGAAGTTTCGCATACAATTAAACAAGTTAACGAATCTGTAAATTCAATATCAAAAGCAGTTGAACAACAAGCAATTGTTTCAAACGAAATTGCAAGCAATATTAGTCACTCTCAGGTAAATATTCAATCAGTTACAAGCAATATAGCCGAAGTAGCACAAGGCTCGCAAGATATGGCTAAAGCAACCAGCGAAGCAGCACAAGCAGCAACCGATGTAGCTCAAAATATTGCCGAAGTAAGCGCATCAACTGAAACAATACGAGATGATGCTGAAACTGTTAGAAGTGCTTCAAATCATTTAAAAGACGTAGTACTTGAATTAGCGACAATTATAAATAACTTTAAAACTAAATAAAGGATAAAATATGTTTGGTACAAAATTTCTATCATCGATTAAAAATAAACTCTATTTGGTAATTTTTACTTTTTTCTTGTTTATGCTTTTTGCTGTTGGAATGACTTGGAACACAGTAAATGACCAAAAAAGTGATGGAAAAGTGATTAATATTGCAGGAAGACAAAGAATGCTTTCTCAAAAATTGACAAAAGAATTTTTCTCATCAATTTTATTCTTTGACCAACAAGAGGCGTATATCAAGAATTTATCTAAAACTGCAAAATTATTTGATCAATCATTAGATAATTTAATAAATGGAAATGATGAATTAGGTTTACCAGCTACACAAGATAAAGCAATATTAGAGCAAATGAACAAAGTAAAGAACCTTTGGGATATCTTTTATAAACACATAAATGTTATGACTAACCCAGATGCTTATTCGGGAGATAAACAAATTGCTTTAAATTACATTGAAGCAAACAATGTTTCTATTTTAACCGAAATGAACAAAGCCGTTGAAATGTATGAAGCTCTTTCATCAAGCAAAACAAGTGATTTAATTACTTTTTTAGGAATTCTGATAGTCTTATCAACTTTTATATCCGTATTTATACTTTTTCAAATTCAACTTTTGATTGTAAAACCAATCAAAAAAACTGTTGATTCTATTGTTAAAGTTTCAAGTGGCGATTTAACCATAAGTTTGGAAAAGACAAATGAAAGTGAATTAGATGAACTTGTTTCTGCGCTTAACAATTTCATTTCTAATTTAAGTAAAAACTTGAAAATTCTTCAAACAGAAGGACGTGCAATTAACAGTTCTGCAAAGGAATTGTTCACATTTTCAACTCAATTAGCTCAAAACGCTGAATCTGAAAAAGAACAAACAGCAACAATTGCTTCATCAATTGAAGAAATTTCAATAAATGTTAGTACAATTGCAGCAACGGCTGAACAAATGAGCACAAATGCAAGCGTTGTAACAACAAATACCGAAAATGTTAAAGAAAATTCCAGCAATGTTGGTCATGCAGTTGTTGAAATGAATAACTCAATGAATCAAGTTATGGAATTTGCAAACGGAGCAAATGAAATTGCTCACGAAGCCATTTCTCTATCGAGCAAAGGTACCGAAACAATGGATTTATTAGGTAGCGCAGCAAACGAAATTGGAAAGGTTACCGAAGTTATTAAACGAATTGCTGAGCAAACAAACTTGCTTGCATTAAATGCAACAATTGAAGCCGCTTCGGCTGGTGATGCTGGCAAAGGTTTTGCAGTGGTTGCAAACGAAATTAAAGAACTTGCAAATCAAAGTGCAAAAGCTGCCGAAGATATTGCCGAAAGAATTTCTGGTGTTCAAGCAAATACAAAAGAAGCAGTTAAAGTTATTGGTGAAGTTTCTAGTGTTATTGGAAAAATTAATGACTCAATTACTCAAATATCTTCTTCAGTTCATGTACAATCAATTGCTTCAAAAGATATTGTTAAAAGACTGGATAACACTCAAAATAGTTTAACTCAAATTGTTGCAAATATTTCTGAAGTAAATGTTGGTACTAATGAATTAGCCAAAAGCACAAGTGAGTCATCTACTGGAGTTAGTGAAGTAGCAAAAAGTATTTCTGTACTAAGTGATACAAGTTCTGAAAATATGCATGGAGTTTTGCAATTAAAAGATTCCGCCGAAAGTTTCAAAAATATTTCAGATAATCTTATAACAATTGTAAATCAATTTAAGTTAGATTAAACAGAAAATGGAATTTACTTAACCGAAAATAGAGTATAAAATAGGAATATATCCAACATATTAAGGTAAATATGGCAAATAATGTAAAAGTACTTATTGTTGATGATTCAAGAATTTATAGAGGAATTTTAGAAACAGCTCTAAAAAATGTTGAAGGATTAGAAATTGTCGGTTCTGTTCGAGACGGATTTAAAGCCCTTGAATTCATTAAAAATAATCCACCAGATATAGTTACTTTAGATGTAGAAATGGATGAAATAGATGGACTTGAAACACTTAAAGAGATTGAGAAATTAAATAAAACTAATTTAAGCAAACAAGTTAAAGTAATAATGGTAAGTTCGCACACAACAAAAGGTGCCGAAGCCACTATTAAATCGCTTGAATTTGGAGCTATTGATTTTATTCCAAAACCCTCAACCTCAAACCCTAACGCGAGCATTGAGTATTTAAAGCAAGAATTAGGTCAAAAATTGTTAGTTTTAGGTGGAAAACAGAGTTTTTCAATTCCCAATAAAATTCAAACAAATTTACCTTTATTACCCAAAACTGAAAATAAGCCGCAAATCAACAATCGAATTTCGGGTAAGTATAATACAATTCTTATAGGAATTTCAACTGGCGGACCAAAAGCGCTAACTGAACTAATTCCTAATTTGACAAAAAATATTTCAACTCCAATTTTAATTGTTCAGCATATGCCCGCAACTTTTACAAAAGCTTTAGCTGATAGCTTAAATGCAAAAAGCAATTACACTATTAAAGAAGCTGAAGAAGGAGAACTTGTTAAACCAGAATTTGCATATATTGCTCCTGGTGGAAAACACATGGTAATTAGAAAAGTAGGAACTGATAATTTAATAAGTATTACCGATATGGCACCAGAAGAAGGTTGTAAACCATCTGTAAATATGATGTTCCGTTCAGCAGCAACAACTTTTGGTGGAAAATCAATAGCAATTATCCTAACAGGAATGGGCTCTGATGGTACTAAGGGATTAGCTCCACTAAAACGCGCTGGGGCTTATGTAATTGCTCAAGATCAAGAATCAAGCGTGGTTTTTGGAATGCCAGGAAGCGCAATTCAAGCTGGTCATGTAGATGTTATTTCGCCACTTAGCAAAATTGCCGAAACAGTTCATAAATTGCTTTAGTTTTTTTTCTTGGATTAGGTTTGTTGAGAAAATATCAAAAATATTTTCTCAACTCTACCGCCATATTTTCTAATGGAACAACATCGTTTGCCATATTTATCTTAATAACTGCTTCGGGCATTGATGATAAGATTGCAGTTTTAGGATCTTGAACCATAATTTTTCCACCAGCAGCATGAATATATCCTGTTCCATATGCTCCATCTTTTCCCATACCTGTAAAGACAATTCCAATACTCTTATTCCCAAAAGATGAAGCAATGCTTTTAAATAATGGATCAGCAGAAGGTTTAACAAAATTTTCTGGAGGCGTGTCAACCAATTCTATTACGTTAGTTCCTTCTTTTAGAACCATATGAATATTTCCAGGAGCTAAATATATGTTACCTGGACTCACTTCTAACCCTGTAGCACCTTGGTAAACTTTCATTTCTGTTGTATCTTGAAGCGAAACTACAAAAGAATCCAACATCCATTTTGGTCCATGAAGTACAATTAAAAATGCAGCATCTTTAACAACTCCGAGACTTTTAAAATACTTAACCAATGTACTTGGTCCACCAGTGCTTGCAGCTATTCCGACACAATAAAAGTCCTTTTTGCATGAATTAAATGTTTTTTTAATTTCTTGTTTTGTAACGCTTGTAGAACCTTTTTTTATTGCATTTTCTATTTTTTCAATAAGTTTTTCAAAATCCATAGGTTTGGTTAAATATTCATCCGCACCAGCAAAAAGTGCTTTATTTCTTGCTTCAGCTGAGTTAACTGCAGTTAATAAAAAAATAATTGGTTGTTTCTTTAATTCACTTCTAACTCTACTTATTAGCTCAATTCCATCCATTTCGGGCATAAGCCAATCAGTAATAATTACATCAAAATCTATTTCTTTTGTTAATTTTAACGCTTCTAATCCGTTAGTTGCATTTGAAACAGAATAACCTGCCTTTGCTAAAACTTTTCTAACCGCAAAACGTGCCGAGTGATCATCTTCAACCAATAAAATACTGTACATTATTTCTCTTCATTTTTTAATAAGTAAAACACTATATAAACTTTTTTTCGTTCAAAAGTTACATTTTTAATAATATATTTTCTAATTGAAAAAGGAGTTTTTGCTTTGAAATTTCATATTTGTTTAATTGCATCATTTATTTGCATATTTAGAAAACCTAACCGTAAAAGTACTTCCATTTCCCTTCATGCTTTTTGCTGAAATTGTTGCTTTGTTCAATTTGCAATATTCAAAAACTAAAGCTAATCCAATTCCATTTCCCTCGTAAACACGCGTGTACCCCATTTGTTCTTGAGAAAATGGTATAAAAAGTTTTGATAAATACTCTTCCGAAATCCCAATTCCTTCATCTTCAATTTCAACAACAATTATATCTTCTTTTTCAAGAAATGTTCGTATATAAATATGTCCACTATCAGTGTATTTTATTGCATTATCCAAAAGCTGGATAAATATTTGCTCAACTGTGTATAAATCAGCTTCAATAAGTTGATTTACCGAATTATCTTCAAATTCTAATTCCAAATTTTTACTTTTTGCAATAGGATGATACTCTTGGAATAAATTTTTTAATACCTTTTCTACGAGATTAAAAATATTTAAATTCTTTTCATATGTTCCTACCGTTACTTCAGATAGATTTAAAATCAAATCAACTGTTCTGATTATTCTATCTCCACTATTTTTGATTAGCGAAAAGCATGTAGTAGTATCTTCATCGGCATGTTGCGATAATTCTTCCTCTACAATATATGATAAACTTACTATTGAATTTATTGGCGTTCTAATTTCGTGCGACATTTGGGCTAAAAATATTGATTTCAATTTATCAGCGGCTTCTGCCTTTTCTTTTGCTTTCACAATTTCTTCTAAAAGCTGCACATTTTCTGTTATATCAACATTTGAAGCTCTGATTCCAAGATTATTCCCATTTTCATCAAAAATATTTCTACAAGTGTGCATTATTGTAATAATTCTACCATCTTTGTGAAATATCCTAAATTCTTTTTCAGATAACCCATCATCATTTTTTGTAAAATGAGATTCTTTTCGATGGAAGCTCCATTTATTAATATCATCTGGATGAATAATTTTTTCCATTAAATCTTTATCATTCTGAAAATCATCAATTGTAAAACCAGTTATTCTTTCAACCGATGGCGACATATAAATAATTTGATTTTCAAAATTCACCCAATATTCCCAATTATAAGTCCAATCTGCGACAGTTCTATATTTAATTTCATTTGCAACAATTTGCTGTTTGGCAAGTTCTTTTTCATTTATTTCTTTTTTAAGTTCATCATTTAAGATTAACAAATAATCTTTTGCCTTTTTTGTTTCCTTTTGAGAAGATTGCAAATCTTTGTTTATTAAATGAATGCGATAAGCAATTAATAAAAAGAAGACTAATACAATCAATCCAATTGAAATGAATAAAAATGTTTCGATAAGAAAATATTGTGTTTTGCTGTATGAAACTTCTTTTTCAAGTTTTAATAGATTTTTTGTTCCGTTATAATAAGCTCGGTTTGCATCTTCATGAAACCGAGTAAAATGCGAAAATATTATTTTGGAGAAAGTATAAATTGCTTTTGAGAGTTCAGCAATTTCGGTTTTATTTTGTACAATTTCAGCGTTGCTCAATTTTTTGTGTAGTTCTACTAAATCAACAAATTTCCTTTCTAAAACATCAATTTTAGGCTTAAGTTCTATATATTCTAAAATAAAATTTTCTTTTTGGGGAACGTATTTAATATTTTCTTTCACTTCTGAGGCTACTTCCAAGTTTAGCTGGGTTGTTAGTACAAAAGTACCACCATCTTTAAGAATATTTACTGCTTTTCTTATCTGATTAAAATGATTCTTTGTATCTAAAATAACCGCTTCATCATCAACAAAATGAGGTTTTGCAGTAATTCTGTAAAAATTCTTTTCTATAACACTTATGTTCTCAATAATAACTCTTCCAACTCTTCTTCGAGCTTGTTCATTTTCGATGTTTTTCAATAAATCTTCAGTTTTACTATTAAAATAAATTGTAATCAGAAAAAAAGTCAAAAACCCAATCGTAAACAATATTCCGAGTGCAAAGAGTAATTTATTAACCGATAATTTCTTTAAGTTCATATTTATAGAAATCCATAATATTTGAAAATTGCCTTCCCTTTTTCAGAAACTGCAAAGTCAACAAATTTTTGTGTAAGTTCTGGATTTTTTGAATATTTGATTTTTGTGATTAATATTGGCTTTTTCGGGAAAAGTGAATCTGAAAGAGTAATTACATCAATAGTGTTTCTCGTATCATCAAAAAAACCAGTTGCTTTCCAATTTAGGATAAGATCAACTTCTTTTTTGATTAAATATTTATTCATATCTCTTGAATCTGCAGCAATTGTTACAGCATTTTGGAAGGCTTTCTCGTAAATTCCAATCTTTTTGAGCTGTTTTTCGGTCTCTTTTCCTACACTTCCAGTTTCGTAATTTCCGATAATTGTTTTTAATTTTGGATTGAGTAATTCCATAGCATCTGCTTTTATATTTTTAGGATTACCTTTTTGAACCATCAAAGCTAATTGGTTGAATCCAACAATTTGATATTTAAGTAAAATTCCTTCGTTTAAGTGATTATCATAAAACAATTTTGAACCAGGTAAATACAAATCACCCGTTTGCGATTTTACAATACTTTCATATAAATCTTCAGAACCACCTTGTACAATAGTAACTTTACAATTTTCTTGTTTTTCAATTATTTGAGCAATTTGGCTAATTGGTTTCACCATAGTAATTCCGCAATAAATTAATATTTCTTCTTTTTTTTCAGCCTCATCACTTTTGCATGACGCTATAAACAAACCAATCAAAATAAGATAAAAACTAATTTTTCGCATAATATCTCCTAAAAACCAAATTAAGTTATATAAATGTTATCCTAAATACTTTACCCTCACTTTTTACATTCAAAATTATTATTTGCATTATATCTGTTTAAAGCTAAAATAAAATAATTTCATTAGCAACTTTCTTTGAGCAGTTTCTATCAATAGGTATGCATAAATTATATTAATACGCAATATTCTTAAATGCTATCATGTGTTTGATTGTTGTACTTCTAAATCTTTGCGATAACAATTAGTAAATTTTATTGTAAATGTACTTCCTTCTCCTTTTGTGCTTTTGGCTGAAATTGTTGCTTTATTTAATTTGCAGTATTCGTAAACTAACGCAAGTCCAATTCCATTTCCTTCATAAAGCCGAGTGTATCCCATCTGTTCTTGTGAAAATGGAATAAACAGTTTTGCTAAATATTCTTCCGATATTCCAATTCCTTCGTCAACAACTTCTACAATAATTTCATCTTCCAATTCAGAAAAAACTCTTAATTTGATAGTTCCGTTTTCTGTGTATTTAAAAGCATTATCTAAAAGTTGGATAAATATTTGCTCCAATGTGTATAAATCGGCTTCTATAAGCTTATTTACCGAATTATCCTCAAACTTAAATTCCAGATTTTTACTTTTTGCAATAGGAAGATATTCTTGAAACAAATTTTTTAAGACTTTTTCCACAAGATTAAAAACATTAAAATTCTTTTGATATGTTCCTGCCATTACTTCTGATAAGTTCAAAATTAAATCAACCGTTCTTATTATTCTATCTCCGCTACTTTTAATTAACGAAAAGCAAGTAGCTATATCTTCGTCGGCATATTGTGATAGTTCTTCCTCTACAATATATGACAAACTTACTATTGAATTTATTGGTGTTCTAATTTCGTGCGACATTTGTGCTAAAAATATTGATTTCAATTTATCGGCAGCTTCTGCTTTTTCCTTTGCTTCAATCAATTTCATTTCTGCGTTTAGAACTTCCGTTATATCTCTAATTATTGTTAAAACTTTATCTTCGCCAAATTTAACCATTCTTGCTTCTTCGGAAAGTTTTTTACCTCCAAATGGAATTGTATATCGAAAAACTCTTCCACTTCCACTTTCTAAAGTTTGTAAAATATTTTCTTTGGTTATTTTCGAAATTTCTCTTGGAAGTACATCGCTTATGTTTTTACCGATAAAAGATTCTGGCGAAATTGAAAGTTGATTAACATCGTGTGAATGATAATCTAGAAAAACACCATCTTTATCAAAAATAAAAATTAAATCTGGAATTGCTTCTAAAATACTCTTATTTTTTTGGGTGCTTTCCCTAATTTTTTCTTCGCTAATTTTTAGTAATCTTTTGTCTTCTTCCAAATCACTAATATGTTTAATTTGCTCCAATTCTCGTAATCTGCCTTCATTTACGGCTCTATATTCTGATAAATCTAATCCTTTTTCAATTTTGCCTAAAATAACATAGAATAATATAATTAGAAATGTTCCTGCCAAAAAACTTATTCCAAGAACAATTCGCATTATACTATTTGTGCTTTTGTAATTTTCAGAAATATCTAACAAAATCAATATTTTTGCTACATATTCGAGATTTGCATCATGAAGATTTAGTGAATTTATTAAATAATACTTTTCTAAATAGTCAAAATTATGAATATCTTTCTCTTGATAATTCTTAAGAATTTCGTGAATATCCTCAATTTTCCAATCGACAGTTTTATAGCTTAATTGAAGATTTTGAATATTATCCCAACTCCCATTAATATTTTCTTTTTGATATTTAGTTTTATCTTTATGCTTATTTGCAGTAAAAACTAACAATTGCACATCAAATGATTGATGAATTGTGTTTAATTGATGCTCAATACTTTCTCCAAGGTGTATATAACCTTGCAATTTTCCATCAATGTACCATGGAACAACAACTTCCAAAATTAGAGTTCCATCTTGCATAATATCAAATCCACTAGCTACAATTTTTGCTTCGCTAGCTTGTTGCAAACAATTATTTGCAAATTTTTCGCCAAATTTATCTGGATTATGTACTTGAAGAAAATTTACTGAGTTTGTATCATGAAAATAGAAATAAGTGAAATTTGATGAGGCTGATACAATTTTTTTTAACTCCTTTGCCCTTAAATACAATTTTTCACGGTTTTTACTTAACCAATATTCTTTCAATTCGTTATCATTTTGAAAAATATAAATAGTTGACGTAAGTATTTTTATATCTTCAGCTTTGTGAGCAGATAAAATATCAGTAACTGATTTTAAATTTTTTTGAGAATCAAATTCGTTGTGAAGGTTCATTAAACCCGAAATTGCAGCATAAAAAACCACAATAATAAAATAAAGAGCAATTCCAACTGGAAGTAGAATTCGTTTTTTTATTTTATTTTTTTTTATCATTTGATTAAATTGCCCTCAATTGGTAATGTAAAAAAGAAAGCACTTCCTTTACAAAGTTCACTTTCAACCCAAATTTTACCTTTATTTTTTTCGACCAAATCTCTACATAAAACCAATCCTAAACCTGTTCCCTTTTCACCTTCGGTTCCTAAAGTTGTATGGTGTTCTTCAATTTTGAAAAGCTTTCTTAAAACTTCTTCCGACATTCCAATTCCAGAATCTTGTACTTTTATTAGTGCTTTTCCGTCGTTTATAATTCCGTCAATTAAAATTTCACCGCCATCAGTAGTAAATTTTATAGAATTTGCAATCAAATTTCGAAGAATAGTTTCCAACATCATTGAATCGGCATGGACAAACAAATCATCGTCTGTTTTACAGCTAATTTTAATTTTCTTTTTTTGAGCGGAAATATTTGCAATTGAAATCACTTTTGAAAAAACACTTTTTAAATTAAGTTTTGTCGGTTTGTAGTCCATTCTGCCAGTTTGAACTCGCGACCATTCCAACAATTGCTCAATTAATGCATAAACACCTTTTATTGCTCCATTTAGCAATCCATTAAACTCAATATTTTCCTCTTTTGTCAATTCGCCCATACTTTCATTTAGCAAATCACTCATTCCCATAATTCCTTGAAAAGGACTTTTCAAATCATGTGAAATTATCGAGAAAAATTTATCTTTATCGGCGTTTGATTTTATTAGCGCTTTTTGGGATTCAATAAGTTTTTCATCGGCGTATTTTTTATCAATTGCTTTTACTACTTGTTTTGAAACAAATTCAAGCAATTCAACATCTTCTGGAGAAAAAGCATTTTCGTCATTATAATCCTGAATTACCAAAACACCTTTTATTGCGGATTCAAAGTTGAGATAAATTCCAACCCAAATTTTTGTAAATTCGCCGCTAATGCCAACTTTTCCTTCACTTTGAAGCTGTTTATCAATTTCTTCTGTTATAATACGACTCTTCTTCTGAGATAAAACATATTCTGTTAATCCATCGCGTAATGGACCCGGTTCTGGTTTTGAATCTTTTTCATCAACATGATACGGAAAACTTAAAATTTGAGTCTCTTCATTATAAAGAGCAATATAAAAATTATCGGCGGGCATTAATTCACCAATTATTTTATGGATTGAACCATAAAGCTCTTTCAATGATTTATCCGAATTTGCCGCATCCGAAATTTTAAACAAAGCTTCTTGTATTAATTCTTTTTTCCTAATATTCGTAATATCTTGGACAATTCCCATTGACGAAATTGGTTTTCCATTTTTATCATACTCACATTTACCTTTTTCATTAACATATTTTGTGGTTCCGTCAGGAAAAACCAATCTGAAGAAAACATTATATTCAGTTTTGTTTTCAAGTGAATCTAAATATGCTTTTTTAATCTTTTCTACATCCTCGGGATGAATTACATTGTAAAATGCCTCTTTTGTAATTTCTTTGTTATTAAAATCTAAGTTATATATATGAAATAATTCTTTAGAACGACTAACATTGTTTGTAATTAAATTCTTTTTCCAATGCCCAACTCTTGCAAATTCTTGTGCTTCGCGTAAATAATATTCACTTTCTTTTAGCTTTTCTTCCGATAACTTGCGTTCTGTATTATCTTCTAATAATCCCACACCACCGATAATTTCATCATTAGCATAAATTGCACTAAAACGAGCAATTATTGGAATAATTCTGTTTGATGTTAATGTGTGATAATCGCCTTCATAGTAACCAAATCCTATGGTTAATGTCTTATCGATTTCAATTTTAAGTTTTTGGTCAGATAAGTCGTCCAGAAGATTTATCTTTAACAAAACCTCTCTCGAACTGCCTATTATTTCGGAAAATTTATTGTTACAATCAATTATTTGGCTTGTTTTATCAAAATGGAAGATTGCTAATGGTGAGTTATAAAATACAGTTTTATATATTTCATCGTTATCACTAAAAATTTTTAATCTATTTTCTTCTTGTACCATATCCACAAAACCTTTTGAATCTAAAATATTCTTATGGAAAGAAATATTTACAATTATTAGCACAATAATTAAATGTTTAATATTTAACTATGTATTATTGTCGAATTATTTTTTGCATTTTTGAGGAGAATTTTAATTTTATTGGAACAGAAAATGAGTAAAATGTGTGGTGTGAGATAAGAGAAATAATTTGATAAAATTATTTAATAGTTTAATTTTACAGAATTCCAAACCTTTAAAACGGTTATCGAATTATGCAACTTATTGTTAGCACATAACTTAAGTCGTTGGCTAATGGTAAATAAACAAAACTTAAACGGTTTTAACCGTTTATAATCTTTTAAAAATAGATATATTTTCAATTGCTTATTCTACAATAAGTTCTTCTTTTCCCCATTTTTTTATGTTAGATTTTATAAAATTTATTACTTCAGTTTGTTGTTCGGCACCGTTTCCAGTTATTTCAATCGGTTTGCCAAATGAAATGTAAACTTTTTGATTTGTGTTAATGTGCCCAAAATCTTTCACTATTTTTCCATTAGCCCAAGCGTTTGTTAGCAATGCAATTGGTACAACTGGAACGTTATTTTTCTTTGCCAATTTTACACCAAGTGAATTGAAATTATTAACATCAAACACTTTGCTTCGTGTTTTTTGTGGAAAAAGTATGATTGAACGTCCTTCTTTTAATCTTTCAGCACCTTGTTCCATTACTTTAGCTAAATCTTCACGGGCATTTTCCCTTCCAACAATAATTGGATGGCGTGCAGCGTTTATAGGTCCAAATAATGGAGTGGTATTAAGTTCTTGTTTAGTTACAAAGGCTACTAACTTTTTTGGACAAATTATGCGTGGTAAAACAACCGTTTCCAACGCACTCATGTGATTGCTAATAAAAACCGCTGGACCATCAAAAGATGTTAAATTGTTCATTCCATCTATTTCAAACTTTAGTCCAACTTTTTCAAGTCCATCCATAATCATTTTGGAAGAATTTACCCAATTGTATCTATCGTAAATATTTTTCTTTGTTAATTTATTGGCAAAAATAAAAACATTAATCATTAGTGGAAAAAATCTGAATGACGCTGGTAAAAATGATTTTTTTTCAAGATTTGGCGAAGTAAAGTAAACATCGTTATCTGCAATTACATTTTCATATTCTGTTACTATTCTCATTTTTACCTAAATAATTATTTTTGACAAAAATAATTTGGGGTGAAATTACAGGATTCCACCCCAAATTAAAACTTAATTGGCATATTTTAACAAAATTGCCTTTACCAAATTGTAAAATTTAGCTGTTGCTGTAATATTTAATCTTTCGTCTGGAGAATGTGCACCTTCTATAGTTGGACCAAATGAAATCATATCAATTCCAGGATATTTTGCTCCGAGAAGTCCGGTTTCTAATCCAGCATGAATTGCTTTAATTTTTGGTTCAAAATTGTTCAATTCTTTATAAACTTCTTTTGAAATTTTTAACAATTTGGAATCCAGATTTGGTTGCCAGCCCGGATAGCCGTCACTCATTTCAACTTTTACAGCACCTCCAAGTTCAAAAACTGATTTTAGCATGTTGGAAATATTCACTTTTGCACTATTTATTGCACTTCTTTGACTTGTTGCAATAACTAATTTATTTTCAACTATTCCAATTGTAGCAAGATTTGTTGAAGTTTCTACCAATCCTGGAATATCTGGACTCATTGCCATAATTCCGTGCGGAGCTGCTAAAAGTACTTTTATCAAATTAACAACAAATTCTTTTTTGAATATTTTTTCAACTTTTTCATCTGTTTTAGTTAAAATTACTTTTAAACCATTGTCATAAACGTTAAATTCCAACAAAGTATCAGCCACAAATTTATTGCAAATTTCGGTTACTTTTGCTTCGTCGTTTGGATTTAAGAGAATTGTAACTTCAGATTCACGCGGAATTGCATTTCGAAGCGAACCACCAGAAATAGCAGAAAGTTCAAATTCTACAGTTAGTTCAATTCTATTTAATAACTGAGCTAATAAACGAATTGCATTTGCTCTTCCGTTTGCAATATCTAATCCAGAATGTCCGCCTTTTAAGCCAGAAACCATAAGATTGTAAGCTGTTAAATTTGTGTCATTATTTGTGTAATCTAATTCAAAAACACCGCGAGTATCTTGTCCGCCAGAGCAACCAACATAAAATGCACCATCTTCTTCAGAATCAAGGTTTAGTAAAGTCATTCCAGTAATAAATCCAGGTTTTAGTGCATTTACTCCTGTCATTCCAGTTTCTTCGTCAATCGTGCAAAGTAGTTCAAGTGGTCCGTGAATTGCGGTTCGATCTGTAGCAATTGCCATTCCAGCGGCTACTCCAATTCCATTATCGGCTCCGAGAGTTGTTCCTTCGGCAGTAATCCAATCATCTTCGCGATAAATTTTTAGCGGGTCGTTTTCAAAATCGTGAATTGTAGCTTTGTTTTTTTCACAAACCATATCAAGATGACCTTGAATTACAATAGTTGGAGCTGATTCATATCCAGGAGTAGCTGGCACTTTTATAACAATATTTCCAACTTCATCTTCATTAAATTCAAAGTTATTATTAGTGGCAAATTCTCTAACATGCGCTCTAATTTTTTCCTCCTTTTTTGAAGGACGTGGAACTTGAGTCATTCCATAAAAATATTCCCAAACTAATTTGGGTTCTAATCCTTCAATTGCATCTTTTGACATAAGTACTCCTTTTGTGATATTTATGTAAATTCTTTTATTTTTAGTTTTGGATGTAACTTTTTCCTTTTAGCTATGACGAATGTTAAGAATATCGCCATCAACAACAACATACTGTTTGCCTTCCAAACGCCATACGCCTGCTTCTTTACATTTATTAAACGAACCGTGTGCAATATAATCATCATAATGAACAACTTCTGCTCTAATAAATTTGTTGTAAAAATCGGTGTGAATAACGCCAGCAGAATCTTGTGCTGTGTAGTTTTTCTTAATTGTCCAAGCGCGACACTCATCCTCGCCAACAGTAAAAAATGATTGAAGTCCTAATTTTTCGTAAGCAGAACTTAATATTTTAGTTAAAGCCGATTCCTTAATTCCATAATCAGCCATAAATGTTTTTCTATCATCTTCTTCCATAGTTGAAAGTTCATATTCAATTTTGCCGTAAAACGGAATTATAGTTTCGTTTTTATTTGGCAGACTTTCTCTAATTCTATTCAAAGTTTCTTCAACATCTTCAATCGAATTTTCGTCAAAATTGATTCCAATTAACAAAGGTTTTAGCGTTAGTAATTGGTAGCCAGAAAGCATTTTCAAATCTTCATCACTAATTTCTAAAGTTCTTAAAGGTTGTTCGGCTTCAACATGTGCAAAACATTTTTCAATTAAAGGCAATTCCCTTTTCAATTTATCGTCTTTAATCTTCATTATTTCTTTGTTCAATTTTGTAATTCTTGCTTCAAGAAAAGCCATATCGTGGAAAAGGAATTCAGTTTCAAGAAATTCAATATCTCTAACGGGATTTACCGAAGTCATAGGATGAGCAACGGATCCATCGTTAAACTGGCGAACAACATAAAAAAGAGCATCATTGTTTTTAACATTATTCATAAACTGCGATGTAATTTTAACCTTACCATCATCCGACATTTTAAGACCTGGTGTGTCAAAAACCTCAATTGTTGCAAAAACAGTTTTTTTGGGGCTAAATAATTGAGTTAATTTATCAAGTCTTGCATCGGGAACTTTAACAACTTCAATAGTTGCTTCCTCTTTTGCAGTTTGCATATCTGGATTTTCAATTCCAGCAATTGTGTTAAATAAAGTTGTCTTTCCTGAATACTGTAAACCAACCAATCCAATTTGCATAATTATTTCCTAATTTATCTTACTTTTCATAAATATTTTTAAGTGTAAATTTACTCAGAAACTATTTGAGTATGAAGCGCTATTTCTTCTAAAATGGATGTAACTTGTAAGCATTTGGTAATATCGCCAGCAAAAACGATTGCTTTGCCTTTAACATGCACTTCAAAAGCAAAACTACGTGCTTCAATAAAGGAGCATTTTATTGCTTTAATCAACTGAATAATCACTTCGTCAAAAGTATGTTCTTCATCATTGAATAGAATTACTTTAAACGGCAATCCAACAATAATTTTTTCTTCTTCAACCGTTTCATAAATGCTTTCTGGATTATTTTCTTCCAATTCATCTTTCCAAATTTTCACTTCCAAAAGGTATTAAATTACTATAATAAACGAAAATTTAGTTATATTTTATTATTAGAGTTTTATCAAATTTTTAGGAGTAAAAATGAAAATAGTTGTTTGTGTTAACCACGTTCCAGATACGGCTACAAGGGTTAACATATCTTCAAATCAAAAAACAATTGATTCACGTGGAGTGACCTATGTTGTAAATCCTTATGACGAATTTGCAATTGAAGAAGCATTAAAAACAAAAGAAGCTATTGGCGACGAAGTTTTTGCAATTAGTCTTGGAAATGAAGCAAATAAGGAAACTTTAAGAAAAGTTTTGGCAATGGGAGTTGATGAAGCAATTTTATTAAAAACTGATGATAATTTGGATTCATTATCCGTTGCAAAAGCTTTAGCAGTAGAGATTAAAAACCAAAATGCCGAGTTAGTCTTTATGGGAAAGCAATCGGTTGATTATGATAACGCTGTTATGGGACAATTAGTTGCAGCAATTTTAGGATATAATATAGTTTCAACTGCTACATCTTTTAATCTTTCTGGAAACAAAATTGTTGCCGAACGCGAAATTGAAGGCGGCAAAGAAACTATTGAAACCACAATTCCAGCAATAATTACGGCTCAAAAAGGATTAAATGAGCCTCGTTATGCTTCGTTAAAAGGAATTATGGCAGCAAAGAAAAAAGTAATTGAGGAAAAAACTGTTCAATCAACTGGCAATTTCGTAAATGTTATCGAAATGCAAAAACCACCTAAAAAAGCTGCGGGTAAAATTGTTGGCGTTGATGCAAGTGCAGTTCCAGAATTAGTGCGTTTATTAAAAGAAGAAGCAAAAGTAATTTAGGAGTTAATAATGGCAAATAAATTTTTAATATATGTTGAACAAAGAGATGGCAACATTAAAAAATCATCTTTTGAAGCCTTAAAAAAAGGCAGCGATTTAGCAAAAACAATGAATGCTGAAATTGAAGCGGTGGTTATTGGAAATGAAGTAAATAATCTTGAAAACATTGGTGGATATGGCGTTAATAAAATTACGCATCTTAAAAATGCTGAATTAGCAAATTACTCAGTTTCTGCTTATTGCGAACTGTTTGTTAAATTTGCTGAAGAATCTGATGCAAATTATATTTTGTTGGCAAACACTTCAATGGGAAAAGACCTTGCACCAGCTTTGGCAATTAAATTAAATTGTGCGTTAGTAGTTGATTGCACAGCAATTGAAATCCAAAATGGAAATCTTATTGCAACAAAACCAGTTTATGCTGGCAAAGCAATTACGGTTGTTGAAACTAACACACCAAAATCAATTTTCACGCTAAGACCAAATGTTTTTACTTTGGGACAAGCTACCCAAGATAAAGCCGAAGTAACTGTAAAAAACATTGATTCGGTTAATTTATCCAATAAAGTTATAAAAGTTACCAAAGCTGAAGGAAAATTAGATGTTGCAGAAGCAAATATAATTGTTTCTGGTGGTCGCGGATTAAAAGCTGCGGAAAATTTTGAAATGATTGAAGAACTTGCTGCTCAACTTGGTGCTGCAACTGGTGCTTCGCGTGCTGCGGTTGATGCTGGCTGGAGACCACACTCTGACCAAGTTGGACAAACTGGAAAAACTGTTTCGCCAAATTTGTATATTGCAGTTGGAATTTCTGGCGCAATTCAACATCTTGCTGGAATGCAATCTTCCAAGTTTATTGTAGCTATAAATAAAGATAAAGATGCACCTATTTTTAGTGTGGCTGATTATGGAATTGCTGGTGACGCTTTTGAAGTTGTTCCAGCACTTATTGAAGAGTTAAAAAAATAATGAATAGAGTTCAAGTAGAAATTGTTGGTTTATCATCAAGCCCTTCTGTGGGAGGGGCTTATGCTTTATTATTAAGAGAAGTTTTTGGACAAAGACGTTTGCCAATTATTATCGGTCAGTTTGAAGCGCAAGCCATTGCAATTGAACTTGATAACGCTAAACCAGCGCGTCCTTTAACTCACGACTTGCTAAAGAGTTTTGCAGATAATTTAGGTGCAACTGTTGTGGAAGTGTTTATTGATGATTTACGCGATAATACTTTCTATTGCAAAATTGTGTTAGATATTTCTTCAATTCAAAATAGTATTGATTCCCGTCCGAGTGATGCTATTGCACTCGCATTGCGTGCATCAGCTCCAATTTATGTTTCAGAAAAAGTAATGGAACTTGCTTCTTTTGTTCCTTCCGAAAATGATAAACAAGATATTTTTATGCACACAAATGACGATAAAATTGAAAGTGCTTCCGAAAAAGAGACTAAAACTGCATCGCTTCAAGATCAATTACGCGAAGCTCTTGAAAAGGAAGATTATGAACGTGCAGCAAAATTACGCGATGAAATTTCCAAACTTAAAGGACAAGGCAATTAGTTAAAAACTATTTTGCCTATTTCGCATTCAAGACAGTTACTTCGCGAGCAATAATTTCGATAAAGTTCTATCATTCCTTGTGCGTAAACTGTCTTTTTTATTATTGGCGTTAATCCTAAATTGCTTGATACTTCGCGAGTGATTTTATTATCCTCTTCGTGTTCAAAAATATTGTACAAATTCATTATTTTTTTTGAAAGCTCTTGCTTGCCAAAAGTATCAAAATACACCATAAAAAACGGCAAAATAATGTTCACAATCATTTCATTTGCACGCGAAAATCCAATAAAATACTTTATTTCGTTTTTTGAAACTTGGTCAAAAATATAATGCGTTTTCCAATACCCTTTTGACCTTATTATAAACAAGGACCTAAGTGAGTTAATTAATATTGTTGGATTGTTTATTTCCTCAATTTTTTGAATTATTGTTCCAATAAGATTATGATATAAAATAGTGTTTACTAATTGAATTCCGCCCATAATTCTTATTGTTGGAAAGTTTTGAGGTCTAATTCTGAAAAAATGCCAATCCGTTTCACTAAATTTTTCGCCATCATATTTTTTGCCAATTCGCTCCCAATCATCAGAAAGCTGCTTTGTATATTCCGAAACTTCTTCTTTGGGTAGATTTTTAACCTCTGGCATTAAACCCGAAACATTAAAAAATAGCGATTCTAACTCAACAATATTATTACGATTAATGTTTTGGCTTATAAAATCAAGCTTTATGGAACGAGCCAATTTTACCATTATTTCCTTATTTTGAGTATATCCGAGCGATTCAAATAAAAATTCGTATAAAAGCTGTTGCCATATTTTTTTATCCTTAAAATCTTTGCTCGAAAATTCTTTTTTTTCAAAATCGGGATGAAGACTGTATTTAACTGTTGGCTCATTTAGTTTTAGTTCATTTATATACGACAATTCCTTTAATCGCTGATAAGTTCTATCACACTTTTTACTAAACCTATCAATGCCTAATTTAGCCACAAATGCTTTTTTAGTTTCTAATTCAACCAAATCGGAAAGCGATTTACAACGAAGAAAGTTACTTGTATTATCATTATTAATCTGAATTTCTGTGTTAACTTTTTCGAAAATCTCTTTTTTAACAAATTTTGCTAAGGTCAAAGTTGGTACTTTTCTGCCATCTTTTGTATAAATGTAATGTTGATTGTTTTTGTTTGTTAATGAAATATGCAAAACTACTTTGTTATACTTTGAATCAATATTATGCCCGTGAGTTTTCCAATTGTTATAATCGCTATCAATTTCAATATCGCCCACATAAACAAGATTTCCAATTCGCAAACGTGCATTTTTGAAATCTGGACCCGAAGCCGATGTATTATGCTCGCCAACTGCAAGAACTGCCACAAAATCGCCCGCTTGCGTTTGTAGTGGCGAAACAAAGGATTGTTTCATCCAAATCTTTTGTAACTGATTTTCACTTATATCTTGAGGTTTTATCATCTTAAGCTCACTAAATAATAAACTCTTTGTATTGGTTTCCCAAAACATAACTATAATTCTAAATCTAAACAATGGTTTAATTAATTTATTGTTTAACTTCTCAATTGTTGAATTGTTGGATTGTTCTTACAATTACATGTAGGGAATGAATATTTTCGTTCCTTTTTAATTGTTACATTGTTCGATTGTTAAATTGTTAAATTGCCGTCGGTTTAAACCGACGGATAATTGAAAGGAAGAAAAAAAATCATTTTCTCTTAAAATGAGGCTAAAGCCAACGGCAATTCTAATTATTTTACTGCTTTATCTCACTTTTTTGCTTTTTCTTGCTTCGAGCATTTGCTAGAAGCTCCACTTTTTGCTTTTCTTTCTTCAAGCTTTTGCTAGAATCTCAACTTTTTCCAATTCATCTTTTTACTAGTAAACACTAAACTTCTTGCTTTTATCTTGATATTGATGCTGGATTCTTGGATCTGAATTTTCGATTTGCTTTGTTAAAGGAACGAAAATATTCGTCCCCTACATAAGTCAATGTATTTTAATCTTCTATCCAGCATCCAGAATCTTGTTTCTAGATTCTCACATCTTTTGTCTTGATACTTTTCAATCAAGAATTATTTCTTTTGTCTTGTTTTATAGCTTCTTTTGTGGTTATTTTTATTCATCAAATTAGGATGTTTGTTTTGGAGGTATTTTGTGTAAACCTTTTATAATAAATGACTTACATCTTTTTCAAATTAAAAATAAGCTTTTGGTAAACATTACTTAATGTATAAAACTTTACAAGAAACATTTGGATATTCTGAATTTAGACCAGGACAGGAAGAAATAATTCAATCAATTATTGATGGAAATAATGTTCTTGCTTTACTTCCAACTGGCGGTGGAAAGTCGCTTTGTTACCAAATTCCAGCACTTTTAGGCGAAACTTTTTCAATTGTAATATCGCCACTTATTGCTTTAATGAAAGATCAAGTTGATAATTTGAACAAAAATGGCACAATTGCAGCTTATATTAATAGCACAATGCAATTTTACGAAATTGAAAAAGTTTTAAGCGAAATAAAACAGAACAAAATTAAGCTACTTTATGTATCGCCCGAAAGGCTTGAAAACCGAGCTTTTGCTGAACAAATTAAGTTGTTAAATCCAAAATACATTTTTGTCGATGAGGCACATTGCATTAGCGAATGGGGACACAATTTTAGACCAAGTTACCGCAAAATTACTGAATTTACCGAAAGCATAGGAAATAGTAACATTTCTGCATTTACTGCAACTGCAATTCCAGAAGTTAGACGCGATATTATTGAGCATTTCAATTTTAATAATCCACGAGTTTTTATTAAAGGATTTGAGCGGGATAATTTAAAACTGAACATAATTCGCACAACTCAAAAAAAAAAAAAAGTGCTTGAGCTGATAACAAAAAACCGTTTGCCGGCGGTAATTTATACTTCTACACGAAAATCGGCTGAAGAGCTTTCGGAATATTTGAATTTTAACAACCAAAAAAGTGCGTTTTATCACGCTGGTTTGCAATCGGAACAACGGCGAATGATTCAAGATGATTTTATGGGCGACAAAATTAAAATTATTTGTGCTACAAATGCTTTTGGAATGGGTGTTGATAAGTCGGATATTCGTCTTTTAATTCACTACAATATTCCCTCTTCTATTGAAAATTATTATCAAGAAATAGGAAGAGCTGGGCGCGATGGAAAAACTGCAAAAATCTTTTTGCTTTATGAGGATAAAGACTATCACGTTCAAGATTATTTTATAAATAACAGCTACCCAACTTTGGATGAAATTAAAACTGTTTACAACCAAATTTGTAATGCTGCAAAAATTGCGGTTGGAAGTGTTTTTAATAATCGCATTTTTGTTGATAATCAAATTGTTCAACTACTTTCAAATCAAAAAATAAACCAAACAAAGTTAAACTCGGCACTTAAAGTTTTAGATAACAACAAGTTAATTGATTTTTCATCCGATAAAATAAACTTTTCGTTTGTTAAAATTCTGTTTGAAAAAGAGCAACTTAGAACATTTATTACACGTTTTGCACAGGATTTGAACCGTGAAATTTTAATCTATTTTGTTAGGGAATTTGGCGATGTTATTTTTTCTGAAAAGAAAAAAATTGATATTGGATATTTGTCAAATAAACTTTCTGCTCCACAAAGCGAAATAGTTGATTCGTTAAATAAACTTTCTAATTCTGGAATTATCGAATTTACAATTCCTTCAAACAAGCCATCGGTTAAACTAATTGGCGAGCGAATTTCGCCAAATAATCTTAAAATAAACGTGCAACATCATTTTGCACTTAGAGATAACGCTAAATTAAAGTTGGATTTAATGCGAAGTTTTGCTTTTACAAGCGACTGTCGTTTTAAGTATATCCTAAATTATTTTGGCGAAGAAGTTGCTAATTATAAATGCGGAAAGTGTGATAATTGCACAAAGGAAGTTTTTAAAAATCAGCCAAAACTCGAATATCTTGAAGAAATTATAATTGACACAATTCACCAAGCAAGTGGACGAATTAGAGAAAATGATTTAATAAAAATTCTTAATGGAAACGATAAACACGGAAATCTTAGGAATAATCCAAATTTTGGCGTTTGCAAACACTTCAAAAAAGATGAACTTTTGGAAACGATTGATGCACTTGTTTCCAAAAATGTGATTAAAAAGTTTGATTCGCAAATTGTAATTACGGATTTAGGAAAGGACATTTTTGCGCTTCCACAAGAACCCGAAAATGAAAGTAAAACTGAAAATACTTCCGAAAATGATTATAATTTGCAGTTTTTATTGCTAAACAAACTTAAAGAATTGCGTAAAAGGATTGCAAAAAAGTTTTCACAACCAGAGCAAATTATTTGCAACGACAATATTTTACGCGAAATTGCTAAAGAAATGCCAGCTTCGCCAAGTAAATTGCTTTCAATTAATGGATTTAATCAATGGATGTTTAATAAAATTGGCGAAGATATTTTGGAAGTGATTTTGGACTACAAAATTGAAAATCGGAAATTGCTCGAAAAAGAAAATGTTACCGAAAGTGGAGCAAAAATTCCAGAAAATCTTGAAAAAACATATAAATTGCTTAAGGATAAATACTCGTTAGAAGATATTGCTTCGCTTAGCAAATTGCCCGAAGCGGTTATTTCAATGCAAATTGAATCATTATTTGAATATTTTCCAAAATTGGATATTGGCACTTTATTTAAAAAGCACGAAATTGATTTAATTGAAAAAGCGATGAAAAATGGAATTTTTGATATTAAAGAATTAAAACAGCAACTTCCCGCTTTTATTTCGTATGGAAAAATAAGAATTGTATTAGCAAAAAATAAATGAGATATAATTTTTGTAGCACAGATTTTCAATCTGTGTTTTAAATGCAACACAGATTATTCGCCACGGCGAATGCTACGTTTACGTCATTTTTTATCAAACTTTTTTTCTTGTGATTTTAACGTATCGAGGTAATTTTCAGCATAAACGAAAAATTCAGCCCAAGTTTCTTCGTCATATTTATACTTTTCAAGCTCGGATTTGTAATCTTCTTCGGTAATATCATAATTTTTATACAACTTATTAACAACTATTTTCATTGAGTCGGTATCGGATTTATATTCTTCTTCTGCTACGAGAATATCAACATACAAATGTGCAATTTCATCTTTTGAAGGTGAAAACAAGTTGCAAGCAGCCACAAAAACCAGTAAAACTATAAGATATTTTTTCATAATAAATTAGTTCTTTTTACTTGCTTCAAAAAGGATTCGCTTTTCTTCAGCAGTTAAATTTTGATAACCAGAAGCGCTTATTTTATCAAGAATTTTGTCAATTTCTTGTGCTGTTGGTGGTGCTGGTTTTTTATTATCTTTTATTTCATAAAATTCAGCTTCTTCAACATTTCTCTTTCCAAAGTGAATTCCACTCGGTTTTCTAAAGCCACCACTTCCGCTAGACGAAAAATCCTTGAAATTTGGAGTAGAATTTTTGACTTTGTTAAACATTCCATCAACATTAATGTTGTTTTTTCTATCAAACATTATAAAAATAAATGCTGTTATAGCTCCACCAATATGTGCCAAATGTGCAACAACATCCATATTTCCAACAGCCATAAATTCAATTAGGACTGAAAATGCAATTAAATATTTGGCTCTAACTGGAATAAGGAAATAAACGTAAATTTGTCGCTCTGGGAAATATAATGCAAACGCAATCATAACTCCAAAAACAGCACCAGAAGCACCAATTGTAAAAGCTAATTGATTAGATAAAACTGGACCAAGGAATAATTGAACAATTGCAGCTCCAATTCCAGAAATGAGATAAAACACTAAAAATTTCTTGGAACCCATTAAGTTTTCAATTTCATTACCAAACATCCAAAGCATGAACATATTAAAAAAGATGTGCGAAAATCCGCCATGCATAAATTGGTAAGTAAAAACTTGCCAAATTTGAAAATTGAAAGATTCCCCCGCTGGGTCAATTCCCGTAAGCGGATTTAACGCAAAATATCTGTTAATGATATACCAACCTGGATAACCGCCAAATTGTAATTTTTCAAACAAAGTTTGAATTAAAAAAACAACTACATTTATGATAATAAGTTGTTTGATTACTGGTGGCAGTAAACTAAAACCGCCAAAACCCGATGATCTATAATATTGTTGACCGTAACTCATTTTTAATCCTTAAAATAAAACAACTTTAAATTACTCTTTTATAATCAAAATTTAAAGAGGGTAAATTTTCCATTTAATAACCTTGCTCAACTGTTTGGTCGTTATGCTCAACTTGTGATAAAAACTCAACTTTTGGATTTTTTTCTTGAGCGCGACTTAAAGCAAACGACGATTCGGCAATAAAAACTAATTCGTTAGTTTTATCAACATAAAGCGAGTTTGAGCGAAGTCTTTTCATCTCATCTACATCTTCTTCCAATTTATACTTAAGCCAAAAAGCTTTGTAAGCATTCATAAACGAAAACTCGGCTGTGGCACCAAACTCTTGCAATAATCTATATTTGATAACATCAAATTGTAACTCGCCAACAACACCGATAACTTTTCTGTTTGTATCTGGTTGGATAAAAAGTTGAGCGAGACCTTCATCCGTAAGTTGTCGTAAACCTTTTTCCAACTGTTTTGACTTAAATGGATCTTTGTTATTCACAATTCTAAATATTTCTGGCGAAAATCTTGGAATTCCTTTGAACATGAACGATTCGCCTTCGGTTAATGTATCACCAATTTTGAACGTGTCGGAATCGTAAAGTCCAATAACATCGCCTGGATAAGCAGTTTCGACAAGCGATTTACTTTGTGCCAAAAACGACGCGGGATTTGGAAATTTCATATCTCTATTTAATCTAACGTGATGATAATATGTATTTCGTTCAAATTTGCCAGAACAAATACGCACAAATGCCATTCTATCGCGGTGTTTTGGGTCAATATTTGCGTGAATTTTGAAAACAAATCCACTAAATTTTTCATCAGTTGGATCAATAAATCCTTTTGTAGTTTCTCGCGGAACTGGACGCGGAGCGAGTTCAACAAAAGTATCCAAAAGCTCTCTAATTCCAAAATTGTTCAAAGCACTTCCAAAAAACACTGGAGCAACTTCGCCTGCAAGATAATCTTTTTTATCAAATGGCTCGTAAACGCCATCAATTAGTTCAATATCATCTTTCAATTTTTTAGCATCGCTTCCAAAAATTGCGGAAAGAGCTGGATCATCAACTCCATTAAAAGAGCGAATATCATCTTCGATAAATTGCTTATTTGCTTTATAAAACGAAAAAGTATTTTGGACCAAATTGTAAACGCCTCTAAAAGAAATTCCAATTCCAAAAGGAAAAGTGAGCGGACGGACTTTTATTGCAAGTTTATCTTCAATTTCGTCCATTAGTTCAAACGGGTCGCGTCCTTCCCTATCCAATTTATTTATAAGAATTATAACTGGAGTGTTTCGCATTCGGCAAACGTTCATAAGTTTTTCGGTTTGCTCTTCAACGCCTTTTACGCAATCAATTACCAAAATTACGCTATCAACAGCAGTTAAAGTTCTGTATGTGTCTTCTGCAAAATCTTTGTGACCAGGTGTATCTAACAAATTTATTTTTTGACCTTTGTAATCAAACGATAAAACTGAAGATGCGACTGAAATTCCGCGTTGTTTTTCTATTTCCAAAAAATCGGAAGTTGCTGTTTTCTTAATTTTGTTGGATTTTACCGCACCAGCTATTTGAATTGCTCCACTAAAAAGTAGCAATTTTTCAGTTAATGTTGTTTTTCCAGCATCTGGGTGACTGATAATAGCAAAAGTTTTTCGTCGTTCAATTTCTTTAATATTACTCATAAAATCTTAGCTCAATAATAATTCTCGTTTGGAAATTCACTTTTAATCAACTAATCAAATCTTCATAAACTTAAGAAAAGTGAATTTTTATATAATTTAGTGTGCAAATATACTGAATAAAGCACTTTTTGTTTTGGAATAATTTTGAGAGGATTGATAATTTAGATAATGCCCAAATATTTACAATTCTATTTCCGATAAAAACAAAACCCACTTTATTAAAAGTGGGTTTCAAATAGCCAGTTTTTGACAAGCATTTTTTATAAAACGATTACTACTTTCTACAAAATTAAAGTAAAATACTCAAAGAGAACTTCTGAATATTTGATAATCTGCCAAAATCCGCATAAGCATAATCAACTTTTGCCGCAATATTGTTTAGAAATTGTACTTTTAGTCCAACGCCCAAAGTAAATGATTCTTCGGTGTCTGGAAGAAACAGCGATTTATAACCACCTCTAAGTGATAAAACGTCGCTAAAAGTATATTCTGCACCTAAATTTATGCTTTCATAATCATCGCTTGGATGAAGTGCATCAATAGCAACTAAAATTTTGTGCATATCTGTATTTAACGGCGAGTAAGCAATTCCAGCTCTAAAGTTTAGTGGTAATTCCCAACTTTCTGTTTGAAGTTCGGCGGGAATTTTATCGTTATTAATACTTGTATTTGGATTTGGGTCATAAAGTACGAGCGCAGATTTTCCTTGCAAACGCATTGGAGTTCCAAAATTGGAAATACTCATTCCTAAAACAATTCCATCAAAAGGTGTTACGTATTTAACACCCATATCAATTGCAATTGCAGTAGCTGACATTCGCCAAATTTTTTGACTAATGAATTTAGGATTAAATCCAATAGAAAAATTATCAGTTAATTTTATAGCATAAGCAACACTAAATGCCACATCAGAAACGGAAAATGTTTCTCCAGTTCCTTCGGGGTCTTCAATTGTTGTTACATCCATATCTTCAATATTGGAAGAAATAAAACTCAATCCAATAGTTCCCCAACTTCCAAGATTAAAAGAGCCAGCAAGATAGTTGTAATTAAGCCCAGCAATCCAATTTGTATTTTCAACTAAAATACCATTTGAAGCTAAGTCAGTTAATCCCGCAGGGTTCCAATAAATTGCACTTTGATCATCAACCAAAGCAACAAATGCACTTCCCATTCCAGTGGCTTTTGCACCTTGAGAAATTGATAAAAATGTCGCACCTGTGGTTGCTCTTTTTGATATATCAAAATTGGTTTGTGAAAAAATGGTTGTTGAACCAAACACAATACTCAACAAAATAATAAATTTGAATTTCATTAATTTCTCCAGCTCTATTTAATTACAGCAAATTTTCCAACATGAGTGCCAATTTCGGGAGCATCAATATGATAAATATATAGTCCATAAGCGATATCGGTACCATCTTCGGTAACCAAATTCCAGCTTATTGCTCCATTATCACTTCCAGAATCTTTGTTTAAAGTTTTAATTAAAGCTCCATTAAGCGTATAAATTCTAACAGTACATTGTGCTGGAAGATGAATAAAATCAATCCTTCTGTTTCCTCTGCCTTCTTGGTTAAGGTTTCTTGTTTCCCAACTTGCAACAGCTACATAAGGATTTGGAACAACCTTGATTTTGCTAAGTTGGTCATTTGCAAGCTCTTTATCGGTAGTTGCTGCAATTGTTGAAAAAGTAAAATAATCATCATCAATAAATTGTTTATTTGTTTTTATAAAAAATTTATTTCCTGGTTGTGGAAATGCGTCAATTGGAGCAGTAGTTGAATGATTATAACCAATTCGCCAAGTTAGTTTATAGCTTGTTCCAACATACTCAATAATTACAATATCGTCACCAAGATCAAAAACATCGTTTTTATTATTATCAATAATTTCGGCATCAACAGTATCTCCGCGAGTTGCATTTACTACAAAAAATGGAACCGCAAATCCATAAAAAGGAGTAGTTACAGATCTTTCTGGAAGAAATTCGATTATATAATCAGAGGGCCAAGCAATATTACGCAATGGGTTGCTTTCATCTGGTTTAACTGGCATATAAAGATTGGAATAACCAACTAACCATCCAGTTTCGTCCAAGTTTACTTGAACTGTTTCGTGATTATTTACGATAATTGATAAACCGTCGAAAGCTGGTCCTAATTTTCCGCCACCGATGCTATTTGTATCAACATATGATTCAATAGTGTCAATTATTGAATTAAAATCACGAATAATTGAATAAGAAATTGTTTCATAAAATGGCACATCGCCTTCGGAATTAAAAACAATTTTATAATTTGCGTTATTTTTAATTGAATTTGGATCCAAAATAACTGTTTCAATATTTCCTGTTCCCAACCCTTCAACTTGGTTAAGATTACCAGAAATTTGTGGTGGAAGATAACCCGCAGCTGGAGCATTTGGGGTAATTGCAGCACAATTTATATCAACAAATTTGAGATTTCCGACTAAATCGACAGTAATAATTTTTGTGTTTTCAGATGGAAGCAAACCTGTTGTTCCAAAATCTGGGTCGCCTTGGTCATAAGCAACCAACGCATAATAATATGTAATTCCATTTACAACATTTGTGTCAATAAAAGAATGTTGCAATCCAGAATCATCGCCTCTCCAAAAATGGGCACCATTAATACCCACTGGATCAGAGCCAGTAATTCCATTAATTAAATCATATTGCTGAATTGGTTTCCAGTATTTTGCATCGCCTTTTGAATCTGTTATAATTTTAATATCGTTAAATTCTGGATCTTCACTTCTGTAAATTAAATAACCTTCAAAATCCTTTTTGAAACCTTGAGTTGGGTCATCATTTTCGTAACCCAAAAATGGATCTCTTGATTGTTCTGCAACATCATCCCAAAATAAGAAAACCTTTTTATCGCCAGAAATTGCAGTTAAAGTAGGTTTTAATGGTGGTTTAGCGAAGTTATAATTTGCATTATAAATCTGTTGCACAGTTTCTTTATTAAAAACCATATCAGCTAAATTTGCACCAAAAACAACAGCAACCGAAAATCTTTCGCGTCTATTTACTTCAAGAGGAAAAGGACCAGAACCAAAAAGAATTTGAATATTAGCATTTGTGATAGTAGTATCAAAAACGCTATTATTTATGGTTCTCCAAATAACTTCGTCATTTTTGGGCCAAATTGAATCTGGACCTTTGTTAGTAAGCCTTTCAATAGCTAAACTTGTTAAACCAATTTGGTCTGATTCATCCTTGTCTGTTTTATCAAAATTTGGCTCGCCGTCAGTAGGAATTCCATCTCCTTCGCCAAAATCGGGACCGTTGTATTGAATATCATAAGGACCAACACCATCGACACCTAAATCATTATTAAGTGGTTCATTTTCAGCAGCATCCCAAACACCATTTAGGTTTAAATCAAGAAACTGAGCCCAATCGCCGTCGTTATCAATTCCATCATCTCTTCTTTCATCGGTCATTCCGTCTTCGTCATCGTCAAAACCATTAAGTGCATTACCTGGACTTTCCAAAAAAGCATAGCCAACATAGCCAGTTTCCCAATTTTCTGGAAGTGCAGTGCCATCAGCATCAAAAGCGTAAGCAATATCAAGTTTTGTATCGTAGGAAGCATTATCATCACCATTATCGCTTAAACCACCAACACCAGTGTCACAATAAAATCCAAAATATGTTGTGTCATAAGTAGCATCTGACAAATTTACTATATCATAATGCCAAAATATTATATCTTCGGACAAAACATGCGACCATTGAAATCCTCTAACTTCAGTTCTTAAACCCAAACCAGCTCGGTTGGAATCTGCTTGGATTGGAAAATAATTATATGGTGGTCGGCTATATTCTTTATCTTGCGAATCGTCCATAACGTAAAATGTTTCAAAATCGGCATTTTGAACACCTCTACCAAAATAACCATACCAGTAACCATCCCAATTTTCATCAACAGAAGGAAGTGAACGAGGCCACATTTCGGGCCAAGTTAAAGGTTTTGTGTTAATTGCTGGTTCTTCGGAACTTGCATTTGCATAGCCAGGAACTGGTTCAACAACCCAAAGTTGGTTTGTAACTGGGTCAAAATCAACATCTTCGCGATAAGAAGTAATTGCAGGATGAACAAATTGACTATTGCCTGGTGCAAAAACTGAAGCAGACACAAAAGGAGTAATTCCATCCAAGTAATTGTGTCCAGTTCCTTTGGGCCATTCACCCGAAGGTCTATCTGGATAAGCACCAACCTGTCCATCGTTTCTGAAGATAGTTCGGACTAAATTTCCGTCCATAATACCTTTTTTTCTATAAGTTTTATCGCCATATTCTTCATCTCTATAAGCCTGAATTGTAGGGTCAACTTGCGCTACTAAAAAACTAGTTAAAAGTTGAAAGAATAAAGCAAAAATAAAAGTACGATACATTAAACTCTCCATTGATTAAAATTAAAAATCGACTCGCAAACCTAGATTAATTTGACGAGGACGCGAATAATCTGCAGGATTATTCAAATATTCTTCCATTGTATTTGCTCCAAATATATGTCCAGTATATTCTTCGGCGTTCAAATCAATTCCCGCTCTTCCTGTTGAAGCACTAACACCATATTCATTTCTAATATCTAATAGATTATAAACCAACAAGAATACGTCGAGATGAACTCCAAATAGATTGAGATTTTTATTGGCTCTTAAATCCAAATTGAAATACGATGGTTTTCTGCCACTATTTTCAAATCTTAAACCTTTTGTATATCGAGTATCTTCTGTATAAGGCATTCCAGAACCATATCCAAACACAAGACCGGCTGTCCAATCGGAAGGATTTCCAATATTAATAACTAAATTCAAAGTAGATGTTTGGTCCCAGTTTAATGGAACAACTTTTTTAGGAATTTCCACTGGCGGATCTGAACGACTATTTAGAAAAACAGTTTGAGGGTCACTAGCATTTCCAGCAGCTAATTGATAAGTATAATCTACTTTTATACTGTAAAAATCTTCTAACAGCATATCAAGAGTAAGAATTAATCCTTTAACATTTCCATAATCTCTGTTAATATATCTTCCGTAATAAAATCCTTCGTAAGTTTCAATAATTTCCATTCCTAATAAATTACGAATATCGCTATAATAAATTGAAGCATCGAGCGAAACATTTGGGAAAATAACTTGCTGTAAACCCAATTCATATTTTACTGTTTTTTGAACTTTTAATTCTGGATTTCCAACATAAGAAGATGGTGAACTAGTTTGGTCAATAATGTATAAATTGTTCACATAAAGATTATCGAATGAAGGAATTTGGAAAAAGTGTCCGTAAGAAAAATGGATTGCTCCTTTATCAGACATTGGAAATGAAACACCGAAACGTGGACTAAATTGATATTCTGCCTCAGCTTTTCTCCATAAATCAGCGCCAGGAAAGTTTGTGTTTTTTAATGGATTTCTTAAATCAACTGGTATTGTAGTGTTTGAATTGAAATAATCAAATCTAACGCCAGCATTTATAATCATAATATCATATTCCATTTTATCCTGAACAAAAGCGGAAGCTTCAAAAGGCTTTTCATGGTATGAATTATTAAATTTTGTATTTGGATCACTATAGCCTAATGAATAAATCAAATTTCCTTCATCATCAACTTGTCCATTAGTTAAATTCATTAAATCTTGCCAATGGTTATAAATTTCGTGCAACCTTCCTTCGGCTCCAAATTTAATTTTATGCTCTTTGTAAATTTGCGATTCAAATGAAAACTGACCAATAATACTATTTGTAAACCGGTCGTATCTACTTGTTTCATTTCCACCAGTTCTAAAAGTATAAGCAGAAATTGGAGAACCAATAGAAGCATCCACATAATTTGAATCGTAAGGATCTTCGTATAAATAGCCTTTATAATCGTTTTGGTTATATGAAAATTTTAATGTTGACAAAGTCATATTAGATGGATACCAAGAAAATTGAAGCGAATGAATTGTATTATCGCGATAATGATTCATAATTCCATCTGGTGCTAAACGATAAGCGTGATTATAATATTTATTCCAATTTTCGTTTATAAACAAGCTGTAACTAACTTTAAAATTTTGCATACTATAAGTAAGTTTGCCATTAAATGATTTTTTTTCCTCTGGATTCATGGCAACAAACGCTCCATCTCCAGTTGGATATAATTCAAAATAATTTGGATTGCTTGGATCAGGAAAAATTGGAGCATTATCAGAAGTATTAAAAACTCGTTTGCCATACATATAACCATCATCGGCAAAATATCTTCCAGTTACAAAAAATGATAATCCATCAATAATTTTTGTTGGACCGCTTAAACTAACTTGAAAATTCCGCGGTCCCGAAATATTAAATTCATTCAAATTTTGGAAAAGAGCATCATCGGCTGTATAATAATTTCCCAAATAACCCGAAACATTACCTTCAAATCTTGTGCTTCCATCTTTTGTAATAATGTTTACAATACCTGACATTGCTTGCCCATATTCGGCGTTAAATGTTCCACTAATTACTTGTAATTGACTAATTGAGTTATTCTCAACTTCAACGGAGATAGAACCATTAAAAATATCATTAACTGCTAAACCATCAATTAAATAAGCCACTTCATTTGAACGTCCTCCTCTAAAGTGTCCATCTACAACTCCCGCTTGTAAATTAACAACTTGTTGAAAATTATCAACTGGCAAGGTTTTTAAGTCATCTGCGGTAATTATAGCGGAGGTTGAAGTTAAATCCTTTGTAATTAGAGCTTTTTGAGCCTTTACAACAACTTCTTCAATACTTACAGACTGCGAAGATATTTTGATTTTACCCAAATTAGTTGTTAAATCAATCCGAACAGAAACACTTTGGATTGTCACTTTTTGGTAACCAACAGCGGAAATAATTAGATTATAGTTTCCAGGTGGAATATTTGGAATCATAAAATATCCATCTAAATCGGCAGCAGCGCCAAAATAAGTTCCCTCAACTAAAACATTTGCACCAATTAGCGGTTGTCCAAATTCTGAGTCAAAAATTTCACCCACAATTTTTCCAGTAGTGCCAGCTTTAGTTATTGAGAATATAAATATTACAAATATTAACAAATACTTAGTTTGAAGTTTCATAATTGTTCTATTGTGATAATTGAATAAAAATAAGCTTTTCTAAATTTATTTTATTGTTAAAACAAAAAGAGCTAACCAACTTAAAATAGACTGGTTAGCTCAAATACATTTTATCTTAATAACAACATTTTTTTAACACTCGACATTTCGCCTGCATTTAACTCGTAGAAATAAACCCCAGAGCTTAAGTTATTTGCATTAAATTGAACTTTGTAGCTGCCACTTTGTTTATATTCGTTAACCAAATGTGCAACTTTTTGACCAAGAATATTGAATACACTAAGTTGAACAAATCCAGGTTTATCAATTGAATAATTGATAACTGTAGTAGGGTTAAAAGGATTTGGATAATTTTGAGAAAGTCCAAATTTATTTGGAGCTATTCCTTCATCTTCAACACCAACTGTCCATTTATCACCAATCCAAGTATATGTCCATCTTGATGGATCGCTCCAAGATTGATCTTGATTTCGTGGAGAGTAAGTCATAACTCCTTCTCTTTCACCAGTAGCATCAGCATCGTTTATTCCTGAATCTATTCTAATTCTTTTTCCAACTAAAGGAGTAAAAACTGCATCACCAGAGCGAACTGCTGCAATTTCGGCAAATGATAGCTTGCATTCAACTGTGTAACCACCAGTAAATTTTTCACCCCAAAAATAATTTTCATCTCCAGGACGTGCAACAACATAATCACCTAAATTAGCAATTATTGCTTGATTGCTATTAAATCTGAATTGATAATCGGGTTCTTCACCACCTTCATAGCTTGTATGGGTTGCTGTTCGCCAGTCATAAAGACCTAAATGAACATCTGGACAATCTCTAAGATAAGAAGCAAGAACTGTGTCACTACTTACAATATCATCATTAACATCAAAAGCGAAATATACATTTTCATTATCCATTGCAACCCACATTTCAACCGATAAATCTTCATCTCCATCAATTAAAGAGTTTGAAACAATTGTTCCACTTCCATCACTTGGAAACATTCTAAATGATGTAATTCCAGACCATTCACCTAATTTACCATCTGCTTTAAATGAAACTGGAGCTTCTGGATGAATAGTTGTAACACCTTTTGCTGTGTTTGTAACTGGACCTGTTGAGGCATGAACACCAACATTTCCTACATTATCAACTGCATTTACTGCATAATAATAAGAAACAGGTTGGTCAACAACTGGTGCAATTAGAACGTGAGTTAAATTCTGAGTACCTTCATTTACGCCTAATTCTGCAACATCAACACCTGGTGCGTCAAGACTTGCAATTGGAGATGTACTGAAATAAACATTATATTCCTCATTGTCTTCATTTGGCACATCGCTCCAAGCAACAATATTTGTGTATGTGTTAATTAAAGCAACTACATCTTTAGGAGCAACTGGAGGAGTTAAATCGGTTGATTTATAACCACCTTGTTGCAATAAATCAACTAATAATGTTCCAGTAAATTTTTCACCGACTGTATATCCGTAATCGTTGCCCAAAGATATTAATTCTAATCTATAAGCATGAACAAAATCTTGATTAAATCTTCCATCGCCTTGAGTTCCGGCGCCAGGTTGAGCAAAACCATTTGTTGGATAATATGTAACTTCCTTTCCATTTAATGTATCTTTAAGAATAGATTTTGGAACAAGTGGTAATGCATATCTTTCCCATTCCGACGATTTATTTAGCTCAATTGGAATGCTAATAACCCAATCTTCATTTACACCAGTGCTATTTTCTTTTAAGAATAAGTGCATTTTTAGTCTTTCTGGATTTACGCTTGTATTTGGAACTGTATTTTTGATATATAAATAAAGTGAAGTTCTTTCACCAAAATTTGCAATTGTATCGCCTAAATCGTGGTCAATACTAACAAATCCGCCCCAATCTTGAGAACTATTTACAGTATAATCCAATTGAAGCGAAGATGAACCTTCAACTAATTCAGTTGAATTATTTGTAAGATTAAGACTTCCAGCACCATCACCAGCCCATGACATATAATCAACAATAAAACTATCATCATTTGCTACTGCATCAAATGTTTCAATTACAGGATAACTGCTTCCAATAAGTTGCATATTATCGAATAAAATTGTTCCAACTGCTGAAGGAGGATTTGCTGCATTTCCTTGAGTTATATAAACAATAGCAACTTCGAAACCAACTATTTTATCCAATTGCAAAACTGCATCGCCACCATTACTTGTTTGAAGAGCAAAACCAAGAGTTTTATCTTCGGTTTGTTTTAATGGCATTGAAAGAGTTACCCAACCGTTTGCAGTTGTTAAATTTGCTGGAGTTTGGTAATAGAACAAATCTGTACCTGCATCGCCATTTTCTTCAGTTAATTTCCATTCAATAAAAACAGAGCCTGCAGCAGACATAACAGCTGGATCAACAACTTTGTAATTTACATTAAGTGAAGTTCCGGCTGAAAGATCCATGTATCTTTTTTCAGCGAAAGCACTATCTGTCCTAAAAACTCTTACTCCATAACCGCCCCAGCTATCTTTTGCTTCAATGCGATATTCACATTTTAATGAGCCAGTTCCTTGAACAAAATCGGAATTATTATTACTAAGTTCCATTTTTGCAGTGGCTGTGCCATTGGTATAAAATTGATTAAGCCAATATCCAGCATTTCCTGCAGTATCGTATGGCTCTACAACCCATTGTGCCGATGTTAAAGTGAAAAGAGAAAACAGCATCAAAAGTGTAAATATTCTCTTCATTTGTACCTCCAAATTGTTAAAAAAGTGATTTAAATTATTATATCAAAATCTATGTAAACGTTTACATTCACTGATGCAAATTAGTATTTTTTATCCACAAAAAAAAGTATTAATTCAATTTTAATTCAAAAAATGTCATCTATTTTATTTGACATAAATTGTATTTCCAGTCAATTCATCAAAATAATAGAGATTATCCGAATTTATAAATAAGTCTATTTCATTTCCAACTTTTTGTTCTATTATTCCAGGAACTCGCGAAACAATTTCTTTGCCACCAAGATTAAAATAAAGGAATGATTCATTTCCCATTGGTTCAAAAACACTTATTTTTATTTTAATCTTCACGGAATTATCATTTTTTGACTCATAACTAAAACTTTCTGGACGAATTCCGAGTTTAATATTTCTATTTGACCAATTTTCCAATTTTTCAATGTATTTTTCTGGTAACATAAAAATGAACGATTCATCAAGCGAATTAAATTCCAATCCATTATTTTTTAATATTTTTCCTTCAATAAAGTTCATCGAGGGAGTTCCTATAAAGCCAGCTACAAATGTATTTACTGGTTTTCTATATAAATTTAATGGAGTATCAACTTGTTGAATTGTGCCATCTTTCATAACAACAATTCTATCGCCCATTGTCATTGCTTCAGTTTGATCGTGTGTAACATAAATCATTGTTACACCTAATCTTTGATGCAATTTCGATATTTCGGTTCTCATCTGAACTCTTAATTTAGCATCAAGATTGCTTAATGGCTCATCGAACAAAAATACTTTTGGATTACGGACAATTGCTCTGCCAAGTGCGACTCTTTGACGCTGTCCGCCAGAAAGTGCTTTTGGCTTTCTGTTTAATAAATCGCTCAATTCGAGTATATCCGAAACATTTTTTACTCTTTTTTGGATTTCATTTTTGTCAATTTTCCTTAATTTTAATCCAAAAGCGATGTTATCAAAAACTGTCATGTGAGGATAAAGTGCATAATTTTGGAAAACTAAAGCAATATCTCTATCCTTTGGTTGAATATCGTTCACTAATTTTTCATCAATAAACATTTCACCAGTTGAAATACTTTCTAAACCAGCAATCATTCTTAGCGTAGTTGATTTTCCACAGCCAGATGGACCAACGAGTACTAAAAATTCCTTATCTTCAATTTTTAGACTAATGCTATCAACCGCTTTAACATTTTCGCTATAAATTTTTGAAACGTTCTTTAATTCAACTGTTGCCATAATTTTTATCTTTTTTAATTAAATTTTTCCTAAAATTTACACTTCATTTCAGTTTTGATGAAAATATTTTAATCATTCTTTTACACTTCCCATCATAATGCCTTTTATATAATATTTTTGAAGAGCAAGAAATACAATTATTATAGGAATTATTGTTATTACTGAGCCAGCCATCATCAATTCTGGGTCTTTTGTATGTTCGCCCATTAAATTGGCAAGAGCAACTGGAAGCGTGTACATTGAGCTATCCGTAAGTGCAATTAGGGGCCAGAGAAAGTCGTTCCAAGTTCCCATAAATGTAAATATTGCTAAAGTTACTAATATTGGCGTACAAAGAGGTAGAATAATTTTCCAATATATTTGAAAATCTGACGCACCATCCATTCTTGCCGATTCAATTATGCTATCTGGAATTGACATTGCGTATTGCTTTATTAAAAATATTCCAAAAATATTTGCCATTCCTGGAATTATAATAGCCAAATATGTATTTATAAATCCAAAAGATTTTAACATCAAAAATAGTGGAAGCATTGTAACTTGAGCGGGAATTATCATTGAGCTAAGCAGCAACGAAAACAATTTATCTCTTCCAGCAAATCTATATTTTGCAAACGCATATCCCGCCATTGAATTAAAAATAAGCGAAATGAAAGTAACAAGAAACGAAACAATTAGGCTATTTAATAAATTTCGCGAAACGCTTAATCGAGAAAATAGTCTTTCAAATTGGATAAAAGTAACTTCATCTGGGAAAAATCTTGGTGGATAAACGCTTGCGTGTCCGTCGTTCATTAACGAAGCAGAAACCATCCAAATAAATGGAGCAAGAGTTAATAATCCTGCAATAATCAAAAATATGTGTAAAGTAATTTTTTTCATTAGTTAAACATTCGCATTTTTTGAATTTTCATTTGAATTACAGTTCCAATCATAATCACGGCAAACAACACAAAAGCAATTGCAGCAGAATATCCCATATTCCACCATCTAAATCCTTCTTGATACATATATTGAACAATACTTAAAGTACTATTTAACGGACCACCTTGCGTCATAATATATGGCTCGGCAAATAATTGAAAATATCCAATCATTGTAATAATTCCAACAAACAAAGTAGTTGGTGCCAGCATTGGAATTGTAATAAACTTAAATTTTTGAAATCCCGTGGCGCCTTCAATTTCTGCTGCTTCATATAAGTATTCTGGAATATTTTGTAATCCCGCAATAAATATTATCATATTATATCCAAAATTTTTCCAAACTGACATAATAATAATTGCTGGCATCGAAAAATTTGGGTCGCCAAGCCAATCTATACTTTCAATTCCGACCAACTCAAGAGCATAATTCAAAAATCCAAATTTTGGATGATATATAAATCGCCAAACTATTGCTACTGCAATTAAAGTTGTAATTACTGGAATAAAAAAGTTTAATCTGAACAGACTTTTGAACTTCACTAATTTTGAATTTAGCATAATTGCGGCAGTTAGAGAAACCATAATTGATAAAGGTGCAGAAACAATTACAAAATAGAAAGTATTTTGTAAAGCCGTCCAAAAAAGCGGGTCGTAAAAAAGTCGCAAATAGTTATCAAATCCAACAAAACGAGCATTTCCGTAATTGCTGAGCGAGTAAATATCAAAATCGGTAAAACTGATAATAAACGCTGCAATAACTGGAATAAAGAAAAAGACAAAAATTGCCATTAATGCTGGTGCAAGAAAAAAATATGCCGAAATAGTTTTATTTTGCATTATTTTGCTCCAATAACCATCTTCGTTTTTCGAGAATAATATTTACATCTTTATCCATATTTTTTAGAGCTTCATTAACTGTTAATGAATTTCTTGCTGCTAATTCTGCATATTGTTGAAGTTTCGAAAACGCAATTTGCTCCCATTCTGGAATTTTTGGAGTTGGAACAACCGAATGAAATTGCGTATAAAATGCAATTAAATATGGGTCATTTTGCAATAATGGGTCTTCCCAAGCTGTTTTAACGGCTGGCAAACTATTTGCCAATTCATAAAATTTTAGTTGAGTACTTGGAAGCGACAAAAACTCAATAAATTTCCAAGCTGCGTCTTTTTTCTTCGAATTTTTGCTAATTACCAAACTTGCACCACCAGCCAAAGAAACGCCAATTGAGTCAGAATTTGGCGATGGAAGTGGAGCCGTCATCCATTTATCTTTTAAATTTCCAGTCATCCATCTTTTGAATTCTTTAATATTCCATGGACCTGAGATATACATCGCAAAATACTCTTCCGCAAATGCTTGATAAACGTTATTAACTTGCGAAATACCAATTGGTGCTAAATTTTCTTTGTGGAAATTGATTAAAAATTCAAATCCCTTTGTAAACTCTGCTCCACTAAAATTTCCGTAAGAATCGTTATCCTTTAATACTTTTGAGCCAGCTTGCATTCCAAAAATTACAAATGGAGCCCACTCATTTACTGGAAGATAAACTGCATATTTATCGTCATTTCCAATGTTTTGCTTAATTTTTTTTGAAACATCATAAAACTCATCCCACGTTTTTGGTGGATTATTATATCCAGCTTTTTGAAGAATATCTTTGCGATAAAAAAGCAATCTTGTATCAACGTACCAAGGAATTCCATAAATTTTGCCGGAAATTTCATTTGTATTCCAAATGCCTTCAAAATAATTCTCTTTTTTCACAATTTTGGATTTGCTTACAAATTCGTCCAAATTTTCAATTGAATTTAAAGCAACTAATTGAGGAACCCAAGTATTTCCGAGTTGGAAAATATCTGGCAAATTTTCACTTGCATAAGCAGAAATTAGCTTTTCTTGAGATGCTGTCCAAGGAATCATTTGCACTTTTACTTTTATTCCAGGATTTAATCGCTCAAATTCTGGAATTAATTTTTGAATAGATTCCCCTTCCGAACCCATTCCCCAAAAAGTAATTTCAGACATATTTTGCTCATTTTGCGAACATCCAACCAAAAACAAAAGAATAAAAGTGAATATTAAATTCAATTTTGGGGAGCAATATTTGTTAAAAATTGTCATTATTTGATTAACATCATTTTTTTAGTTGAAATATTGTAATCTGTAATTAACTGATACAAATAAACACCACTCGAAATTTCTTGGTCAGTGGATGAACTTCTGAATTCAACTTCAAAATTTCCAGCCGATTTATATTCGTCATTTATTAAAACTTTTACCAATCTGCCCAAAACATCGTAAACTTTTAGGCTAACTTTTGATGCTTGTGGAAGAGAATATTTAATTACAGTTGATGGATTAAACGGATTTGGATAGTTATTAAATAGTTCAAATTTTGTTGGAATTGGTTCATTATTTGCAACATCTGTTGGATCTGCAACAAAACCGATTGCTGTTAACATTGGAGCAATTTCTGGATTTGACATAAATAAATTCCACAATAATCCCGAACGATAGTTTTCAACCATAACTATTATTGGACCTTGGTCAATTGCTAAGTAACTTTCTGCATACCAATCTTGTTGTGGATTAAACGAATCGGTAAATCCATATTTTTTCCAAATTTTTTCGCCATATTTTTCGTATAAACTTCTAAAAGCTGCCATTGATTCATTTGGAGTATAAGGAAAAGATGAAAGTGCTGCTGTTGGAGTTATTGTTCCATTATCGCGTGAGTAAGTTGGTTCGTGAGCAGAATATCCAAAAGGGTCATCGCTTGCAGTTAATCCCCAAATATTTTCACTATATCCTGCATAATTTTTAGGATTATCGGCACAATAAGCTCTATTAATTAAAGTATGATTTTTATTATTTACAAAATAATTGGTATAAGCGTCTTTTTTATCGCGTGGGTCAAAGCCAAGAAATGAATAATGTGCAAAAAATAATGGACCGCCAAAATCCCAGCCGACATCAAGTTTGTAATTGTAAAACGAATCGCCATTTAAGTAATAAGGACTTCCAGCCCAACCTGTGTGATATAAACTTGCTGGAACTGAATGAGTTGGCGAAGCAATTGCAAGCAAATAGGCAATCATTACTTCGTTTGGACCTTGTAACCTAAAATTCATTTGCCAATTATAATTTGGCGACCAATGCCAAAATAACGCAGTTTCGGTTTCCGTTTTTCTGTACCAATCCCATTCAACATTTTCCCAAATGGTTGTTATTGTTGACTTTATGGAATTTTCTGTTTCGTTATCTTCATTAAAATATTGACGAGCAGCTAATAATCCTTGAATTAAAAACGAAGTTTCTACCAAATCGCCGCCATTATCGTATTGACTAAAAGGAATTACATCACCATTTTCTCCATTCAGCCAATGTGAAAATGCACCGTGAAATTTATCTGCTTTGTTTAGCAAAAAGTCAGATATTTTCTTAATTCTATTAGCACCTTCTTCGCGAGTGATAAAACCACGTTCAATTCCAACAATAATTGCCATTATTCCAAAACCACTTCCACCAGAAGTAACTGTATTATTTGAACCCTCTCGTTCGCGACTTAAGCCCGAGATTGGATGTCCATAATCCCAGAAATACTTGAAAGTATATTCTTGCAACATTGTTAAAAACTCATCATCGGTCATTGCAAAAGTAGAGGCAGAAATTACTTCGGAGAGTTCGGATTCGTTCAAACTTTCATCAATTGCGGAAATTTTATATTGGTTTGTAACTCCGCTAATATTTGTAAAATGGAAATATTGAGAATCGCTTGGTTCTGCAAAACCGACTATTTTATATTCATCTTCTATAAATTGATAAATATTATAACCTCTTAAATCAGATTCAGAATTAAGATTCCACTCAAATTCAATATGTTTATCGAAACCTTTTGCAGTAATATTTTGTGGAGTAATTGGAGCAATTGTGTCAGAAATTGCGTTTGCAGAAATCATTCTAATTTCATCAATAAACCATGTATGTTCTATTCCAGAAGCCAAATTTTGACCAAAAAATATGGTTTTTATCTCTGTTAAATTTGCACTTGCTGGATTATCTTTAAAAATCTGAAGTGGAATTGAAAATCGTTGCCAATTTTTTTGAATAATATCATTATTATAATCAGAAATTGGAAATCGTTCGGTTTTTTGATTGCTTAAATCTTCAATATAAATTAACGGAAATTCACTTTTGGGAACATCAGAATCGGAATAAACATAAAAAATGATTGAATCTTTTTTAGTTACATCGTGTCCAATCCAACCATCTTCGGCAACTGCAATTTCCCAATTTCCACCAGTTTGCGATTTCCACTGTAATTTTAAGCTATTTAATCCAGCAAATTTATTTACAGTACTTACTGGAAATTTATTACTTTCGCCACCAGCTAAAACAAGCGTACTTGGTGAATTAAAATAGCCCCAACTTGGCTCAAGATATAAATCTAAACCGCTATCAGTAAAAAACACATAATCTTGTGCAGTTATTTGAGTAATTGTAACTAAAAAAGAGATAATTAAAAGTAGTTTAATTTTATTCATTTTCATTCACCAATTCAATTTTAAATTCGTTTTCGGAAAGAGCTACTGTTTTGTTAACCAAAACGCATTTTAATTGGTATTTTCCAACTAATTTGCTTTTAGGAATTTGTATATCGAGTTCTTCAAAATATATAAATGTTGTATCGTTTTTATTTACTGTAATATTATTTTTTTCTGAAATTATCTCATCATCCAAGTAAAATAAAACCGAAACTTCATTCAAAACATTATTTGTATCGTTAATTACCCAAATATCTAAATTGAGTTTTGCTCCAACAAAATATCTATCTTGTCGCAAGTTTATTGAAAGCAAAATTGGCAAAAAAGCATTTTTGATTGATTCAAAACCCTTTTTCTTTTCAAAATAAAAATCCACAATTGACCAAGTTATTGAGGACCAACAATCGATGAACATAAACTGAAATATTCCAGTTATTCCATTATTCTTTTTCCTTCTATAAAAATGCACAGCTTCAGTTAACAATTCAGCTTGATAATTTTGCGAATTATCAACAAATTCATCCAAACTATTGCCAGTTTTTACTTTTGCAATATTAAATGTCTGATTTGGTTGAAAATTGTGAAACGTCCACAAATCATAATTTGGCGGAAATAAATCCTCTTTTTCAATAAATTTTTCCAAAGATTCTTTTGACGGCAAAGCTTGAGCGCCAAATTCGGTTACTAAAGGTCCCATTGGGGTGGCAGCATAATGCTCTTTTTTTCCCCAATACCAGCCATCGTAAGGATGCTCTTCATAATTTGAAGCTAAGCGAATAATTCGCGAATTATCCTCCGATTTAACTGCTTCAAACAATTTTGGATCGAGAGTTTCAATCTGCTTTCCTGGCTCATTATGGCAACACCAAAATGAAATAGAAGGATGATTATAAAGCAAATTTACCATTTCTTTAATCTGATTTATCGCATTTTGCTCAAATTTTGCCGATTCGTCATAAGTCCATTGAAGACTAAAATCTTGCCAAACTAAAATTCCTTGTTTATCAAACTCGTCATAAAGCTCAGTTCTGTTAACGTGAGCGTGAACTCGCACAATGTTTATATTTGCTTCGCGAATTAAAGAAACCATTTTTTCAATTTTTTCGGGAGATAAATCGCTTAAAAATTGGGTTGGAATTATATTTGTCCCTCGTAAAAATAATTTTTGTCCATTAATGTAAAAGTTGCTTTTTTCGTCAATTTTAACATTTTTGATGCTAAAATTTTTATAAATATCCTCAAATAGAACGGATGAAATTTTGGCTTTATACATATTTGCTTCGCCAAATTCCCAATTCCACCATAATACTGGATTTTCAATAACAATTTTATAAGTCTGTTTGGAATCGCCTGGAATTACTTCCAAATTGAAATCGAAATAGATTATTTCATCATCTGGTTTTGCAATTTCAACTTTTACAATTTCTGTAAAATTGGAATTTGATTGCAAATTAAATTCAAAAATTATTTCCGATTTGGTAAAATTTTCATTCAAATTGGAAGTGATTTTAACATTTTCGACATAAATCTTATTGCCCAAAATCAATTCAACATCGTTCCAAATTCCACCAGTGTTTTGGTCTTGCCCACGTTCCATACTCCAACCGCCTGGACGGCAATCGTGATGATTGAAAATTCCTTTAATTAATTGTTTTTTTAAGGGCCAAACATCGCCAGGTTTTTCCATTGGCGAATTTACCTTAACAACTAACAAATTTTCCTTCATTTTCAGATACTTTGAAACCTCAAAAGCAAATGGCTGAAAATATCCTTCGTGATTGCCGAGTTGAATTCCATTTAACCAAACATCGGCAAAATAATCAACGCCATGAAACTTAATAATGTTGAAATCAATATTGGAAATATCTTCAATCACATCAAATTTTTTGATAAACCAGATAATTCCACTATAGTTTTCAATTCCTTCCAACTGCCAATTTGAAGGGATTGAAATATCATCCAACTTGTCCAAATTTTCAGAATATGCCAAAATATCAAAAATGGAGAGTTTTTCACTCACATCTTTTATAAACTTCCATTTTCCATTTAACTTATTTATTGACATATACTTAGCTTAATTTTTTATTTAAGAAATACTTTAACAAAACATTCTTTTTTGCTTGAAGGAGGAATAACATTTCCTTCCAATTTTTTTCCATCAATTTCAATAAAATCGACTTGAGTTCCAGAATCAGAATTAACCGTAAATTCAATATTATAAACTGTGTTTCTAAAAGTTCTTTTTACGGAATATTTTTTCCAATCGGTTGGAATATGTGGATTTATAACTAATCCTTTTTCACTGGCTTGAACTCCCAAAATCCATTCAATTACAACTTTTTGAAACCACGAAGCAGAACCTGTGTACCAAGTCCAACCGCCCATTCCATAATTTACAGAATCTGGACCATCAATATTGCCAGGCATAACAAATGGTTCAGCAACATATTCATCTGGTTTCATTCCCGAAATAATTGGGTTTAGACTTTTATATGCTTGATAAGCTAAGTTATTTTCGCCAATTTTAGCAAAAGCCCAAATTGCCCAAGTTGCAGCGTGAGAATAAACTCCGCCATTTTCTCTTCTTCCAGCTGCATATCTTGAAAGATAGCCAATGTGTCTATCAGGTTGTGAATAAGCAGGTTGCAACAAAAGTGCACCATTTTTTTTCAGCAATTTGCTTGAAACGGATTCCATTGCAACTTTTTGTTTTGCAACCGGAGCAATTTCGCTAATTACTGACCAAGTTTGAGGATTTAGATAAATTTTGCCTTCTGTGTTGGAATTGCTTCCCAATTTTTCCATCGAGTCTTTTGTTGCACGCCAAAACCACTCACCATCCCAAGCATGTTTGTTAAAACTGACTTGCAATTTATCCGCAGCAGTTTTGTAACGTTCCGCTATTTCTGGTTTTCCGTAAGTTGTGGAAATTTGTGTAAATTTATTTAAAACTAAATAAAGGAATTCTGCCAACCAGATTGATTCGCCTTTCATATCAAGTCCAACAGCGCTTAAACCATCATTCCAATCACCAGCACCAATTAGAGGCAAACCGCGTTTGCTAAAACGTGATAAAACTTTATCAATTGCTAAACAAGAATGCTCAAACAAAGTGGCTTTATTTTTGGAATTATAAAAAGGCTCTTTAATATCCAAAATCTTATAATTTGAAGTTTCAGCAATATATTCCGAAATAACAAAAGGAAGCCAAAGCAAATCGTCAGTCATTTCGGTTTTAAGTCCAGTTTCAGAAATTGGATGCCACCAATGCAAAACTGCACCATCTTCAAACTGATGTTTTGCGTGAAGACGAATTTGATTTTCTGTAAGTTTAGCATCAATTGGCAAATAAACCAAACTATCTTGAAGTTGGTCTCTAAATCCAAAAGCTCCACTTTGTTGATAATAAGCCGTTCTTGCCCAAAGTCTGCCAGCAATTGCTTGATAACGAAACCACTTGTTTACTGACAAATTCATTGCTTTATCTGGAGTATTTACTTCGAGCGTTCCAAGTAAATTTTTCCAAGTATCTTTTACTTTTTCTAATTCAGCTTCAATTTGTTTATCTTTTTGGAAATTTTGCAACGAGCTTTCAATTTCTGAAACGGTTTTCTTTATTCCAATATAAAAATCAACTTTTTTAGTTTTATTTGGTTCAATTTTCAAATCAACTTTTAGCGAACCGATTGAATCATTAAATTTTCCAGTAGTTTTTGTTAATTTTCCACTAATTACGGCTTGTGGATTTTCCAAGCTATTATATTGACCAATAAACGCTTCTTTATCGCCTTCGTAAGATGAAATTTTTCTATTTGTTGAAATAAATCCAGTGTATTCGTAATTGACATTCCAATGACCTCTATCGCCAAGAGGAATATCCCAAAGTCTTTTTGTAGCAATTAATCCATTTACTTCTTTATTAAAACTTGTTTCCAAAAATTGCTTGTGGAACTCTCGGTGGTGATCGTTTGATGAGCCTAAAACCCACTCAAAATATGTAAATATTGATAATTCAACAGTTTCCGAGCTATTATTGATAATATTAAAATCCCAAATTTCTAAACTATCATTCATTGGAATAAAAATTAACAACTCAACAGTAATATTTTTGTATTCTGTAATAAACTTTGTGTAACCAAATCCATAAATTGCTTTATAGCTATCCAATTCAGTTTTAACTGGTTTCCAAGTTGGATTCCAAATATCGCCAGTTTTATTATTTTTGAAATAGAAGTATTTTCCCCAATTATCCTGAATTAAATCCTGATGCCATCGCGTAATTCTATTAAATTCAGAGTGAGTTTCCCAGCTAAAACCGCCTCCAGTTTGAGAAACTACTAAACCATAATTTCCATTAGACAACACATTAATCCAAGGTTTTGGAGTTTTTGGCGTTTTAATTATATATTCATCACCACTTTCTGAAAAGTAACCGTATTTTGTTTCAAAATGATTCAACTTAATTTTCCTATATCTTTTGATAAACTAATTTTTATTAACAAATCCCAACTTTTTTAATCCGTTTTCAATTACACTATCTTTCATAATATAATTCCAAATCAAACCAGTGCGATAATTTTCAATCATAATTATAATTGCTGCTTGGTCAATTCCTAAATAATCCTTGTCATACCAATTAACTGTTGGATTAAAAGCATCAGTAAATCCGTATTTTCCCCATAATCCTTTATTTCCGTACTTTTCTTTCAAATTTATGAGAGTAGGAATTACTATTTCGGGAGCAAAAGCAATTGAGCCACCAGCCGCAGTTGGAGCAATTGTTCCGTCATCGTCATGAACATTATTTGGTCCGCTTGTACCACGAGCTGCGTAATAATTAAATTTTTTATCATCAAAATTATTATCAGCTCCTGGTCCATCACAAGCAGTTAAACCCCAAGTAAGTGAATCATAACCAATCCAGTTTAATGGATTTTCAATTGCATATTTTTGCTGAACTAAAGTAGCTCTTTTGGAATTTTCGAAATAATCAATTCCCTTTTTTTGCATATAATCGTCAGATATTCCTTTAAAATCGACAAAGAAATGAGAATATTGGTGACCAAATAAAGGTGGAAATGCCACATGTTCTAATCCTTCGTAAGGATTTTCCCATTTATATTTGCTTAACCATTGATTGTATGCTGTGTTTGCATTTTCATAGTCTGAACCAGCAGCGATAACATATAAAAATAGTGATTCGTTATAACCAGTCCAACCGTAATCGCTAAATCCATTTTTGGGATCCCAACCTAAAGATACTGTGTTTTTATAAAATCCCGTATCAGGAAGTGTTGCCCACGTCCAATCAACTCTGTTGGTAACTTGTTCAATAAGTTCTCTAATTTTTACTTCCGTTTTATTTTCACTATTAAAATATTGCGAGGCAAATCTAAGTCCAGCCAATAACCAAGCGGTATCAATTGTAGATAGCTCACAATTCCACATTCTTTTTCCAGTTTTCATATCAAGAAAATGATAATAGAAGCCCTTAAATCCAGTAGCGGTTTCACTTTCACTTTGCTCAGAATTTATAAGAAAATTCAACAAATTTAGAGTAACATCAGAAGCTTGCTTGCGTGAAATCCAGTTATGTTCAACACCAATTGCCCAAATAGGAATTGCAAAACCAGTTGCAGCAATACTTGCTGGAGAATAATCGGTAGATCTGTCTTTAACTAATCCGTTTTCAAAATTTAATTCGTTCCAAAAGTACATAAATGTTCTGTGTTGCAAAGTATCTAAAAAAATACTCTCACCATCAGTTAGCTTAACTTTGGAATTTGAAGCATTTTCATTAACAATATTTTTTCCGCAACTATAAGTGCTAAATAAAGTTAGCAGAATAAAAACATATTTTACGTAAATGATTTTTTTCATAGGATTTAAGTTAATAGATGAATAATAAACAAACAAATAAAACTGAGTGGGAGTATAAAAACCTCCCACTCAAATAACTATTTTATTTTAGGAGAACCATTTTTTTGCTTGCGATAAATTGTTTTCCATCAGCAGAAATAGCGTTAATTCTGTAAAAATAAATTCCAGACGCTAAGTTTGTTGCATTTAATTGTGCATTATGGAATCCAGCACTTAAATTTCCGTTAACAACTTCAACTACTTTTTGGCCAAGTAAGTTATATACAGATATATTTACTTTTGCCGCTTGAGGTAATGAGTAATTAATTGTTGTTGTTGGGTTAAATGGATTTGGATAGTTTTGATTTAGAGCAAATCTTGTTGGAACTTCAGTGGATTCATTTTCAACATCAGTAATAGTTTCTGTGCTAAGGGCTAAAGTTCTTGTATCAGGACCCCATTCACTTCCCCACCATCCTTTTGCGAAACTACCATTAACTCCCCAAGCACCAACGCCATCGGAGTAATTATCAGGCTCAAAAATATTTATTAATACTTGAACTTCTGATGGATTTGTGAAACCTAAGTCGTCTAAATTTATCATTAATTCAGCAGTATAGCCGCCATCAACGTTTGATGAATCGTTAACAACCGTACCAGCACCTTTTACAGCCATTCCTTCAAATGAACCAGCTGGACCATTAGATTCTACGACTATTTCTGGGTCAACGCCAGCAGCATTATAATAAATTTTGTATTCTACAGCAGAACCAGCAGCATTAGTAATTTTCATAAACATACCATCGCCTTCCCAGCTATCGCCAAATCGGCAAACTTGTTGGTCATTTGAATTTAATGATATATAAAGATGTGAACCATTGTGTAAAAATTTGACATCTGTGGTTGATTTGTCGGTATAATTACCTTTAACAACTATTTGGTTAGTTGGTGTGTGGATAGTACCTTCTGGCAAAACATCAAAACCGAATCGCAAGAAATCAACATCTTCTTTCCAATCTGGTTCGTTTAACTGTCCATCAACAACAATTGAAGTAGCGACTTTAAAGATTGTAAGTGAACTTGGATCTTGTTTAGGGCTATCTAAAGTTAGGGTTCTATAAGTTCCACCCCATTCGCTTCCCCACCATTGCTTACCAAAACTTCCGACTGCACCCCAAGCTCCGTCACCATCTGAATAATTATCAGGGTCAAAAATGTTAAGCATTACTTCTAATTCGGCTGGAATTTCGGTGTAACCTAAACTATCAAGTGATATTTTAAGCTCAGCGGTATATCCATTATCGTCGTTTTTTGCATCGTTAACTATTGTGGTAGAACCCTTTACAGCAGCACCTGAATATGAGCCAACTGGAGCGGTTTTTCCACCAGATTCGACAACAATATTTTGGTCAACACCAGCAGCGTTCCAATAAACTTTGAATTCTGTATAATCACCATTTTTCCAAGGCATTTTCATAAATAAACCATCACCTTCCCAGCTATCGCCAAATCGGCAAACTTGTTTATCATCTGATTCAAGAGCAATATATAAATCCATTCCTTTTACAGCAAATTTAACATTAGTTCTTGTTGCATCGTCGTAAGGAGTTTTTACAATCCATCCACTTGTTGGAATGAAAGCATTGTCTTCTGGAGCGCCAGCAATTTTGAATTTCAAATAGTTTGCATCTGAACTCCAAACTGCTTCATTAAGATTTCCGTCAACTGTCATTTCTTCATCAACTGAGGTTACGTGCATTGATTCTGGATCAACATTTGAATCATTTAACATTAATTTTCTTGTATCTGGGCCCCATTCGCTTCCCCACCATTCTTTAGCAAAACTACCATTTGCACCCCAAGCACCAACGCCATCAGAATAATTATCAGGGTCAAAAATGTTAATTAATACATCAAGACTTGTAGGAAGTGATGTGTAACCTAAACTATCTAACGATACTTTTAAAACAGCTACATAACCATTATCAACATTTGTTGAATCATTTACTATTGTAGTTGAACCTTTAACAGCAACACCAGTATAAGAGCCAACTGGAGCAGCTTTTCCACCAGATTCTACAACTATGCCTGGGTCAACGCCAGCAGCATTCCAATATAATTTGAATTCTGTAAATTGCCCGTCACTCCAAGGCATTTTCATAAACATTCCATCACCTTCCCAGCTATCGCCAAAACGACAAACTTGAGCATCATCAGATTCTAAAGAAATGTAAAGATAGCTGCCATCTTGAGCAAATCTAACAATAGTTTTGGAACTATCTACATAATTTCCTTTAACTACTGCATGATTTGTTGGTGTGTAATTTTTGTCAACAGGAACAGCTCCCAATTGGAAAATTAAAGCTGATTCCGAACCGTCCCAAATTGTACCAGCTAAAATTGAATCAAGCTCAATACCATCGGGAATTTCTTTTACAAATATTGCTTCAGGATTTGCTATTGCTTGTCCAAATAACTGAGTGGACAGTAGCATCAAAATCAATAAAGCAAATAGATTTGTTTTCATTTTTTGCATAAATACTCCTTGTTAATTATTAGTGAATTGAATTCTTTTTCTGAGATTTAGTAGAACCACCAATAATAATCCCAGTAGAAATCTTTGTATGTTCAACTGAAGTTTGTTCTTCAGAATTGATTTGTTTAAAAAGTAATTTTGCCGCTTCTCTTCCAATATCAACTGTTGGAACGTGAACGGTTGTAAGTTTTGGTGTTATAAATTCCGATAAAAATACGTGGTCAAATCCCACAACACCAATATCATTGGGAATATTTAAATCGAAAGAGTTAATTGCTTTGTAGCAACCAGCAGCCATCATATCATTACAAGCAAAAATAACTTCTGGCTTTTCGTGAAGACTTAAAATTCTGCTACAAGCTAATTCACCGCCATTTACCGAAAAATCACCTTCAATTTCCCAATCCTCATTATGAATAACGTTATTATCTTTTAAAGCTTCCAAAAATCCTTTTTTTCTTTTTGTTGCATCATAGTTGAATGAAGGACCTTTAATCAACCCAAATTTTGAATATCCTAACGTGTTTATTAAATAGCTTATCATAGAATAAGTACCTTGAAAATTATCAATTCCAACAGTATTTATTGCTGGAAACTCACTTTCACCATTAATTGCCACAACTGGTGTTCGGAAATTTGCAAGAATATCTTTCATTTGCTCGCTCAAAGCTGGTAACATTAAAATAATTCCATCAACTCTGCTTCTTTCAAGAAACTTTAATGTGGTTTCCATTGAATTTCTATGACTATGGGAGCTTGCCACCAAAAGTTGATAATTGCTGTTAAATGCAACTTCATCAACACCTCTGATAATTTCACTAAAAAAATCGCCACTAACCTCAGGTAAAATAAACGCAATAACATTTGTCTTTTGAGTTATTAAATTTCTTGCAATTAAGTTTGGAGTATAATTTAGTTCTTTTGCTATTTTTAGAATTCTTTCTTTTGTTTCGGGAAGCACGCTTTTATTATCATTTAATGCTCTCGAAACTGTTGCGATTGATACTTTAGCCTGTTTAGCTACATCTTTAATATTTACCATTGTCAACTTCTCATTGTAAACGTTTTCTTTATATGTTAACATATTCAATTAATCTTCATATGTCAACATATTTTTTTTACTTTTATTCATTTTTTGGTAATCATACTTAATATTTTTATGCGTTTTTACTCATTTTTAGGTGTTTTTTACAATTTCAAATAATTTTGGGAAAAAGTTTAAAAATTATGTAATTTTACATAGTCGATGTAACGTTTACATGAAGGATAAAATATGAAAAATTTGCTATTACTTTTATTTACAATTTTAACTATTTATAACAATACTGTTTATCCACAAAAAAAGATTTTGGATAGTTTTATTACTGACTCAAATCAAACAATTATTAAATCAGAATCCGTATTAATTGAGCCATCAATTATAACTGAAAATGATGAAAAATATACGCAGGTAAATTATGATTTTATAAATGGCTCTGGTTATGGCGGAATTCAAAAAAATATTGAACTAACTACCGATGATAATTTCCAAATTACTTTTTGGGTAAAAGGATTTGGCTTAATAAACAACTTCGAAATCAAATTTTCTGATTTATCGGGCGATAATGTTTGGTGGGTTAACAATAGAAGCTACAAATTTTTGAATGATTGGCAACTTTTTACAATAAAAAAACGAGATATTGAGTTTGCTTGGGGACCAACAAACGACAGAGCTTTTAAATCGTTTAACTCAATTCAGTTTATTATTGCATCCGTAAATGGTGGGAAAGGCTCGTTTTTTATAAAGGATTTATCTTATGAGAAACTTCCAATTGAAGATAATTCGCCTTATAATATTAAACTTTCTGCTTCTTCTGAATTAAATAACAATTCTTTAATCGAAAATATTATTGATGGTAACATAAACACGTTCTGGAAAAGTTCTAAAAACGAAATTCAATCAATAACAATTGACTTAAATAAAAAGCGCGAATATGGCGGAATTATTATCAATTGGGACGAAATTGATTTTGCTACGAATTTCACTATTCTAAAATCTGATGATAATATAATTTGGGAAGAAATTTACAATGTAACAAATGGCGGAAATGGAAAAAGATTTCTAAATTTTAACAGAAATGAGTCAAAATTCATTAAACTAAGTTTTGTTAAAAGTAATAATGGAAATGGTTATTCCATTAAAGAAATTGAGCTAAAAGATTATAAATACACTAAAACTAAAAATGAGTTCTATTCCAATATTTCATCCAATTTTCGAAGAGGAATTTTCCCTAAATATTTATCTCGCGAAATGTCTTATTGGACAATTATTGGTGCAAATTCTGATACGAAAGAAGCTTTGATTAATGAAGAAGGAATGATTGAAGTTGATAAAGGCAGTTTTTCGATTGAACCATTTATTAGTGTAAATGATAGCTTTTATACTTGGAATGATGTTTCACTAAATCAATCACTCGAAAATGAATATTTACCAATCCCTATTGTAAATTGGAAGACAAATCAATTTAATCTCGAATCCAAATTTTATGCTGGCGGAATTGCTGATAGTTCATTTGTTATTTCGAGTTATAAAATTGAAAATACGAGTAATGATAAAGCTAAAATCAAATTTTACTTGGCAATTCGTCCTTTTCAAGTAAATCCACCATCGCAATTTTTGAATTTAACGGGTGGAGTTTCGTCAATTTCTAGCATTTCTAAAAATGATTTTGGAGCAATTTTTAACGAGAACAAGCAGATTTACAACATTACAAAATCAAGTAATTTTGGATGCACATCTTTTGATGAAGGTGATATTGTTGAATTTATTTCCAACAATAAAATTCCAAAAAACAATAAAATAAACGATAAAACAGAACTTGCATCAGCAGCTTTTGAATATATTATTGAATTGCAACCTGGGAAAGACACGACAATTTATCTTGGATTTCCCTTCCATAATTACTTTCCGCAAAATCTTGCCGATTTCACAAATTCAAATAAAAAGAACTTGATTTCTGATGAGTTACAAAAGGTAAAAACATTTTGGGAAGATAAATTAAATAAGTTTGAAATTACACTTCCCGATTCGGCAAAAAAAATTACGAATACACTAAAATCCAATTTAGCTTATGTTCTTATAAATCGCGATAAAGCTGGAATTCAACCTGGTTCAAGATCTTATGAACGTTCTTGGATTAGAGATGGTTCACTAACTTCATCGGCGTTGCTAAAAATGGGAATTAAAAATGAGGTGAAAGAATTTCTAAACTGGTATTCAGAATTTCAATTTCCAAGTGGAAAAGTGCCTTGCGTAGTTGATTCTCGCGGTGGTGATCCAGTTCCAGAAAATGATAGTCACGGACAGCTAATTTACGCTTATCTTCAGTATTTTGAATTTACGCAAGATACTTTGTTCCTTTTTGATAAATTTAATCACGTTATAAATGCGGTTAATTATATAAACTTGCTTTCATATGAAAGAAAAACGGATAAATATCGTTTAGGAAATGATAGTTTAAAAGCATTTTATGGAATTTTGCCCGAATCAATAAGTCACGAAGGCTACTCCGCAAAACCAATGCACTCTTTTTGGGATGATTTTTTTGCTTTGAAAGGATTAAAAGATGCAGTTACAATTGCACAAATTCTAAAACAAGATGAGTTTGTTACAAATTTTTCCAAAATTAGAGATACTTTTAGAACAAATCTGTACAATTCGCTTCATAAAACTATTGAAATGCACAAAATTAACTACATTCCCGGCTGCGTTGAATTGGGCGATTTTGATGCAACTTCAACAACAACAGCAATTACTCCAGTTAATGAATTTGAAGAGCTTCCACAACCATATTTGAATAATACTTTCCAAAAATATTTTAACTATTTCCAAACCAGAATTGATTCAAACGATTCTTGGAACGCATACACGCCTTACGAATTACGAATTGTCGGTACTTTCAATTACCTAAATGATGCGGAAAAATCGCACAAATTGCTCGACTTTTTCTTTTCGCATCAAAGACCAAAAGGTTGGAATCACTGGGCGGAAGTTGTTTGGAATAATGCAAAAGCTCCCGAATTTATTGGCGATATGCCTCATACTTGGGTTGGTTCGGATTATATTAACGCAATAAGGTCATTTTTCGTCTTTGAAAATGAGCAAAAAAATTCGCTTATAATTGGGAACGGATTAAAAATGGAGTGGATTAACGACCCAATTGGAGTTACTGTTAAAAATCTGCCAACTTATTATGGAATTATAAATTATTCAATTAAAAAATTAGATGATACGTACTTTTTGGAATTTGATGGTGATTTAATAATTCCACAAGGTGGAATAAAAGTTAAAAACTTTTGGATAAATAAAAACGCTATTGATGAATTAGATAATAAAAATGAAATTGATTTGTCGCAAAACTATATTGAAATCAAAAATATTCCTTCAAAAATTAGAATTAAATAAACAACAATGGACTTAAAGTCCATAGTTTTGGCTTTGTATAAATCCCGCAATTTCCATTTCTAAAAGTATTGTTTATGGAATAATATCGGTTTTTTATTAAAAAATTGCGGGATTTTTCTCATTTTAAATCTTTTAAACAACAAAATTATCCTTTTGTAAAAAGTTTTAGTAGCGTTATATTGCATTCCATTTTGAAATTAATTCCAAATTATGAAGAATAAGGTTGTTGAAAGCATAAATATTTGTGATACAGAATTTGCAGTTCTCGATTTTGAAACGACTGGAACTTCTGGGAAATTCAATAGAGCAATAGAAATTGGGATTGTTCGCGTAAAAAATGGCGAAATTCTTGATACATTTCAAAGCTTTATAAATCCAGGAACGCTTGTCCCTTATTATATTACTTCGTTAACTGGAATTACAAATGACGATGTTAACGATGCTCCTTTTTTTGAAGATTTAACTTCGCAAATTGTTGATTTTATTGGCGATTCCATTTTGGTTGCTCACAATATGCCTTTTGATTACAGCTTTTTGCAAAACGAATTTATGCGAGCCGACATTCTTCTTCCCCAAAACGAAACTCTTTGCACATTAAAATTAGCACGCAAATTATATCCTGAACTAAAAAGTAAATCACTTGGCAATTTGGTTCAGCATTTTGGAATTAGACACAAAAATGTTCACCGTGCTTTGGGCGATGCAATGGTTACAGCAAAGTTGTTAATTAAAATGATAAATCAACTTAAAGATGACCAAAATATTACAAAATTAAACGAATTACTTGCCTATCAATCCGCTTCTGCAATAAAGGTAGATTCTAAAATTGTAAAGAAAAATTTAGCAATCGATTTTTCAAATGTTCCATCAACTTCGGGTGTTTATCTTTTCAAAGATGCAAAAGGAAAGATTGTTTACATCGGCAAAGCTAAAATTCTAAAAACTCGAGTTTCTAATTATTTTTCTAACACGGCAGCACGCAAAGCAAAAGATATTGTTAAAAAAGCATCAAATTTGGAGTATATTAAAACAAATTCTGAATTAACTGCTTTAATTTTGGAAAGTGAGTTAATTAAACACCACAAACCACCAATGAATTCACTTTTAAAAAAATACTCGCAGCAATATTTTATTAAAGTGAAACAAACTCACGATTATCCAAGTTTTTCATCCGTTTCCAAAATTGATTTTGATGGAAACGACTATTTTGGACCATATAATAACCGAGAAATTTCCAAAAATTTGATTGATATTCTTCATAAAACTTATCGTTTACGCGAGTGTTCCGATAAGGAGTTAAATCGTGGAAAAAAATGCTATTTGCTGGATATAAAACGTTGCGTTGCTCCTTGTATTTTTGCAAATAAGGACGAATATAAAAATGAATTGGCATCGGCTTACACTTTCCTTTCTGGCGAAAACCAAGATGCTGTTAATAAATTGTTGCTAAAAATGCGTTCGCTTTCGGAAGAAAAAAAGTACGAAGAAGCTGGCGAAATTAGAGATATTGTTAATCAAATTTTGAATCAATTGAACCGTTCTTCAATACTTGCAGAGCCAATAAACAAAATAAATGCGTTAATTGAGGTTAAATCCAATTATAAAAACGACTTTTTGCTTTTTATTGAAGGGAAAGTAATAATACAAAATTTGCCAAACGAAACTGAAAATTTGTTTAGAATTCATATTGAGGATTATTTTAATTATCGTCCAAATTTGAACGAAAATGCTACAGATAAAGATTTAGGCAGAATGAAAATTGCGTTAAGTTGGCTTGTAAATAATCGTAATTCGTTCAAAATTCACTATTTAAAGGATTTTAATTCGGCTGATGAGATTTTTACAAAGATTGGATTTGAATTTTAACAAAAAAGTGGACGCATTTTTTACGTCCACTTTTCTAAAGTTAGTCTAATTTTTTAACTTCTGTATACCATTTACTCGATTCTTCAAGCATTGAATTTATTCTATTTACTAATTTGTGCGGGTCTTGTAAATAGCCTTCCAACAATAACGAAGATTCGTATAATTGTTCTGTTACATCACTAATATATTTGTCGTTTTCGTCTGCTTTGAATATTTTAACCAAATTGCGGACTAATTTGTGGTCTTTATTTAATTCCAAAATTTTTGCTGGAATTGAAGTATTATTTCCCATCAAATTCATCATTTTTTGCATTGAAGCCGACATTGAATTATCTGAATTTACGAGACAAGCTGGAGAATCTTCCAAACGTTCTGAGATTTTTACATCTGTAACTTTATCTCCAAGAATATCTTTCATTTTTTTTAGAAGTGACGAAAGCTGTTTTGAATCAGTTTTTGATAATTCTTCAACTTTTTCTTTCTTTTCTGCAGAATCAGCAAGTTTTTCAAGCGTTTTCAAATCAACTTGGTCAACTGATTTTAACTCAAACTCTTTATATTTATTAACTGAGCTAATTACAAATTCATCAACTGGGTCGTAAAGATAAAGTACTTCAATTCCCTTTTTCTTAAATATTTCAAGATGCGGATCCATAATTAAACCTTCACGGCTTGAACCAGTCATATAATAAATTTCTTTTTGATCTGGTTTTATTCTTTCAGCATATTCTGCCAAAGCAACAAGTTGATCTTTATTTTCGTTTGCGGATGAATCAAAACGGAGTAATTCTACAAATTTTTCTTGATTTGAATAATCTGCATATCCCATTTTGAAAATTCGTGCAAATTCCTTCCAAAATTGAGCATATTTTTCTTTGTCATCTTTAGCCATTTTTTCCAATTCTGACAAAATTTGCTTTGTAACAGTTGAAGAAATTTTTGAAAATACCACATTTTCTTGAAGGGTTTCGCGCGAAATATTTAGAGGTAAATCTTCAGAATCAACAACACCTTTTACAAAACTTAAATATTCTGGAAGCAAATCTTTATTTTGGTGATTTATTAAAACGCGTCGCACGTATAAATCCAAACCATAATTTTCGCGGTTATATCCAAAAATGTCCATGTTTTTCTTTGGGAAAAACAATAACGCATTAAATTGAATTGGTGCATCGATTGATTTATGAATTATATGAAATGGATCGTCAAAATCGTGTGACAAGAATTTATAAAACTCATTATATTGTTCTTGAGTTACAGATGATTTAGGTTCTCTCCAAATTGCAGTAACTTTGTTAACTTGTTCATCTTCAATTTTTATTGGAAAAGTAATAAAATTGGAATGAGTTTTAATCACATTTTGAAGTCTGTATTTTTCGGCATATTCTTTTGAATCTTCCTTTAAGTGGATTTTTATTACAGTTCCACGTTTAATATCTTCGTCAATCTCTTCAACTTCAAAACTTCCAAGACCATCAGAAACCCATTTAATTGGTTTTGCGTCAGCTTTAAATGAACGCGAAACTATTTCAACTTTATCAGAAACCATAAACACGGAATAAAAACCAACTCCAAATTTTCCAATAATATTGTTTGCTTGTTCTTTGTTTTCGGAAAGTTGTTTTAAGAATTCGCCAGAACCAGATTTTGCAATTGTTCCAATATGACTGATTATTTCATCTTTTGTCATTCCAATTCCAGAATCTGAAATTGTTAAAATATTCTCTTTTTCATCGCCTTTAATTGAAATGGCTAATTCCAAATCGCTATTATAAATCTCAGTTCCACGATTTGATTCAAAACGCAGTTTATCCAACGCATCCGAAGCGTTTGAAACTAACTCACGAATAAATATTTCGCGATTTGTATATAACGAATGGACGAGAATATTTAGTAATTCTTTAATCTCGGCCTTAAATTCAAATTGATTTTCTTTTTTTGTTTCTTCACTCATAAATTTTCTCCATATATTAGATTTTCTAATAACATTTTATAAATATCTTCGAATGGATATGATGCAATTTGCATCAAAAGGCTTCATATTTTCACTTATTTTAAAGCAATTTTTTGTAAAACAAATCTTACAATTAGTGCAGTAGCCAACATTAGTGAAAAGTAAATTAGGATAGTTTTTAAAGAAGTTCTATTAAAGCCGAAAGTCAAGCGTGAACCACGCCATCCGCACTCGCGACATCTAAAATAGTTAAAAATGCCAATTTTTTTAACTATTTGTTCCCAAGCAGATTGTGCTCGCGAACGGCGTAATTTTCCAACTGCTTTACATTTGGGACATTTATCAAACGAAGCGTCTTTTCGAAAAGATAATTCGCTCATATTTTAACTCCTATTAATATTTTTATAACAACCATAATTAAAAATACTGAAAATATTTTTCTAAAGTTAGATACTGGTACTTTAAATATTAAGTTTACTCCAAAATAAGCACCAATAATTGCTCCAATTCCCAACAAAAGTGCGGAAGCAACGTTTAAGTATCCAAACTGAAATGTTTCTGAATTCCAATTATGACTTAAAAATGCAAACGATATTGTTGAACTTATCATTGTGATAAAAATTACAATAGTCGAAGTTCCAACCGAAAGTTTCAAATCGCCATTTAAAAAATAATATAAAACTGGAACGTAAAAAACTCCTCCACCAAGTCCTGACAAAGGAGCCAATATTCCCAAAACCATTCCAATTGGAAAAAGCCAAATTGGATTAAATTTTTTCTCGATAATTGTCGGCTTTGGACTTGAAAACAGCAAATTTAATGCAACAATAAAAATAAAGACTGAAATTACAATTTTTAAAATTTCTGGATTTATTAAAACAATAACATTTGGAATAATTGAAGCAGAGATAAATGCTCCTAATCCAAAAATTAGGCCTTCTTTAATTAGAATGTTGTTTTTCCTTTTGTGATTTAAAAGCGAAGAAGCGGAAGCAAAACTTCCAGCAAATAACGAAGTAGCAACTGCACTAACAGTTACAACGCTACTTTCGACGCCAATTATTGGTAAAACAACAAGCAAAACTGGAACAAAAACGACACCGCCTCCTATTCCGAAAAGTCCAGCTAAAACACCAGAAAAAAGCCCAATTATCAGTAAAAATAGAACTAATAAAATGCTAATTTTTAACTCCGAGCAATTTGTTGTAAACAGAATTGTTGTTTAGAATATCAATTGCAACTTTAAATTGTTTGTCATTTTTAATCGATTGCAAAATTCTTCCTTCTTTTCCAGAAACACGAGCAGCTAATTCCATTTTAATTTCGCAAATTATTTCGGATTTATGCTTTTCAAGCTCTCTTTTTTCTTCCAATTTGTACTTTTTGCCCAAATCGGAAATAGTAGTTAAAATTTCCGCTTCCATTTTTTCATCCAAAGCAATTTTTTCAATTTCAGTTAGTAATTTTTCCGATTGCGAAGTGTAATCAAATTTATGTTCGGATAAATATTTTAGAAATTCTTCAAATAATTTTGCGTTATCTAATTTATCAACATTTAAAACTGAATTGGTATTAAAATAATGTGTTGCAAATCGGAAAAACATTCCACGAGCCAAAAGAGTTTGAACTTGCTTTGATTGAGAGGAATTTGAAACTATTGAATCTGGAGTAATTCCGCCATTTGCAAAAACTTCGCGTTTGTTATCAGTAAAAAATCGTTTCGTTTTTACCTTTTTGTAATCGCTAAAAATTTCACCATTTTGCGAATAATCAACTTCTTGAATGCAACGTCCACTTGGAGTATAATATTTTGCAGTAGTTATTTTTAACGAAGTATTAAAAGAAAGTGGCATTACAGTCTGAACAAGACCTTTTCCAAACGATTTTTCGCCAACAATTACGCCTCTATCGTGGTCTTCAATTGCACCAGCAACAATTTCGGAAGCCGAAGCTGAACCACCATCTACAAGAACAACTAATTTACTTTTTTCGGCTAAAGGAGATTCTTCGGAATAATATTCTGCAATTTGCGAAGTATCTCTTCCAATAACAGAAACAATTATGTCGCTTTTGTTAAGAAATTTTTCTGTAACATCAATTGCTTGGTCAAGTAAACCACCAGGATTTCCTCTCAAATCGAAAATTATTGAGTGAATTTCTTTTATTTTCTTTAAATCAAGAAGTGCATTTTTAACTTCATTTCCAGCAGAACGCGAAAATCCGCTCAATTTTATATATGCAATATTTCCATTTTCTGGAACAAAACCATAATAATTAACATTTTTAATAATTATTTCTTCCAAAACAAGCTGAAAAAGAAGATTATCTTTAATTCCTTCTCTTTCAATAATTAAATTAACAATTTTGCCAGGTTCGCCTTTTAGGAAATTGCTTAAATCGTCATAATTATCCTTGTTTATATCAACACTATCTATTTTTAGAATTACATCACCGACGCGCAATCCTTGTCGTTGTGCTGGATAACCTTCCATCAAATCCAAAATAGTAACTTTGTTATTTCTTAATCCAACACTTGTACCAATTCCGCCATATTTGCCCTTTGTTAAAACGTCCAAATCCTTTTTCATCGTTTCGTCAATATAAGTGGTATATGGGTCTAAAGTTGAGAGCATTCCTTTAATTCCTGCCAACATAAAATTTTCGGGATTTATTTTGTCAACATAATTTATGCTAACCTCGCGATAAACTTTTCCAAAAGTATCAATACTTTTTGCAATATTAAAGTACATATCGGAGTTTACTGTTGCAAATCCCAATGCAAATATTGTAGCAATTATTAAAAGCAAAAATCTATTTTTCTTTATGTATTTATTCATTTTTAGACCATATTTGTAACAATATTCATTATTTGAAGATGAATTTCTTCAATTGTTTTTGTTCCATCAACCACAATAAATCGACTATCGGTTTTGCTCATTTCAAGATATCCGTTGCGAACGCGGTTATAAAAATCATTTTCGGATAGTTCAATTCTATCTAAATTTGTTGCACCAAATTTTTCTCTTCGTTTATCAATTTCATTAAGTGGCAAATCGATGAAAAAAGTTAAATTAGGAATTGCAGAACCGATTGCAAATTCTTGAATTGCTTTAACCGAATTAAGGCTAATTCCCCTTCCAAAACCTTGATAAGCAATTGAAGAATCGTGAAATCTGTCTGAAATTACGAAAAATCCATCTTTCAATAATGGAATAATTTTTTCGCGAACTAATTGTGCGCGGCTTGCAGAAAAAAGCAAAAGTTCAGCTTCAATATGCATTTCAGAATTTTTCTTATCCAAAAGAATATCTCTAATTTTTTCCGAAATTTGAGTTCCACCAGGTTCTCTTATTAGTGTAATTTTTTTACCCATTTCTTCAAGTTTTTCTTTAAGAAGTTTAACTTGGGTCGATTTTCCACAAAAATCTAAGCCTTCAAAAGTTATAAACATAATCAGTTTTGTTTTATTATATATTTTAGTGTTTTAGGATTAACATTTATCAAAGTTGTATATTTTGGAATTGCAATTTGGGGAACTAAACCGCCAAGTGAATCAGAATAAGCATCGTTAAAATCAACAGTTACAGAAATTGAATCGCTCGTCATTATACCAAGATTTTCCAATCCGCCTCGCAAAGTAAAATCAACACTTGCAGGAAAAAGTTCCAAACTTCTCAATTCTGGCGAGTTTATAATTTTAACTGGAACATTTTTGAATGTTTTATCGGCAATTTTTTGAACTCTAAATTCAATATTTGTAGCTTCATAATTATACCCGATATAACTTAACGGTTTCAACTCAATTTGAGTTGAAATATTATCATCAATATTTTCAAAATTTTCGCTAACTGTTTTAACACTTTCGATTGTATTTATTAACGATTGCGGTCCATAAATTCTTATAGAATCGGGATTTAACACAATATCAGAAACCAATCCAAATCCCTCTTTGATAGCTATTTTTGCATCTAAAAAAATTGGAACACTTTTGTACTTAATTCTTTCAACTGTGTAATCAATTGTTGCTGGTGAAAAAGAGATAACTTGCACACTTGGATTAATCCACGAATTTTCACTTAAAGATTCACTCACATTTGCAGTTTGAATTCCAGCTCTCTTCTTTGCCGAAATTTGGAAATATGTCTCAGAAACTGATGAAATTTGAGCTAAAATCCAACCTTGTCCTTTAACTGTTAAACTAATATCTTTTGAAGATTGCGATAAAACGGTGTTTCCTCCACGAAGATTTATAAATTTAACTGGTACTTTTATGGTTGTTGTGTATTCGTATGAAAAAGAAACAAAAACCCAAAGAGCAATTGAAAATAAAGTTGACAAAAATATTTTAAGAAATTTTGGAGTCATTTTATTCTATTAACATTTTATGATTGATGAGTAAATATAACTTTAACAAATTGAAATAAAAACAAACATCATCAAATTTTACTAAAATAATCAATTAGAATTCCCCTATTTGCCTTGGATATTTCCCTTCCTTTAATAGGAAAGTTTGGATGATTTCTTGCTAATCTTCTTAATTCGTGAACATTCATTTGCAAATATTCATTTATATTTTCATTGCTTGTTGATTTTTTCTCTGAAAACTCACTATTAATTTCCAATTTTGCTTCAGCTCTTAATCTCTCAAGATGACTTAAATTGTTTAAATTATTTAAATCAATTTCTGTTTCAGATAGTTTTTCTTCAATTACAATTTCTGGAGCATCATATATTTCTGTTTCTTCAAAAACCATTTTAGGAGCATCTGATATTTCAAGCTGTTCAAAAAACGCTTCTGAAGGATTTGCCAACTCGGAATCAACTATTGTTGTTTCCGAATTATCCATTTCTATTGTTTCATTTACAGTTTCAGTAACATATGGTGAATCTGGAATATCAAAAAATAATTCATTTGCTACTCCTTTTTCTGACTCTTCAATAAGTATTTCGGGAGCAACGGAATTTTCGAATTTATCCTCAACCACTTGCGGAACATCTTCAACTATGCTTTCTTTTGGAGCATTTTTCACTAAATTTTTAGTACTTACTGGAATTGAACTTTCAATATCGTCAAATAACGTAATAATTTCGTCCTTTTTTACATTTTTTGTTGATTTGGAAGGTTTTGTTTCATTTTGCAACTTTTTATCTAATATCAAAGCCAAAAATTCTTCATCTGGATTATCGATAATTGAACTAGCAATAACTTGTCCAACAATATTTGCTGCAATTTTAGCTTTTTCTAAAACTGCATTTAATGGTGGAACATTTCCATAAACTAAAATTGTTACTTGACCGTTGGAAATGATTTCCTTTTTTAAGAACTTAACATTTCCTAATTTCAACATAACCTCAAGTGCTGTATAGGCAGAAACTAAACCATTAGTTTCAATCATTGCTACCGAATTAAATTCCATTTGTGCTCCATATTTTTGAAATTAGATGTAAAAATAGATTTTTGTGAAAATAATGTCAATTAAAATATGCTCCCAAACTAACTAATTGAATCAAGATATTCCTTTAAAATAACTGCAGCAGCATTTTTATCAACTAATCCTTTATCTTGTCGTTTCTTTTTTGACTTAACAGATTCTAATATTTGCTGTTTTGCTATTATTGAAGTATATCTTTCATCGGATAAAATAATTGGAATTTTTGTCGTTTTTTCTAATTCCTCTTTAAATTTTTCAATTAGTTCTGTGCTTGATGAGCGATTGCCATTTTCTTTTAGTGGATAACCCAAAATAATTGTCTCAATATCATAATCAATAAAAAGTTGATTAAAATTTTTCCAAAAATTATTGTCATTAGAAATTGTTACCAAAGCATAAGCAAATATTCTTAATGGATCGGTAATTGCAATACCAACTCGCTTAGCTCCAAAATCAATTCCTAAAATTCTTTTTTTTTCTGTCATTTATGTAAATCATATAAATCATTATATATATTGCGCTATCTTATTATATAATAATAAATTATGTCCTTTTGTATAATTTTAATTAAAATATATTTTGTTACGAAGTTGCATCAAATCTTTCAACAAGGAAAATATTTTTGTTCTTTTTTAATCGCTCAATTAATCTATTCAAATGCTCCAAATCATTAACATAAACTGCCACCGTTCCAGAAAAAATATTTTCCTTTGTATTAATATTTATTGCTTTAATATTTGAGTTGTTAAAGCTTGTAATTGTATTCGAAATAAAACTCAACAATCCAGGTTTATCTTCACCTCGTATATGAATTCCAGCAACAAAAGATGCTCCCTTTTCAGCTGACCAACTTACGGGAATTAACTTATGCTCCGCACTTTTTACCATGTGTATTAAATTGTGGCAATCTCGCCTATGAATTTTAATTCCTTCGCCAATTGTAATATAACCGACAATTGGATCACCAGGAATTGGATTGCAACATCGAGCAAAATAATGCTCAATTCCACTATATTCCTTATCAACTATAATTCCTTTATTAGAACTACGAGCCAATTCAGCAAAATCATCAAACTCCAATTCTTCAGATCGCTTTTCATCAACTTTTTCTGGAGGATTAATTATTTCATCCAAATTTAAATTATTGTGAGCAACAGCTGTAAAAAATTGATTATAGTTTTCAAACTTTAACTTTCGTACAATTTTATTTAAATCATCTTGTTGAATTACTTTTTTTAACTTCTTTAACTTCTTTTCCCATATATCTTTACCAGTTTCAATTATTCGTTCTTCTTCCTGGTTTATATATTTCCGAATACTTGATTTTGCTTTTAGAGTCTGAACAAATTGTAACCAGTTTTTGTTAGGTTGTTGGTTTTTAGAAGTAATTATATCAACTTGGTCACCGCTATGGAGCACGGTATTAAGAGGAACTATTTTACCATTAACTTTTGCTCCAATACAATTATATCCTACTTTACTATGAATTTCAAAAGCAAAATCAACTGGAGTTGAGTTTTTGGGTAATCTTTTTAAATCGCCTTTTGGAGTAAAAGCATAAATCTCATCTTGATAAAGATTTAGTTTAAAACTTGATAAAAGCTCTTTGGGAGCATCTGTTTTTTCCACATTTTGGAAAATATCTCTAACCCAATTAACCCATTCTTCTAATTCAGAATCAGATTGGCTTTTCAGATTTTCTTTATATTTCCAATGAGCCGCGACACCTTTTTCGGCAATTTCGTGCATTTTTCGAGTTCGGATTTGTATTTCAACATGTTTTCCGTCCATTCCCATTACAGTATTGTGAATGGATTGATAATTATTTTTTTTGGGAATTGAAACATAATCCTTGAATCTTTCAATCGGTTTATAGATTTCATTAGTTACACCCAAAACATAATAGCATTCGTTTTGATCATTACTTTCAATTATAATACGAATTGCTAATAAATCATAAATATTATCAATAGTTGTATTGAGTTTTAATAGCTTTTTATAAATTGAGTAAATATGTTTTGCTCTTCCAGTAATTTCATATTTTAAACCATGCTCCCTTAATTTTTCTTCTAAAGGTGCAGCAAATTTTTTAATATAAACTTCTCTTTCTTTTCGCTTACTATTAATTTGCTTCGCAATTGTTTCATATTCGTTACGGTTAAGATATTTAAAAGCTAAATCCTCTAACTCCCATTTTACCTTTCCAAGTCCAAATCTGTTTGCAAAAGGTGCATAAATTTCCATTGTTTCTTTTGCAATTCTTCTTTGCTTTTGCTGATTAACAAACTCCAAAGTACGCATATTGTGTAATCTATCGGCAAATTTAACTAAAATTACACGGACATCTTTAACCATTGAAAGCAAAAGTTTTCGATAATTTTCTGCTTGAGTTAAATCTTGCCCCGTAAAAACACCGCTAATTTTTGTAACTCCGTCAACAATATCCGCAACTTCTTGCGAAAACTCTTCTGAAATAAAATCAAGACTAAATTCGGTATCTTCAACAACATCGTGGAGTAAGGCAACAACAACCGAAATATCGTCCAAAGGCATTTCACTTGCCACAATTAATGCAACTTGATATGGATGTAAAAAATATGGTTCACCAGATGATCTAAAATCATTTTTATGTGCTTCATAACTAAGTTTAAAAGCTCGTGAAATCATATCTTCGTTAACTTCACTTAGATGAGTTTTACACACTTTTAATAGCTCGTCGAGCAGTTCTTTACGATATTTTTCCGTTAATTCAGTCACTCAATTACTTCTTCTTAACTTACTTATTTATAATTAGTTAAATATTTTTACTTGTCAAATTAAATTTTATAGAGTTCCAAAAGTTCTATCACCAGCATCGCCCAAACCTGGGACAATATAAGCATTTTCATTTAGACCTCTATCGAGTTGAGCTGTATATATTTTAATCTCTGGATGGTCTTGCTCCATCTTTTTTACACCTTCGGGAGCAGCAATTAAATTTGCCATAATAATCTCTTTTGCTCCCTTTCCTTTCAAAAATTCTGCTGCAACAGAAGCACTTCCACCGGTGGCAAGCATTGGATCAAGGATAATTACAGTATATGCTCCCAAATTATTTGGAGCTTTGTAGTAATAATCAATTGGTTGAAATGTTTTTTCATCTCTACGCAAACCTATATGACCAACTTTTGCATATGGAATCATCTCAAGAAAAGCTTCAACCAAACTTAATCCAGCTCTTAAAATTGGAACTAAAACAACTCCCTTTTCAATTTTATGACCAATTGTCATTTCTAAAGGAGTTTTCACTGGAGTTTCAATAAGCTGAAAATTTTTACTCACTTCAGAAGCAAGAATATATGCTATTCGGTTAACCGCTAATCTAAATTGATATTGCTTAGTTTCTTCATCTCTTAAATAAGTGATATCTCGTTTAATTAATGGATTATCAATAACGGTTAAATTTTTCATTTTTCCTCTTCTGGATTTTTATTTTTTAAACTGACAGTAATTGCAACGCCGTTAAAACCAAAATGTTTACGAACTAAACTTTCCAAAAAGCGACGATAGGATTCTGGGACATATTTTACTTCGTTAGCAAAAAATAGAAATATTGGATATTTTTCTCCAACCTGAGTGATATATTTTATCTTAACTTCTTTGCCAGATTTTGTAGCTGGTGGTGGAGTTTTATGAATTTCGGGCAATAAAACTTCATTTAAATGACTTGTTGAAATTTTCTTTTTTCTATCACTTTCTATTTCTTTAGCTAAATCAACTACTTTAAATATTCTTTGTTTTGTTAAAGCCGAAATAAATATCATTGGAATGTAGTTTACTGAGCCTAATTTATCTTTCGATTTTTGCTCAAAATCACGAGCGGTATTTGTCTCTTTCTCGAGTAAATCCCATTTATTTATTGCAAGAATAATCCCCTTTCGGCGTTGAATTGCTTCGTCAATAATTTTTTGGTCTTGTTTTTCAATTCCATATTGAGCATCAATCATTATAACTACAACATCGGAATTTGCAATTGCGCGAAGTGTTCTCACATTTGAATAAAACTCAATATTTTCTTTAACTTTTGTCTTTTTTCTTAATCCAGCTGTATCAATTAGCACAATTTCTTCGCCATAATACTTTAAAACTGAGTTAATACTATCACGCGTTGTTCCAGCAATATTTGTAACAATACTTCTTTCAACACCGAGTAGTGCATTAGTTAAAGATGATTTTCCAGAGTTTGGGCGTCCAACTATTGATATTTTTAATCTTGAATCTTCTTCATCCGAAAAATCTGCAAAGTTAATTTTTTCATATAAATTATCTAGCACATCACCAATATTTCTTCCGTGAGTTGCCGAAATATCAAAAACATCGCCAATTCCAAGATTCCAAAATTCGGCAGCTTCTAATCCCATAGTTGGATTATCCAATTTATTAGCCAAAACTATAATTGGTTTGCTTGCAGTGTGCAACATTCGTCCAATTTCTTCATCAATTGGAGTTAATCCATCGCGACCATCAGTTACAAATATTATTGCATCTGCTTCTTCAAGAGCTATTTCAACTTGCTCCCTAATTGCAACTTCAAATAATTCTGGCGAATTTGGAACGTATCCGCCAGTATCAATTACTTGAATTGCCTTTCCTGACCATTCGCAAATTCCGTAATGTCTATCGCGAGTTACGCCACTTTCATCATCAACAATTGCATCTTTTGAATGTGTAAGTCTATTAAATAATGTGGATTTTCCCACATTCGGTCTTCCAACAATTACAACTAACGGTAAACTCATTTTTCTCATTTTCCTTAATTTTATACACTAATTTAACTAATTAGCACTTCAATATAAAGGATGGAATTTGCTACCAGATTATGAATTAAGTATTATTGTACTTTAATTTTAAATTTTGGAGACTATAATGGCAGATGAAGTAAATAAAATAATTTATTCCATGCATCGTGTGAGTAAATTTTATGATAAAACACCAATAATTAAGGATATTTCTCTTTCTTACTTTTATGGTGCAAAAATTGGAGTTTTGGGATTAAACGGTTCTGGTAAAAGTACTTTGTTAAAAATTCTTGCTGGAGTTGATAAAGATTTTAACGGCGAAACTTCAATTTCACCAGGTTTTACTGTCGGATATCTTGAACAAGAACCAAAATTGGATGAAACAAAAACTGTAAAAGAAATTGTGGAAGAAGGTGTTCAAGAAATTGTGGATTTACTTCGTGAATATGATGAAATAAATGCAAAATTTGCCGAAGAAATGACCGACGATGAAATGACCGATTTGATTGATAGACAAGGCAGAGTTCAAGAAAAACTTGACCAAAAAGATGCTTGGGATATTGATTCAAAATTGGAAATGGCTATGGAAACTCTCGGTTGCCCTCCTGGAAATACATTAGTAAAAGTAATTTCTGGTGGTGAAAAACGCCGAGTTGCCTTAACTCGTCTTTTGCTCAAAAAACCCGATATTTTGCTTTTGGATGAGCCAACAAACCATCTTGACGCCGAAACTATTTTATGGTTAGAGGCAGAATTAAACCGCTATCCAGGAACAGTTATTGCGGTAACTCACGATAGATATTTTCTTGATAACGTTGCTGGTTGGATTTTGGAATTGGATAAAGGCGAAGGAATTCCTTGGAAAGGCAATTACTCATCTTGGCTTGAACAAAAACAAGATAGACTAAAACTTGAAGAAAAAAGAGAAAGTGAACGACAAAAAACACTTGCTCGCGAACTTGAATGGATTAGAATGTCGCCAAAAGCGCGTCATGCAAAATCTAAAGCACGTATAAATTCCTACGAAGAAATGCTTAAAGACGAAGGTGAATCACGTCAAAAGGATTTACAATTGTACATTCCTGCTGGTCCACGACTCGGAAATGTTGTAATTGAAGCAGAAAATGTGGCTAAATCTTTTGGTGAAAAATTGCTTTATGATGATATGAATTTCAAACTTCCTCCAGGAGGAATTGTTGGAATTATTGGACCAAATGGCGCTGGAAAAACAACTCTTTTTAATATGATTACAAAAAAAGAACCTCAAGATAGCGGAAATTTTATAATTGGCGAAACTGTTAAAATTGCTTATGTTGACCAAAGTCGCGATGAATTGGACCCAAATAAAACAATTTGGGAAATGATAAGCGGTGGAAATGAAATAATTTACATGGGAAATAGAGAAATTAATTCAAGAGCTTATGTTGGTCAATTCAATTTTGGTGGCGGATTGCAAAAGAAAAAAGTTGGAGTTTTATCTGGCGGAGAGCGAAACCGAGTTCAACTTGCAATGGTTTTAAAAGAAGGTGCAAACGTTATTCTTTTGGATGAGCCAACAAACGACCTTGATGTAAACACAATGCGAGCTTTGGAAGAAGGTCTTCTAAATTTTGCTGGTTGTGCCGTTGTTATCAGTCACGATAGATGGTTTTTGGATAGAATTTGTACTCACATTTTAGCTTTTGAAGGCGATAGCAAAGTGGTTTGGTTTGAAGGAAACTTCTCTGATTATCAAGAAAATAGAAAAGAACGTTTAGGAAGTGCAGCCGAAATTCCACAAAGAATTAAATACAAAAAATTAACAAGATAAAAATTAGCCGATAATTAGCTAATTAAAATATTTAATATAGCGAGGATTTTACCTCGCTATATTATTATAACATAAACTTAAACAAACGAGGTCAATTTGAAAAAGACATTTATTCTACTTCTGTTAATCTTTAACAACCTATTTTCGCAGGAAAGTAGTTCCGCATTTATTCCACAAGGATTATCGCTTCCACTTTTGAATGGTTATGGAATTTCGGCAATTCAAAATGATGTTAGTAATATATCTGCAATTAATCCAGCGGCTTTAGGAAATTTTGAAAAAGTTGAATTTGGGTTTTCTTATCAGTACGAAGGTGAAATAAAAGAAGCTTGGATTGCCGAAATTGGTAGCAAAAGAATAAATAACATGATTCCACAAAGCGTTGGATTTGTTTTCCCATTTAACAATCTAAATTTTGCAATTTCAATGAATCAAAGATATAATTCAACTTTATTGCTTGGAGAAGGTGAAATATTTACTCCTTGCAACCTAGATGAAACAAGTATATTTTATAATCCCAAAATTGAAACAATCATTTACAATTATGCATTTTCAACTTCTTATAAATTTGAGAATTTGCCACCTAAATCTGAATTTTCTGTTGGATTTAGAGTTGGATTAAATAATCTTTCAGAAAATTTAGATTTTTATAGCGCAAGTTATAATGCTTCTATTTTTGGAAACGATTTTTCATTTGGAATGCTGTATTCTACTAATTTAACTTATAATCGTAATCTTTCACTTGGATTATATTATCAAAGTCCTTTGGAAATAAAGGGAACTACAAAAGCAGATTACGAGCCAATTCCATATTGTGGAACTAATGGTGATATAATTTACAATGCATCATCTCAAGCAGATGTTAATCTTGCTGCACAATTTCCATATTCACTGCGATTTGATTTAACTTTTACTCAAATTGAACAATTTCAATTTCTGTTTAGCATTTCTAAGTCATTTTGGAGCAAATTGGATACATATATTAGAGACCAAGTTGAATTTTCAAGCAGTGTATCTTATTTTATAAATAAATCCCTCACATTTTCAGTTGGGTTTGCTAAATCTGAAAAAGAATACGTTACAAACTTTATGGAAATTAATAGAAATTTGGAAGTTTCCTATTTCACCGCTGGAAGTGTATTTACAATTGACGATTTGTCAGTAAACCTCTCTTATGCTGATAGTCACCTAAGTTCTGGTGATTTTAGAAAAACAAGAATTGGGAAACTTGGTCTGAGCTATTCATTTTAAAAATCAAATTATGGACAAATATATTGAAAAGCCACAATTCATCACAAGGTTCAAATTTTTTTATGCATTATTTCATCTTAAATAATGCATTAAAACCTATTTTTCCAACATCATTTTTTTACACGATAAAAAGCATTCCTAAAAAAGAAATTAAATTTTCCATATATGATAAAACTATCTTCTTTTATATTTATAAATTATTCCAATTAATTATTTTGTTCGTTTTTGAGCATTTTTAGCAACATTTTGCGATAAGTATAAACTGCTAAATGGCACAAATTATGATATTGTAATTCCTAAAATATTTATTGGAATTATGTGAATGAAATTTTTCAGTAATAAAAATTCGTTTAAAGGTGGTGTTCATCCAAATGAATACAAGTTATTAACGTCAAATCTTCCAATCGAAAGACTCCCAAATCCAGAAAAAATAATTTTACCATTGTCACAGCATATTGGTTCGCCTTCAATTCCTCTTGTTGCTAAAAAAGATGAAGTAACTGCTGGACAATTATTGGCAACAGAAAATGGAGCTATTTCTGTCCCGATTTATAGTCCAATTTCTGGCAAAGTTTTAAGTATTGGCATTGAAGATACCACTACCAGTTTTGCTAAAGAAGCAATTACAATTCAATCAACAGGCAACTCAGAAATTACTCCCTTACCAAAATTGGATGTAGAAAACATTTCTGATACAGAAATACGCGAAAGAGTAAAACTGGCTGGAATTGTCGGACTCGGTGGCGCAGCTTTTCCAACACATTTTAAACTTACTCCTCCAAAAGATAAAATTATTGACTATGTAATTTTAAATGGTTGTGAATGCGAGCCATATTTAACACGCGATTATAGGTTAATGATTGAGCGTCCACAAGATTTAATTGATGGATTTAAGTTAATAATGAAAGCACTAAATGTTCAAAAAGGTGCTATTGCAATTGAAGACAACAAAAATGATGCTTTTGAATTATTAAAAGATGTTGTAAAATACGACCAATCCATTAGCGTAGTTAAACTTAAAACAAAATATCCTCAAGGTGCCGAAAAGATGATAATTAAGGCAATCCTTAATAGAGAAGTTCCACCCGGAAAATTACCAATTGATGTTGGTGTTGTTATTCAAAATGTAGCAACTGCAATTTCAGTTTATGAAGCAATTTATTTAGGAATTCCTCAAACTTCGGCAACCTTAACAGTTTCTGGTTTGGGAATAAAAACTCCCAAAAACCTAATTGTGCCAATTGGAACTCCTTTAAATGATATTTTAGCATTTTGTGGTGGAATTACTGAAAAAGCAAAGCGAATTGTAGTTGGCGGACCGATGATGGGTATTACACAACACAATCTTAATGCTCCAGTTATGAAGGCAACTTCTGGTATTTTAGTGCTAATTGAAGAAGAGATAAATCAATTTGACAAAACAAATTGTTTAAGATGCGGAAAGTGTATCGAAGTTTGCCCATTAAACTTAGTTCCAACAAGATTAGCTCAATTATCAAAACTCGAAAGACTTGGCGAAGCCGAAGAAAATGGCATTTTTACATGTATGGAATGCGGAACTTGCGCATACATTTGTCCTGCAAATATTCCATTAGTTCATTGGATTGCCTCTGGTAAACAAAAAATTTCCAAAGCCAAAAAAGCTGGATAAAAGGAACACGTATGAGTGAAAATAGTTCAATAAATTCAAGATTAGAGATTGCAAAATCGCCACATATTCATTCAAATTGGTCAACAAAGCAAGTAATGTGGCTTGTAATAATTGCCTTAATTCCGTGCATAATTTCTTCTATTATCTTTTTTGGAATTGCACAAATAATGATAATTATTGTAAGTGTACTTTTTTCAATTGCCACCGAAGCACTTATTAAAACTGTAAGAAAGCAAAAAATTACCATAAATGATGGTAGTGTTATAATAACCGGATTGCTATTGGCACTAACGTTACCTCCAAATTTTTCTTTATTCTCAACCGCAATTGGGGCAATTGTTGCCGTCGGTATTGGAAAAGAAGTTTTTGGCGGATTAGGATTTAACATTTTTAATCCAGCACTTGTCGGAAGAGCTTTTTTGCAAGCTGCATTTCCGGTAAGCATAACAACTTGGACAAATCCAAATTTCATTGATGGATTTTCTTCGGCAACTCCACTTTCATTAATGAAATTTGACAATAAATTTGAACCAATTAATAATCTATTTTTAGGAAATGTCGCTGGTTCACTTGGCGAAACTTCCGCTATTGCAATTTTAATTGGTGGTATATTTTTACTTGTAACTGGAGTTATAAATTACAGAATTCCATTGGCGATGGTTTTGTCGGCAATTATTTTTGGAGGAATTTTCTGGCTTTTAAATCCAACTAACTATCCAAATCCTTTATTTCATATCTTTTCTGGTGGATTTTTATTTGGAGCTGTTTTTATGGCTACAGATTGGGTTACATCGCCTTTATATGCAAAAGGAATGTGGATTTTCGGATTTGCAATTGCAATTTTCGTAATTCTTATTCGTTTATTTGGTGGTTTACCCGAGGGAGTTATGTATTCAATTCTCTTATTAAACGGTTTTGTTCCACTTATTAATAAGTATACTAAACCAAGAATTTTTGGGAGGGAAAAATGAAGTTAGTAATTAAAATGATAATTACTTTATCCTTTATTGGAATAATTTCTGGCTCACTTCTCTCAGAATTGAGTGGTTGGGCTGAACCTCAAATTGCTGCTCACAGATTAGAAGATACAAAAAATGCAATTTTCTTAGTGCAACCAAAAGCAGATAATTATAAAAAATTGGATTTATCTGACTTTGAACTTTATCAAGTTTCCGTTTCAGATTCAATTATTGGATATGCACTTCCCTACTCCGGAAGTGGTTTTCAAGGCAACATTAGATTGATGATTGGTTTGGATAGTGATTTAAACGAAATTACTGGAATGAGAGTTTTAGAACAAGTTGAAACCCCTGGACTTGGAACAAAAGTGACTGAAAATTTCTTTACCAATCAGTTTATCAACTTAAGCACAAATCCGTTTATCGATTGCATAAAAGGTGCGAAAGCCTCAAAAGATAATGAAATAGAAGCAATTACAGGTGCAACAATTTCTTCAAAAGCTGTAACAAGAATTATAAATGATGGTTTAATTAAACTTCGCTCTATAAAAAAGGAGGGAAAATTAGGATGAAAGAAGTAACTTTATTAACTGAATACACAAAAGGCGTTTGGAAAAATAACCCAATTTTTATTCAAGTTTTGGGAACATGCCCAACACTTGCAGTAACTGTGTCGGCAATTAACGGAATTGCAATGGCTTTGGCAACAACTTTTGTTTTGTTATTTTCGAGCATAATTATCTCTTCAATTCGAAAAATAATTCCTGCTCAAGTAAGAATTGCTTCCTATATTTTAATAATTGCCACATTTGTAACAATTGTTGACTTAATTATGAAAGCTCAATTTCCCGATTTAAGCAAATCTTTAGGACCTTATATTCCACTAATTGTCGTTAATTGCATAATTCTTGGAAGACAAGAAGCATTTTCATCAAAAAATGGAATAGTTCGCTCAGCTCTTGATGCACTTGGAATGGGAACTGGATTTCTAATAGCACTCTTAATTTTAGGCGGAATTCGTGAAATTCTTGGGAACAAAACAATTTTAGGTTTTCAAATAATGCCAAATATGTTTGAACCTTGGTTAATTATGATTTTGCCAGCCGGTGCATTTTTAACACTTGGTTTATTAATGGCATATTTCAATTATTTAGTTATCAAGAAAAAGAAAAAGGAAAAATCGCAATTGCTTGCCAAATACCGAATTGCAAATAATAGCTTAACTATTGATGAGGAAATATAATGGAACTTTTATTAATATTTTTTTCAGCCGCAATTGTTAACAACTTTGTTCTATCTTATTTTCTAGGAATTTGTCCATTTATTGGCGTTTCAAATAAGATTTCTTCCGCTTTTTCTATGGGACTTGCAACAACTTTTGTGCTTGTACTAACCGCAATTGTAACTTGGTTAATTTATCATATAATATTACTTCCCTATCATTTAGATTTTCTTCAATACGTTGCATTTATTCTTGTTATCGCTTCTTTAGTTCAGTTTGTTGAAATGTTTATTAAAAAAGTAAGTCAACCACTTTATAGTGCTTTAGGAATTTTTCTTCCATTAATAACAACAAACTGTGCAATTTTGGGTTTAGCACTTTTTATAGTTTTACGTGATTATACATTTGCAGAAGGTATATTTTTTGGTCTTGGAGCTGGAGTTGGTTTTACTCTTGCAATTACAATAATGGCTGGAATTAGAGAAGAACTTGAATTAGCCGATATTCCTGAATCTTTTAGAGGTGTTCCAATAACTTTAATCGTTGCTGGAATTTTGGCAATGGCATTTATGGGTTTTTCTGGTTTAATAACTTTGTAGGAATTTTTGAAATGACTGACACATTAATAGTAGCTTTGACAACAATGGGCGGATTAGGATTTATATTTGCTAGTGGATTAGCATATGCGGATAAAAAATTACGAGTTGAAGAAAATCCTTTAATTTCCCAAATAAATGAAATTTTGCCAAATGCAAATTGTGGTGCATGCGGAAAAGCTGGTTGCTACGATTTTGCAGTTAATGTTGTAAACGGCACAATGAAGGTAAATGGCTGTCCAGTCGGTGGTGAAGATGTCGCAAGCCAAATTGCAGCTATACTTGGAGTTGAAAGCGATAATCTAATCAAACAAGTTCCACGAATATTGTGCAAAGGTGGTAAAAATGAAGCAAAGAATAAATCAATAGATTACGTTGGTCCAAAATCTTGCTCTGTAATGGAAGTTGTTGCTTCAGGCGACAAACTTTGTGATTATGGTTGCTTAGGCGGTGGCGATTGCGTTTCCGCGTGCCAATTTGGTGCACTATTTATGAATGATAATAATCTACCAGAAGTAATTGAAGATTTATGCACGAGTTGTGGTTTATGTGTTAAAGCATGTACAAAAAATCTAATTGAAATGCACCCAATTGATAGAAGAGTTTTCGTCTTTTGTAAAAATCATTACGACCCAAAAAAATCGAAGGAAGTTTGCTCGGTAGCATGCACAGGTTGTGGAATTTGTGAAAGAATCTCTGATGGTGGAATTGTCGTAAAAAACTCACTTGCAGAAATAAATTACGACATATTTTATTCTTCTAATTTTCCGTTTGAAAAGTGCAAAACTAACTCAATTTCTCATCTCAATTAAATCTTAAATTGGAAATAAAATGCAAGAGGTATTAACTGAAAATGGAATTGTGGAAAAAATAAGCGGTAATAACGTTCATATTCTTATTGTTCCATCTAAAGAATGCGAAGAATGCACTGCAAAAATTTTTTGCAAATCAACTTCAATTAATCGGAATATTCTTTCGGTAGAAAGTAGCGATAAATTTGAAATTGGAGAAAGAGTTAAAATAAGAGTGAAAGGTGAAAATGTATTTTTACTATCATTTTTTCTTTATGGTTTACCATTATTTATTTTAATTGTGTCATTATTAGTCGGATTATTTATATTTAGTAAGTCTTACTACCCTGAAATATATTCGTTTGGATTTAGTTTAATTTTATTATCGACTTATTTTTCGCAATTTAATAGAATAACAAAACATATTTCAAACATTTCTGACAAACCAACTATAATTAAAACCGATAACTCAAACTAACTTCTGGGAAAAATACTCTATTGTAACCAATTGTATTTGATTGCATTTTCACTTGGGTGTCAATTTTTTTGTTAAATCTATTTGCCGAAAAAGCTGCTTCAACTGCACTTAAAATATGATTTGCCAACAGAATTTTTACAGCCAAATTTGAAATATCGTAAAAACTATTAGCTTTGCCACGTTCATCCGCATACCAATAGAAAGTTGCTGTTAATGGGTCGCCATAAGTATATGCATCTGTGTAGTTAAAATCGTTCCAACCTGGATTAAACTGCTGATATTTTCCAATCATTTCATAATATTGCTGGTCATCAAAAGGTGCAAGTTGGTGCGAATACCAACTTCCAATTTTGGTTTCAAGTGCATTTAATTTGCTCCAAACTACATCGCCATTACTATCAAAGATGTTAAGAATTGGATCGCCTTCCAATATATTTGGATTTATACGACTTGCGTTATCAACCGACCAATGAGCATATTTATCAACATTCCAACCATTATCTGAATTTGCAAAAGCAATAAAACTATCAGTTTGGTCATCGCCTTTTTGATAATAAACTATCGCCGCAACTATTGCTGCTGCTTCAATTGAAGCAAAAATTGCAGTTTTCCAATAATCTTCGTTATAAACTTGACCAGCGCCAGGTAAAACTACCGATAACCCCGCTGCAATCAATGGCTTGCGCTTTTTTAACGCCAAACTTGTCTCAATTTCATCATCTCTTGAAACTTCGTAGTTTTTAGAGCTAATTAATAAATCTTCCGAAATACTTCCTGTTAAGTTTAATTTACTCTCTTGAGCAGAAATTAAAATTGTAAATACGAGTAATGCAAATATTATTTTTTTCATAATTTATAACTACCTAAAAATTTTCATCCCGAATACCTTAATCGAGAATCTGTTAATATTTTAAAGATTGTCACCAAAACATTAAATAGTGTAAACTTAAATTTCTTTCATTCCGCGATTTTTCCCATGTAAACCTGTCCCGTGACGTTTTAACACGGGAAACATCATAGGACAGGTTTACGAGGAATCTAATTTATATCTAGATTCCCGCCAAAAACATGCGGGAATGACAGATTATTTATAATTTTTATATAGAAAAATCGAACAAAACTCCCGCATAGAATAAAAATTCTCTTCCATAAGTAATGTTTTGTTCTTGAATAACTGTTGAAAATTTATCAAATCCATAAGCAACGTTTAGAAATATTGCTGTTGGAAAAAGATAAAATGAGTTCATTTTTATTCTAATTTCGGCACCAGCAGCTTTTTTAGTTTTATCCATTCCAGCAAAATCACCATTCCAAGCATCGCCAATATCGGCATAAACTGACATAAATATTTTATCTAAATACCATGGACCAAATCTATTATCAATATTTTTGAATACTGGAAGTCTATATTCAAGATGCATCCAATATGCTCTATTTCCTTCAATTGAATAAAATGGATAGCCTTTCATTCCCACTAAACCACCGACAAAATAATTAAAAAATGAAGGCATTTCTGGACCAAAAATTGAACCAGCTTTTATTCTTCCATTTAAAGTGTGATTGTGCTTATTCAATGAAATGTGTTCTTGCCAATCCATTTCAGCTTTTAAAAACGAAAAATCGTTATATTGTGGAACTAAAACGCCATTTTCGACTTCATAATTTCCGTCATTATTATATTTATTATTTTCATAATTTACTTGTAAAGTAAACTGGCGACCAACTGGATTTATATCTGAATCAATATAAGGCAAAAGCATTTTGTGCCAGTATGTAAGTTGCAAACTTCTTCCAATAAAATATGTGTCTTTTGTTGCGGGATAAAGTCCATTATTGTTTGGTAACGAAAAACTTCCCAAACGAGCAACATAATCGCTATAAATAAATCGGAATTCCAAATCATTTCCATCGGCAAAAATTTTATGCTTAAGTGCAATATCAAATTCAAAAAGATTGTAAGTTACGTCCGTTCCAACAATATTATCGTAATGAATGCCTGTTGAATCTTCATACTGCCCAAAATATAAATCAACATTTGCTTTACGACTTACGCTAAAAAGCTCGAGTGAAAGAGTTGGTCTGAGACCTAAAGAATATAAAATTGGAAGTTTATTTCTGTAATCCAAACTTACGTAAGCATCGCGTTCCATTCGTTTATTTAGCGAAAAAGCTCCAAAAATGGAATAACGGTTTAAATAATCGCTGGAAGTTAAATAAACGCCAGGTTTAACTTTATCAAGCGGATCATTTGTTAAATTGTAATTATCAAAACGAACAAATGGGAAGAACGTCATTCGCGAAAAAAACGCAGAATATTGTTTTGTTGCATATTCCACTTTTGTATCGTCATAATTAGCTAAGCGATTTATGTTAAAATTTTGAATATCGCCATTTGGTTTGTCAATCCCAATTGGTGGATTTTTAACTATAACATATTTTTGATTCTCATTTACGTGATTTTGTTCTTCAGCATCCAACTTGTAAATTTGATAACCAAGCGAATTGTAACCAGAATAAACTATATTACCGACTGAATCGATAGTTGGCATAAAAGCGCCACCCAAAACGTTTGACAATTGTGTGCGTTTTTGAGTCAAATTGTCAATTTTATATAAATTAAAAATCCCAGTTTCGTTTGAGGCATAAACTAAGTTTCCTTTTAAGTCGTAAATGGGATTTCGCTCATCATCTTTAGTTTGGATTAAAAACTCAAATCCGGTTGCATCAACATTAACTTTTGCAATATCTCTTCCCTCTTTTATTGAATAATCAAAAACGATGAAAGAATCATCATTAGAAAATTTTGGATTGTAAACTTGTTCACCTTCTTCAAAAAAAGTAAGTTTTTTAAAGTTTTTACCATCAATATCAACAATTCCAAGATTTGTAGTTCCATCTTTTTGGAAAACAAATACAATTTTCTTTCCATCGTGAGAGAGATTTGGGTTATTTGCCCGAAGTCCATAAGTTAACCTTGTATCTTCTTCTTCGGCAATATCATAGACAAATAAATCATGAATATTTGCCCATTCTGGATTATCATCACTTAATTTTGCGAAAATGATTTTTTTCTCGTCTGATGTAATGCTAACTGTTGAGCGAATTTTGCTAATAATTTTCTTTTTAATTTTTGAAGCTAAATCGTATTCATAAAGTGAAGAAAGACTTAAATAATCCTCGCCTTCGTTAGAAATAAAGTAGAATTTCTTTCCATCTTTAGAAAATATTGGATAGAAATTTCCAAAACCATTATCTTGTAAAAGAGTTCCTTCAACAAGATTGCTTTTAATATCTTTTGTTCTCTCAGTATAACTTTGGACTAAAAATGCTTTCCATTCATCATAAATTGCATTTCCATCTTTTCCTAAAACATCTTCAAAAGCTGCATCTATTGTAAAATTGCTAAATTTGCCAAGTTTTTCGGTTATTAAACGTAGTTTATCTTCGCCATATTTTTGTGCAATATATAAAGCTAAAGCAAAACCGGAATTATAAACTGATTCATTTCCAAGACTCGTTTTTTCAAAAACGCCCATTTCGTTCCAAGTAAGCATATTATCATCAAGCACATAGCTACGTAAAATCATATCTCTGTGCGAATCCCAATTTTCGTAACCAAAATCCTTTCGCATATATTGTGCAGTGCCTTCGGCAAACCAAGCTGGAATATTGATGCTTGCAAATGGATATGAAATAATTTTATCGGGATAACCGTAAAGCAGATCGGGGCGACGAACATCTTGATAATTTAAAAATTGCAAATAAACTGCTGGAAATGAGCGTCCCCATTTCATTCCCGCTTGAATTTGTACCATGTGCGTAAATTCATGCGAAATAACATTTCGAAGCCAATTATGCGTTCCACGTAAATCAAAATCCAAAGCTGAAGCCCAAATTTCAATTTTATTGTCAAAAAAGTAAGTTGCGCCGTTGGAATAATCGTCTTTGTCTTTAATTACATAATGAACTTTTTCTGGTTCATATCCATAAAGCGATGTAATTGGATCCCAAACTTCGTCACCAATTTTAGCAATAACTTTTGCTGTGCGTTCAGTTCCTTCGTGAAAATGGACGTAAACGTGTTCCCCTTCAATTGTGTACCAATTATATTCTGCTTCAAATTGGTCATATTGCCCAAAACTTGAAATTTTTAAGAGTAATAAAAGTAATAGAGTAATTTTTATTTTTTTCATTTTTTAATAGTCGTTAATCTTAATTTATAAAAACCGTTAAAACGGTTAAAAACATCTTAACTTTTTAATTAACCCACGACTTAAGTCGTGGGTTAAATGGTATAATAATTTAATAGAACCAGTTTACTGGTTTCCAATGATGAATAATATGTAAACAACTAAATTTTGCACTCAATGAGTACAAAATTTGAACTTCTATTTAATAACTGCTATTTTAATAATTTTAGTATCCGTTTTGCCAGAATTGGAAGTTACTTCCAAATGGGCAAAATAGACGCCACTTTGAATATCATTTACATTCCATACAATTTCGTTATCGTAACCACCAATTGCATTGCCGTCAAGTTTGGCAACCAAATCGCCAGCTAAATCAAAAATAGTAACTTTAGCTTTTGAATCTTCCGAAACAAAATATCGGATATTTGTAAAACCATCATAAACTGGATTGGGCCAATTGTATGCTTTTGATTGAGGGAAAAATTCAGTTATTTTCTCTGAAGAATTTGCTTCAGCAACTGATGAAGTGTTGCTTGCATTGCCATTTTCTTCTGTCCAGAATTTTTTACCATCGTATTGACTAATATTCCAACTCATAAATTGGTTATTTTCTGTAACAACTCCGAGTGCTGTTTTTCCATTTTCTGTAAAAACTGTTGGAATTGTTGCAATTTTACCGCTCGAAATTGGAAAACCATCAATCACTTTTCCAGTAATTCCATCAACTGCCAAAATGTTGCCATTTTCAGTAAATGTAATAATATCGGCTGCATTATCGTTGTTTAAATCAACCGCAAGTGGAGAAGAACTAAAATTATTTTTGTATTCGTCTTGAATTGGAAAATTTTCTGCTTCAGCACCAGTTAAATTAAATGCTTCTAAATAAGCTCCATTATTTTGGATTATATAATTATTTCCATCGTTTTTTAAGTCTGCTAAAATAAAAGTATTAACTGAATCGGTTTTTCTAATTTCAGTTATTTCATTTGTGTTTGAAATGCAAATTAAACGACTTTCAGTTTGAATAATCGCTACATTTTCATTTCCAACTTTTGTATTTACAAGTTGGATTGCTTTTTCACCTAAATCAATTGGTGAATCGCTTGCAGCAAAATCACTGCTCCAATAATAATTATCGGAAATTGCATTGTAACCATTATCAAATAATGCTATTTGTGAAACTGAAGTTGTGAAAATTTGATTTGATTCAATAAGAGTTATTGTTTGTAATAAAACATCCATTGCATATTTATTAATTAATCCAATGTCTGTTCCAATTAAAAACTCCACTACATTACTATTTTCAGAAAAAAGCACTGGAGTAGTTGAATTGACATATTCACAATTGTTTGAAATATAGATAGAAGTTGTTGTATCTCCTGTACAATAAATATTTGCATTGACAGCACAATGCAGAGTTCTAATTAATATCTCCTTCCCACTATATCCAATAGTAAGTGGTTTTATTGAAGGAATCGCACTATGACTTGAGAAAGTGACAATTTCTCTTGAATTAAACTTGTGAGTATAATTTGGTGACAAAGCAAAAAGTACAATTTCACTTCCATTATTAATGGCACTAATTGAAAAATAATTAGTTGCATTTCCCAAATCAAAATTTCCAATCAAATCAATAAATTCAGAACCATAAGCAAGATTAAAAGTTGCGTAGTTGTTTATATCGGAAAAATTAGAAAGCGTAATTAAACTATTTACTCCGCTGTTGGAAGCAGATTTTGGTTTAGTTTCGTACGAAAATTTATTTTCGTAATAGTCCGCTGGATTTGAACTATACCAAGTATCTTCTTTTGTACCTTCACCAATAACCGTTTCGCCAAAAACTGTTTGAAAATCCTCGCCAATATCGCGTATTCCATCGGCTTCAACAATTGCAACACCACGTTTATATCTATCATTATTTATTGTGTTACTTTCATAATTATCGTTTATAATTGTTTCGTCAATGTGCCAGATAATTAGTCCAACATCCTTAAAATTATCAATTTTCCAGTTTCTATCTTCGCCAGGCAATGCCCAATCGAACTCATCAACATCAATGACAACGCCTTCTAAGGTATCAACATCGTAATAAATGTAACTTTCTGAATCTCCAATTAATGCTTTGGTATAAATTTGACCATTGCTCACGTAGGTGATTTTTGAGCCATCTTTAAGTGCATCGCGCTTTCTATTTTCAATAAGATAGTATTCGGTGGAATTTATTGGAATTTTAATAAATGTTGTATCTGTTGGATTTGCAACAAATTTATTTACAATTGTTAAATCATGATTTCCACTTGATATTTCGGTTGGAGTAACCCAGCCAAGAAACATTTTTTCCCAAGCTGATGGTTCTGGAGGAAAAATTCCTTGAAATGAAAACATCGATTGTCCATCCATTAAACCAAAACGACCAATTGCACTTCTTCCAGTTTCCGTGTTGTATAAATCTGGCAAACCGATATGACTTCCAATTGTGGCTGCAAGCAAACCATTTGTAGTTAATTCAATTAAAGTTGTGTCGTCAAATCCTTCAATTTCACGCGATTCTGTTTCTGGAATTATTGCACAATTATCAATATTAAAACTTCCGTTGTTTACAGAAATTCCTTGAAAATCACTTCCGTGCACATTTTGGAATGATTTAAGATTTAAATATACTGATGGCAAGTCACGTTCAAGTCCAAGACTTCCAGGTAGTGAAATATCTCGTCCAACACCAGCATGAAGAACTATAAATAAATCGTAATCAGCAAAATTTAAATTAGGATATTTTGAATCTGTAAGTGTCCAAACTTCACTAACAAAATTTGTAAGTGGAGCATAATCATTCAAATTATCCAATTCTGGCGAGTAGTTTCGCATTGTTTCTGAAACAGTAATTATCTCATCCAAAATTGTAAATTCAATATTCAAGTTTCCGTTTGAGACTTTAGAAAAATAATTTTGCACAAATTTGAAATGATTTTCAAAATATGGTTTATCGTGAGGCAAAGGGTCAAGAATTGATTTTCCATATTCTTTAGTATAAATTGAGCCAAATTTTCCATCCCCAAAAGTTGCATCATCAATATCAGTTTGGAAATCAGCCATAACTGCAAGAATTTTCAAATTATCCCCAGCAATATATTTTTTATCTTGCATAGGATTTTGGTTCAACTTTCCAACAAAAGATTGGGCAGAAATACTGCCCATTCCTAATAAAAAAATCAATAAAAATAAATTTGCTCTCTTCATTACTTTTAAATTCCTCGTGGTAATCCTGGTTTAGTTTCTGGAACAGTATCCCAGCCAATAACAAGTGAAAATCTTAACGTTCCATCAAGAGGATGATTTTCGCTATTTGAGCCAACAGTAGAAATATAACTGAAATCAAATCCGTAAAGGTCATATTTAATTCCAGCACCAAAAGTCATAAAATTTCTTGCACCATAATCTGGGTCTTCGTAAAAATAACCAGCTCTTACGGCAAACATAAAATCTTCTGGTCTTCCGTACCAATATTCAGCACCACCCGAAAATTCAATACTTTTCATAAAATCGTTAGTAACCTCAGTCGATGTTGAAGTTGTGTCACCACTTAAAACACCCGATTTTTTATTTACAAGAAGTTTGCTCATATCACCAATAACTGTAAATGAATTATAATCATCTTGGAAAACTCTGTAAGCAAGACCTAAACGAGCGTTTGTTGGTAACGGGTCGGCTTGAGCTTTGTCAATGTATGAAATTTCTGGACCGATATTACTAACATTTAAACCAAGACTAAAATTTCCGTCAAGAATATCTTGTGGCCGCCACATTGTACCCAAATCGAAACTCACAGTTGAAGCAACACCTCTTCCCTGTTCGTTTTCAGTTGCTTCATCAGAAAGATTTGAATAAATAAATCGGAAGTTCATTCCAATTCCTAAATCATCGGCTAATTTTGTTGCATAACCAATAGTAGCACCAATATCAAACGAGTTAAAAGTCCCTATTGGATCTGAACCCGCTGAAGATGTTCGAATAAACTCACCATAATTCATATATGTTAAACTTGCAGTTACACTTCCATCAATATCTTCAAAATATTGACGGTAAGTAACATAATCGTATGTTAAATCTAAATTAAATTGTGGCAACCAATTTGCGTGAGTAATACCAACTTCAGAGCCAGTTTGGAAAGCAATACCAGCGGGATTCCAAAAAATAGCTGATGAGTTATCGGCAAGTCCAGTTCCAGCTTCACCAAGACCAGCGTGGCGTGAATCAGGTGCAAGAAGCAAAAACGGAACTGCTGCTTCACCTTGAGCATTTATTTGGTTTACATATCCTAACATCAATGCTAATGCTGACATAATAACATAAATACGTTTCATCTGTAAATTACCTCCATAATGAATTTACTACTTTTAATGTATGATGGACAACTTTCCAATAACATTTTGGCTGTTTTTTCCATCTATTGATTTAATAATAACTTTGTATAAATAAGTTCCGTTTGCAATTTGGGAACCATCTTCGTCTTTTCCGTTCCAGTCAATTTTTACATATTTGTCTAAAACGTTAAAGTTCTCAATATTTTTTATCAATCTACCAGCAATTGTATAAATTTTAATTTTAACATCAATTGCTGAAGAAATATTATGCTGAAATAAAAATGTTGTGTTGTTACTAAAAGGGTTTGGATAGTTTACAACATCTGTAAGTACAACATCTTCAGAATTTACTACCGTAAAATAAGAAATTTGTTGGGAAGGATTGTTATAAACATCCCAAGCGGTAACATCAATTTTATGCTCGCCAATATCATAATTTGTAATTTTATAATTTACTTGTCCACTTTTGCCTTCTGCATCCAAATCACCAACAAAATAATTTGTAAAATCTATCTCGTTTGACGAATTATCATCAATTATTCCTTTTAACTTATGCCCAATTCCAGTTCCGGTTGTGTTTAATCCAGTTTCATCTTGCAAATTTAGAACAATTGTAAAATCTTGATTTACAAGAGATGCGCTTGCAGATTCTGCATTATCAAAAGTAATTTCAATTTCAGGACCATTTCCATCATTATTTGCTGTTGAATCAGTTCCACCAATAATCACATTTTCAGTAAAACCAATTCCATCATTATTGTTTTCGGTAATATAAGCAGTTATTTTGCCATTTCTATTTTCGTACAAAATATCTTGTGGAACTGTAAATTTTGTGCTAAATTTTCCGTTTACAACCGAAGTTCTTCCTCTAAAAATTACACCGCCTGGCACAACCATTTGTGCACCAATAGCAGTTCCTAATTCGGGCAATTTTTTAACAATTTCGGAATCGTAAACAGTGATAATTGCCTCTCCATTTATTGAAGAATTTGTAGTTCCATCATAGTTGTTTACAGTTCCTTCAATAGAAACTTGGCTAAGTGCTTTTAATTGAATGTTGGATGTTAATTCGCTATTATTAACTTTTACAATTGAGGCTGGATTTTTAGGAACATTTAACCTAATTGCTGGGTCGCAAAACAAATGGAATTTTTCATCGTTGGGAGCATACATTTTCATTTTTGTTAAATAAAATGCTTCTCCAACGGTTGCCTCAGACATATATTCTAACGAATTGCTTAATAAGTGCGAATATAATTCAAGATTAATTGCTTCGTTTGCGTGCGAATAAACAACTCTCGCAGCCGAAAATCCTCCAATCATTCCTCTACTTTCGGCTAACAGTAATTCTTCTGTTGAACTTTGAACTGTTGGATCGTCAAACCGACCAAAATCGCACGTTGCCGCAGTTAAAAAGAATAATTTATCATTCTTCAAACTAGGAATTGAAGAAGTACGCTCAAAAACACTTTCGTGTGCCCAAACATCTGGATTTCCGTGACCAATGTAATTTAGAATAAGAGTTCCTTGATTAACCGCATTAATAATTGCTTCATTCACTTCTGGTTTACGCCGTCCAAATCCAGTAATAATTGTTGAATAAGCAGCAAGGTAAATTTTTGTAGTTTCCATAAATCCTGGAACTTTTTCAGCAACTAATCTTTCAGATTGTGGAGTATGAAGATTTGCTTCAAGTCCATCAGTTGTCTCTCTATCATCCGCAACAAGAGTTATTGTATTTTTCCACATTCCATTATCAGGCAATTCATAAGCAATTATTTTATCAACAACATTTTGTGCATCAGTTGTTGTTTGAATGTTTAATCTTCCCATAGCTAAATCAGCAACTGAATCATTTCCAACAATTCGTCCATAAAAATCATCCATTGGATATGAATACAGTTCATTCAACGATTCTTTTATTTGATATGTTGGAACAAAATTTTTGGAATAACCTTCTGCATTAAAATAATCGTAATCGCCATCACCAAACAAAAGAACGTAAAACGGTTTAGTTTGCCAATTTTCATATCCATATTTTAGAAAATTTCTAATAGCAGTTGGGTCCATCATTCCGCAAGAAAATTCGTTTAATATTTCATCTACATAAACTACTTTTGTAGAAAGTTTATTTGGAGCATCATTTTTACGATATGAAGCAAGTCTTTCTGCTTCAGAGCTAAATTTTTTGTCGGTTATTATTATATATTCAGCACCTTCGCCAGAAACAATGCTTGTTGGAATTTCAACTTTTTCGATGCCAGAAATTGACTTAAATTTGCTACTTGTTAGCACAATATACTTCGATTTATATCCATCCCCTTCATTAACAGTAAAATTAACATCTCCACCGCTAATATTGGGTGAAGAAATTGATTTTACGTTTGCAAATTCGGTAATATCAAATACAAGCACATCGCTGTTGGAAAAATTATTGAGTTTGTATTTAACTTCTGACCTATTTTGATTATTAAACAAAATCACTTCGTCCATTAACACTTTTAAATCACGAAGATATTCAATTTCTAAATAGTCAATGTATGCTTTTACTTCGGATGAAGTGATAGAAACCTCAAATTTTAACGCACTTCTATCTTCGGGTAAAGTTCCAGTAAAAAACGCATTTTTTAGAGATGCAACTCCCCAATAGTAATCGTTTGCTCCAAATCCACCCAGTGTTTGTGTCGCAAGAGTTGTTCCATTTTCAGAAACAGTTAATAATTGAGAGTTCTTTGAAGCATTTGCAAATCTATAATAATAACTAACTGTTCCCGTTTCGCTACGACTTTCGAGAGTATTAATGTAAGTATGCGATTTAGTAGTTGTGTTAAATTCATCGCCCCAATAATCGCGTCCACTACGACCAAGATTTATTTTATCATTATCTAAGGATAAAAATGCAACGCTTGTGGTTTGCTCAATTGCGGATGAAGTATTTACACTTGGCTCGCTAATCATTCGTTTTCCGTTTTCGCCACCAAAGGAAATCCAATAATAATTATTTTTTGAAAATGGATGATGATTTCGCTCAATTTTAGTAGATGAAACGTTATAATCCCAAAAATCATTTGCTCTTCCATAAAACAAAATGTAATCATTTTGATTAAAAACGCCATCTTCTTCACCTTCAACAAGAATTGCATTTTCAGTCATTCCATAAGGTGTTGATGTTTGAACGCTTTCATTTAGCGAAAAACCGCCATTATTGAAAATTTTAATTGTTCGTGGGTCAACAGTAGAAGCATCAATTCCAAGTGAAGCCAACTCAGTTCTGCTAATTTTATAAATTCCTTCACTTGTGGCTTTAAATCGATACCATGTTCCATCCATTTTAACTGAACTTGGATTTGATTTTTGCAAAACTGCATCATTTTTACCCCAATTTTTTGCAATTTCAAAATTTGGAACAACATTTTTTAAAATTTCATTTTTTACCGTTTTGGAATTATTTACAACTTTTCCAAAACTTACACGGACAACAATTTTGGAAAAAAGTTTAATTTCATCAGTTTCAACATTGTATTGAATAGGTGAAATTAAAATGCTTTGTAGTGGAAAATCTCGGGAATAGCCAAATTCTCCAAAACTTACTAATTCTTGATTTTGAAATGATTTTTGAGCAGCTACAATTTCGTTCGAATTTAAATTTTTATCGCCTCTAATTGGAGCAATTTTCCCTTTTACAATTTTATGTTGGGTTGAAATTACTTGTAGAGTATTTCCAAACTCGGAAGGAACGCCAATTTGAATATTTCGGTGCATTAAAAATATTTTGCCAACCAAATCGTCAGAATAGCCCATTGCGCCATCAAAAGGAATTGACAAATATTCAATTCCATCAACTAAATCTTTTCTAATTTCAAAATAATTAGGTGAGTATTCAAAAGTAAAACCTGATTGGTCGGAAGATATTATGCGAATATCTTGATTAGCCGAGACAAAATTTGCAAACAATAAAGTCAAAATTACTATAAATAATCTGCTTTTCACTTTTACTCCAATAAAATAATGAATTAAAAATCTTCTGTAAATTGATAATTAAATAATAGTAAAAAGCGTTCTATATAGTATTTCCTGTATTTTTAAGGTCGAATTTAATGAGATTTAACACCTTTTGCAAGTTCTTATTGGGTAATTTTTTATCTCAATCTCTGGAATGATTAAAATATGAATACTTAGACTTGTTAATTCTAAATAACTTGTACAAATCTCACAAATTTGAACATTGAAATCTTATATTTTAATAACTACACATTCAATTTCATTTGATTTATATCCTCCTTTTTACCCATTAAAACTAGAATTGTATCGGGTTTTAAAATATAATCTCCTGCTGGCATTAAAGTAAAATCCGATTTTAATACGTCTTTTACAGCAATTAATAGAATTTTATATTTTGTTCGCAATTGTAGTTTGTTTAAAGTGTTGCCAGCAAATTTATCTGGGCAGGCATATTCAACTATTGAATACTCTTCTGAAAGTGGAAGATGTTCTATAAGATTTGGTTCAGAAAGTTTATTTGCCCACCAACCGGCAATGTCTTTTTCGGGGAAAATAATTTCTGTAGCACCAATAAGTTTTAATAATTGGGCGTGAGTTTCATCAATAGCTTTTACGTAAATATTTTTAATTCCAATATCTTTGAGATGATAAACTGCTAAAATGCTATCAATCATTTTATCGCCTGTGCTAATAATAGCAGTACTTATTGATTTATCAACAAATTTGGCAAGAAATTCCTTTTCTTTTGCATCTCCAATTACAGAATCGCTAACAATATTTTTTACTTTATCAACTTGTTTTGGATCAGCATCAATTGCAAGTACTCTTTTTCCTTTTTTTGCAAGATTTGTGGCAATATAAAAACCAAAATTGCCCAATCCGATAATTGCAAAATTGTCCATTTAATTCTCCTTTTATGATATTAATATTTCTTCTTCTGGATATGTATAATTAATTTTATTGGTTTTGGGAATCAATGATAGCCCAATTACAAGTGGTCCAACACGACCGATTAACATTAATGCAATAAGATATATTTTCCCAAAAGATGATAGTTTAGCTGTTATGCCTGCTGATAATCCAACCGTTCCAAAAGCAGAAGCTGCTTCAAAGACAATTTTTATGAAATCCATTCTTTCGGAAATTGTAAGCAATACTGTGAAAAATATTACCGCCAATATTGCAATAAATATTTGTGCGGAAGCTTTCTTAAAAAATGAATAATTGATTGAACGTTTGAATATAGAAATTGTATCACTATCGCGTAATGCAGCAAGTGAAAATTTAGAAAATACTATTAAACTCGTGGTTTTTATTCCACCAGCAGTACTACCTGGCGAAGCTCCAATTATCATTAAAATAGTAAGTATAAACAAGCTGGAATCCGCCATTGAACCAATATCAATCGTATTAAAACCAACAGTTGTTGAAGCAGAAAGTGATTGGAACGTACTAAAAAGTATTTGGTCTATAAAGTTATTTGAAAATTTACCATATTCAATAAAAAAAATCATTATTGTTGGAACAACATAAATGACTAATGATGTTACTAAAACAATCTTTGAATGTAATGTTATTCTTCTAATAAAATCACCTCTGAAGAGTGTTTTTAAATAATGAAGAACATCATAAAGGACAAAAAATCCGATTGAACCAGTTATAATCAATATGTAAGTATTAAAATTTATTAACCAATTTGTACCATATGCAGAAAGATTATCGGGAAATAGTGAAAAACCAGCTGTACAAAATGCAGAGACTGAATGAAAAAGAGAAAAATATAAAGCGTCAAAAAAGGAAAAATCACTCGCCCAAACTACTAAGTATAAAATTGTACCCAAAACTTCAAAAAACAGAGTGAAATATATAGTAAGTTTTACAAATCTTATCATATCAACTTTTGGCAAACTCGAAACTGATTCTCTTAAATACTTTTTTCCAATAATTGATAACTTACTTTTAAGTACAAGTGTAATCATCACAAATAATACCATATAACCAAGTCCACCTATTTGAATTAAAGTTAGAATAATAATTTGTCCAAATAGTGAATAATATGTTCCAGTATCTTCCACCGCTAAACCCGTAGTTGAAACAGCAGATGTTGAAGTAAAAAGAGCATCAACAAATGATTGTGATACGTAATTTGTTGTTGAAATTGGCAGCATAAGTAAAAAAGCACCTAAAAGTATTAAAACTGCGAATCCAATTGTAAGTAATTGCATAGGCGTAAATAGTCTATTGAGGAAAGTAGTCATTTAAAACACCAAAGAAATCAGAAACAGAATGAAAAATATTGAGAGAATGATTAACATTGATGAAATGCAAATTTTTAACATAATAAACAAACCAATTTTAATTTTCTCAAACATGTACACACTTTGACAAACTGTGTGCCAAAAAAATTCTTGTAAATTAGCATTAAAAAGCAATTGGAGAGCGATTAAAACGAGGGAAAGCTACTTTATTTTGTCAAAATGGAAAAGCTATTTCCAAAATGGGAATTGGATTATACGATTGGCAAAGTAAAATGAAACTGGCTACCATTGTTAGGAGAACTTTTTACCCAAATTTTTCCCCCTTGCGATTCGACAAATTCTTTTGCTATTGCCAAACCAAGTCCAGTTCCTTTAAAATATCCTTCTTTTTCTTTCTTAAATTTCTGAAAAATTTTTTCTATATCAAATTCTGAGATTCCTGGTCCAAAATCAACCACGGAAAACTTAATAAAATTACCTTCCACCTGAAGAGATATTTTTATAGTTCCATTTAATGAGGAATATCTTATTGCATTACTAAGAATGTTTACTAATATCCAAACAGATTTTTCAAGGTCGGCTTTTACTTGTGGAGGATTGTTAACTATTTCAATTTCCAAATTTATTTTCTTCTCCGATAACAAAATCATTAGTGCAGAAGTAGCAAGGTCAATTATTTGTGCAGGGTCAATATTTTCGATAATTAAACTAATTTTGCCTGTTTCGGCTTGTGCAAAATCAAGAACACTATTTACTACACCTAGCAATTTTCTATTTTGCTGCGAAATTGATTCAAGTAAATCCTTTTGTTCATGGTTTAAACTTCCAATTCGAATATCCAATAACAACTTTAGACATAAATTTATTGACGAAATTGGTGTTTTTAATTCATGCGAAACAGTGGCTAACAAATTGGTTTTGGCAATATCTCTCTCTTTGAAAGGAGTAATATTTCGCAAAATAATTATTAGTCCTTTTATTTTCACTTTGTCATCAAAACCATCCTCGGCTTTAATTTCTATTGTATCAATATTGTAGTACTGTCCATCTTCGTCCGTAAAAAAATCCATTTTTTCATAATCGTTAGTGTTTTTAATGCTATCTGTTGAATAAATTGATTTACAAACAATTTCCATAATTGGTGAACTTTTACTAAATATTTTTATACCTTTATTTAATACTTCTGAACTATTTAGTGATAAAATGCGTTGAGCTGCATAATTTATCATTATAATATTTTGATTTTCATCTAATAGTAAAACTCCATCATTTAAACCACCAACAAGACTGTCAATTCTCTTTTTTTCAAGAAGAAGTTGGTCAAGATGTTGTTCTTCATATTCTTTTAATCTTTCTGCCATGTTATTAAAAGATTCAGTAAGCGTTCCTATTTCATCTCGCGATTTAATTCTTATCTTTTGATCGTATCGTTTTGAAGAAATTGCATGTATTTTTTCGGTCAATTCTCTAATTGGTGCTACAATATAATTTGGAAATTGGTATAGATAAAACAAAACAAACAATAAACTAATTGACAAAATTATAATCATATATGTAATTGTGCTGGAAGATGTTTCCTTAGCAACAAAATTTTTATGAATTATGCTATTCATATTTAGATTATAAATTTTGTGAATTATATTTCTTAGGATATTTAAAGTGCTTAAAATTTCCAGATTATATGTTTTTGAATGATTTTGAGAAGATTTAGTAATTATTTCCCTAAATAATTTATAATTTTTTGTTAATTCACTTACTAAACTATCCTCACCAATTTCGGTTATGTTTTTTTGTTGTTGGATTAAAATCTTTTCAAACGTAAATAAGTGTTTTGAAATATTTTGTTTGAAATGACTATTTGTATCGCCTTTTCCTGTTGTTTTAGATTGATTAATAAATTGGTTGTTAATGCTATCAAGTTGAGAAAGCATCAAAAATGAGTAGTCGATTGTATGATAATTATCTTGAATTATAGCCGAGGAGTCTTCCGATAAAACTTTTAAATTGTAAATTCCAGAAAAACCAATCACTATAATTATAAAAATCAGAAAAGAAAGCCCAACATATATTTTAGATTTTAGGTTAATCATGTTTTTCTATTATTCAAGATTATATTGCTCAATTTTGCGATATAATGTGGTTAATCCAATTCCTAATAATTCTGCGGCTTTATTTTTGTTGTTCTCTGTTAGACGAAGCACTTTCTCAATTTGCTTTTTCTCAATTGAAGCAAATGACAAATCATCGTCAGTTGGAAGTTTCTCAAATTGCTGCTTAAAAAACTCTTGAGGCAAATAATCTTCAATAATTGACGAATTTTCGGATAAA
>Ga0066601_10000001_pt1 | contig 207840 bp, 198 predicted proteins | sample Medcelwee11metaG_FD_59487 | JGI IMG/M metagenome (GOLD analysis project Ga0066601, IMG submission 59487) | Freshwater pond sediment microbial communities from the University of Edinburgh, under environmental carbon perturbations - Medium... | ecosystem: Environmental > Aquatic > Freshwater >... | reverse complement strand
TAGAAACAAATAAATGGAAGATAAATTTCGCAAGCAAAGCAAAAATGTCGAGGAATGGTCCTCGACAGCAAAGGAAAACTGAGGAAATATGAATGGAAATATATGAATACTTAGGTTTGCTAGGATTATTGTTTTCATTGTATTTACTAAATATTTATAAAGAGTTAGATAGTAAAGAACGGAAATCGAGAGTTTGGGATTTAGTAAAGATTCTCAGTCTTATGTTTTTAGGATTTATAATACTAATTATAGCGATAGTTAAATATATATTTTAATTCAATTTTTTACTGCTGTCGAGGACTATTCCTCGACAGAAAAGCATGAGAAACAGAAGAACTCTGGGATTAAGCAATAGAAACTAATAAATGGAAGCGAAATTGCGCAAGCAAAGCAAAAATGTCGAGGAATGGTACTCGGCAGCAGATTTAACAGCAAAGGAATATAAATACGAATAGTTACATCTAGTGATGATTGGTTCGATAAATTTGATGCAAGTAAGTGATAATAAATTTATTTCATCTTGGATTTTATGATTAAACATGTTTAATAGGAATTAAAGTTATGAAGTTTAAACTAAGAAAAAGTGATATAATTGCTATTATCATAATTACTATAGCGGTTATTTTAATTATTAAATATGTGAATAGTGGACAAGAAAATAGAGAGTATTTGTACCAGAATGGAATTGAAATCACATGAGTAGTTTTTGATTTTACATATTCAAAATCTAGAAGATTTGTTCGTTATAAATATACAATTTTAGAAGATGACTATAGTTGGTCTTATCAGTTTAGTGAAGGTGATCCAGCATTAGAAGTAGGAGATAGTATTAAGATATTATATGATCCCAATGATTATTCGAATAGTACGCCATTTATAAATGAGAATGGAAATATTGTAAAAATTTATAAAATCAATCGAGAAGAACTCGATTCTTTACTGAAAAAGTTGATAGATTAATACTATTTAATGCTGTTTTAGGACTTTTGTTGATTGCAAACTAAATACCATTAAGTTTGCAACTGATAAAAAAGTTGAAATTTAATTAAAATTGTCGTTTTTCTGTAAAGGCGAGTTATTACCGTTGGCTTTAGTCAACAGAATAAGAAAAAGACAAAACACAAATCTCTTGGGCTTTAGCCCCATTTTAAGAGAAAATGATTTTTCCCCCTTCCTTTCAATTATCCGTCGGTTAAAACCGACGGTAATTGAACAATTAAACAATTGAACAATGCATCAATTAAAGAGCCTAAAATTTAATTTTATCCACTTCAATTGTAAATTTGTTAGCAATTTCTTCACTTTTTTTGCATTCACCATGACTGTGACCATGATCATGTGAATGACCAGAAGAGCAACTACCGCCTCCACAACAACTTTCTGGACGTTCTTTATATTTGCTAAACTTTAGTGAAACAAGCATTAGAACCAATGCAATTGTAAAAAATGCGAAAACAACTATATATTGTGCCATTTTTAATTTCCTTTCGATATTAAATTTTCAAATTGTGCTGTATAAAATGAGCTAAACTTATTTTTATCTTTTACAATATAATAAACTTTAAGTTCATTATCCTTTGCAAATTGAAGTCCTTCCTCCGGTCCCATAACATCAATTGCTGTAGCAAATGCGTCACTTTCGGCGCAAGTGTTGGCAACAACAGTAACAGAAGCGAGATTATGGGTAATTGGTTTTCCAGTTACTGGATCAATAGTGTGCGAATATCTAATTCCATTTTCTTCAAAATAGTTCCAATAATCACCAGAAGTAGCCATTGAAAGATTATTCAATTTAATTTTTTCTTGAACAGTAGCTGATTGATTTGGAGTAGAAATTCCTACAATCCAGTCGTGATTAAACTTTTTTCCACTTGCTCTAAGTTCACCACCAATTTCAACAAGATGGTTGTTAATTCCTTTGGAAAGCAAATATTCAGATACTTTATCCACCCCAAAACCTTTAGCAATTGCAGATAAATCGCAAGTAACTTTTGGATTATGTTTTTTTATTGAAGGGGGAGAAAGTCGAACTTCAATATTTTTGTAACCAACAAATTTTTTAAACTCATCAATAACGTCTTGTGCTGGAATTGTTTCTGGTTTATCGTCTGGTCCAAAGCCCCAAAGATTAACTAAAGGAGCAATAGTAATATCAAATTTACCATTGGAAAGCTTACTTATTTTTTGAGCTTCGCTAACAACAAATGCTAAATCGGGTGAAACATTAATCCAATTTGTATCTAAAGAAGTGTTAAAAAGTGACAATTCAGAACTTGGAATATATGTGGACATTTGTTGATTAACAATTTGAAGTATGTTATTAATTTCGGTTTCAATTTGTAAAATATCAATTGAAGTTTTGGATGTAAATTTAATTGAAAAAGTAGTTCCCATAGTTTCACCACTTATTAAGTGAACTTCATCTTCAATTGAATTTGTGCAACTAAAAGTAAATAATAAAATTGGAATTATAATTAAAAGTATTTTTTTCATAGAAATAATAATTGAGAATGATAAAAGAAAAGATAATAGCGGAATTATAAAATAATTCCGCTAAAATTCTATTAAAAATTAACCGCCAAAATCGTCAAGCATAATGTTTTCACGTTCAACGCCAAGATTTTCGAGCATTTTTATAACTGCAGAGTTCATCATAGGAGGTCCGCACATATAAAATTCACAATCTTCAGGAGCGGGATGAGTTTTAAGATAATTATCATAAAGAACTTGGTGAATAAATCCTGTCATTCCAGTCCAATTATCTTCGGGTTGAGGCTCAGAAAGAGCTAAATTCCAAGTAAAATTGCTATGTTTTGCTGCTAATTCGTCAAATTCATCGTTGTAAAAAGATTCACGTAAGCTACGAGCACCATACCAAAAAGAGATTTTTCTTTTGGAATTTAATCTTTTTAATTGGTCAAAAATATGCGAACGCATAGGAGCCATTCCAGCACCACCGCCAATAAATACCATTTCTGCTTCGGTCTTTTTAGCAAAAAATTCGCCATAAGGACCAGAAATAGTAACTTTATCACCAGGTTTAAGATTAAAAATGTACGAAGACATTTGTCCTGGAGGAACATCTGGCATTTTGGGTGGAGGAGAAGCAATACGCACATTAAGCATTACCATTCCTTTTTCTTCGGGATAACTTGCCATAGAATAAGCGCGAAGAACTGGTTCTTCAACTTTTGAAACAAATTTCCAGAGATTAAAATGATTCCAATCGCCTTTGTATTCTTCACCAATAATAAAATCGGAATATTTAACCGTGTGAGCAGGAGCTTCAATTTGAATATAACCACCAGCTCTAAAATCAACATTTTCGCCTTGTGGAAGATCGAGAACAAGTTCTTTAATAAATGTAGCAACATTATTATTTGAACGAACTGTACATTCCCATTTTTTAATATCAAAAACTTCTTCGGGAACTTGAATTTTAATATCGGTTTTAACTGGCACTTGGCAAGAAAGTCTGTAATTATCTTTTATTTGTCCACGAGAAAGTTTTCCAGTTTCGGTAGGAAGAATATCGCCACCGCCTTCTAAAACTTGACATTTACATTCGCCACAAGTTCCTTTTCCACCACAAGCAGAAGGAAGGAAAATACCTTGATTGCCGAGAGTAAAAAGAAGTTTATCACCAACTGGGACCACAATAGATTTCTCATGGTCGCTATTTATTTCAATTGTAGCAGTACCTGCAGAAATTAACTTCGATTTTGCAAGTAAAATTAATAATACTAAGGCAATTACGATGACAATAAACATCACCACGCCTAATATAATTAAGTTAGTACCATCCATATTAAACCCTTATAATTGAATTCCAGAAAATAACATAAATGCCATAGCCATTAAGCCAGCTGTAATAAATGTAATTCCAAGTCCTCTTAAACCTTTTGGAACATTACTATATTTCATTTTTTCGCGAACACCAGCCAAAGCAACAATTGCTAAAGCCCAACCAAAACCAGAACCAAATCCATAAACAATTGATTCACCAAAATCGTAATTACGTTCAACCATAAAAAGAGAACCAGCAAGAATTGCACAGTTTACAGTAATTAATGGAAGAAAAATACCAAGTGAATTGTAAAGAGATGGTACATATTTATCTAAAATCATTTCTAAAACTTGAACTATAGCAGCAATAACGCCGATATAAGTAATTAAGCCAAGGAATGTTAAATCAACACCTTCCAAACCAGCCCAAGCTAATGCACCTTCTTTTAAAACATTTTGATAAATCAAATTGTTTACTGGAACTGTTATAACTTGAACAAAAACAACTGCAATTCCAAGTCCGATTGAAGTATCAACCTTTTTTGAAACTGCTAAAAAAGTACACATTCCAAGGAAGAATGCGAGAGCCATATTTTCGATAAATATGGACTTAACAAATAAACTTAAATAATGCTCTAACATAATTATTCCTCCTCCACTTGTTCTGGATAGAATGTTCTAAGAACCCAAATAAACATAGCAATTAGGAAAAATGCACTTGGAGCAAGCAACATTAAACCATTAGCTTGATACCAACCACCATCTGTAGTTAAAGGCAATATCGTCATTCCAAAAAATTTGCCAGCTCCGAGTAATTCACGAAGAAAACCAATAGTTAATAAAATTACTGCGTAACCCATTCCATTACCAATTCCATCCAAAAAGCTTTCAACAGGTGGATTTTTTAACGCATAACCTTCAGTTCTACCCATTACAATACAGTTTGTGATAATAAGACCAACATAAACTGATAATTGTTTACTAATATCGTAAGCATATGCTTTAATTAGTTGGTCTGCAATAATAACGAGAGATGCAATTATTGTCATTTCAACTAAAATACGAACGCTACTTGGAATATGGTTTCTTATTAAACTAACAAAATAACTTGAAAACGCAGTAACAAGCATAACAGAAAGAGCCATAACTACAGCGGTTTCCATTTTTGTAGTAACTGCAAGAGCACTACAAATTCCAAGAATTTGTAATGTTATTGGATTGTTTTTAAGAATTGGGTCAATTAATATTTCTTTATATTTACTAGCCATTGTTTTCTCCTTTCAATTTGTTTAAGAAAGGACCATATCCATTTTTATCTAACCAAAAACGAACCAAATTACTAACTCCACGTGTTGTTAAAGTTGCACCAGATAATCCATCAATTTGATATTTTGCATTATCACTATTATTATCAATTTTTCCTTTTATAACCTCAATTTTCAACTCGCCATTTTGGTCAAAAAGTTGTTTACCAATCCAAGAACTTTTCCATTTTGGATTATCAACTTCACCACCAAGACCTGGAGTTTCGCCATGTTGGTAAAAAGTAAAACCTTTTACTGTTTGTAAATCTTTATCAACAGCAATAAATCCATAAAGAGTTGACCAAAGTCCTTTTCCATAAATAGGGAAAATATATTTATCAACATTATTGTTTTTGTCAATTACAGTATAAATTGCCATTGCTTTAGGCATTTTTTTAATTCCTGCAATATCATCAGATGGGGAAATGCTTTTACCCCATTTTGCGTTAGAAGCAACTGCTTCCACATTAAATTTTTCAATATTTAACACATCATCATATTTTGATTCTGGAATAACATCACCAGTTTCTAAATCGATAATTTGTGCTGTTAATTTTTCCTTAAATACTGAATTTATATCAATTCCTTCGTGGTATAAATCACCAGCGGAAAGAATATTCTTTTTCAAATCAAGTTCTTTATTAAGTGTTTGAACTGGTTTAAGCTCAACTGCTGCTGTTGAAACCAAAATTGAAGCAACAAAGCAAACTCCAAGTGCAACTAATAAAGTCTTTTTAGTGCTATCATTAGACATTTCTTGCTAGCCTCCTCTTAATGTTTCCTTTAATTACAAATCGGTCAATAATTGGTGAAAATACATTCATAAATAATATTGCTAACATCATTCCTTCTGGGAAGGCAGGATTTACAACGCGGACTAAAACCACCAAAATTCCGATAAATAATCCATAATAGAATTTACCTTTTTCTGTTAAAGCTGCAGAAACGGGGTCGGTTGCCATAAAAACAGTTCCAAAAGCAAAACCACCAAGAACTAAATGCCATATTGGAGTAACTGCAAACATTGGATTTGTGGTACTTCCAATTAAATTGAAAGTAAGCGACATAAGTGTCATTCCCAAAAGAATGCTTGCCATAATTCGCCATGAGCCAATTTTTGTAACAATTAAAATGACTGCTCCAATTAAAATTGCAAGTGTTGAAGTTTCACCCATTGAGCCTGGAATTAAGCCAATAAATGAATCCCACCAAGAATAAGTTAAGTGCATTGATGTATCGGCAAGTTGAGCTAATGGAGTAGCTTGACTCATTCCGTCAACAGCAACCCAAATTTTATCACCAGAAATTTGTGCGGGATAAGCAAAAAACAAAAATGCTCTTCCAGTTAAAGCGGGATTTAGAATATTCATTCCAACACCACCAAAAACTTCTTTTCCAATAACAACACCAAATGAAATTCCCACTGCAACTTGCCAATAAGGAATATCTGGAGGTAAAATTAGAGGAAAAAGCATGCTTGTAACAAAAAAACCTTCATTTATTTCGTGTTTTCTAATTACTGCAAAAAGGACTTCCCAAAAACCACCAACTGCAACTGTAACAAGATAAACAGGAAAGAAGTAAAGTGCTCCCAAAACCATGTTGCTTAAAATTGAAGTTGAATCGAATGTTAGTCCTAACATCATAAAAAATTGTTGTTGCCAGCCAGTTGGTTCATAATTTGAAATACCTGCAATTCCAAGATTTGATTGGTAGCCAGTATTATATAAAGCCATAATTATTGCTGGAATTAAGGCATAAATTACAGTTAACATCATTCGCTTAAGATCTAACGCATCGCGAACATGTGAACCTTTAGATGTAACTTTGCCAGGCGTGTAAAGCAAAGTATCAACCGCTTCAAAGAGAGGATATAGTTTAGGAAACTTTCCTCCAGCTTCGAAATTTTTGCCTTGCTTATCTAAAAAATTTCTAAGGAATTTCACGTAATTAACCTTCTTTTTCTATTTTATTTAAACTGTTTCTTAAATTTTCACCATGATTTACTTTTGATGGGCATACAAAAGTACATAATGCTAAATCTTCTTCATCTAACTCTAAGCAACCAAGTTGTTCAGCTTCTTCAATATCATTCATAGCTAAAGAACGTAGTAAATAATTTGGAAGAATATCCAAAGGCATTACTTTTTCGTAGCTACCAACGGGAACAATTGAACGATGACCGCCATGTGTGGATGTTGAAAAATCTAATTGTTTTTTAGGAAATAACACAGATTTAACCGAAAATCTATTTCCAAAAGGATTTACCCAACCTAAAAATTCGCGATTAGTATCTTCTTTAATAACCGAAATTTGTTGATGAAATTTGCCAAGATAGGCTACACTACCAGTTGCGTGAAATCCGCTAAGTACCGAACCAGAAATAACTCTATTTTCGTCTTCAATTAGCAAATCTTTAACAAGTTCATCAATAGATGCACCAATTTCTGTTTTAATTAATGTTGGATTTTTAACTTGCGAACCACCAAGAGAAATAACTCTTTCGCTAAATATTTTACCAGTTGTAAAAAGCATTCCAATTGCAATTACATCCTGCAAAGTAACGTACCAAACTTTTTTGGATGAGCTAACTGGGTCTAAAAAGTGGATGTGAGTTCCAACCAAACCGCTTGGATGTGGTCCTTCAAACTCTTCAACTTTAAGTTTTGGTGAGCTAATTATTGGAATTTTGGTGTTTGGTGCTTTACAAAGAAAAATACTTCCTTCAATTAAATTATTTAGAACTTTTAAACCATTTTCAAACGCTTTTTCCTTTCCAGCAATAACTTTTTCAATTTGAGGTGCAAGTGGGTTTGAATCCATTGCAGTTACAAAAATTGAATGAGGAGTTGTTTCTGGATTAGCAACTTTTGAAAAAGGACGAACTCTAATTGAAGTCCATAATCCCGATTCAATCAAATTCTCTTTAATTTGCTCCGAATTTAAGCTATCTAACTCTTTTTCTGAATAGCTTTTGAAAGTTACTTCATCGTTTCCGCTTTTTTCAATTACAAGTGATTGAAAAGCTCTACGCTCACCTCTATTAATTTCAATAACTTTACCAGTTGCTGGCGAAGTAAATTTAACTCCAGGAGTCTTTTTATCAGTAAAAAGAAGTTGTCCTTTTTTTACTTCATCCCCAACATTAACAAGCATAGTTGGTTTTAATCCGATGTAATCATCCCCAAGTAATGCCACTTTATTTGTCAAAATTGTATTTGAAATCTCTTGTTTTGGTGAGCCGTTTATTGGAAGGTTTAAACCTTTTTTGATTTTCATTTTAGCCATAAACATTATTATCTTATTTTGAAAAGCCAAACATACAAAGAAGAAATACTTTATAAAAGAGTTTATTGTAAAAAATATTTACAAAAAGAAGTTTTGTTTTGTTTTTAATTAAAAAACGAAATAAATGATTTACTAACATAAAACGAAAAATAAATTACAACATATAATAACTTATTTGAAAAATTAGAATAAATAGGTAAAATGAATTAATATTAAAGATATAGCTATTCTAATATCCCAAAATTATCCAGCTGGCCAAGTCATTTGTCTGCCACCAAGTAAATGCATGTGTAAATGATAAACTTCTTGTCCGCCATTTTTTCCACAATTAAAGACCAAACGAAATCCATCATCCGAAATTCCTTCATTTCTGGCAATTAAATTAGCAGCATCTATCATTTCACCTAAAAGAATGCCGTGTTCTTTTCCATTAATTTCACGAACTGTTGGTATTTCTATTTTTGGAATAATTAAAACGTGAGTTGGTGCTTTGGGATTTATGTCCCTAAAAGCTAAAACGGAATCGGATTCAAAAACTATATCTGCTGGAATTTCTTTGTTAATTATTTTCTTAAATATTGTATCTGCCATTATTTTCTCCAAAATGTTTGTTGACAAAAATATGCAACTTGTTACGAAAATGCTCAAATTTGTAAAGATATTTTATACGGAAGATAAATTGATTAAAAAGTAGTAAAAATCTTCAAAAAAGTACAATTAGCCTTGCTGAAAATAGTTATCTTTTGAACTCAAATATTTAATATTTAGTAATTGAGCGAATCATAAATAACATCAATTTAGGAATAAAAATGAAAATGCCCATTAAAATAACAAGCGTAATATTTCTTGTAATATTTTCAATTTCGTGTAGTGTTGTTCCAATTACGGGAAGAAAACAATTAAGCATAATTCCCGCATCGCAAATGATGTCGGCAAGTTATCAACAATATGACCAATTTTTGAAGGAAAATAAACGTAGCACGGACAAACAGAAAACGCAAATGATTAAAAATGTTGGTGCAAAAATCCAAAAAGCAGTTGAACAATATTTTGCTCAACATAACCTTTCTAGCGAATTAAATGGTTACAGATGGGAGTTTAATTTGGTTGAAAGCAAAGATGTAAATGCTTGGTGCATGCCCGGCGGAAAAGTGGTTTTTTATACTGGAATTTTGCCAATTTGTGAAAATGATTTAGGAGTTGCAGTTGTTATGGGACACGAAATTGCTCACGCAATTGCCGAACACGGTGGTGAAAGAATGAGTCAAGGTTTGGTTGCAGAGCTTGGTGGAATTGGTTTGGCGCTTGCTCTTGAAGATAAACCAAAAGAAACTCAAGCACTTTGGCTAACTGCTTTTGGCATTGGAACACAATTGGGAGTTATGTTGCCATTTAGCAGATTGCACGAAAGCGAAGCCGACCATTTAGGTCTTATTTTTATGGCAATGGCTGGTTATAATCCACAAGGTGCAGTTGATTTTTGGAAAAGAATGGCAGCTCAAAAAGCTGGTTCAGCACTTCCAGAATTTTTAAGCACACATCCATCTGACGCAACAAGAATTGAAAATTTAAAGAAACTTATGCCCGAAGCATTAAAATATTATAAAAAATAGTAGCTCAAAATATTTAACAATTTAGGATAAAATCTGTGAAAATTGGAATAACTGGTGGAATTGGTTCTGGAAAATCGCAAGTTTCAAAACTAATTGAAAATAGCGGATATGTGGTATTAAACGCCGATGATATTGCAAAGCAAATTATGATTGACGATGAATCCGTACGTGAGTTAATTATTTTAGAATTTGGCGAAAATTCATATAATAATGAAGAATTAAACAGAAGCTATCTTGCTACAAAAGCGTTTTCGTCAGTTGAAAATGTTGCTATTTTGAACTCAATTGTTCATCCACCAATGGTTGAAAAAATAAACGAATTGATGGAAAATGAGCTAATAAAGCACAAAATAGTATTTGTTGAAGCGGCTTTAATTTATGAAGCAGAAGTTGATTCAATTTTGGATTATGTCCTTTTGATAACTTCCGATGAAAATTCCCGAATTGAAAGAATTAAAAACCGCGATGGTTTATCCGAAACAGAAATTAGAAACAGAATGAAATTCCAAATGCCAGAAAGTGAAAAAGAAAATTTAGCCGATTTTACTATTAAAAATAGCTCATCTCTTTTTGAATTGGAAATGAAGACAAAAATGTTTTTATCTGTTTTTGAAGCTATGGCTTAAAATAAAATTATAATTTCGTATTTTTGAATTACTAACTATATATTTTGTGCAATTTTATGAAATATTTATAAAAAATTAACAGGAAATAGAAAATTGACTAAAGATGAATTGAAAACAAAGCTTAAACCATATATCAAACCAGCTATTATTTATGGAGTAGTTTTTCTTGCTATTTTTATAGCAATTGACGATTTCATAATGCCTTCGTTTGTTGAAGCTAATGAGGTTATTGTTCCAAACGTTGTTGGACTTAAAAAGGACAAAGCAATTAAAATGATTGAGGACTTAAACTTAACTCCAATTGTTGTAGGTACGCGTTATGATGGAAAGTATAAAGTTAATGAAGTTATTTTCCAAAAACCTTATGCTGGAAGTGATGTTAAGGAAAATAGAAATATTTATATTCATATTAGTGGTGGCGAACCAGTTGTAAAAATGCCCGAACTTGTTGGGAAAACTTTAAGAGATGCTACCGTAAATCTGGGTAGATTGGGGCTTTTTGCAAAAGTTGTTGAAGAAATTACTTCAGAATTACCAAATGGAACTATTGTTGAACAAGGACTTCCAGTTGGGTCAGAAATTCAAAAAGGGGATTCTATTAGGCTTAAAATTAGTGTTGGACCTGAACTTGGAATGGTTCGTGTTCCAAATTTAATTGCAAAATCTGAAAAAGAAGCTGTTAAAATACTGGACAAACTCAGTCTAAAATTAGGAATCAAAACTTATATTGCATCTCCAACATTATTACCAAATACTATCATAAGTCAATTTCCTATGGAAGATGAATTAATAACCGTTGGCGATAGTGTAAATGTTGTAATTTCAAAAAGTAATAGGGATTAAAATGAAAAAAATTGCTCCATCAATACTTTCTGCCGATTTTTCAAATTTAGCTCAGCAAATTCGTTATGTTGAAATTGGTGGTGCTGATATAATTCACTGCGATGTGATGGACGGAAAGTTTGTTCCAAATATCACTTTTGGACCAGTTGTTGTAAAAGCTGTTAGAAAAGTTACAAAATTGCCAATTGACGTTCATTTAATGATAAAAGACCCAGATAATTTTATTGAGGATTTTGTAAAAGCTGGCGCTAATTATATTTCGGTTCATCAAGAAGAAGTTGTTCACTTAAACCGAACTATTACTAAAATTAAGGATTTGGGTGTAAAAGCTGGAGTTGTGTTAAATCCTTCAACGCCAGTTAGTACTTTAACAGAAATTCTCGAATATATTGATTTTGTGCTAATTATGTCCGTAAATCCGGGTTTTGGCGGACAAAAATTTATTGAATCAACTTTAAATAAAGTTTCCCAATTGGCAAAAATGAGAGAGGAAATGAATCTTAACTTTGAAATTGAATTAGATGGCGGTGTTACTTCCAAAAATATTGGAAAAATTGCTGCCGCCGGATGCGATATTTTTGTAGCTGGTTCATCCATTTTTGGACAAGATAATATTTCTGCCGCAGCAACTGAATTGAAAAACTTAATTTCCTAAAATATTATTAAAAAGGGATAGACTATGAAGCATTTGAGTTAACTACTCAAAATCTATAAATCCAAGTAAAATATAGTAATTAAAATAGGCTCACAATTGTCAAATAATTTCTATCAAAAACTAATTACCGAAAAGCACATTTTTGTAATGGGTATTTTAAATGTTACTCCAGATTCATTTTCGGATGGCGGTAAATATTTAAACATCAACTCAGCAACAGAACATGCGTTTGAAATGATAGAAGACGGAGCAGACATTATCGATATTGGTGGCGAATCTTCGCGTCCAGGAGCAGAAGAAGTTTCGACAAATGAGGAAATTAATAGAACAATTCCAGTAATTGAGAGCATTTTAAAGCAAAAACCAAGTACAATTATTTCAATTGATACTACAAAATCGGAAGTTGCAGAAGTTGCTTTACAAAGCGGAGTGAAAATAATTAATGATATTTCTGGACTTTCTGACCCAAAAATGTTGGAAATTGTTAAAAAATATGATGCTTCAGTTATCATTATGCACATGCAAGGAAAACCTCGCACTATGCAAGAAAATCCAAAATATGATAACGTTTTTGATGAAGTATTTACTTTTTTACAGCAAAAAGTTGAATTGGCAAAAAATTATGGTATTTCGTCAATAATTATTGACCCTGGCATTGGATTTGGCAAAAGTGTAAATCACAATTATGATTTACTTATAAATTTAGCTAAATTTCAAACATTGGAAACTCCATTATTAATTGGCGTTTCGCGAAAATCTTTAATTGGAAAAGCGCTAAATCTTTCGGTTGAAGATAGAGACATTGCAACAATAATTCTTGAAACAGATGCAATAATTAAAGGTGCAAAAATTGTAAGAACGCACAATGTGAAAAATGCGGTGCAATTAAGAGAATTAAATAACTTATTAAATAGATAAAATATGTTCGAAATATTTAAAATTGGCTTTATGTCGTTCACTCTTTTGGATTTACTTGATATCTCATTGGTATCATTTATTATCTATAAAATTTACACAATTATTAGAGGAACAATTGCCGCCCAAATATTTTTAGGACTAATTGTAGTACTTTTCTTTTCGTTTATTGCTCAAGCTGGTAATTTAAAAGCTCTTGGATGGTTGTTAAAGTTAGTAACCGATATTTGGGTAATTGCATTTATTATTTTATTCCAACCAGAAATTAGACGATTTTTGCTTTTGCTTGGAAAACAGCCATTTGGGGCGCGTTTTTTCAAGAGAGATGATTCCGAAGACGAAGTTGCCGAAATTTTGACAAATGCTGCATTTGAACTTTCGCAACATCAACATGGTGCGTTAATAGTTTTGGAAAGAACTGTTGGAATTAAAAGTTTTATAGATACTGGCGAAAAAATAAATTCCGAAGTAAGTGTAAATTTGCTTCGTTCAATATTTTATCCTCGTTCACCTTTACACGATGGAGCAGTAATTATGCGAAATAACATTATTCTTGCTGCTCGCTGTACTTTGCCACTTTCTAATTCCACAAAGTTTGACAAATTGCCACTTGGAATGCGTCACAGAGCTGGACTTGGAATGACAGAACAAGCCGATGTAATTAGTCTAATTGTTTCAGAAGAAACTGGCTCTATTTCAATTGCCGAAGATGGAAAACTTTATCGTGGATTATCTCGCGATTCCGTTCGTAAATATTTATCAAAACGTATTGAACCAAAACAACATAAAGGAGTGAAGGGTATTTTTGAACTTTTCAACAAATCAAAATAATATCTGTGTTGTAATTCCTATTTTTAATGAAATCGATTTTCTTGATGAACTTCTTAATAGGATTTATCCGTTTTCTTCCACAATTATTTGTGTAGATGACGGTTCAACTGATGGAAGTAAGGAATTACTTGAGCCAAATGATAAAATAATTTTGCTTTCAAACGGCAAAAATAGAGGAAAAGGATTTGCGTTAAAAGTTGGACTTATGAAAGCGCTTGAATATAATTGCGATATAATTATAACAATTGACGCCGATTTGCAACATTTGCCTGAACAAATTCCACAATTTGCAGAAGCTATCAATAATTTTGATGTTGTTGTTGGCAACAGATTAACTTCAATAAAAGGAATGCCTTGTCATAGAATTGCAAGCAATTGTTTAACAAGTTGGATGCTTTCAAAGAAAACTGGAATTAAAATATTGGATAGTCAAAGTGGCTATCGCGCTTTTAAAAAAGAAATAGTTAAATCAATTTTACCAGTTGAAACTGGATTTGAAGCCGAAACGGAAATGTTGATAAATGCAGCATTTGCCAAAAAATCGATTGGGTTTGTTAATATTCCAATAATTTACAATAACAACAAAAGTAAAATGCGTCCTTTTGCAACAATTATGGGCTTTTTGCGTGTTCTATTTAGAAGTACAAAAAACATTTCTGAATTATAATTTTTAAAATATTAAATTGAACAACTAAAATTAGTAGAATTTGCTTAACAAAAAGGAGAAAATCATGAAACTTAGATATTTTTCACATTCTGCTTTTCAAATTACGACTAATAGCGGAAAAGTTCTTTTGATTGACCCATTTTTAGATGGAAATCCTACTTCTCCAGTTAAATCGGATGAAGTAAGAGCTGATTATATTTTGCTAACGCATGCTCACGGCGATCATTTTGGCGACACAATAAAAATTGCCCAAAACTGCAATTCTACAATAATTGCAGTAAATGAGCTTGCTAATTATTGTATTGAAAAAGGCTTAAATGCCCATAATATGCATATTGGTGGAAGTCATCAATTTCAGTTTGGTAGAGTTAAATTTACAATTGCTCATCACGGTTCACTAACAAGTGATAACCATTTTGGAGGCGAACCCGCTGGAATTATTGTTACAATTGATAACAAAACTATATATCATGCTGGCGATACTGGAATATTTTTGGACATGAAATTGATTGGCGAAATGAACAGAATTGATTATGCGTTACTTCCAATTGGCGATAATTTTACAATGGGAGTAGATGATGCGGTAAAAGCTGCCGAATTTTTGAACGCAGATGTTTCAATTCCAATTCATTTTAACACTTTTCCAGTTATTGAAGCAAGTCCAAATGAATTTAAGTCAAAAATTGAGGCAATTGGAAGAAAAGCAATTGTTCTCAAATATGGACAAGAAATAGAGCTATAAATAAAATATTGAAATGAAATTACAAACAAAGCCCAACTTTATTTGTAAATATGAACTTTAACGAAGTTGGGCTTCAAGAAAAGATTGATAGTAAATATGCCAATAATCTCAATTGCAAATCAAAAAGGTGGCGTTGGAAAAACATCGACAGCCATAAATTTATCTGCATCAATTGCTGCTGCCGAATATAGAACTTTATTAGTTGATATTGATCCACAAGCAAACTCATCATCTGGATTAGGAGTTGAAAGAAATAATCCTTCTGTTTATGATGTTTTAATGGGTTTGGAAAATGCCGAAAATGCAATTCAATCCACATATATGCCTTTTTTAGATATTCTTCCATCAACAATTGATCTTGTTGGAGCTGAAATTGAACTCGTTTCTGTCGAAAATAGAGAGCATCAATTATTAGAACCATTAAGAAATTTGAAAAGTAAATACGATTTTATATTTATTGACTGTCCGCCTTCTTTAGGTTTGTTAACGCTAAATTCTTTAACTGCTTCCGATTCGGTTATAATTCCAGTTCAATGCGAGTATTTTGCTCTCGAAGGACTTGGACAGCTTCTAAATACAATTAATCTTGTTAGAAAAAATTTGAATCCAAATCTTTCAATTGAAGGTGTACTTTTAACAATGTTTGATCAAAGATTAAAATTATCTAACCAAGTTAGAGACGAAGTAAATAAATATTTTGGTGAAAAAGTATTTGATTCAATAATTCATAGAAATGTTAGAATTTCGGAAGCTCCGAGTCATGCAAAACCAGTACTTTTGTACGATTCAATTTCAACTGGTGCAAAAAATTATATGCAATTGGCTTCCGAATTAATCGAAAGAATTCAAAAAAATAAGAAAATAAATGAGTAAAATGAAAACTGGCTTAGGTCGCGGACTTGGTGCGCTAATTAATCCAAATTTTAACAAAGAAAGTTTGGAAGAAAAAATTGCTATTTCTGATTCAGAAATTATTAAAGATGATGGCGAATCTGTAGATATTTTGTCAAAAATTCCAACAAATAACATTGTTCCAAATCCTTATCAACCTCGTACAAATTTTGAACCTGGTGCTTTGGATGAATTAAAAAAATCAATAATTGAAAATGGTTTAATTCAACCAATTACTGTTAGAAGAGTTGATAAACACTTTGAGCTAATTTCTGGCGAAAGACGTTTACGAGCTTCCAAAGAAATTGGACTTAAGGACATTCCAGCATACATAATTAAAGTTGATACAAAAGAAGCCATGTTAGCATTGGCTTTAATAGAAAATGTGCAACGCGAGGACTTAAATCCCATAGAAATTGCAAAAACTTATCGAAAATTGATGATTGAATGCAATCTTTCGCAAGAAGAAATTGCGGATAAAGTTGGAAAAGAGCGTTCCACCGTTACAAACTCAATGCGATTGTTAAAACTTCCAAATGTTATTCAGCAAGCTTTAATTGATAATAAAATAAGCGCTGGTCACGCACGAGCTATTTTAGGCTTATCTGACGAAAGTGCTCAATTAGAAATTTTCGAAAAAATATTGAAGGATAAACTTTCCGTTAGAAATGTTGAACAATTAGTTAAAGATGGATTGGTTAAATCAAAACCTCCAAAAGAAGATAATAAAGGAAAAGAAAATCCATCTGATTATATTTTTAACTCAAGCCTTGAAGAAAAACTTCGTGGAATTTTTGGAACTAAAGTAATTTGCAAACAGAAAAAAGATAATTCGGGAACAATTGCTATCGATTTTTATTCCGCAGATGAATTAGACAGATTATTAGACTTATTTGATACCATTGAAAACAATTAATATTAAAATATTGCTTTTTTTGTTGCTTTTTGTTGCTTCTGTAAGTGGCCAAACTGTTACGGATTCTACAAGTTCTACCAATTTGGAAAACGAAACTGATACGACTTTTGTAATGACAAAATCACCTTGGGCTGCAGTTGCACGTAGTGCTTTAATTCCAGGTTGGGGACAGCTTTATAATGAAACTTATTGGAAAGTTCCAGTCGTTTGGGGAGTTCTGGGTTGGTTTGCATATCTTTATAACGAAAATGACAAATTATATAAAGAATATAAAGCTTTATATACAAATAGTTTGGAAACGGGAATTGGAATTTCATATTATCGCGATGCACGAGATAATTATCGTGATGACCGTGACAAGTATGCTCTAATTCTTGGAATTTCTTATTTCTTAAATATGCTTGATGCTTATGTTGATGCTCAATTTTTTGATTTTGATGTAACAGAAAATCCTATTACACATCAGCCGGAATTAAGTATGAAGTTTAGTTTTTAATTAGCAATTATTTGGGTTTTATCACAAACAACATTTAATTTCTTAAAACGTCAAAAAAGTTGGAATTTTGCAAATTATTGGATAGCAAAAATGAAAAATATAGTTGTATGTGAAAATTGTAAATCTGAAAATAATTATTTTAGAATGAATTGCTCAAATTGTGGTTCATTGCTCCGTGATAAAGTGCCAAATATTGACTTATTTTCAACTATTTGGCAACTAATTGAAACTCCATCAAAAGCATTAAATCGCATAATATTTGCAGAACATAAAAATTATCTTATTTTTCTAATTGCATTTTTAGTCTTAAAACTCGTTTTAACTTCATTTTATGTTCAATCAGTATTAATTGAGCCAATTGATTATCAAAATAATTTTGGTCTTAATTTTGGAATCGGATTTGTAGTATTTTTGGTCATCATTTTGCTTTTTCCACTATTGCAAAAGGTTCTTCTCGACAAAAAATTGATAAAAACGCGATATAAAGACAATTTAGCGATTTTGGTTTTTTCACAAATGCCAGTTGTGCTTTTTCTGGTTCTAATTTTACCAATTGAATTTGCTGTTTTTGGCAAATTTTGGCTGTTTTCAAATCCGTCACCATTTTTTATTAAAGAAACCGCCGCTTATGTATTTTCAATCATGGAAATATTGATTTTCATCTGGTCAGCAATTCTTTTTGGAATTGGAAATTATATTCAATCAAAAAATAGGGTTTACACAATTTCGATAACAGCTATGTTTGTAGTAATTTTAGTTGAGTTATTCTTGTTTATTCCATATTTGGTTTAGAAATTATGCATTCAACACTTTTAATTTTTCTTGATGGAGTTGGAATTGGGCAAAAAAATCCAGAAAATAATCCATTTTTCCAAAGAAAAGTTAAGTTTTTGAGCGAAAATTTTGGGGAAATTCCACATTTAGAAAATCAATCTATTTCAAAAGATAATAAATATCTTTTTCCAACCGATGCAAATTTAGAAATTGAAGGTTTGCCACAAAGTGGAACGGGACAAACTTCAATATTTTGTGGAGTAAATGCAGCAAAAATTGTTGGAAAGCATTTTGGTCCTTATCCATTTTCGACTTTGAAGCCAATAATTGAAAAGGAAAACATTTTCAATTATTTTATCCAAAAAAATATGAATGTCTGTTTTGCAAATGCATTTCCAAAAATATTTTTTGATTACATAAATTCGGGACGAAATAGGTTAAATGTTACTACTTTAATGGCTTTATATAGCAATTTGAAATTGCAAACAGTTGATGATTTACTAAATGGAACTGCTGTTTCTTCCGATATTACAAACAGAAGATGGAATGAACGCTTGAAATACGACATTCCAGAAATTACACCAGAAACGGCAGCAGAAAGACTTTTGAATATTACTTCGCAAAATCAATTTACGCTTTTTGAATATTTTTTTACCGACCATCTCGGTCACGGCAGAAATTTGGACGAATTTGATATTTTATTTAACGATTTGGATAGATTCCTTTTTACAATAATTTCAAAAATTCCAGAAAGTACAACACTTTTAATTTGCTCCGATCACGGAAATATTGAAAATATAAGCGTAAAAGGACACACAAATAATCCAACTTTAACAATTTCTGCGGGTTTTGGTGCACTTGAATTAAAAAATAAAATTAAAGACTTAAGCGATATTAAATCGTCAATTATTGACTTGTATTAACTAAAAATATTAGTTCAAAGTAGGGAATGATGAAAGATTATCCTTTAATTAAATATGTTATATTTTTCATTTTTGGCATTTTAAGTGCGGATTATTTTTCGTTTTCAACTAAATATTTTTCTTACATATTTTTCATCGTTTTAGCCATTGCTATTCTTTTTCAAATCAAAAAGCTCAAAATTGCGACTGTTTTGTTCATTATTAGCAGTCTGCTTTTTGGATTTTTGTATTCTTCGTTTCGCGAAAATGGAAAAGTAAATTATCCTTTCCCCGAATCCAAAATTTCTGAAACAATAATTTGGGGCAAAATTGAGAATATTGAATTATTGCACAAAGATGAATTTACATTGTTGGTAAGCTCCGATTCCATAAATGTTAATGACTCAACGCATTTTATTAATAGCAAATTTCAATGCAATATTTCTAGCGAAAGCAAGCGAAAATTGGAAAAAAAATACAATAAACTTGAAATTGGTAATAAAATTAGACTTATTGGCACTTTACGAAAGGGCAGAAATGAACGAAATCCTGGCGAATTTGATTATTACAAATATCTTCAATCAAAAGAAATTGTTGGAATTTTGTACGTTCGCGAACTCAAAAATATTGTCCAAACCAATTTAGATGTAAATTTGTTTTATAATTCCATTTTTAATGTGCGAAAATGGATTTCCAACAAAATTGATTTAACGCACAATTTCCAAACTGCATCGCTCCTAAAAGGTTTAATTTTGGCTGATAGAAGCGAAATTGATTATCGCACGAAAGAAAGTTTTGTAAATTCTGGCGTTATTCACGTTCTTGCGGTTTCTGGTTTGCATGTTGGATTTATTGTCCTAATTTTTATGTTCATATTTAGTCGAATTTCAGTTTATCCGCGAACAATTTTAATAATATTGGGATTAATTGCATTTTTATTTATCACAAACTCGCCAGCCTCTGTTTTTAGAGCTACAATTATGATTGTCGTCATGTTTATGGCATATTTGTCAAATAGAAATTACAGTTCCTTAAATTCGTTAGCAATTGCTGCTTTAATTCTTCTTTTAATAAATCCAAACGAAATATTTAATCCCGGATTTCAACTTTCATTTTCGGCAGTTTTGTCAATTTTAGTGATTTATCCAATTTTAAGTTCAAAGATAAAAACGCAAAATAAAGCACTAAAATTTCTATTACTTTTCATTTCTGTTTCATTTTCTGCTCAAGTTGGAACTTTGCCTTTTACGTTAATTTACTTTCAGAAACTATCAATTATCTCATTATTTGCTAACTTTTTTGTAATTCCTATAATTGGAATTATTATCGGTTTGGGCGTTTTAACCATTTTTGTTTCAACATTTTCGATAATTATTGCAATATATTTTGGCTCCGCAAATATGTTGGCTACTGAAATTATGATGAAAATTGTCGATTTTACTGGAAATCAGCAATATTCCTTTCTTTATATTCCAAACTTTTCAATTTATGATGGAATTGCATTTTACATTCTGTTTTCGATTATAATTTACTCAATTCAGAAATTCACAAATGTTTATGCTTCAGTAATTCTTTTTGTAGTTGTTGGATTAAATCTCTTTTTCTTCTTAAAAATTGATGATAAACAACTTCTACCAGATGGCGTATTTTCGTTAGTTATGATTGATATCGGTCAAGGTGATGGAATTTTACTTAAATTTCCAGACGGAAAAACCGCTTTGGTCGACGCTGGAAATGCAACTTTTGATTTTGATAATGGCGAAAGAGTAATTGCTCCTTTATTACGCCGACTTTCGATTAAACAAATAGATTACGGATTTATTTCTCACGTTGATAGTGACCATTATAAAGGTTTTTTGTATTTAATTAAAAATGGTTGGATTAAAGAAATTTATAAACCACAAATAGATACTTCGCAGCAAAAAGATGTGGATTTGGAGAAAATTATATACGAAAATAAGGTTAAATTAAATTATTATTCCAAAAAGAAGATGATTTTTGGAAATTTAGCTCTTTATATTCTGAACGATACAACAAGCAGTGAATACAAACATTTTGATTCAAATAATCAAAGCGGGGTTCTTAAAATTGTACATGGCAAAAATAGTTTTCTTCTTGTTGGTGATGCCGAAAAGGAATCGGAACAATTGATGATTGAAAAATATGGTATTTTTCTCCATTCAGATATTTTGAAAATTGGTCATCACGGAAGCAAATCAAGTTCATCTCAAATGTTTATTGACGAAGTTTCGCCCAAAATTGGCTTAATCAGTGCGGGATTAAACAATAGTTTCGGACATCCAACAAAAATGATTTTGGATAGATTTGTAAAAAGCAAAGTAAAATTATACAGAACTGATTTAGAAGGTGCTCTCATTTTTCAATCAGATGGTGATAATTTATCAAAAATTGCATGGCAAGATTTTTAGTTTAACAAAAATAAATTAAAATTAACCTTTTTAATTTTGTGTTTAACGTTGCATACTTTTAACTTTGCTCTTTAAATTAAAATAAAAATAATGCTCATAGAAAAAAACATTTCGCTAAAATCGTTAAATACATTCAATATTGATGTAAAAGCAAAATATTTTGTAAAGGTTAATAATACATCCGAATTGATGGAATTATTAACAAATTCCGACTACAAATTAGAAAAAAAGCTATTTATTGGCGGTGGAAGCAATATTTTGTTCACTTCGGATTTTGATGGAATTGTTATAAAACTCAGTAATTCCGAGATAAATATTCTTTCCGAAACAGATGAAAAAGTTACAATAAAAGTCGATTCTGGCGTTGAATGGGATAATTTCGTAAAATTCTGCGTTGATAGAAGTTTGAGCGGAATTGAAAATCTCTCACTAATTCCAGGAAATGTTGGGGCTTCACCAATTCAAAATATTGGAGCTTACGGAGTTGAAGTAAAAGATTTAATTGAAAGTGTTAATCTAATTCTTTTGGTAGATTTAGAAAGCAAATCGTTTACCAACTCGCAATGCAATTTTGGATATAGAAATAGTATTTTCAAAAATGAGCTAAAAAATCAATTTGTAATTACGTCTGTAGTGTTCAATATTTCGAAGAAAAAAGAACTAAATCTTAAATATGCTCCACTTTTAAGCTATTTCGCGGACAAAAATGAATCTGAAATTACATCAAAAGAAATTAGAGAAGCTATTATAAAAATTAGAACAAGCAAACTTCCGGACCCAAAAATGATTGGAAATGCCGGAAGTTTCTTTAAAAATCCAGTAATTCCAAAAGAGCAATTTGAAAAAATATTAGAAAAACATCCAGATTTAACAGGTTATCCAGAAAGTAATTCAACAATAAAAATATCCGCTGGTTGGCTAATTGAAAAGTGTGGCTTAAAAGGGAAGCGAGTTGGAAATGTTGGAATTCACGAAAATCAAGCTCTTGTAATTGTAAATTATGGAAATGCCAGTGGAAACGAGATTTTGCAATTTTCCAAAATGGTTGAAAATGAAGTAAAAAACAAATTTGATATAAATTTAATTAACGAAGTAAATATTCTTTAATAGTAATGGTGAAAAATGAATAGCAATAATGAAAAACAAGGAATGGGCAAAATTGTAAACGAATTGGTGCAACCTTTTATCGATTTGGCACACACATCACGAGCTTTGTTTGGCTTAAATCTCTCATACGTAATTGAAGGTTTGGTTTATTTTGGAATAGTTGGCTTACTTGCAATATTTTTTAATGAATATATCGGTCTTGATGACATTGATGCTGGAAGAATGGTAGGATTTCAAACTGCTGGAATTACAATTGCAATGCTTTTTCTTGGAGCAACTGTTGATTGGATTGGAGTTAGAAAAGCAATTTTAATTTCTTTGTTTTTTATGTTGGCTGGAAGAATAGTGCTTTCAATGTCGCCACAACTTGGTGGGACTGGAATTTGGGGTACAGCTCACTTGTTTTCAATGCTTGGAATTGTGGGAATTATAATCGGTTACGGAATTTATCAGCCAGCGGCTTATGCTGGAGTTAAGCAATTTACAAATTCCAAAACCTCTGCAATGGGTTATGCAATGTTATATGCTTTAATGAATCTTGGTGGATTTATTCCAGCACTTATTCAACCACCGCTTCGTAAATCTTTTGGAATTGACGGCGTATTTTGGTTCTATTCGGCTTTAACTGTTGTTGGAATTGCAGTTGTTGCAGTTATTATGTCAAAGCGAGCAATTGCTGATGCAATAAAAGAAGCAAAAGAAACTGAAACCGAAGTTGTTGAAGAAGATGATGATATAATGTCAAAAATGACAGCTAAAGAAAAATTAAGCTACTATATGAAGAACTTTCCGTTGCGTGATTTACGATTTTTGTATTTCATTTTCATTTTAATTCCAGTTCAAACATTATTTGCTCACAACTGGCTAACGCTTCCGCTATACACAAGTCGTGCTTTTGAAGGATTTGTTAGCGAAAATTTCGATTTTTTCGTAAACCTAAATCCAATTTTAATTTTCATTTTAACACCAATTGTTACGGCTCTTACAGCAAAAAAGAACACATACACAATGATGATTATTGGAACTTTTGTAATGGCGTCACCAACATTTATTCTTGCGCTTGGTCCAAATATTAACACACTTATGGCTTATCTTGTAATTATGACTATTGGTGAAGCAATGTGGCAACCACGATTTTTGCAGTGGGTTGCAGAAATTGCTCCTAAAAATATGACTGGAATTTATATGGGAATTGGTCAATTTCCATGGTTTTTAACAAAAGTTGTAACATCATTATATTCTGGTTGGTTTTTGATGAATTACTGTCCAGAAGACCTTGCTCCAGCACAAATGAACACAGAAATGATGTGGTTAATTTATGGATTTATAGCAATTATTTCGCCAATTGGATTATTTTTAGCAAAAGGTTGGATGTCAAAAGGATTTAAAACAAAAAATAGTTAATAAAAAATGCTTTGATTATTAACAAATTCACAGCAAATTTAGTTTATGTAATTGAGTAAATGTTTAATTTTTAAATGCTCAAATAAATAAGAAAGAAGAAAAGGAATATTTGAAAGAAAATAAATACAAAATAGTTGCAATAATTGGAAGCATTTCAAAAAACAGCTTTACACGAAAATCGCTTAAAATTGCCGTTTCCGAAATTGAAAAACACGATAATTTTAGCGTTGAAATAATTGATCCACGAGATTTTGATCTACCATTTCCTGGTTCGGGAATTATGAATGAATCAAAAGCAAAGCTAAGAGAAATTGTTGCTAAGGCTGATGGAGCATTGCTTGCAACTCCAGAATATAATGGAAGTTATAGCAGCATTATAAAATTAGTGATTGAAAGTTTAGGTTATCCTTCAGAATTATCTGGAAAACCAATCGGAATTTTAGGAATTGCTTCGGGTGATATGGGAGCAATTAAATCAATTGAAGCTTTGCGTGGAGTTTGTGCTCACATTGGTGGATATGTTTTGCCAAGTGCGACTTCAATTTCAAATGTTGATAAAAAAATTGATTTAGAAGGTAATTGCATTGATGAACAAACTGAAAGAAGAATCAAAAGAGTCGGTTCGGAATTGATGAATTATATAAATCGTTTTGTAGATAAAAAATAGATTTTTGAATTGAAAATTTGAAATAAAAAAACCAATCGTATGATTGGTTTTTTTTATTAAAATATGAGCAAAATCTAGTTGTTCTTTTTCCATTCTTCATATTTTTGAACATCATCTTCCATTTCTTTCATTGCATCGGTTGCACGGAAACGAGTATAAAGTTGATTATTATCTCTAATTTTGTTCAAAAATGCTTTTTGAGCTGCACCAATTGGATATTCCATTAAAACATAAACTCTCCAATTTGAACCATCTTTTACAAATTTCTTTTCTTTTACTCTACTTCCAGTTAATTCTGTTGATACAATTACTTTTGTAGCTTGTGTAAATTGTGATAAAAGTTCGGAATTTTCACCTTCGCCAACTTCTTCTTCAAATTTCTTTTGCATTGAGTTAATTTTTGCTTCCATTGTTCTACCAATTTTAGCACGTCCTTCAGTTTCGGCTTTGTTTAAAGCTAAATCCATATCGCGAGAAGTTGATGAAGCAGCTTCATAAATGTAATTTTCTGCTGTTGGAGTGTTTAAATACCATTCTGGAATATCACCAGTTTCAGTTTCAGAAAGACTTTTTGAGCCTCCGCATGAAATTAGTAAAAGCGAAAATGTTAAAACTGTTAAAAATAAAAGCATGTTCTTTTTCATGTTTTCCTCATGTTTGTTATTGTAATAAAACTGTTTCTATTAAATCAATATCTTTTTTTCGTGTAACTAAATAATTGTCAAATTTATCAATTGCAATTACGTTGTTGTTAATTCCTTTATAAACAATTTCGATATTATAAGTACCAGGCTCAAGTTCAATACTTCCAGCATAAGCAAAACTTGGGAAATAATGCGAAATTCTTAAATCAGCATTTTCGGTAGCGTTAATAATTGCCCCAGAAAGCAAACGCGTCAAACTTCCAAAATCACCGCCGCCAGTTTGTTTATCAAGTTCTTTATTTATTGCTTCGTTTGCAATTGCTTTTGTAATAGTCCTTGTTAAACTTTTGAGATATATAATTGCTTCATCGCGTTTGAAGGTTTCAAAAGCAATATCTTCTATGCTTTCCAATTTGCTTAAGTTGGAATGCAGCTTTCCATTAACCATAATTTCAATTTTGTCAATTATTGAGCCATTTTTTCGCATTTTAGGAACTGCAAATTTTGTATGCAATCCGCCTTCAATTCCTTCCCATGCTGTTGCAGAAAATTGAACCCAAACTCCATTTTCAATTATGGAAATAATAATTAAATCCTTAAAAGTATCAATGCTAAAAACATAATCATATTTAACGGGAGCTTTGCCCAAAAAACTCAAAAATGCAATTTTGGATTTTCCAGTAAATGAAAGAAGTGTGTCAAAATTAGGTTTATCAAAATTGTATATTTCTTTTTGAGTCTCAAAAGCTTCGTAAAGTTTTTCCTTCGAAATGCGGGCATCATCGTAAGCTTGGTCATTGTGGAATAAAATCATACTAATAAAATGCGAAAGGGCAGAACTGTAAAAATTGATTTTAACTTCATCAACTTTACCATAATTAGCAGTTGTATCTTTTAGAACATCAATTTCTTTTTGATATCTTTGCTCAGATTCCACAAATTTTTCAAGTAATCTTCTAATTTCGACTAACGCTTCGTCAGTTGAACCTTGTCGATAATAAGAAAGAGCTTTGAAAACATTTATGTAGAAATTTTCATAATCCTCACCAGAATAATCCAAAGCATTATCATTTAGAAGCATGGAAGTAACACCTTTTGAAATGCTTTTTGTGTATAATTCTTCCATTGCAAAATCTGCTAATTGTAAGTTTTTAATAGAGTTGGAGTCTTTTTGAGCGTAATGATACAATAAACCCAAATCCAACCAAAAAAGAACTCTATCTTTTTCAGTAAAATACTTGTTTTTGCTTTTTTCAAAAGTCGAAGCAGCTTCTGCAAAATTTTCTTGTGCTACAAATTTATCAACTGTCTTATATTGTTCAACAGAAGTTACCATGCTTGAACAACCAGTAATAAAAATAATTGAAGCAAATAAAAAGTATTTTATGAATACTTTACAATATTCCATTTAGAAACCATAACCAGCTTGATCTACAAGTTTTTTAATTTTTTTTGAATCCAACCAAACTTTTTCATTTGTTTCTAAATTTATCAACTCTAAATCAACTTGATAAAATTTAACTTGTTGTCCGTCAAAAGAGTCGTTTTGAGTACTAATTACGCCTTTTAGCATAAAATCAGCACCAGTTTCTTTTGCTAAAGCTTTTGCGGTTTCCATTGATGAATATTGTTGTTGTTCAGAACGTTCATCTCTAACTTCATCGCGTTCTTCTTTTGAGGCAACAAATTTGATTTCGCCACTATTTATTAACTCGCGTTCAATATCTTTGCTAAAGACTTTTGTTTGAATATGTTCTGATGAGTTATTTTTTATTGTTCCAACAATTACGACTGGTTTTTTTTGATTTTCTTTTACAAAACTCGAAATCCAACGGCTTTCTAACAATCCGTCAATCATTTTTTTTGCAGTAAGTCTCGAATCAGTGTCGTTCCATCTGCCACTTAAATCTACTGTCGTTTCAGTTGAAGTTCTTGTAACAGTTCTTGAAGAACCACAACCAGCAATAAAAACTATTAAAAACAATGCAATTATGTAAATAAATATGTTTTTCATAGAAGCCCCTATGATTTATTTTATAAAAAAATTGTGTATACAAAATATATAATTTTATCTTATTTGATAAAAATAAAATTTATATTATTTTTCAAAATAAAAACGAGACACTTATGAAAACTAAAAACTTACTATTTATTTTATTAGCTGCAATTATTTCAAGTTGTTCTGCACAGCAAAGCAATGATGTTTATGTTAATTTGGAAAAGAGCTTTCCTGATTCAAAATATTTGGCTGCTGTTGGCGAAGGTGATTCTAAAAGTGAAGCGGAAAAAAATGCGTTGGCAAAACTGTCGCTTATTTTTGAATCAAATATTGATGTTAATCAATCATTACATGAGCATTTCTCTGAATTTTCTGATGATGAAAATTCATCTTTGACCTATGAATCAAAAACAACAAAGCGCACTAATGTTCAATCAGACCAAAAATTGTTAAATGTAAAATATGGTAAACATGGAGTTGATAGCAATGGGAACAATTATGCTGTTGCCTACATCAATAGAAGTGAAACAGCATCAATTTATGAAGAGAAAATTGAGAACAATAATTCTTCAATAGTTGCAATGGAAAACTCAGCCGAAATGTCAGATTCAAAAATATTTAAATATGCTGCTTATAACAGAGCTTCAGGCTTGATGAATGAAAATATTGAATTAATGAAAAAACTTCATATTATTAGTCCTAATACAAGTAATTTTTCAGAACAGATTTCTGCTTATGAAAAATTATATCGCAAAAAAGGCGAAGTTGCTAGTGATATTAAATTTGTTATATCAAATGAAAGCAATAAAGATGTGATAAATTTACTTTCAAGTTTGCTAACTTCTAAAGGTTTCAAAATTGCAGAAACTGGTGATTTTATAGTTACTTCAACAATGAATTATGAAAAAGTTGATTTAGGGAGAAAAGAAATATTTTATAATTGGTCTGTTAATGTTGCCTTAACTAATGCTGCTAACGAAACTGTTTTTAATTTTGAAAAGAGTATTAGAGAGGGTGGAATTAATGAGTCTGCTGCTCTTGCAAGAGCAAAATACTCTGCAAATGAAGCTCTAAAAAAGAACTTTATTGCAGAATTTAGTAATTACTTAAACTCACTTTTAGGTAATTAATATTCTCGAAAATGTAAATATATCAAAGTTGATTAATATTAAAATATAAAAAATTATAAAAATATTGTACTATATTGTAAATCAACGATTGTTATTTTATTTAAAAGATTTTGTTTTTTACTGAAAAATAATTTTACATTTTATTTTTTTAATTATTAACTTAACAACATATATATTAAATAATATATCTTGTCCTTTAATCATATAACTTTTACTTAAATAAAAGTTAATTATAAAACATTTAATTTCTTTAAGGTTCTGTTTATAGGAGAGAAATGAAGAAAACTATACTTGATTATACTCTTAAAGTACGTGTTCCACTAATTATTTTTGTAATTATAGCTTCCTTTTTAACTACTTATTTTGTTTCTCGGCAGGAGAGAGACGGAGTTGGTAACCAACCTGTTCAACCTATTAAATATTCTCATAAGCTGCATGCAGGAACAATGGGCATGGATTGCCAATATTGTCATGTTGGAGTTACAAAAGGTCGTCAGGCTTTAGTTCCATCGGTAAATATATGTATGAACTGTCATACAGTTGCCAGAAAAGATAGACCAGAAATTATTAAGCTAAAAGAGTATTACGAAAGTGGTAAAATTTTACCTTGGAAAAGAGTCCACAAAGTTCCAGAATACGCATATTTTAATCATAGTGTGCATGTAAATGTTGGAATTGATTGCGAAACATGTCATGGAAATGTGAGAGAAATGGAAGAAATTAAGCAAGTAAAATCATTTAATATGGGAGCTTGTATTGATTGCCACAAAAATCCAAAAGAATTTGTGCCTTATGTTGAAAATATTAAACAAGGTCCATTACATTGCGTCGCTTGTCATAGATAAAAGGAGAAGAAATTGATGGAAAATAATACAGATAGAAGAAGTTTTTTTTCGTTTTTAGGCAAAGGGTTATTTGGAACAATAATTCTTTCGGCGTTACCAACAAAACTATTTGCTTCAAATGATAGATTTAAAAAATTAAAAAAAGTTGTTATTCATAATCAAGCCGTAAAACGCAATAAATAATTAAAAGAATTGAATTTACTATGTCTGAAGAAAACAAAAAATATTGGAAAAGTTTAGAAGAATTAAATTCTGAAAGTAATACTAAAGAAAAAAGCAATAGCGAATTTTTAGATGGTGTTACTGATGGTTTTAATGTTTCGAGCATGCGTGGTTTATCGCGTAGAAAGTTTCTAGGATTGCTTTCAGCATCGACAGCAATTGCAGCAACAGCTTGCTCTGATTATCACGACCAGAAAGAAATAATTCCATACACAAATAGACCAGAAGGAGTTTTGCCTGGTAAACCAAATTATTATGCTTCAACTTGTAGTGGTTGCCAAGAAGCTTGTGGAATATTAATTAAAACCCGCGAAGGTCGTCCAATTAAAGTTGATGGAAATGATGAACATCCAATAAACAAAGGCAAAATATGTGCAACTGGACAGTCATCAATATACAATTTATATGACCCATCTCGATTACAAAATCCGTTAAAAGGAACAAGTAAAACAAATTGGGCAACTGCCGATTCCGAAATTATTGCCAAATTAGATTCTGTTAGTAAATCGGGCAAAAAAATTGTTGTACTTACAAATTCAATAAATTCACCAACTGAACGTAAAATGTTGGATGAATTTAAACAGAGATTTGCAACTGCAGAAATCCACGCTTTTGAATTATTTAACAATTGCAACAAAAAATTTGGTTGGTTCAAAAGTTACGGAAATGCCGAAATTCCTTCAATTAAATGGGATAAAGCAAATGTAATACTTTCATTAGAAGGTGATTTTCTTGGAAAAGAAGGAAATTTCATTGAAAATACTCGACTATTTAGCTCCAAAAGGGATTTTTCGAATGTAAAGAATTTTAACCGTTTGTATGTTGTTGAGGCTGGATTAAGTCTCACTGGCTCAAATGCTGATTATAGAATGAGACTAAAACCAGAAGCACAATATAATTTTGTAATGGCACTTCTTAATGAAATATTAAAAAAAGGTTCTTCCACAATTGTTATTGATTCTGTTGTAAAAAGCAAATTAAGCAAATATTCGTTGGATAAAATTGCCAAATCAAATGGTTTAGATTCTATTAAATTAAATTATTTAATTTCTGATTTGATTGCAAATAAAGGTAAATCAATAGTTTACGCTGGTGAGTCGCTTTCTGCCGATGTTCAAATTGCTGTCAATTTGCTTAATGAAGTGCTTGGAAATACAGATTTATACAATTTGGAATCAGCTTATGTGAATACTGGAAATCAATTACATTTTCCACAAATTGAAGAATTGATAAAATCATTTAATAACGGTGAAGTTGGAATTGTTGTTCATTATGATGTAAATCCAAGTTTTCATCTTCCAAAATCGCTTAAATATGATGAAGCATTAAAAAAAGTTGGATTTGTTGTTTCGCTTGTTGATTCACCAAACGAATCGACAATAAATGATAATTTTACACTTCCAATAAATCACAATTTTGAATCTTGGGGCGATGCTCATTCCAGAAAAAACGTTTATAGTTTACGACAACCAGTAATTGCTTCGTTATTTAACACTCGCCAAAGAGAAGCCATTCTTTTAACTTGGATTCTTGGAAGCCCAAAAGTTTATAACGAAAGTTTGTATCACGATTATTTGATGGAAAATTGTCGCGAAAGTGTTTATTCAAACCAAAAAGTAAGTGTTGATTTTCTTTCATTTTGGAATTCAGCTTTGCACGATGGCTATGTAAATATTAAAAATAATGACAATTCGAGAAAGCCATTTAACATTGCTGAGCTAAATATTTCTGATTCTGTAAAAGAAAGCACTGGATTTTCAGTTCTTTTAGCTAAAGATTATTTTATTGGCGACGGACGTTTTGCTAATAATGGTTGGCTTCAAGAATTGCCACATCCAATTTCAAAAGTTGCTTGGGATAATTATGCTGCAATTGCTCCAAGTAGCGCCGAAAAAATGCGACTATCAAACGGCGATATTATAAAAGTAACAGTTGGCGATAATTCGGTTAATATTCCAGTTTTATTGCAACCTGGCGTTGCTCAAAACACAGTTGTAATTGAACTTGGTTATGGAAGAACTGTAATTAGCGAAGTTGGAAAAGAAGTTGGTAAAAATGCAAATAGTTTATTAAATATTAAAAATACAAGTTCGCGTTGGATTTGTTCAAACGCCACAATTGAACCAACTGGAAAGAATTATAAATTAGTTTCCACACAGGAACATCATTCGTTGGATGAAGAATTTGTAAAAGATTTGCACTTAAAACGTGGTATAATCCGCGAAGCAAATTTAGATGAATATGCAAAAAATCCAAATTTTGCTCGTCAAGAAGATATTGAATTAGTTAGCATCACTTCCGAACACAAACAAGAAGGTCAAAAGTGGGCAATGTCAATTGATATGAACAAATGTACAAGTTGTTCAGTTTGTGTTGCTTCTTGTAATGTTGAAAATAACATTCCAGTTGTTGGAAAAGACCAAGTAGAAATTGGTAGAGAAATGCACTGGATGCGAATTGATAGATATTATTCTGGAACATCCGAAGACCCAATTGTGAGCAATCAACCAATGTTATGTCAACATTGCGATAATGCTCCTTGCGAAAATGTTTGTCCAGTTAATGCAACAAACCATAGTCCCGATGGATTAAACCAAATGGTTTATAACCGTTGTGTTGGAACAAGATATTGTGCAAATAACTGTCCGTATAAAGTAAGACGCTTTAATTTCTATAATTTTAGAGATCATTTTGAAGAAGGATATTACTTAAATGAAGTTACGCCTTTAGTCCACAATCCAGAAGTAACAGTTCGTTCACGCGGAGTTATGGAAAAATGTACTTTCTGCGTTCAAAAAATTTCGGAAGAAAGGGAAGATGCAATTAGAGAAGGAAGACAAATTAAAGGCGATAATGTAGTTCCAGCATGTCAGCAAAGCTGTCCTGCAGATGCAATTGTTTTTGGTGACGCAAATGACCCAGAATCAAAAATTTCGCAATACAGAAAGCACCAATTAGGTTATGGAGTGCTTCAAACTCTAAATGTTAAACCAAATGTTACATATTTAGCAAAATTAAGAAACACTCATTCGGAGGATGCATAGTGAGTAGTGATTCTCTTAAATACTTAGAAGACATTTCTGTTATAGAAGGAAAGCCTTCACTTAGATCTATTGACGATATTATTTCAAAACCGCTTGACACAAAGCCAGATAAGAAATATTATATTGCACTTGCCATAACTCTTTCTATGATGGGAATTGGTGGAATTGCTTTAGCATTTTCAATTTATTATGGCACTGGACTTTGGGGAAACAACAATCCAGTTGGTTGGGGTTTACCAATTGTTAACTTCGTTTTTTGGGTTGGAATTGGTCACGCTGGAACTTTAATTTCCGCAATTTTGTTTTTGTTAAGACAAAAATGGAGAAATGGTATTGCACGATTTGCAGAAGGAATGACAATATTTGCAGTTATGACTGCCGGTATTTTCCCTGCAATTCATACCGGGCGTCCTTGGTTGGATGGATATCTTTTCCCTTATCCAAATCAACACGGACTTTGGGTAAACTTCAATTCACCACTTCTTTGGGATGTTTTTGCGGTTTCAACTTATTTTACTGTTTCATTTATATTTTGGTATGTGGGACTTATTCCCGATTTTGCAATTCTTAGAGATAGAACAAAGAACAAGCTCAAAAAAACTATTTATTCAATCACTTCACTTGGTTGGAGAGGTTCAAACAGACATTGGCAACATTACGAAATGGTTTATCTCGTTCTTGCTGGGTTTGCAACTCCACTCGTGCTTTCGGTTCACACTATTGTAAGTTTTGACTTTGCAGTTTCAATTCTACCAGGTTGGCATACAACAATTTTCCCACCATATTTCGTTGCTGGAGCAGTATTTTCTGGTTTTGCAATGGTGCAAAATGTTTTAATATTTATTAGAAAAATATTCAATTTTGAACATATAATTACTCTTGATACGCTTGAAAAAATGAACAAAGTAATTTTACTTACTGGAATGCTTGTCGGTTATGCTTATGGAATGGAATTTTTTATGGCGTGGTATAGTGGAGTTCAAGTTGAACAATTTACATTTGTAAATAGAGCTTTTGGACCTTACGCTTGGGCTTATTGGATTATGGTTTCATGTAACGTAATATTTCCACAACTATTTTGGTTCAAAAAAATTAGAAGAACAATTCCACTTATGTTTGTAATTGGCGTTTTTGTTAATGTTGGTATGTGGTTTGAACGATTTGTAATTACAGTTACTTCACTTTCGCGTGATTATTTGCCTTCAAGTTGGGCTTATTATACACCAACTATTACCGATTTTGCAATTTTAATTGGAAGTTTTGGATTTTTCTTTACTTTCTTATTGTTGTTTACTAAAACATTACCGGTTGTTTCTATGGCAGAAGTTAAAGCTGTGACTTTTGGTGCTCAACCAACTCACAAGGATCATTAATAATGGATGAAAAAATTCTTTACGGTTATACTGGATTATTTGATACTCCTGATGAAATAATAGAAGCTGCACATAAAACTGCAGAATCTAAATTTAAAAAGTATGATGTTCACACGCCATATCCAGTTCACGGAATGGATTCGGCAATGAAATTAAAGCCTTCGCGATTGCCTTATGTTGCATTAGTAGTTGGTTTATCAGCTATGTTTGGAATGCTTGGATTTATGTATTGGATTTCAACTATCGATTATCCAGTAATTGTTGGCGGAAAACCATTTTTCTCATTCCCAGCATGGGTTCCAGTTTTGTTTGAAATAACAGTTTTGTCCGCTTCAATTGCAACAGTTGTTTCTATGATTGCCATATTTTTCAAATTTCCAAATATTAGTCATCCATTGCACGATACTGATTTTATGAAATCGGTAACATCTGATAAATATGGAATTAGCATTGACTTAACAGATGATGAAAATGTTGATGAAGCGAAAGCGTTTCTTCAATCTATTGGTGCTAAAAATGTAACTGCAATTTATTGGGATAATGACGAAGCAAATTTCAAAAATTCCGTTCTTCAACCCAAATTCTTAGCTTTATTGTTAGTTTTGGTTATTGGAGTTTCTGGAGCTACATATTTTACACTAAATAAATTGATGTTCATGACTCCATTTAATTGGATGCGTGAACAAGCAAAGTATATTCCACAAGAAAAATCGACATTTTTCAGTGACGAGTTTGCAATGAGAAATCCAGTTGCTGGAACAGTTCAACGAGGATTATTGCCTTATAAATTCACTAAAAAACCAGATGAATCATCTGAACTTGCTAATCCTTTAGAAGTTACAAAAGCAAATTTAGATTTAGGCAAAAAGAAATTTGATATTTATTGTAGTCCTTGTCACGGATATTTTGCAGAAGGCGATAGCAGACTGCGTGGACAGTTTCCAAATCCACCAAGTTTGCATTCCGAAAAAGTAAGACAGTGGACAGACGGAAGAATTTTTAATGTTTTAACAGATGGTCAAAATGTTATGCCTTCTTATTCTTATCAACTAACAAGAAATGAAAGATGGGCTGTTATTTTATATGTTCGTGCGTTACAAAGATCGTTAAATGCTAAGGAGTCCGACTTAAAATGAGTTCAACTGAAAACATAATTGATTACAACAAAAAAGAATTACCTCCAATATTTGGCAAATTTGGATTCGGTTTGTTTGGAATTGGGCTTGTATTGTCAATTTTGGCATATTTATCCGAACCAGTTAGAAGTGCGTATAACAATGTTATTCTTTTGGAGTTTCTTTCAAGTATTGGAATTGGCTCACTATTTTTAATTGCTTTGGAGTACGTTGTCGGTGCAGTTTGGAGCACTCCATTCCGTCGAGTTTTTGAAATTCTTTCAAGTGTTTTGCTAATTCTTCCGTTAGTAGCAATTCCAGTTTATTTGCACGCACATGATATTTTCCATTGGACTCATCTCGAAGTTGTTGCTGCTGACCCAATTTTGAAGGAAAAATCGCCATATTTAAATATGACATTCTTTACAATTAGAATTATTGCATATTTCGTAATTTGGATTTTATTCCATTTACTAATTACCCGAAATTCAAAAGCTCAAGATGTTACAAAAGATGTTAAACTGACAAAAATTAATACAAAATTATCAGCAATATTTTTACCACTTTTTGCAATTACTTTAACTTTTTCATCAATCGATTGGTTAATGTCGCTTGAACCACACTGGTTTTCCACTATTTTCGGAGTTTATTATTTTGCTGGAACTTTTCTTGCTGCAATTGCTGCTGGAACGTTTTTGGTTATCTGGTTAAACGAAAAAGGATTATTAGTTAAAGGAATTGGAAAAGACCACTATTATTCATTAGGTGCGTTGCTTTTTGGATTTATTAACTTTTGGGCTTACATAGCTTTCAGTCAGTTTTTGCTAATTTGGTACGCAAATTTGCCCGAAGAAACTGTTTGGTTTCTTCAAAGATGGAATGGCTCGTGGTTATATTTTTCAATATTCTTTGTTGTTGTGCATTTTTTAATTCCTTATTTCGCTTTATTGTCACAACCTTCAAAGATGAATCCAAAAACACTAAAAATTATGTCAGTTTGGATAATTTTAGTCCATTTTCTTGATTTATATTGGATTGTAATGCCAACATTTAGTCGGGATTCATTCGTTTTTGGATGGATTGAATTAGGATTTTTAATACTTGGATTTGGCATTGTAATGGTCGTTTTTAGTCTTAAAGCAAAAAATCAAAATTTTGTTGCAATTGGTGATCCACGATTAAAAAGAGGAATTGATTTTAGATTATAATCTAATCTATTAGGATTTTATATGGAAAATAAAAGAAAAATTGAAAGTGAAATTAGCTATAAAACCTTGCTCAAAAATCCAATTAGGTTATTTGGATTAGTTTATATTTACTTTTTCGCAATTGCGTTAACTATTGGAATTTACTACCTAAGTGCAATGAATACTGCTTCATTTAATACAGTTCCAGGCACATCGCTTGATACGTTAAATAAAGTTCGTGAAATAAGTACAAAAGTTGGTGGAATTAAACCAGCAATGAATTTGAGTTTAATTACAAATCCAACAGCCGATTTAATCGCAACTGGTAAAAAACAATACGAAACAGTTTGCGCTTCTTGTCACGGAAATGATGGAAAAGGCGATGGCGTTGCCGCTGCGGCTCTAAATCCAAAACCAAGAAATTTTCACGTTGTTGAAGGTTGGACAAACGGAAGAACCTTTTTTGATATGTATAAAACATTAAACGAAGGTGTTGTTGGAACTGGAATGGCGGCTTACGAATTTCTTCCACCAGAAGAAAGAGTTGCAATTATTCACTATTTGAGAACTTTTGCTAGTTTCCCAGCAGTTACCGATGCTGAAGTGAATGATAAATTGGATGCAACTTATAAATTATCTGCTGGAGTTGTTGACCCAAATAATATTCCAATTCAAAAAGCAATTACACTTATTAGTGAAGAAAATAAATCAAAAATTGAATTAGTACAGAATATTTCGCAAAAAATTGAAAAAGACAACTCTACTGAAGCGCTTTTTCTAAAAAGTAATGTGCAAAATATTGAAAAAGTAGTTTATTCATTTATTTCAACACAAAACACCAAAGACTTTGCAACGTTTTCAAAAATATTAAACACAGATCCAGTTGCTCTTGGTTACAAAGCAAATGTTGTAAACTTGGTTGATTTAGAATTGCAAACAATATATTTGTACTTAAAACAGATTAGTGGATAAATAGTTAATTTGATTAAGATGTTGGAATTACAAATCTAATTTCTAATGTCTCAAATCTCATAATCTAATTGGAGAGTTTAATGCCGTCAAATGAAAAAATTGTAAATGATGATTTTCAAAGTCTGTTTAGAATAAATAAAGGACTTTATGCGTTCATTTTCATCGATTTCCTAATATTTTTAGGTCTATTGGCTTATCACATGTCAAATGGTTTTGAATTTAAAGATGAATTTGCAATTGCAAAATCGCAATTGTTGCTTTCTTTTGGCTTTTTTAATACAGTTATTTTATTAACAAGTGGCTTATCAATAGGACTTTCGCGAGTTGCTTTATTTAACAAAAATAATTTCCTTGCCATCGTTTTCGTCTTTGTAACTTTTGTTTTGGCAATGCTTTTTATTGCAAATAGAGCAATTGATTGCACTTATCTTTTGGGAAAAGGTTTTTTATTTGGAACTGAAGCATTTGCGAGTTTAAGTGCTGGAGTTGCTTCGTTTTTCACGACATATTTTATAATTTATTTCTTTTTCATGGCACATTTATTTGTTGGAATTATATTTGTATTAATGCTTTTATTCAACTTAATCAAAGATTCGGATGAAAAATCAAAGCATTCCAGCCTAAGTTTTACTGTCGTTTATTGGAATTATTTATCAATGATTTGGGTTTTTGTTTTCCCAATTCTATTTTTAATTTAGCGAGGATTTTATGGTTAATGAAAATAAAAATATGAATTACGGAAAATATTTAATCACCTGGCTTGTTCTAATTTTAGGTGCTATTCTACAAGTTGTAATTAGTGGAATTTCAATAGGAACCGACACACAATTTTATATTTTATTGCTTTCTTCAATTAGTGCATTTGTTATAATTTCAGTTTATATGACAAATAGTTCAAACAAGCTAATTCAAAATATTTTTAAGGGAATTGTTTTGTTAGAACTGCTAATTGTAATTGCTTTTAATTTTATCAATTAAGGATTTTGTAGAATGGAAATTTTAGAAAATATAATACATCCACAATCACTTCAAAGAATTGAACTATTGTCATATTTAGCAACAATTTCTTATATGATTTTGCTTCCTTATCTTGGATTATTATTAAGTTCAACATTACTTTCTTGTATGTTTAACGGAAAAGGGAAAACGTATAAAAATGCTCATTATATCAAATTATCGAAGGATTTAATTACAATTCCGACTTTTAATTTATACGCTTCGCTTGCATTAGTCTTATTTCCATTGTTTTCGTTAATGTTTTTTTACGCACAAATAGTTCAAGCTTCTTCTCAATTGGTTTTTGATAACTTGTTTTATATTGTGTTTTTAATCGTTCCAGCTTTACTTTTAATTTATGTCTATAAAGATAGTTTTGAACTTTCAGAAATTGCAAAATTAGTAAACAAAAATGATGGAGTTAAATCAACCAAAAGTGAAGAATTTTCAGTTTACAACTTCAAATCGATTAAATTGTTAACAAATTCATCACGATTTGCGTTTTATTTACTTTTTGCATCAAGTTACATTTTAATTGCGGCAATTACTTTAATTAGCGATTCAAGCAGATGGGCAACTTCAAATTCCATTTCAGCAATGCTTTTTAATGAAGCTACTTTAATCTCGTTTTTATATTTTCTTTCAACTTCATTTGCTTTAACTTCAATTATGGCACTTTATTTGTATTTTAAGCCAAATACTAAAAGCGATGAAAGTAATATTGAATACAAAAATATGGTTAAAAAATTCTTCCAAAATACTGCAATGATTTTCCTTTTAGTTCAACCAATTCTTTATACTGTTGATTTAATGTCAATTCCAAAAGTTGCTCTTTCAAAATCAATTTTTGGAATTACTGTTGGAATAATGATAATTTTATTGCTAATTGTTTCTTTGCTTTATCACATGATTAAAGACGGGAATTTGAAATATAGAGGTGTAATTGTCTTTCTTTTTGTAGGATTATTTGCACTTTTATCAATAAAACTCCAAATTGCTTTCGATACTTCCGCACAACTAAAAGTTAAAGAAGTAATAAATGCTAATGATGCAAATTCAATTTTACTCCAAGAAAAACTTGTAATGAAATAATGCTCTTAAATGAATGGAAGTAAAAATGCTTCCATTCTTTCAAAAACAAACTAATTTTTAGCTATATTTCACCTTTCGAAATTAAACTACTATTAAATGCTTACTGTTTTAGAATCGCTAAAATTATCAACTACTTTCCTTGAAAAAAAGGGAATTGAATCTGCAAGAATGAACGCAGAACTACTGCTTTCCCATATTCTTAATTGTAAAAGATTGGATTTATACTTACGCTTTGACCAACCTTTAACTGAAAAAGATACAATTCTTTATCGCGAGTTTATTTCCCGACGAAGCAATTTTGAGCCATATCAATATATTGTTGGCGAAGTGGAGTTTTATGGTTTAATATTCCATGTGGATAAAAATGTGTTAATTCCGCGACAAGAAACTGAAATATTAATTGATGAAATCATCGAAAATGCTTCAAAAGATGAAGAATTAAAGATTTTGGATATTGGAACTGGAAGTGGAAATATTCCAATATCACTTGCCATAAATTTGCCAAATGCAAAAATTATTTCAATTGATATTTCTGCCGAAGCAATTTCTGTAGCAGAAAAGAACAGGGAATTTCACGATTTGAAATCCAGAATTGGATTTATAAAAGCTGACATTTTAACCAACGATTTGGAAAAATACTACGACACTTTCGATTTAATTGTGTCAAATCCGCCTTATGTTAAATTGGAAGAATTTCAAACTTTGCAAAAGGAAATAATAAACCACGAGCCACAAAATGCAGTAACTGATTTTGACGATGGATTTAAATTTTACAAAGAAATATCCAAGAAAAGTGTAAAATTGCTTAAAAATAAAGGAATGCTATTTTATGAAGTCGGTCACGGACAAGCGGAAACTGTGAAATCGATAATGCAAAAAAATGGATTTGAAAATGTTCAAATAAAAAAAGATTTGAACAACATTGAAAGAGTTGTTTTAGGAACAAACAAATAAATTATCGATACATTCTTGACATACTATTGTTATATCGATATATTTATTGTAATAAAAATAGCAAAGGTTAAATATGACAACTGTAACCGTATCACCAAAATTTCAGATAGTAATACCAAAGGAAATTCGTAATTCTATTGATATAATACCTGGTCAAAAGTTTCAAATATTTCAGATAGGAAATAGATTAGAACTTGTTCCAATAATGAAAATTAAAGATGCTCGAGGATTTTTAAAGGGGAAAGGAATAGACAGCAATATTGAGCGAGAGGAAGATAGAATATGAATTTAGTTGATTCATCAGGCTGGATAGAATATTTTACCGATGACACAAACGCTAAACATTTTACTCCAATAATTGAGAATACAGGAGACCTTATTGTTTCAGTTATTAATATTTATGAGGTTTATAAAAAGATTCTGCAAAAAACGGATGAAAATTATGCTTTAACAGCAATTGCATTAATGCAACAAGCTAAAGTGATTAATGTTACATCTCAAGTTTCAATTGAAGCAGCACGATTTAATATTAAATACAAAATGCCGATGGCTGATAGCATTATATATGTGACCGGCTTACTAAATAATGCAACAGTCTGGACGCAAGACTACGATTTCATCAATTTGCCAAATGTAAATTTTATTAAGAAATAAATTATGCGTGCATTAATACAAAGAGTAAAAAGTGGTGGTGTGAAAATCATATCCGAAAATTATGAGCAAAATATTGGTCATGGAATTGTCCTTTTGCTCGGAGTTAAAGGAGGCGATACAATTGAAGATGTTTACTTTGTAGCTGATAAATGTTGTAATTTAAGGATATTTAGTGACGAAAATGACAAAATGAATCTTTCGTTAAAAGATATTAATGGCGAAATGCTAATAATATCGCAATTTACTTTGTATGGCGATGCTCGAAAAGGGAATAGACCAAGTTTTACTGAAGCCGCAAATCCTCAATTAGCTAACTACTTATACGAAAAATTTATTGAACGAGTTAAAGAAAATATTGGAAATGAAAAAGTTAAAACTGGAATATTTGCAGCAATGATGGATATTTCAATTTTAAATGATGGTCCAGTTACAATTTTAGTCGAATCAAAAGAATTGTGAGAATTAATCAAAAAAATAGATTATAGAAAAAAGGCTGACAAGAATCTTGTCAGCCTTTTTAAATTATTTAACGAGCAACATTTTTTTAGAAATTAAAACATTATCAGCTTTTATCTGATAGATATAAACTCCGCTTGAAAAATTGTTTGCATTAAACTTTATGTTATAATTACCTGAAGAATGTTGACTATTTACCAAAGTTTGCACTTTTTGTCCAAGAATATTGAAAATAGAGATTTCAACATTTGTTTGATTTGGAACGCTATAATTGATTACTGTTTCAGGATTAAAAGGATTTGGATAGTTTTGTTCCAAAACTAATTTTGTTGGTATAATTGAGTTATCATTAACATAAGTCGTATTTTCACCAATATGACCATATAATCCAAAACTAGTTCCAGCAAGTAATTCATCAAAATATAGGAAGTTAATTTCTGTTCCAACTGGATAAGAATAACCAAGTTGCCATTGAGTTGCACCTAAAGGATAGAAATAAATTTCATGGTCAACAGCTACATAAATGGTGTCAATTCCAACAGTAATTGCGGTTGATTGCTTCCCAGTTGCAAATGGATAACCAGAAGTTGGCATTGTGGTCCAAAGATTTGTTCCAGAAAGTACTTTATAATAAGTAATTGGGTGATTAATTCCAGCATCTGTTCCTGTAGCATAAATTGTATCTGAAGTTGAAGTTACCACTAAATCTTGGATTGTTGCTGTTATTGGATAGCCAACAGCAGTTCCAGAAGCGTCCATATCTTGAGTTGCAATCCAACTTGTGCCAGATTTTACAACGCGATAAATGCTTCTTCCTTGTGGAAGTGAAAGGTCGTAAATTGCTCCAATATAAGCAACAGTATCAGTTCCTTCATAATTAAAAACAATATCGGCAACGTCAACATCTTCGCCAATTACAGTTGTTTCGAGAAATATTTGATTCCAAGTATTACCATAATCTTCAGAAACAAACAAACCACCTTTGTTTGTATTTTGAATTTCAAATCCAGCCATTACAATATTTGGTGAGAAACTGCATTCTTCAATTGCATTAGCCATTGTTCCAACTCCTGGAAAATTATAAGGAGCATTTTCTGGAGTAAAAACTTGATTCCAATTGTTACCATTATCAATCGTTTTGTAAATACGAAGATTTCCTGCAAAAACGCGATTTGTATCATCTTTACTCATTTCAATTGAATAGTAAGGAGATCCATCAAAATTTGGGAAAATTGCATTTGTCCAACTTGGAGTTGTTAAATAGTTTACAACTTTTCTTAATCCAGATTTTGCAGCTACCCATGCAGAAGTTTTATTGGTTAACATGCTAAAATCGTTTACTTGAACAGCTTCAATTCCATTATTTATTTCAAAAATTGTTTCACCTTTATCAACAGAAGCTCCAAATCCTTGATCTGTCGTTAAATATACAATGTTTGAATTTATTGGATCGACAAAAACATCACCATCATTTGGGTGTGTTTCCATTCCGCCAGGATTTCCAAAAGAATTCCAAGTTCCACTTTCACCTTTAAATGATGAATATATTGTTGATGCAAAAACTCGATATTTTGATGAATCGCCAGAAAATGCGATAGTTCTATTTGCAACTCCACCAATTGGGATTAGAAATTGAGTCCAAGTTGTTTCATCATCAGAGTATGCAAAATATTTATCATCACCAATTGTAAATACACGAGCATCTGGACCAATTCCAAAACCACGCCAATAAACTGAAGTTGAAAGCGTTGTTAATGGAATATTTGAAAATGTTGTTGTTGAAGTAAGTGAATTATATGTATCTGAAGTTTTATAAAGAAACGGTGAATTTCCTTCAGCAAAAATATAAATTTGTTCAGATATTGGATTTTTGAAAAGAACAATTTGGTTTCCTGAATAAGTAAATGATAAAGGAGAAACGCTATTTTCAGTAAAACTTCCTACTGCGTCTAAAGTTCCAAAATGAAGAAAACCAGCTTGAATGAAGTATAAATAATCATCTATTATTAAAAGACTTCCAATAAATCCAGTTCCAGAATAAGCTGTTGAAACTAAATGAGTATTTGGATTTGTGTAAAGTATCTCATTTTCTACTGAAAAATATATATTTCCAGATGTTGAATGGGCCGCAATAAGGCGAATATTTGCCCCATAATTTGCACTTGCGTCAACACCCGGCATTGCATAAAATCTGTTGAAAACGGGAGTTGTGGAATTAGAAAAAATATCTGAGTAAAACAATGAATTTGCACTTTCAGTAGCGATAAAAATTCTGCTTGTATCACTATTTTTCGCAAAACCAGCTATTCCGTTTATTCTTCCGCCATAAACACTTTCAACCATTGGAGCACTAAGTTGAGCAAAAGTATTTAAAGTTAATAACAATAAAACGAGTGATAGATTTTTAAAAGTAGTCATAAATACTCCTTAATTATAAAAGATACAGACCTAAAATAATAATGTAAAAAGGAATAATTTGTGATATAAATCATTGTTGTGAGAAACGTCACATATTAATAATTGCAGAGTTAAGCTATTTATGATTATCCAAAATTGCTCCATAACGCAAACCGCGACCGCTAACAAATAGCATTTCACTATTAAAAAGTTGTAAAAGATAATCTAAAATCAATGTTCCAGAAAATATTACATCCTCGCGTCCGTTTATAATTGGTGAATAATGATATTTTATTTCGGAATAAGTCAATTTTTGGAATTTATTTGAAAAATACTCCAAATCCGTATTGGTTAAAAAGGATTTTTCAATTTTTGATTCAGAATATTCCTCCAAACCCAATTTGAGAGCTGCAAGAGTTGTTGGAGTTCCCGCCACGGCAATTATTTGCAAATTGCTAAAATCAATCGTTTTAAGCTCACTAAAAATCAACGATAATTCATTTTTAAACGTTAAAATTTCATCATTTTGGGGTGGATTTGATTTCAAATATTTTTCCTTTCCCACAACAACTCCAATTGGAAATGACTTTTTGAACGAAATTTCATTTCTGTTTCCAATTACAATTTCTGTGCTTGCACCGCCAATATCAATCATTAAGTAATTTCCAGATTCGGTAAATGACGAAAGTGCACCTTTAAACGAATAAAGTGCTTCTGTTTCACCTGGAATTATATTCAAATCAAAATTAAATTTTTCCTTTATTTGGGAAAGAATTTCTGCGGAATTACTCGCAATTCGTAATGCTTGCGTTCCATTTACTAAAACTCTATCGCAGTTGTGGAAATTTATTAACGATTTATATTCCGCCAAAACCTCAAAAAGTCGATTTACTGATTCCTCCGAAATAAATCCATTTTTGGATATATCGCTACTTATTCTTGGAATCCTATATTCATTTACAATTGGTATTAATTCGGAGCCATTTACTTCCGCAATTAGCAACAAAACAGTATTTGAGCCAATATCAATAGATGCAATTTTCATATTCTTCTTTCATTTATAGATAAAATAATTTAATTTTGATGCAATAATAATGAATTTTAACATTATCGATAAAAATTTCTTATGAAAATTAAAGAAAAAGAATTTGAAACAGTATTACAAGACTTAAAGTCAATTGCAACCGAAATGGGTGCAAAAGTGAGATTTGAGCGTGGTGATTTTAAAGGTGGATATTGTTTGCTTTTAGATAGTAAAGTTATTGTGATAAATAAACTTTCGTCCTTGCAAAAGAAAATAGCAATCCTTTCATCCGCATTAACTCAACTTGGTGCTGAAAATATATATATTCCTCCAAGAATACGTGAAATAATTGATGAAATGGATGAATCAAAATAAATTTATAAAAAGATTAGGAGTAAGATTAAGATTAAGAGCAAGAGTTAACTCTAAATTCTTGTGTCTTTTATCTTGAATCTAATTAAAATATGAAAATTTTAGTAATTAACGGACCAAACTTAAACCTACTTGGGCAACGTGAAAAATCAAACTACGGTGAATTAACGCTTGAAAAAATTGAAGAATTATTGAAAAATGAATATCCAAATGACGAATTTACATTTTTCCAAAGCAATCACGAAGGCGAAATAATTGATGAAATTCAAACTGCCACAGAAAAATATGAAGCTTTAATTATAAATCCTGGTGGATATTCTCACACATCAGTTGCAATACGCGATGCTTTGGAAATTGCAAAATTACCAAAAGTGGAAGTCCATTTGTCCAATATTTCCGCTCGTGAAGATTTTAGACATCGCTCAATAACCGCGCCTAAAACAGATGGTTATATTTCTGGATTTAAAGAAAAAGGCTATTTAGCTGCGGTTTATTTAGTGAAAAAGATTTTAGATAAGTAATTTTATCACAAGAGTGATAACAATTTGGTTATTAAATATTAAAATAATATGAATTAATTAACCATTAGCGAACAAAATATCTTAATCGAGCTGTAAAAAGAAATATTGAAATATTTCATGAAACCTTTCGTTTTCAACTAACGGAGACTTGGGGTTCCAATTTGGCACTTCAAAGATTCATGAAAAATATTACGAGTTGATATCACAAAATGTGACATCAAAAATAAGGATGAGTCTTTGAGGTCGTAATTTGAGACCTCAAAAGGAAAGTGTGGAGCAAGGCGATATTTATGATTAGGGTAAAAAATGGTTTGCTTTTCCAAAGCTTGATATGAAGTCTATTGAGATTTGGGATAAATTAGAATAAGAAAACATTAATATTTGCAATTGCAAATATTAAAAAAATAGTTATTGAACATATAAACAGAATTGGTTGAATATTTTATGAAAATGAAACAAAAAATAACACTCCTTTTCCTCCTTTTAACAACCAACATAATGTTCGGTCAATCATATGTTTCTATAACAATTGATGATGTTCCAAATACTGCCAAATATCAAAAGGATAATTATGAATCAAAATTGATGAATAAATTAGATTCATTAAAAATTCCAGTTACAGTTTTTGTAAATGAGGAATTGCTAAATAAAGATGGGAGTTTTGATAAAAACCACGAATTATTAGAAAATTGGGCAAAACGAGATTATGTAACAATCGGAAATCATACTTTTAGTCATTCGCGATATTCCGATGTTGGTTTTGACATGTTTGTCTCGGATATTGAAAAAGGTGAAATGTTATCAAAAGTTTTAGTTGACAAATACTCAAAAAAGTTGGAATATTTCCGATTTCCTTATAACGATTTGGGTAAAGATAGTCTTGAGCATTCAAAAATTGAACAATATTTAGCTTCAAAAGGATATATTTCAACTCCTTTTACGATTGAAAGTTCTGATTGGATGTACAATGCGGTTTACGAAAATCATCTTGCTAATAAGGAATTTGATAAAGCAGCAGAAATTGGAAGAAATTACATAGACAAAACACTTGAATATTTTGAGTTTTATGATTCAATTTCAACCCAAATTTATAATCGTAAAATAAAGCATATCTATTTGTGTCATGATAATTCGATAAACGCAGATTATTTGCCAATTCTTGTCGATTGTTTAACCAAACGGGATTATTCATTTATTTCATTACAAGATGCTTTAACAGATTCTGTTTATCATCAAAATGATAAATATTACAAAAAATGGGGAATTAGTTGGATTTATCGTTGTATGAATTCGCAAAAAGAAATTTCTTCTTCGATGAAAAATGAACCAAATATGGAAATATTGGAATCTCAATTCAAAAATATGCAAGAAAATAGTAATGAAAATGCTGGTTATTAAGTTAAGTAAATTATAAAACCTTGGTTTGCATTTAGTATTGCTTTAAATCTTCTTCTTGTTCCATCCTTTTGTAAAATTTACTTACAAATTGATTTCAACTCTAATTTTCGATGTTAGTCTTATCAAAAAATGAATTATATTTGACATTTAAAAAATTAAAGACCTAAGTAAATATTATAAATGTAATATTTTGAAATTGATAAGAGATTTATGCAAAAAAGCGTTAGTGAAGTTCAAAGTTGGAAAAATAATCCAATAGCAATTGTTGTAAAATTATACATTTTATCGTTATCTATTTTTTTTATTTTTAGAGCAGTTCTATTTTTTACTGAATTAAACAGAATTGACTTAGCAGTTGATGAACTTTCGGATATTCTTTCGGCTTTTGTTTTTGGGCTTCGTTTTGATATTGCAATTTCGGGTTATTTGCTTTTACTTCCTATGTTATTCATTTTTGTGCTCGATATTTATAATTACAAAAGCAAAATTACCACATTATTTTTATTTTGGTATATTTTCATACTTTTTAGTCTCTCATTTATAATTGCAGCCGCGGATATTCCTTATTTTAATCAATTCTTTTCACGCATTACTATTGATGCTTTTCAATGGATTGATAGTCCACTAATTATCCTTGAAATGATTTTTCAAGAATCAAAACATTTCATTTTTCTCATTTTAACTATAATTCTCATTTATGCATACTATAAATTGTTAAAAAGTATCCTCAATAAAAGAACTATTTCCAAAATTAAAACATCTTTGAAAATTCCTTTATATTTATTTGTAATACTGGTAATGTTTTTGGGTATTAGGGGAAGAATTGGTGTGAAATCGCCAATAAGAGTTGGAACAGCCTATTTTTGCAATAATGCATTTCTAAATCAATTGGGACTTAATCCAGTTTTTACCTTAATGACAAGTTATATTGAAAGCAAAAAGTCAGCTATAAATATTATGGATTCTGATTTAGCGGAGAAAAATGTCCAGGAATATCTTAAAATTAGTAAGCGAAGTTTGAGCTCACCAATTGCGAGACTAATTAAGCCAGGTTCAGAATTATTAGAAAAGCCAAATGTTGTGATTGTAATAATGGAAAGTATGAGCGCTGCAAAAATGAAGCGTGGTGGAAATCTAAATAATTTAACTCCATTTTTAGATAGTTTGTCAAATAATTCAATTTATTTCGATAATTTTTATACTTCTGGAAGACATACTTTTAATGGTATTTTTAGCACATTGTTTTCTTTTCCGGCAATTTATAGTGAACATACTATGAAGCGATTAAGAAAATACAACGGAATTTCAAATACTTTGAAAAAGAATGACTACCAAACGATTTATTTTACTACTCACGATGGACAATTTGATAATGTAGAAGCTTTTTTATTAGATAATGATTTTGATAGGGTAGTAAGTCAAAAGGATTTCCCATTTAGCGAATTAAAAACAGCTTTTGGTGTTACTGATGACTATTTATTTCGATTTTCTATTCCAATTCTAAATAAACTGGAAGCAAATTCAAAACCATTCCTTTCTGTATTTATGACTGTTAGTGATCATATTCCTTATTACATTCCCGAGTATTTCAATCCAACGGCTGATGATGAAAAACAACAAATTGTTCAATATGCTGATTGGTCAATTAAGCAATTTATGAAAGAGGCTTCAAAGCAAAAATGGTTTAATAATACAATATTTGTTTTTCTTGCTGACCACGGCGTGCCAATTAATGCTGAGTATGCTATGTCATTGGATTATCACCATTCTCCTTTGATGATTTATGCTCCTGGTAACTTAAATATGTCTAATCAAAAAAGTTGTATTGCGTCGCAAATTGACGTTTTTCCAACAATAATGGGATTGTTAAAGTTGCCTTATATTAACAATACTTTAGGAATTGACTTATTAAACGATAGTCGCAAATATGCAATTATCAACGGTGATAACAAAATTGATGTCCTTGACAATGATTATTTATTGATTATCAAGAAAAAAGAAAAAATGCAGCTACATAAATACAAAACGCATGATAAATATAATTATTATGACGAAAATATTGATAAAGCAAAAGAAATGGAAGAATTTGCAAAATCGAATATGCAAGTTTATTTAGATATGATGACTCGAAATCAAACATATATAAAAAATTAAGTAAATGGATAACAAATGAAATCAATTTTAACAATAGGATTGCTAATAATATCAAACACTTTTATGACTTTGGCGTGGTATGGTCATTTAAAATTTGCTGAGTGGAAATGGTTTAATAAACTTGGATTTATCTCAATAATCCTAATTAGTTGGGGAATTGCTTTATTTGAGTATATTTTTCAAGTTCCAGCAAACAGAATTGGATTTAAAGGAAATGGAGGACCATTTTCGTTAGTTGAGTTAAAAGTAATTCAGGAAGTGATTACTTTAACCGTATTTGTCCTTTTTTCGTTAATTGTATTCAAAAATGAAACATTCAAATTAAATCATTTTATTGGATTTGTATTTTTAATTTTGGCTGTTTATTTTATTTTTAAGAACTAAGCACGCATTATAAAGATTCCTTTCTATCAAAATTTCTTAATCTTAATTCTTAATCCTACTCTTAATCTGATTTTAATTTAGTTTTTTTATGAAATGATTAAGAGTAAAATTAAGAGTAGAATTAAGATTAAGAAAAGTGACCTTAAAAATTCAAATAAATCTAATTATCCTTATATTTGTACTTCATAAAAACAGAAAGAAAGTATGAATAAAAATAGAGTAATTGTTGCAATGAGTGGTGGAGTTGATTCATCGGTTGCAGCAGCACTTTTGCATAGAGAAGGTTACGAGGTTATTGGAATTACGATGAAAACCTGGGGCTTTATGGAAGTTGGTGGTGCTCCAAAACATGAATCTGGTTGTTGTTCATTAGATGCAATTTACGATGCAAAAAATGTAGCAACTCAATTCGATTTTCCGCATTACACAGTCGATTTTACAAAATCATTCGAAAAAGCCGTTATTAATAATTTTGTTGATGAGTATTTTGCTGGAAGAACTCCAAATCCATGTGTTATTTGCAATCGTGCAATAAAATGGGAAGAATTGTTAGAAAAAGCAAATCAACTTGATGCTTATTATGTTGCAACTGGTCATTATGCAAAAGTCGATTTTGATAAAGAAAATAATCGTTATTGTCTTATAAATTCAGTCGATTCTCAAAAAGATCAAACTTATGCACTTTGGGGATTATCGCAGGAATCACTCAGTCGCACATTGCTTCCACTTGGAAAATATACAAAAGTTGAAATTAGAGAACTTGCCGAAGAATTTAAATTAAAAACAGCAAATAAACCAGATAGCATGGAAATATGCTTTGTTGCGGATAATAATTATGAGCGATTTTTGCGTGAACGTGTTCCAGAAAAAATCTCTTCTGTTCCCGAAGGCGATTTTGTTTATCACGGAAAAGTTGTTGGAAGGCATCACGGAATTCCTTTTTACACTGTCGGACAAAGAAAAGGTCTCGGAATTGCTCTCGGAACTCCAGTTTATGTTAAAAATATTGATGTTAAAAACAACACTATTGAGTTAGCAGATAAAAATGAACTTTTGGAATTTAACGTTTTCGCTAATCAAATTAATTACGTGAGCAAATCAATTTTGGAAGAAGGAATGCAAGTAATTGCTAAAATTAGATATTCTGATAAAGGCTCAGAAGCTGAAATTGTTAAATCAACCGAAGATGAAATACATCTTAAATTTATTTTGCCCAAAAGTGCAGTTACTCCTGGACAATCGTTGGTTATTTATGATAATAACGGATATGTTTTAGCTGGTGGAATAATTGATAGGATAAATTCTTAAAACGAGAATCGTTAGTCGTGAGTTTTGAATAATGCAAACTCGGACAATAGGTTTTATTTTGACAAGTAGATTAAGTATATTTGTATAATTAGAATAGGAAATATTTATGTCAAACAAATACGATATTGCAATTCTTGGTGGCGGTCCTGGTGGATATGTTGCAGCAATAAAAGCATCGCAATTAGGTTATAAGACTGTAGTTATTGAAAAGGAAAATCTTGGTGGAGTTTGTCTAAATTGGGGTTGTATTCCTACAAAAGCATTATTAAAAAGTGCAGAAGTTTATGATTTAGTTGCAAATTCATCAAAAGATTTTGGAATTAATGTCGAAAATGTAAGTTTCGATTTTCCAAAAACAATAAAACGAAGCAGAAATGTTTCAAAGAAAATTGTTAAAGGCGTTGAGTATCTTTTCAAAAAAAATAATATTGATAGAGTAAACGGATTTGGAAAGCTAAATTTGCAAAAGGGAATTGATATAATCGATTCCGAAGGCAAAATAGTTGAAACTGTAAATGCTGATAAAATTATAATTGCAACCGGTGCGAGACCAAAAGCAATTCCAACAATTCCGATAGATAAAGAATTTGTAATTACAAGTAGTGAAGCAATGACTTTATCCGAGCAACCAAATGAAATGATAATAATTGGTGCTGGCGTAATTGGAATCGAATTCGCATATTTTTATTCCACAATAGGAACAAAAGTAACTGTAATTGAAATGTTAGATTCCGTTCTTCCGCTTGAAGATAAAGAGGTTTCATCATTGTTGCAAGCGAGTTTAGCAAAACGTGGAGTTAAGTTCTATTTATCCACAAAAGTTGAAAGTGTAAAAGTTGTAGATGGAAAAGTTGTAGTATCAATTGATAAAGATGGTGAGAAAATTGAATTAACTGCCGATAAAGCACTTAATGCAATTGGAGTTTCTCCAAATTCGGAAAATATTGGTCTTGAAGAACTTGGAATTGAGACTGAACGTGGAAATATTGTGGTTGATAAATCGAATTATCAGACAAATGTTAGTGGAATTTTTGCAATTGGTGACGTAATTGGTCAGCCTTGTTTAGCTCACGTTGCTTCTGCCGAAGGAATTCATTGTGTTGAAAAAATTCACGGGAAAAATATTCCAGACATTAATTATTCAAATATTCCAGGTTGCACATATTCGCAACCACAAGTTGCAAGTATTGGTTTATCCGAGGAAAAAGCAATTGCTTTAGGACTTGATATAAAAATTGGTAAATTTCCGCTATCTGCAAGTGGAAAAGCCGCAGCAATTGGTGAACGTGAAGGATTTGCAAAACTTATATTTGATAAAAAATATGGCGAGCTTATTGGAGCACATATAATTGGCTCAGAAGCAACCGAAATGATTGCCGAACTTGGAATTGCTAAATCACTTGAAGCTACAAATGAATCAATTGCAAATACAATTCATGCTCATCCTACTCTTTCAGAAATAATAATGGAAGCAGCGGAAGATGCAGATGGAAAAGCAATTCACATATAGAAAGTTATGTTATTCCAATTTAGGAATAATCGATTATCAAAAGGCATGGAATTTACAACACGAAACTTTTAATAATCGTTTATCAAATGAAATTGAAGATACACTTTTGTTGCTTGAGCATCCAAATACTTATACTTTAGGAAAATCTTCAAACAAGGCTAATCTTCTTTTTTCTGATTTGGAATTGCAACAAAAAAACATTGCTATTTATAATATTGATAGAGGCGGTGATATAACTTATCACGGACCTGGACAAATTGTCGGTTATCCAATAATCAATCTTTCGCTTTGGAAGAAAGATACTCACAAATATTTGCGAACGCTTGAGGAAGTAATTATTCAAACATTATTGGAATTTGGAGTAAATGGCGAGCGAAATGAAGAACATACTGGAGTTTGGGTTGGAAACAACAAAATATGTGCAATTGGAATTAAAGTTACTCGCTGGATTACAATGCACGGTTTTGCACTTAATATAAATACAAATATGGAATATTTTAATGGAATAATTCCTTGCGGAATTAAAAATAAAGGCGTTACTTCATTAAAAAATGAGTTAAATAAACAGATTGAAATTGAATTAGTAAAAAAAAGTTTGTTACAGAAGTTTTACGAAATATTTAATTATGACGAATTAGAAATTCATAATGGAAATTTTTAATTGAAAATAATTTAGAAGGTGAGAAAATTATGGATAATTTAAAAATAGATAACAAAATTGATTTAATAGAAGCTCTAAAATTAATTGGAACGACAAGATTTACAGATAAAAAAGTGATGAATCTTTTGAAACAAGGAAAATCATTTTTTCACATGTCACCAGCTGGCCATGAAGCAATTCAAGTTGCATGTGCTTTGCAAATGAATAAGGGTGTCGATTGGGCATTCCCATATTATAGAGATTTAGCTTTTATGATTGCAATTGGTACTTCGCTTGAAGATATATTTTTACACATGTTGGCAAAAAAAGATGATCCAATGTCTGCTGGAAAGCAACTGCCTTGTCATTGGGCTTCAAAAGAATTAAATATTCCAACACAATCAAGTCCTACTGGAACGCAATTTTTACAAGCTGTTGGAACTGCTTTATCGGCAAAGTTAAATAATACTGGCGCTGTAACTTATGTAAGCAGCGGCGAAGGAACCACAAGTCAAGGCGAATTTCACGAAGCGGTAAACTGGGCAAGTAGAGAAAAATTGCCTGTAGTTTTTGTAATTGAAAATAACAAACTTGCCATTTCTGTTCCAGTTCAAGACCAAAGTGGCGGTTTGGATTCATCAATTGCTCATATGATGGCTGGATTTGATAGTCTTTTAAGATTATCAATTGACGGAACAAATTATGAAGAATCAGTAATTGCAGCAAAAGAAGCTTTTGAATATGCTCGTTCGGGCAATGGTCCAGTACTTATTGAAGCACATGTTGTCCGATTAGAATCTCATTCATCTTCGGATGATCACAGAAAATATCGTGAAAAAGAATCAATTGAGGCTGATAAAGAGAAAGATCCGCTCAAATTAATAACTGAAAAAATTGTTGCTGATGGAGTTTTAACAGCAGTTGAAATTGAAAAAATAAATTCAGAAATTAAAAATCTGGTTGAAAAAGCTGCCGATTTTGCTTTATCAAAAGAAGATCCAAAAGGTGAGGATGCTGATAAATACGTTTTAGATGAAAGTGGTTTTCGCGAAAGTTTGGAATATGAAAAAAATCGTCCAGCTGGAAATCCAATAGTTCTCGTAGATGCAATAAATCACGCTTTAGTTGAAGAAATGAGACGAAACGAAAAAATCATTCTTTTTGGTGAAGATGTTGTTGACCATAAAGGCGGAGTTTTTACTGCAACTAAAGGACTTTCGACAAAATTTGGACCAAAACGTGTTTTTAATTCTCCGCTTGCAGAGGCTTCAATTGCTGGTGTTGGAATTGGACTTGCGTTAACTGGAATGAAGCCTTTAACAGAAATTCAATTCGGCGATTATATTTGGCCCGCATTTATGCAAATCCGTGATGAACTTGCAGCAATTCGATATCGTTCAAATAATAAATTTTCGGTTCCAATGGTTTATCGCGTTCCTGTTGGAGGTTATATTCATGGCGGACCTTATCACAGTCAAAATATTGAAGGATTTTTTGCCCATATTCCAGGAATCTTAATTGCATATCCTTCAAATGCAGCCGATGCAAAAGGTTTGTTAAAAACAGCTTTGCGATTAAATGACCCAGTTGTATTTCTTGAACATAAAGGATTATATCGCCAAAGTTACGCAAGTTCGCCAGAACCAGATTCTGATTATCTGCTTCCTTTTGGAAAGGCAAATATTGTTGTTGAAGGAAGTGATTTATCGGTAATTACATATGGAGCAATGGTTCACGAAACAAACTTTGCAGTTCGCAAATTGCGAGAAGAAGGTTATTCCATCGAAATTGTTGATATTAGAACTATAAATCCACTTGATGAAAATACAATTTTTGAATCAGTTAAAAAAACTGGAAAAGCAATTGTAATTCACGAAGATACAATCACTGGTGGATTTGGAGCCGAAATTGTAGCAAGAATAACTGAAAATTGTTTCGAATATTTGGATGCTCCAATTAAAAGAATTGCTGGAAAAGATGCTTTTATTCCATATCATCCAAATTTAGAAAATGATATACTTCCAAATAGAGATAAAATTTATGATTCATTAAAAGAATTGCTAAAATATTAAAATGAGAATTGGAGTAAATAAATGAAAATAAATATAGTAATGCCAAAAATGGGCGAAAGTTTAACGGAAGGAACTATTATTGCTTGGCTAAAGTCTGTTGGTGACAAGGTTCAAAAAGATGAAATAATTTACGAAATAACCACAGATAAAGTTGATACTGAAATTCCAAGTCCAGTTGATGGCGTTTTGGTAGAAATATTAGTTAAGGAACAGGAAACAGTTTTAGTAGATACTGTTGTTGCAATTATTGAAACAGATGCGTCCCAAGTTGTTATTTCTGATGAGCAAAATAATGATAAAAGTTCTTCAATTGAAGTCGATAATTCCAAAATAGTTACTCAAACTGAAGAAAAACAAATAAAAGTTGAAAAAGAGAAATCAAATCAATTTTTGTCGCCATTGGTTTTAAGCATTGCTAACAAAGAGAATATTCCAATAAGTGAAGTTGAAAAAATTGCTGGAACAGGATTAAATGGACGAATTACAAAAAACGATATTCTACAATTCGTAAATAATAAAGAAAAGTTAGTTAAATCTGTACCAATTATTACCGCAAATTCCGAAGATGAAATAATTCCAATGGATGCAACTCGCAAGAGGATTATGGAACACATGATTAAAAGTCGTGATACTTCTGTTCATGTAACTTCAGTTACGGAAGTTGATATGAGTAAACTGTACAACTTTTTGAAGCAAAATAAAAAGAGATTTGCAGAGGAAGAAAATGTAAAATTCACATATTTAACATTCATTTCGCATGCAGTAATTAATGCAATTAAGGAATTTCCTTTAATAAATTCTCAAATTGATGGCGATAAAATTATAATTAAAAAACATGTAAATCTTGGAATTGCAGTTGCGGTTGAGCCAAATGGATTGATTGTTCCAAACATTAAAAATGCTGAAAATTTAAGTGCAAGGGGATTAGCAAAAGAAATTGCATCTTTAGGAAGTAAAGCTCGTAATAAAGGTCTTGTTCCAGATGATGTAAAAAATGGAACATTTTCAATTTCAAATTATGGAGTATTTGGCGTACAATTTGGAACTCCAATTATAAATCAGCCAGAAGTTGCAATTCTTGGCGTTGGCTCTGTTGACAAAAAGCCTGTTGTAGTTGAAATTGACGGATTAGACACAATTGCAATTAAACCAATGATGTATCTTACTATAAGTCACGATCACCGCCTAATTGATGGAATGCTTGGTGGAAAGTTTCTTAATTCAGTAAAACAAAGATTAGAAAACTTTGATTTTTCAAATATCTAAAATATTCTTATATTCAGACTATTATTTATAGGTGTGTGATATGTTAGCAACTAACGAACTAAATAACTTAACAAAAGAGCTTGGTTACGCAAGTCTTGAGGAAGCGGCAACTCGTCAAATTGAACTTATATTATTAAGCAAAATTGCTAAATATAAAGCTGAAAATGAGTTTTACGCTAAAAAATACAATAGTGATTATAATGCAGTTTTAAACCAAAATAATAACGAAGATTTTGACCTTGAGGATGATTTAAATGATTGGAAATTTGTTGTAGATTCACTTAAAAAATGTAAAGAACAGTATGATAGTTTAAATAAATGATTAAGGTAATTAAATCATTTTCCTCAATTATTAATAATTGGGAAATTCTAAAATATGATTTTGAAGGAAATTCATTTAGATTTATAGCTAAAATTCAATTTATCGATTCTTCTATTCTAAATATAAAAGAATATTATTTTGAAAAGGATTCAAAGCGAAAATATTCATATCATTGGATGAATTCTAAAAATGAGCTAATAATTCGGTGGGATAATTCAGAACATTGGCAAGAAATAACTACTTTTCCTTATCACGAACATCATAAAACAATTTCAAACGTAAAACCTTCAAGAACAATTACGCTTCAAGAAGTATTAACAACTATTTCGAGTAAATTTTAATTATGCAAAAAATAAATAAGCACCAAAAAGAATATAAAGACCAAATAGAAAAATCAAAACCAGAATTAGGCAGAAGACCTGATTGGCTAAAAGTGCGGTTGCCAAGTGGCGATAATTATAACGAAGTTTTGCAATTAATGCGAAAAGCATCGTTAAATACAGTTTGTGAAGAAGCAAAATGCCCAAATTTATCGGAATGTTGGAATAGCAGAACAGCAACATTTATGATTCTTGGTGATACTTGCACTCGCAGTTGTGGATTTTGTAATGTAAAAATTGGAATTCCAAACGAATTGGATTTGGACGAACCGCGCAGAGTTGTCGAATCAGCAGTTGAGTTGAACTTAAAACATGTTGTAATAACTTCTGTTGATAGAGATGATTTAAAAGATGGCGGTGCAAAAATATTTTCGGAGACAATTCGTTTAATCAACCAACAACTTCCACAAACTACAATTGAAATACTAATTCCAGATTTTAAAGGCGACGAAACATCTTTTAATATGATTATGGAACATCCACCAACTGTTCTTAATCACAATTTAGAAACAGTTGAAAGACTTTATCATGCAGTTCGTCCACAAGCTAATTATAAAAGAAGTCTAAACTTAATAAAATGGTTCAAAAATAAAGGATTAAGGACAAAAAGTGGAATTATGGTTGGAATTGGCGAAACCAAAGAAGAAGTTATCGAAATAATGAAAAATCTTAGAGATAGTGGTTGTGACATTATGACAATTGGTCAGTATTTGCAGCCAACAAAAGACCATCTTCCAGTTGATAGATTTGTTACTCCAGAAGAATTTGCTTATTACAAAGAAGTTGGATTAAAAATGGGATTTTTAGCCGTTGAATCTTCACCGTTAGTTCGTAGTTCTTATCACGCCGAAAAACATGCAAATTTATAAAAAATAATTTTGGATATAGTTACAGAATAATGTAATTATATCCATTAAATAAGTCAAAATAGTGTTTTATTAGCTTTCTAAAAGCAATATGCAAAAAATGACAAATCTAACTCTCCATTTGGATAAATATTCACAAAAAGAAATTCTAATATTTTTTGTTAAAAGCAAACTTTTGCTTAATTTAGGAATAAATTTTAGTGCAATTTTATTAATTGTTTGAACAATATTTATTTCCAAAAAGGAAAAAGAATTGAAACTGATTAACAACATATTTCTCACAAATATTATTTCAATTATTGAAAATACAATTGTACATAATAGAAGGTTACTATAAAAAAGTAACCTTTTTTAGTTTAAACCGATTTTATAGGAGACTAATATGGCAAAAGCAAAAGGCGATATTTCAATAAGTATCGAAAAATGCAAAGGTTGCGAAATTTGCATGGATGCCTGTCCAGAAAATGTGATTGCAATGTCAAAAGAAGTTAATCAAAAAGGTTACCTTTATGCAATTAAAATTACAGATTCTTGTACAGGGTGTTCTAATTGTGCAATGGTTTGTCCAGATGCTGTTATAACAGTTTTTAGAGAAACAAAGCAGAAAAAAGAACAAATTGCAACAATTACAAATGTAACTGGAAACATAACAGTAACGGTGGACAAATGATAAAATTAATGAAAGGAAATGAAGCATTAGCTGAAGCAGCTATTAGAGCTGGTGCAGATGCCTATTTTGGATATCCGATAACTCCGCAATCGGAAGTTCTTGAATACCTTAGTCGTGAAGCGGAACGAAGAACTGGAATGGTAGTTTTGCAAGCAGAAAGTGAAGTTGCCTCAATAAATATGGTTTATGGTGCAGCTGGAACTGGAAAAAAAGTTTGGACTTCTTCATCAAGTCCTGGGATTAGTTTAATGCAAGAAGGCATTTCATATATTGCTTCTGCTGAATTGCCATGTCTAATAGTTAATGTTCAGCGCGGTGGCCCTGGTCTTGGAACTATTCAACCAGCGCAAAGCGATTACTTCCAAACCGTGAAAGGTGGCGGACATGGTGATTATCGTTTAATTGTCCTTGCTCCCTCAACAGTTCAAGAAATGTCCGATTTTGTTAAACTATCGTTCGAACTTGCATTTAAATACCGCAATCCAGTTATGATTTTAACAGATGGTGCTCTTGGACAAATGATGGAAAAAGTGGAGTTTTTTGAACAACAAGAAAGAACCACAGAAAAATTGGATTGGGCAACAGTTGGAAAGCCATCTAATAGAGATCACAATGTAATCACATCGCTTCATATTAAGCCTGATAAAATGGAAGAAATTAATATTCATCTTCAAAAAAAATATAAAGTAATAGAAGAAAATGAAATCCGTTTTGAAGAAATTATGTGCGATGATGCAGATTATATTATTACAGCATTTGGTTTAGTTGCGCGTATCTGTACAAAAGCTGCTGAATTAGCTCGCGAAAAAGGAATAAAAGTTGGCGTATTTCGTCCAATTTCGCTATTTCCATTCCCTTATGACCAAATTAATTTACGTGCAAACAATATTAAAGGAATATTGGATGTAGAAATGAACGCTGGACAAATGGTTGAAGATGTAAAATTGAGTGTTAATGGAAAAATTCCAGTAGAATTTTATGGAAGAATGGGTGGAATTGTCCCAGCACCTGATGAAATTCTCGAAGCTCTCGAAAATTATATTGCTGGAGGAAAATTATGAGTTTAGAAAATTTAGATATAATTGAAACAAAAGTTTTTGAACGTCCAACTTCGCTAATTGATACAGAAATGCATTACTGTCCAGGTTGCGGACACGGAGTTGCTCACAGACTTATAGCCGAAGTTATTGATGAAATGGGAATAGTTGAAGAAACAATTGGTGTTGCTCCAGTTGGATGTTCTGTTTTTGCATACAATTACATTGGTGTCGATTTTTCTGAAGCTGCTCACGGACGAGCTTCGGCAGTTGCTACTGGAATTAAACGCGTTCTTCCAGAAAAATATGTATTTTCTTATCAAGGAGATGGCGATTTGGCTGCAATTGGAACTGGTGAAACAATTCACACTTGCAATCGTGGCGAAAATATTCTTATTATTTTTATTAATAATGGAATTTATGGAATGACTGGTGGACAAATGGCTCCAACTACGCTTCCAAATATGAAATCTACAACTTCACCTTTTGGAAGAAGTACCAAATCAATGGGTTTTCCATTAAAAATAACAGATTTAGTAGCACATCTTCCTGGAACATATTATGTAACTCGACAATCGGTACACAAACCATTAAATGTTAGAAGAACTAAAAAAGCTATCCAAAAGGGATTTGAATATCAAAAGTTAAATAAAGGAACATCTTTTATTGAAATAGTTTCAAATTGTCCTTCAAACTGGAAAATGTCACCAGTTGAATCAAATAAATGGTTAGAGGAAAATATGCTTCCATATTATCCACTTGGCGATTTAAAAGTACCAAACGAAAAGGAGGTTTAAGATGACTGAAGAAGTTGTAATTGCTGGATTTGGTGGACAAGGTGTGCTTTCAATGGGCTTAATTTTGAGCTATTCTGGCATGATGGAAGAAAAAGAAATTAGTTGGATGCCATCTTATGGACCTGAAATGCGAGGTGGAACTGCAAATTGTATGGTTATTGTTAGTGATAGTAAAATAAGTTCACCAATAATTTCAAAATTTGATACAGTTATTGCGTTAAATCAGCCTTCTGTTGATAAATTTGAAAGTATGGTTAAACCAGGCGGATTGTTGCTTTTTGAAAGCACAAATATTGTTTCTCCTCCAACAAGAAAGGATATTAATATTGTTGGAATTCCTGCAAGTGCCGAAGCTGCAAAAATGAAAAACACAAAAATTATGAATATGATAATTCTTGGTGCTTTTTTAAAGAAAAAACCAATAATTAAATTCGAAAATATTATTAAAGGACTAAAAGAAGTTCTTCCAGAAAGATATCACAACTTAATTCCATTAAATACCGATGCTTTAAATAGAGGAATGGAATTGGTTGATGAGGTTGAAAAATCCAATTAATTCATACATCTAAAATCCCAATCTAAAAAGATTGGGATTTTCTTTACTTCAAAAAATCATAAAACTATTCCCAAAAGAATTATTGATATTAAGATTGCTTAATTTCTATATTTCAAAATGTAAAATAAAAGTTTAGGAATATTTATGAATTTTAATTGGTTACTTGAATATAATCCAGTTTTACTTGCACTTTTTGCAACTCTTTTTACTTGGGGAGTAACGGCGCTTGGCTCATCAATGGTTTTCTTTTTTAAAAATATTAATAAAAGAGTATTAAATATTATGTTGGGATTTGCTGCTGGCGTTATGATTGCAGCAAGTTTTTGGTCATTGTTGGCTCCTGCAATTCAAATGTCGGAAGAAAGTGGAACTGCCGGTTGGATTCCAGCAGTTGTTGGATTTTTATCTGGTGGTGCATTTTTGTTTTTGGTTGATAGAATTTTACCACATGTTCACATGGATTTAGCAATTGACAAAGCAGAAGGAATTAAAACTCCATGGCAGAGAAGCATACTTTTAGTTTTGGCAATTACGCTTCACAATATTCCAGAAGGACTTGCTGTTGGAGTAGCTTTTGGAGCATTATCTTTTAGTCCAGAACCTAGTGTTTTAGCTGGTGCAATTGCATTAGCTATTGGTATTGGGTTACAAAATTTTCCAGAAGGTGCTGCTGTTTCAATTCCTTTAAGAAGAGAAGGATTTTCGCGATTTAAGGCTTTTAATTACGGACAGCTCTCGGGAATTGTTGAACCTTTTGCTGGAGTTTTAGGAGCATTTTTAATCATTTCTGTGAAGCCAATTTTACCTTATGCACTTGCTTTTGCAGCTGGCGCAATGATTTTTGTAGTAGTTGAAGAACTTATTCCAGAATCTCAAACGGGACATGAAACGGATTTTTCAACAGTTGGTGCCATGCTTGGATTTGCAGTTATGATGTTTTTAGATGTGGCTTTAAGTTAACGTAAATACTACTTATGTGATAATATCAATTTATTTGAGTTATAAAAACCAAATTTGGAGTTAAATCTAAATTTGGTTTTTTGCAAAAAAATCACCCACAATATTTTCAATTTGTTCAAATTCTATTAAAAATGCGTCATGTCCGTGAATTGAATCAATTTCTGCATATGTTGAGTTTGGAATCATTTTGGCTATTTCTTTTTGTTCATTTGGTGGATATAAAATATCGGAAGAAATTCCAATAGAAAGAGTTGGAATTTCTATACTTCCTAAAACTTCCTCAATATTTCCTCTATTTAGAGTTACATCGTGTAAATCCATTGCATTGCTTAAATAAAGATAAGTATTTGCATCAAATCGCTCGTTTATTTTTACACCGTGATGATTTAAATAGCTTTCAATTTGGAAAATATTCTCTTTATCCAATTTGTTTTTCTTATTATCCTTTCGTTGACGAGAAAATTTAGCTTCAAATGAGTCATTGCTTCTATAACTAATCATTGCAATTTTACGTGCAAGCGATAAACCAGTTTTTGGTTGTTCTTTATAATTTCCTTTATGCCAATCTGGGTCATTTTGAATTGCTTGACGCGAAGCTTGATTTAGAGCAATTGCCCAAGGTGAATGTTGGGCAGAAGTTGCAATTGGAATAATTGATTCGAGCATTTCGGGAAACATAATTGCCCATTCTAAAACTTGCATTCCACCAAGTGAGCCACCAATTACAGTTTTTAGCTTATTTACACCAAGATGTTCAAGCAATTTTCGTTGTACTTTTACCATATCACGAACAGTAACAGTGGGGAAGTCCATTCCAAATTTTCTATTAAACATATTTTTAATAGAAACTGGACCTGTTGTTCCGTAGCAACTTCCAAGAATATTGGAGGAAATAATAAAGTATTTAGTTGTATCGAGTAATTTATTTTCTCCAATTAAATCATTCCACCAACCAGGATTTCCCTTATTTATTTGGGAATATTTATTGAGTAAATCAGGATTGCTATTTAAATCGGATTCTTCATCTTGTAAATATCCAGATGCATGTGCATTTCCAGTTAAAGCGTGGCAGACTAAAATTGCATTTGTACCAGATTCATTAAGTTTTCCATAAGTTTGATATGCAACTTGAATTGGGGATAAAATATCCCCAGTTTCAAATTTTAATGGATCATTAAAGCTAAAAAGTGTTACTATTTGTGTTTTTACGTTCATTTTATCTATTCTTTTATAATTTAGCTTTTTCAATAGCTTGGTCAAAATCTTCAATTATATCTAAAATATTTTCAATTCCAACCGAAACGCGAATCATTTCTGGCAAAACGCCTGAATTAATTTGTTCTTCTTCTGTTAGTTGTTGATGAGTTGTTGAAGCTGGATGAATTACAAGTGTTTTGGCATCACCAACATTTGCTAATAAAGAAGCTAATTTTACATTATTTACAAAATACTTGCCAGCTTCGGCTCCACCTTTGATTCCAAAAGCTATCATCGAACCAAAAAGTCCATTATTTAGATATTTTTTAGCATTTTCGTGAGAAGGATGATTTGTTAACCCAGGATACCAAACCCAATCAACTTTTGGATGTGCTTCCAAGTGTTTTGCTAATTTTAAAGCATTTTCTGCATGTCTTTCAACTCTTAATGAAAGAGTTTCGAGTCCTTGAAGTAATAAAAATGAGTTAAATGGGCTAATTGCTGGACCCAAATCACGAAGTCCTTCAACTCTTGCACGAATTATGAAAGCTATGTTTCCAAAACTTGAATTCTTCCCAAAAACATCGTTAAAAACTAAACCATGATAACCAGGCGAAGGTTCGGTGAATGTGGGAAAATTTCCGCTTCCCCAATCAAAATTACCTGAATCGACAATAACTCCTCCAATTGATGTTCCGTGTCCACCAATCCATTTTGTAGCAGAAGCTGTCACAATATCAGCTCCGTGTTCAATTGGGCGAGCTAAATAACCACCAGCACCAAAAGTATTATCTACAATTAGAGGAATTCCATTATTATGAGCAATTTTAGCAATTTCGTCAATTTGGGGAATATTTAATTTTGGATTACCGATAGTTTCTATGTAAAGTGCTTTTGTTTTAGAATCAATTAGTTTTTCAAAATCTTCTGGATTATCACCATTTACAAATTTAACAGTAATACCAAAACGTGGCAAAGCGACTTTAAATTGATTAAATGTGCCTCCATAAAGCAAATTTGTGGAAACAATATTATCTCCAACTTCAGCAATTGTGGAAATTGCTAATAACTGAGCTGCCATTCCAGATGAAGTAGCAAGTGCTGCAACTCCGCCTTCAAGAGCTGCTATTCGTTTTTCAAAAACATCAGTAGTGGGATTCATTATACGAGTATAAATATTCCCGAATTTCTTCAAATCAAATAAATCAGCCGCATGTTGGGCATCGTTAAAAGTATATGATGAAGTTTGGTAAATTGGAACTGCACGAGAATTTGTGGCAGAATCTGGTTCCTGTCCAGCATGAAGCTGCAAAGTCTCAAATCTATATTTGTTTGGCATTATTTCCTCCAGTATGGTTGTTAATGTGTGGTTTAAAATAAAAAAACCTCTTTAAGAAATTCCTAAAGAGGTTAAATATATGATAACTCTTATCTATCCCAAAAATGGGTAGGAATTAGCACCTTGAATAAAAATTCAGGTTGCTAAGGCTTCGCAGGGCCTATCCCTCAGCCTTTCTTGATAAATATTAAATATTGCAAAAGAACGATTAAAATAATGTGCTAAAATAGAAATAAAACGATGTTTTGTCAAGCAATAATTTTTAATTAAATGAAATGTTAAAATATTCTCGGCATATATATACATTGATATTGGATATAACCTTTATATAAAGGGGCAATAATAAATATATTGACATTTAATTTGACATAAAACAATACAAAGCATATATTTTGAAAAACAAAATTAGGAATTATGCAAAATTCAATTACATATAGAGAAAAAGGAACTAAAAAATATAGTAATCTATTTTTGCGTCAAAATTTAGTTATCCAACCAATTATTAATAATCTGCTCGGAATTATTATTCTGAGCCTACTGGGTATTCTACTCGTAGGCTAAATAATATTAAGTTAATCCAGATTTCAATTCATTTAAATTAAACAACAAAAAGATTTCAGGATTAACCTGATAATAAGCAAATTATATAAAATTGTTGAAATATTGAAAAGGAAAGTTATGCGTTCAGATTTAATCAAAAAAGGATTCGAAAAAGCACCACATCGTAGTTTATTGCGAGCTACTGGAGTTATTAAAGATAATGAGGATTTTAACAAACCATTTATTGGAGTTGTTAATTCTTATATTGATTTAATTCCAGGACACGTTCACTTGCAAGAGTTTGGGAAATTAATAAAAGATACAATACGCGAAGCAGGTGGAATTCCTTTCGAATTTAATACAATTGGCGTGGATGATGGCATTGCAATGGGACATATTGGAATGCGATATTCGCTTCCAAGTCGTGAATTAATTGCTGATAGCGTTGAAACTGTAGTTGAAGCTCACCGTTTGGATGGAATTATTTGTATTCCGAATTGTGATAAAATTGTTCCTGGAATGTTAATGGCAGCCGTAAGAATAGATGTTCCAACAATATTTATTTCTGGTGGACCAATGAAGGCAGGTGTAACAGCTGCTGGAAACAAAACAGATTTAGTTTCTGTTTTTGAAGGAGTTGGTAAATATAAAACCGGCGAAATTGATGAAGACACTTTGCTTGAGCTTGAAACAGTAAGCTGTCCAGGATGTGGTTCATGTTCTGGAATGTTCACTGCAAACTCGATGAATTGCTTAATGGAAGCTCTTGGTTTAGCATTGCCAGGAAATGGTTCAATTTTAGCAGTTGATCCGAGAAGAAAAGAATTGGCTGTTTCAGCTGCAAAACAGATTATGACTTTGGTAAAAGAAGATATAAAACCATCCGATATTTTATCGCGTGAAACATTTATGAACGCTTTTGCTTTAGATATGGCAATGGGTGGAAGCACAAATACAATTCTTCATACATTAGCAATTGCTATTGAAGCGGGTGTTGCTTTTGAATTAAGTGAATTGAATGTTTTAGCAGAAAAAGTGCCATATATTTGCAAAGTTAGTCCTGCCTCACCATTTGTTCATATGGAAGATGTTGAAGAAGCGGGTGGAATATCGGCTATTTTGAATGAAATATCAAAACTTCCAAACGTACTTTCGCTTGATAAAATGACAGTTACAGGAAAAACACTTGGTGAAAATATTTCTAAATCGGAAGTAAAAAATAGAGAAATTATTAAAAGCATCGATGCTCCATATTCAAACAAAGGTGGATTAGCAGTACTTTTTGGAAATTTGGCTCCAGAAGGCTCAATTGTAAAAACCGCCGCAGTAAATCCATCAATGTTGGTTCACAAAGGACCTGCAAGAATTTATGAATCGCAAGATGAAGCACTTGCTGGAATAAGAAATAAAGAAATACAAGCTGGTGATGTTGTTGTTATTAGATATGAAGGTCCGCAAGGTGGTCCTGGAATGCCCGAAATGCTCGCTCCAACAAGTGAAATTATGGGAATGGGACTTGGAGATAAAGTTGCACTATTAACTGATGGAAGATTTTCTGGTGGAACACGTGGAGCTTGTATTGGCCATATTTCTCCAGAAGCTGCTGAAAAAGGTCCAATTGCTGCCTTAATAAATGGCGACATAATATCAATAGATATTCCAAATAAAATATTAGAAGTAGAACTTAGTAATGAAGAAATAAATAATAGATTGAAATCAATTCCAGATTTTGAGCCTAAAATCAAAAAAGGATACTTGGCAAGGTATTCCAAAATGGTAACTTCTGCAAGTAAAGGTGCAGTTTTAAGGCTTAAATAGGAATTATAAAATAAAGGTAATTTTATGACTACAAAGAAAAAAACAATGACTGGAGCTGATATATTTTTCGAATCACTTCGAAAAGAAGGTGTTGAAAAAATATTTGGCTACCCAGGTGGAGCTACAATTAAGTTATATGAAAAATTGTACGATGTCAAATTTCTTGAACATATTTTAACTCGGCATGAACAAGGTGCAACGCATGCTGCTGATGGTTATGCTCGCGTTTCGGGTAAAGTTGGAGTTGTTTTGGTTACTTCGGGACCAGGAGCTACAAATACAGTTACTGGAATTGCAAATGCTTACATGGATTCAGTTCCAATTGTTGTGTTTACTGGCCAAGTGCCATCTCATTTAATTGGAAATGATGCATTCCAAGAAGCAGATATTGTTGGAATTACTCGTCCAATTACAAAGCATAATTTTCTTGTTAAAGACGTAAGAGATTTAGCAGCTACAATTAAAAAAGCCTTTTATATTGCATCAACTGGAAGACCAGGTCCAGTTTTAGTAGATTTACCAAAAGATGTAATTGCGGCTGAATGTGAGTTTGAATATCCAGAAACAGTTGAAATTCGTGGTTACAAACCAACAGTTAAAGGACATACAAATCAAATAAAAAAAGCTGCCGAAGTTATTAGAAATGCAAAACGCCCACTATTATATGTTGGTGGCGGTGTTATAATGGCTAATGCTTCAGCAGAGCTAACAGAATTTGCAAGAAAAAATAATATTCCAGTTACAAATACACTACTTGGTTTAGGTTCATTTCCAGGAACTGACCCCCAGTTTTTGGGAATGTTAGGAATGCACGGAACTTATTATGCAAATCAAGCAGTTACTAATTGTGATGTATTAATAGCAGTTGGTGCTCGATTTGATGATAGAGTTACTGGAAATACAAGTACTTTTGCACAAAATGCTTATAAAATTCATATAGATATTGACCCAACTGCAATTGATAAAAATGTAGCAGTAGATTTACCAATTGTTGGAAACGCTCGAGAAATATTGAGCGAATTGTTAAAAGAACTTTTTGACAAACCAAGGGAAGAAGAATGGTTTAAACAAATTGAAGATTGGAGAGAAGCATGCCCGCTTGAGTATAAAAGACCAGATAATGAATTAAGAACTCAATTTGTTATTGAAAAGATTTCGGAAAAGACAAATGGTGAGGCAATAATTGTTTCTGATGTTGGTCAACATCAAATGTGGATTTCACAATATTATAAATTTAATCATCCTCGTTCACATGTTAGTAGTGGTGGTCTAGGAACAATGGGTTTTTCAATTCCAGCAGCAGTTGGTGTTGCTTTTGCAATTAAAGATAGACCAATTATTTCTATAAGTGGTGATGGCGGTTTTCAAATGAATATGCAAGAACTAATAACTGCTGCATATCACAAACTTCCAATTAAGTTTTTTATTATGAATAATTGTTTTTTAGGAATGGTTAGACAGTGGCAAGAGCTATTTCACGAAGAAAAATATAGTTTCACAGATTTATGCGATAGCAATCCAATATTTACAAAAATAGGTACTGCTTTAGGAATTGAATCTTTTTCAACATACAATCCAGATGAAGTTGATGAATTGTTAGACAAAGTATTTGCAATAAACGATAGACCAGTATTAGTGGAATTTAAAGTCGCTAAGGAAGACCTTGTATTTCCAATGGTTCCGTCTGGTGGTTCAATATCAGATATGATTCATAAACGAATAAATCCAAAAGGGAAAAAATAATGAGACATACAATATCAGTATTAGTTGAAAATACATTTGGTGCTTTTGATAGAGTTGCAACCATGTTTAGTGCAAAAGGATTTAATATTCATAGCATCTCAATTGGTGAAACTGAGCAAAAAGATATTTCAAGAATGACCATAGTTACTTCTGGCGATAAGCAATTAATAGACCAAATAGTTAAGCAACTTAATAGACTAATTGATACTATTAAAGTATCCGAATTAACTGGACAGGCAAGAACCGAAAGGGAATTAGCTCTTATAACTGTTAGCTTCCAAAAAGGTGGAATTGAAGAAATTAAAAATATAAATGATATTTTTCGTGGGAAAATAGTTGATATAAATAATAAAACTATGATGCTTGAAGTTACAGGACCTCCAGAAAAAATTGATGCAATAATCAATGTTTTAATGCCGTTTGGAATTATTGAAATGGCTCGTTCTGGAACAGTTGCTCTCAAACGAGGTGAGCAAATTCGACCTAAAAATGAATATGTTAATAAAAAATAAGGAAACAAAAAATGAAAGCTTACTATGATAATGAAGCATCGTTAGATTCACTAAAAGATAAGAAAATTGCGGTTTTGGGCTTCGGAAGTCAAGGTCATGCACATTCGTTAAACTTAAAAGAAAGTGGAATGAACGTTGTTGTTGGAGCAAGAAAAGATGGAAATTCTTGGAAAAAAGCCTCCAATTTGGGAATGACTGTAATGGAAATTGACACTGCTACAAAATGGGCTGATGTGGTCATGATACTTTTGCCTGACCAGGATCAAAAGAAAGTATATGACGAACAAATTGCCTCTAATTTGGAAGAAGGAAATACACTTGTATTTGCTCACGGTTTTAATATTCACTACAAACAAATTGTTCCACCAAGTAATATAAATGTTATGATGATTGCTCCAAAAAGTCCAGGACATTTAGTTCGCAGAACTTTTAGAGAGGGAAATGGTGTTCCTTGTTTAATTGCTATTCACAACGATTATTCTGGAAATACAAAAGATATGGCTTTGGCTTGGGCTAAAGGAATTGGCGGTACAAGAGCTGGAGTAATTGAAACAAATTTTAAAAATGAAACTGAAACTGATTTATTTGGCGAGCAAGCCGTTCTCTGTGGTGGTTCTGCAGAATTAATAAAAGCTGGATTTGAAGTGCTTACCGAAGCTGGTTATCCTGAAGAACTTGCTTATTTTGAAGTTATGCACGAAATGAAATTAATAGTTGACCTCTATTATGAAGGTGGTTTATCAAGAATGAATTATTCAGTTAGTGACACTGCAGAATATGGTGGATATGTAACCGGACCAAAAGTAATTAATGCAGAATCTAAAAAAGCGATGAAAGCGGCTTTATTAGAAATTCAAGATGGTACATTTGCAAAGAACTTTGTTGCAGAAGTAAATGGTGATAAAGCAAATATGACCAAACTCAGAAAAGAAAATAGTGAACATCCAATTGAAAAAATTGGTGCCAAATTGCGTGAAATGATGAGTTGGGTTAAAAATAAAAATGATGAGGATTAGTTAATGAAAAAGAAAGTTGCACTTTTACCTGGTGATGGAATTGGAACAGAAGTAATGTTTGCTGCAGTTAAACTTATGCACCATGTTGCTGAAAAATATAATTTAACAATTGAAACAACTGAAAGTCTTATGGGTGGCTGCTCTTATGACGCTTATGGAACACCTTTGACAGATGAGACAATTCAACTTTGTTATGAATCGGATGCAGTTCTGCTTGGTGCTGTTGGTGGATATAAATGGGAAAATCTTGCACATCATCTTAAACCAGAAGCAGCTTTGTTGAAACTTAGAAAATCGTTAGGATTATACACAAATATACGCCCAGCAAAGGTTTATCCATCTTTTGTTAATTCTTCATCGCTAAAAGAAAGTGTAATTCTTGGAACTGATTTTGTCGTTTTTCGTGAATTAACTGGTGGAATCTATTTTGGTGAACCACGTGGTTACGATGAAAATAAAGGCTTTAATACAATGGTTTATGAAAAATATGAGATTGAACGTATTGCTCATCAAGCATTTAAAGTTGCACAAAAAAGGAAGAAAGTTCTTACATCTGTTGATAAAGCAAATGTTTTGGAAGTATCTCAATTCTGGAGAAAAGTTGTTGAAGAAGTAAGCAAAGAATATCCAGATGTGAAATTAAATAATATGTACGTTGATAACACTGCAATGCAAGTTGTTCGTGACCCAAGACAGTTTGACGTTATTGTAACTTCAAATTTATTCGGTGATATAATTAGTGATATTGCAGGAATGATTACTGGCAGTCTTGGAATGCTTCCATCAGCAAGTTTAGGAGATAAATACGCACTTTACGAGCCAGTTCATGGAAGCGCTCCTGATATCGCTGGTCAAAACAAAGCAAATCCAATTGCCATGATTGGCTCTGTTGCAATGATGTTCAATTTATCTTTTGGAATGAAAGAGACAGCTGATTTGATTGAAAAAGCTATTGAAAGAACACTCGACCAAGGATTTAGAACAGTTGATATAAATCTTGATAACGGAAATGTTGTTTCAACTGATAAAATGACAGAAATGATAATCAGAAACTTTGATATAATTTTTCAAGAAAATAAGGAAAGTGTATTTACACTTTAAATGGTAAAACCATGAAAAATCAATTAATAATATTTGATACCACATTACGCGACGGTGAACAATCACCTGGAGCATCATTAAGTGTATCTGAAAAAGTTGAAATTGCAAGACAGTTAGAAAAACTAAACGTTGACGTAATTGAAGCTGGGTTTCCCGTTTCATCACCAGAACAATTTGAAGCAGTTCAAAGAATTTCAAATGAAGTTGGGGTCACTGTTGCAGCGCTGGCTCGTGCAAAAGAAATTGATATTAAATCAGCCTATGATGCAATAAAAAATGGCGAGAAGAAGAGAATTCACACATTTTCAAGCACTTCTGATTATCATATACTGGGTAAATTTAGTGACGATAGATATGGAAAAACACTTACGGAGAAACGTAAAACTATTATAAAAATGTCATACGACATGGTTAAATATGCCAAATCACTTGTGGATGATGTTGAGTTTTCGGCTGAAGATGCAGGAAGAACTGATTTAAATTATCTCGTTGAAGTAATTGAAGCTGCAATTGAAGCTGGTGCAACAACAATAAATATTCCAGATACAACTGGCTACACACTTCCAAAAGAGTTTGGACAAAAAATAGCCTATTTGAAAAGTAAAGTAAGAAATATTGAAAAAGCAATTATTAGCGTTCATTGTCATAATGATTTAGGCCTTGCAGTTGCCAATTCAATTGCTGGAATAGAAAATGGCGCTCGCCAAGTAGAATGTACAATAAATGGAATTGGAGAACGTGCAGGCAATGCTTCTCTTGAAGAAATTGTTATGGCTCTTAAAGTTAGAAAAGATATTTTTGAAATTGAAAGCAAAATAGAAACTAAAGAAATAATGAATACTTCAAAATTGGTTTCTGGTTATACTGGCATCATTGTTCAACCAAATAAAGCCATCGTTGGAGAAAATGCTTTTGCACACGAATCTGGAATTCATCAAGATGGAATGTTAAAAAGCCGTGAAACTTATGAAATAATGACTCCAGAAACTGTTGGTGCACAAAGCACTAAAATTGTTTTAGGAAGACATTCTGGAAGACATGGACTTAAAGCAAGGCTTGATGAACTTGGTTATTCAGTTGCTTCGGAAGAATTAAACAATATTTATAAATCATTTACAAAATTAGCTGATAAGAAAAAAGAAGTTTATGATGATGATTTAAGAATTCTTATGGGCGATTCAAAAAATAGAAATGAAGCTATTTATGACCTTAAATATATGCACGTTTTCGGAGGTTCATCCACAATTCCAACAGCAACTGTAAGAATTAAAGCAGATGGAAAAATAGTTGAGGATTCAGCAACAGGCGATGGACCAGTCGATGCCTTATTTAATGCTATTGACAGAGCATTGGAAAAGAAGCCTACTGTAGAATCATATAGAGTTCGTTCAGTTACAGCTGGCAGAGCTGCTCTTGGAGAAGTTGCTGTTAGAATTAGAAAAGATGGTCGTTCCTACACTGGAATTGGGGTTTCTACAGATATAATTGAGGCAAGTGCAAAGGCATATATTCAAGCAATAAACAAAAAAGAACGAAATGAAAGAAGTAAAAATAAAATTCAAAATGAAGAAGAATTAAAAGGTGAGATTTAAGGAGAAATATAGATGGGAATGACAATAACTGAAAAAATTCTTGCTAAATCATCTGGTAAAAAGTCAGTGAAACCCGGTGATAATATTTGGCTAAATGTGGATGTTTTAATGACGCACGATGTGTGTGGACCACCTACTATTGGAATATGGAAAAACGAATTTGGTAAAGATGCAACTGTTTGGGATAAAGATAAGTTAGTTATATTTCCAGACCATTATATTTTTACTGCAAATAAACATGCAAACAGAAACGTTGATATTCTAAGAAATTTTGCAGAAGAATATTCAATAGATAATTACTATGATGTGGGAACTTCTCGTTATAAAGGTGTTTGTCATATAGCCCTTGCCGAAGAAGGTTACAACATTCCAGGAACAGTTTTAATTGGAACTGATTCGCACACTTGTACTTCGGGTGCATTTGGTATGTTTTCAACAGGTGTCGGAAATACTGATGCAGCGTTTATTTTAGGTACGGGAAAAATATGGGAAAAAGTTCCAGAAACTATGAAGTTTACTTTTAGTGGAAAAATGCCAGAATATTTAACTGCAAAAGATATGATTTTACAAATTCTCGGTGATATTACTACTGATGGAGCAACTTATCGTGCTATGGAGTTTGACGGCGAAGCAGTGTTTTCTCTTTCTATGAACGAAAGAATGACTCTTTGCAATATGGCAATAGAAGGCGGTGGAATGAATGGAATAATTCCAGTTGATTCAGTAACAGAAGAATATTTAAAAGTAAGAACTGATAAACCTTATGACAAATTTTATAGTGACGAAGATGCTGTTTACCACAGTAAATATGAATACAATGTAGAAAATCTTGTTCCATTAGTAGCTAAGCCACATAGTCCTGATAACAAAGCCGCAGTTAGAGAAGTTGAAGGAACTCCTATTACAAAGGCGTATATTGGCTCTTGTACTGGTGGAAAAATATCAGATTTTCAGTTTGCTGCAAAAATATTGTATGATAAAAAGGTTGCTGTAACTACTTTTATTGTCCCAGCAAGTACAGAAGTTGCAAAGCAATTAGAAACAGAGATGTATAAAGGCAAATCGTTAAAGGAAATATTCGAATTAGCTGGTGCAATTATAGCTAAATCATCTTGTGCCGCATGTCTTGGTGGTCCCGATGATACGATTGGAAGAACGGTTGGAAACGATGTTACAATTTCAACAACAAATAGAAACTTTCCTGGTCGAATGGGAAGCAAACAAGCAGAAGTATATTTGGCTTCACCACTTACAGTTGCTGCTTCTGCAGTTAAAGGTGTTATTACAGACCCACGTGATTTAATGTAATTTAATAGAAAAAATGGATTTATAATGGAAAATATAGTAATTGGAAAAGCATTTGTTTTAGGAAATAATATTGACACAGATCAAATAATTCCCGCAGAACATCTTGTTTACAGTATGGATGATGAAAACGAAGCAAAAATGTATGGTAAATATGCGCTTTCAAGCGTTCCTAAAGAACTTTCTGGATTACCTTTGGGAAATATTCCATTTGTTGCAGATGATAAATATGAATCAGAATATCAAATTATTGTTGGAGGTTCAAATTTTGGCTGCGGCTCTTCGCGAGAACATGCTCCTTACGCACTAATGAAAGCTGGTGCTAAAATAATTATTGCAGAATCATATGCACGTATATTTTATCGTAATTCTGTTGATGGTGGCTTTGTTATTCCATACGAAGTCAAAGAAAAACTGAATGATAAAGTTAAAACCGGTGATGAATTAAAAATTGATATTGAAAATAATCTTTTAGTCAACAATACTACGGGTGAGATTTATAATTTAAATCCACTAGGAGATGTTTTGCCAATAGTTACTGCTGGTGGACTTTTTAAGTATGCCCGCAAATCTGGAATGATTGTATAAATTACTGTCTTAAAAATTGAATTTAGAAATAATTAGGAGTAAGATTAAGAGAAAGATTAAGACAAAGCAATTTAAGTTTCTTGTGTCTCATATCTGACATCTCAAATCTAAAATAAAATGAAAAAAATAGAATTATTTGACACAACTTTAAGAGATGGCACTCAAGGCGAAGGCGTTAATATTTCCATCCATGATAAATTAGAAATAACAAAAAGATTGGATGAATTTGGAATTAACATTATTGAAGGTGGTTGGCCTGGTAGCAATCCAAAGGATGAAGAGTATTTTGAAATAGTTCAAAATATGAAACTAAAAAATTCCAAGATCTGTGCGTTTGGCTCAACCGCTCGATATCCAGATAGAATTGAAAGCGATAATAATTTACTCAAGCTTGTTGCTTCAAACGCACCAATTATAACAATATTTGGGAAAACATGGCGTTTCCATTCAGAAAAAACACTTGGATTAACAGACGAACAAAATGAAGAGTTGATTTATAAATCTGTTAAATTCCTTGTAGAAAAAGGTTGTAGAGTTATTTTTGATGCTGAGCATTTTTATGATGGTTATAAAGATGATGCAAATTTTGCTATAAAAATGTGTAAAGCAGCTGTAAAAGGTGGAGCAGATACGATTGTACTTTGCGATACAAATGGCGGCTCGCTTCCACACGAAGTGTTTGATATTACTGAAAATACAATAAAGCATATTGAAATTCCAATTGGAATTCACGCGCACAATGATGGCGGTGTTGCAGTTGCTAATTCAATTGCCGCGGTTCAAGCTGGTGCAACTCATATTCAAGGTACAATGAATGGAGTAGGCGAGCGTTGTGGAAATGCTGATTTATGTACAATTATTCCAAATGTTATTTTGAAAATGAAACGAGATACAATTCTTGAGTTGAATTTGACAAACTTAACTTCACTTTCAAATTTTGTTTATGAAATGATGAATGTTTCACCAAACACACGAGCACCTTTTGTTGGAAAATCTGCATTTGCTCACAAAGGTGGAATTCATGTTAGTTCAGTTTTAAAAGATAGTCGAATGTATGAACATCTTGAACCAAATGTGGTTGGAAATATTCAAAGAGTTATTGTTTCGGATTTATCAGGACAAAGTAATATTAGGTACAAAGCTGCTAAACTTGGAATCGAATTACCAGATGACCAAGAATTTAACAAGAAATTTGTTCATTTTCTCAAAGAGCTTGAATATAAAGGATTTCAGTTTGATGGTGCAGAAGCTTCATTTGAACTTTTATTAAGAAACGAACTTGGTGAATTGCCAACATATTTTAATGTAACTTATGCAAAAGTTAATGTAATGTTTGATGACAAAGGTTCAGAATATTCAGAAGCTGTATTAAAAGTTGAAGTTAATGGTGAGGTTGAACACACAGCAGCTGAAGGACATGGTCCTGTTAATGCACTTGATAAAGCATTACACAAAGCCTTAAGAAGATTTTATTCAGAATTGGATGATGTTCATTTAATTGATTATAAAGTGCGTGTACTTGGTGAAGGTGACGGAACTGCTGCAAAAGTTCGTGTGCTTATTGAATCAGGTGATAATAATAATTCTTGGTCAACAGTTGGTGTTTCAGAAAATATTATTCAAGCGTCGCTGCAAGCGTTAACAGATAGTATAAATTATAAATTGTTCAAGAGATAAAATTATTTATGCGAATTAACAATATGAGCAATTTTTGAAAGTTTGCTTTGTAATTCTTTAACATCATTTTCCAATTTATATATTTTATAAGATTCGATAGATTCTGAACTTCCAAGTAGCCAATTTATATCGCAACCAGCTTTCAAAAAGCGGAATAGGATTTTAGCTCCAGGTTCGCGATTGTTTGTAATATACTGTTGTAATTGTTGTGGTGAAATTTCCAAAACAGTTGCTAGTCCTTTAAGAGTATTATACTTACGTTTTGCAAATATTCTTATTCTTTCCCCAATGCCATTTTTAATTTTGTCCTCATCAAACAAATCTGGTTCTTTAATATTATAGTCAAAATCCAATTCAAATTGATAAGAATCAATGGCTTCAGTAATAGCATTGTATAAATCAATATCAAATACTGAATCATTATCAAGAAAATAGACTAATTGTTGCTGCTTAATTTGTAGTTTGTCAGCCAGCCACTGATTACTAATTCCTAATGCACTTAGTCTGTGCTTTATTTCAATTCGCTTTTGCATAAATCAATCAATTTATTTAAATGAATAAACTTTGTGTTAAAAGATAAATTATTAATAGAATTAAAGCAAAAATAGAAAAAATTGGTAAAAAAAAACCCAGATAAATCTGGGTTTTTTTGAAAATAGAATCTATATTATTTCAATAGTAACATTTTCTTTACTTCTACTTTTTTGTCAGCTTGTAATCTATAAATATATGTTCCACTTGCAAGTTTAGTTGCATCGAAATTAAATTTATAAACACCAGCATTCATAACTTGGTTATTTACTAATCTTGCAACTTCACGACCAAGAATATCATAAATAATTAAATTAACTTCAGCTTGAGCTGGCAATCCAAATTGAATTGTTGTTGTAGGGTTGAATGGGTTTGGATAGTTTTGATCAACAAAGAATTCTTTTGGAATAAAACCTTCACCAGAAATTCCAGTAGCTTTATCTTTAAAAGTAACCATTAAAGTATCAACACTTGAGATAATTCCCTCTGCTGGATTTGTGCTAACAGTTCTTAAAGCTAATAATACTTCTAAAGAATCAGTACCAGTTTTTTGAATAAGTTTAACAAGGTCTGTTCCACTAAAAGTAGCAGTAGTATCTTTACCGTTATTATCAGAAAGTTTTTCAGATAAAGAAACGCCAGTTGCTGGATTGATAACAACAAATTGATAAATTAATGCTTGTGCATTAAAATCAACCGCTGGATGCCATGACATTTTATAAGCGCCTGCTGAATCAGTAACTTCTAAAACACCTTTATCATAAGCTCTAGTTTCGTCTGTAAAGAAGAAATATGGAGAAGGAGCTGCTGCAACATTTTGTTCAATATCAGCATAATATCGAGGAATAATTTGATATCCACTATTAGCTGGAGTAGCTGTTGTGTATTGAGTTGCAACGCCAGATAAGTGTATTGGATAAACAGGTTCAACTTGTCCATCAAGCTCAAAATCTTTATCTATACGCATGGTAAAGTTTGCATAACCATCCCAAACATTTACATTTGCATCACTTCCAGTTGCTGGCCAAGCTGCTCCAGTTCCTGTATTTGCTAATGCTTTTACTTTTACTAACGAACCTTCATATTTTTCACCATTTGTTAATAGTTCATTAGCTGTAATAACAACAGGTGTTGGAACAGTTCCAAGACCTAATCTAACAACGTTTGTATCTGCTCCAAGTACTTCCAATTCTGTTAAACCGTTATACATAAGTACTTTACCAGTGATTTGAATTAAATCACCAACAGCAAGTTCTGGTGTAAGTTTTGGTTTAGCATAAATATTAATACCACCAGTTTCATCTTGAACATAGAAACTAATACTTGTTGAACTACTTAAATTTAAGTCTGGAGTTGTAACAACGCCTTTAATTACAACATATTCATCTTTTCTATCAGCAACAAAATCGCCATCAGCATCAACTTTAACTGCAGCAATTGTTTCTGCTTGAACTTTTTGAATGTCAAGTATTACGATAGGGAATGGAGCATCAGTTGCACCATTTGATCCTCTAGCGTAATCAGAAGTATAAAGAACTTCTAAGTCAGCATCTTCATCAAGATTAGCAACATTAACTACTTCGTATTGAGTAAATAGTGCATTCATACCAACATCTATAACTTCACCTTTCCAACTCGCAGCATCTGTAACATCACCACCAGTGTATTCAACACGTAGTATTTGTCCATTTGGATTTGATTCTCTAGAACCAGTAACGAAATCGATATTTCCGTCGCCATCAATATCGCCAACAGAACCACCATTTAAACGATTAGTTCCATTTGCTGTAAAATCAGCAACAACTGAAGCAACCCAAGCACCATTGACATATTTAAGCATATTAACTTTTGCATCATACCAGTTACCAACCATAATTTCTTCAACGCCATCACCTTCAATGTCAGTTGTGGTTGCTGTTAAAAATGCACCATTAACAATAGCTTTTTGTGTTGGGTAAATGTTCCAAACAGTATCTACAACATCAATTCTTTGTAAGTTTCCACTTCCATCAAATAAGTTGATAGAATTATTTGCTATTGCAATATCCCATCTCGCACCAGTATCAAGTTTAAGTTTATCGGAATATTTACCAACAGTTAATGGAGCAGTATTTGCAGTAATACTTCTAGGAACACCAGTATACATTACTTCATCACCAAATGAACCGTCTAAGTTAGCAACTGTAATCATATCCATTTGTCCACCAGAACCGATTACACCTTTGTCAAGTAGACTTGTTGTGTAACTTGCAGCAGAAGTAATATCGCCACCATTATAAGCAACTCTATAAACTTCGTCTGTTCCTCTAAAACCAACAACAAAATCTGCTAAAGAGTCCGCATTGATATCGCCAACTCTAACATTTGTGATTTGTTTGAAAGCATTAACTGAAAAATCAGCAATTTTATATCCAACTAAACTATCTGCATCAGGTTTTAGAACCCAAACTGACGCAAAATCAGTTCCAGAAGAACGGTAATCGCCAGTTACAATTTCCTTATTGCCATCACCATCTATATCAGTAGATGAAGCTGATAACCAAGAATAACCTAAATATGCTTTGTGAGGAGCCGAAACAGTATAATTTGTTCCATCATTTGTTATTGTTCTCACAGTACCTTTACTTGAAAACAGATACATTGTCTTGTCAATAATAGATAAATCACGATAATCTGATGCCGCATCAGGTGTACCACTTGCTTCCATTGACCAAACTTCACTTCCATCACCATTATCAGGAATTGTTGAAACGCCAATAACACCCCAAACTAGAGCATTAGCTCGCTCAGTAAATACAAATTCCAAAGCACTATCGCCATCAATATCAGTTAAATAACCACGGAAAGGTCTCATATTTACTAAAGAATCCAATCCCATATTCCAACCGGCGTTAGGAGACGAAGTACCGTCACCATTATCAACGCCCATAATATCTGTACCATTAGCAGGAGTTTCATATACAACTATTCTATCAGGGTTTTCGTTACCAGCACCAAAATTGTTGATTGGACACCATTGAATTTCACCTTTTCCATCACCATCCCAGTCACCGCTTGTTAAAACAGGCCATGTGTTTTGGAAATCCATTCCAGGAATTCTTGTGCTCCAACGTAATACCCAAGCACCAGAAACTAATTCATATTTGTATAACATAGGAATTAATTCACCATTTGGTGTGTCACTCCAGTTATCATTGACAGAATACATATCCATTAAGCCATCAGTGTCATAATCCATTCCAGTAACAACACCACCAAAGCCTCCATCAGGACCTTCAATGACATTACTTCTTTGAAAACGATTAGTTAATTCAGTATAGTTAGTTATTTTCAATTCCCAAGTTTCAGTAGCACCACCAGCATCAGGAATATCAGATACAGAAATAACTCCAAATGTCATAGTGTTTTGACGACCAGCAAAAATAACTTCTTGTTTACCATCACCATCTATATCATTAGCATACCATTTTAATGGGCGAACATTTGTAGAAGCAGCTAAATCCAAATCCCATTGGGCATTAGGCGCAAAATTGCCATTTCCATCACTAACACCAAGAACATCATCACCGTTAGCTTCAAATACAACGATTCTTGGAGGAGTTGTGTTGACAGTAAAACTATTTGTGAATCCCCAAATTACTTCACTTTTACCATCATTATCGAGGTCGCCAATAGTTAAAGCAGCCCAAGAATTTTGTCTTTCATTTGGTAAAGAAGCAGCCCACACAGAATCCCAAGCTGTTCCATTTCTTTCATACTTAATAATTTGTGGAATTTCATCCCCAGTCATAAAATCTGTCATACCATCAACAGAATAGATTTCTAGTTTTCCATCACCATCTAAATCCACACCAGAAACTGTAGCACCAAAACCAGATGGGTAAGTGCTAGGTGGGTCGATAACTGCGCTTCTAACAAACGAATCTTGTGCAAAAAGACTAGTTGAAATAAGCAAGATTAATAAAATCATTGTACTTCTTAGTTTTATCATAATACCTCCATTATGATTTGTGAATAATGAGTTATATAGAAAATATAAGTCTGGCAAATGCCAGACTCTAGTATTGGATTATTTTAGTAATGTCATTTTTTTAGAAATAGTGTTTATACCGTTATTGATACTATAAATGTATGTACCTGAAGCCAATTTTGTAGCATCAAAAGTAATTTTGTAAATACCACTTTCAAATTCAACACCATTAACAAGTTTTGTAACTAACTCGCCATTAACTGTATAAACCGATAGAGTAATTGGAGCTCTTTCTGTAATAGCAAATTCAATTGTAGTTGAAGGATTGAAAGGATTTGGGTAATTCTGAGAAACTTCAAAAGTGGTTGGAATTTGAGAATCTATTTTTTCAACACTTGTAATGGTTAATTCAATTGTTGGAATTGTGCCATTAAAAGTCCATTTTTCAACGGTCCATCCATAAAAAGATTGACTATATAAATTATCATTTTCATCAACATCAACATTATATGTAGATGTATAACCAGAAACAGTTCCTAAAGTACCACCAGGACGCATATTATAACCGCCTGTTTTATCATAATTCCATTTCGCTTGGTCAAGTGTGTCAAGAATTTCACCAGTATTTGGATTTATTGCATAAATTCTACCATAAGAATAAGCAGATGTTGAGTAAGTTGCATCCATTGCAGCGAAAAGTACATTTTTGCCGTTCATAAATTCCAATCCCCAAGGAGCAGCTGTTCTTACTGTATCTACATTATCAATTCTTTGAAAATTAAATGATGGTGAAAGAGTATATCCATCTGTTGTATTTCCAACGTAAGCATATATTTTACCATTATCGTAATTTGAAACATAAATCACAGAGCCGTCACTATTAGCTGCAATACCTCTTGCAGTACCATTATCAGGTAAAACAATAGTTTGAAGTGGGGCAGCATCGTGAGATCCTTCCCAAGCACTTTCTACATTTGGACTTTCAAAAACAAATATTTTACTTGGTTGAGTTGCTGTACCTTGAGTTGTAACATAAACTTTACCATTAGCATCAACATCAATTGCCCATAATGAATCAGGACTAAATGGATTTGTTGCTGTTACCATTCTGTAAGGGTGTGTGTAAAGTGAATCTTCCTTTAGTTCAAATACTAGAATATTGTGAGAAGCATCGTTGTTTGGAACAAAAACTAAATCACCATAAGAAGCGATATCAAGTGCTTCTCTTAAAAAGACTTGATCAAAACCATTAATCCATAAAGTTTGTAATCCGGCGGGAGCATAAGGATAAACACCAGCTCTTCCAGAAGTTGAATCGGCATTATTATAGCCAACTAAATAATAAGTTTTGTTTGAACTTCTAATGACAACTGCAACAAAAGAATTTTCTTTAGTTGCTGCAACAGAAATTGTGTTATAGCCAGTGGAATTAGGTTGGTCGTCAATTGTGGAATACTTGCATTCCCATTCACCATCAAATGTTTGTGCTGTTATAAGTGAATTTGTTACAAAAAATGAAAGAAAAAGTACAAAAACGATGTAGAATTGTTTCATGATTACCTCATATTTATTTAACATTTATTAAATTGTTACATTAACTATAACCATTACTTAAAAATCACAAATAATAGTTTTAAAGTCAAGAAGAAGGTTATTAAAATTGTACTAATTAGTATATAAAACATTTTCTATTCACAGAAAATTATTCAACAAAATACATAATAAAATAACAAAAAAGTTTAAAATACATCACAAATTAACAGTTATATATCTTTTGGTGGTAACTTAGGTTATTAAAACAATAATTATATTTAATTAATCCTCATATAAAAATTTACTCATAAAGAATAAATATTCAATAAAATTAGAAAAATAGACATTTAGTAAAAATTGAACCAATCTTTCATATAATTTAAATCACTTTCAGATTCTGAAATATGAAAATACTCATTATTAATAGGATTATATCTGTAATATTTTGAATAGAAATCGATATTATTTATAATATCTTCAATTCCATCCATTATAAAAACTAGTTCTGAATCTTTTAATGTTGGATGCAATGAAAAACGCACCCAACCAGGTTTTTGAGAAAAATCGTGGTTATCAATCATATCTGTTATACTTTTTGATCGAGATGGGTCAATGTGCAACAAATAATGACCATAAGTTCCAGCACACGAACAACCTCCACGCATTTGAATTCCGAGTAAATCGTTTAACAATTTTACCATTAAATTGAAATGAATATCTTCAACATAAAAAGAAATTACTCCAAGTCTTTGTTCAATATTTGTTGCAAGTAAATGAATTTTAGGAATATTTCTAAATCTTTTTAACGCATATTCCAAAAGTTCTTCTTCGCGTTTTTTTATGTTTTCAACTCCCATTTCTTCTTTCAATTTTATGCTTAAAGCAGTTCTAATTGCTTGAATAAAACCTGGAGTTCCACCATCTTCTCTCATTTCAATACTTTCTATATATCTATGTTCGCCCCAAGGATTTGTCCATTCAACAGTACCTCCACCAGGATGATCTGGAACACTTCTATTATAAAGAGATTTATTAAAAATTAGTACTCCAGATGAACCTGGGCCACCAAGAAATTTATGGGGGGAAAAGAAAATTGCATCAAGACGTTCTTCCTCATCTGCTGGATGCATATTAATATTATCATAAGGAGCAGAAGCAGCAAAATCGACAAAGCACAAACCACCATTTTGATGCATAATTTTTGCAAATTTGTGATATGGAGTCCTAATTCCAGTAACGTTTGAACATGCGGTAAATGAACCAATTTTTATTTTTCGCAATTTGTGCTTTTTCACTTCTTGCAACAATTTAATTTCGTCAACTAATCCATCTGCTGTTGGTTCAATTACAACTGTATCGGCTATTGTTTCAAACCAGCTTGTTTGGTTGGAATGATGTTCCATGTGAGTTAAAAATATAACTGGACGGAATTCTTCTGGAATATCCGCAAAAGGCTTTAATTGTTCTGATAATTTGAACCCGAGAATTCGTTGCAATTTATTTATTACCGTAGTCATTCCAGAACCAGCTGTGATTATAACATCATTTTCATTTGCGTTGCAATGACTTTTAATAATATTTTGCGCAATGTGATACGCTTTTGTCATTGTAGTTCCAGTTATACTCGTTTCTGTGTGCGTATTTCCAGCAAAAGGACCAAATGTGTTTTTAATTTTATCTTCAATTGGTGCATATAATCTTCCACTTGCAATCCAATCGGTGTAAATTATTCTCTTTTCTCCAAAAGGAGTTTTGAATGTTTGATTGATACCAACAATATTGTTTCTGAAAGGCTCAAAATACTTTTCCAACTCGGTCATATACAACTCTAAAATTTAAAGATTTACTAATAACAAGATAGTGAAAAACTTATTTATCTGTTAATATCAAAGGATTATTTACTAAAATATTTTTGAATTCCATTGTTTAAACTAATTTTTTGGAAGACTTTATATTTTTGGATAACTTTAAAACACAACTTGGAGAAAATTATGAAATATATTATAAAAATTACCACATTTTTATTACTAATTAGCAATTTATTATTTGGTCAATCATTGGAACTTTCGCGCGTAAGTCCGAAAGCAGAAGTGATTCAGTTTATTGGATTAAGCAAAATATCAATAAATTATAGCCGTCCAGCAGTTAAAAATAGAGAAATATGGGGAAATTTGGTTCCTTTTAACAATGGAAATCCATTTCCATGGCGAGCTGGTGCAAACGAAAACACAACAATTGATTTTTCGGATGATGTTAAAATTAACGGAAATACTCTTAAAGCTGGAATTTATGGATTTCATATAATTCCAAGCAAAGAAGAATGGATTTTAATTTTTAACTCACAAAGTAAATCTTGGGGAAGTTTCTTTTATGATTCGTCTTTTGACGTTTTAAGAATAAAAGTAAAACCACTCGAAAATGAATTTACAGAATGGTTGGAATACGGATTTAAGGATTTAACTCCAAACTCTGCTAAAGTTTATTTAAAATGGGAAAAATTGAGAGTCGAATTTTTAGCAGAATTTAATGAAAATGAAGTAATTTTGAACAATATTAGACAGCAATTACTTTCGTTACCCGGCTTTGGTTGGGAAGGACCAATGGAAGCCGCAACATTTTGCTTGGAAAATAATTTCAATTTTGATGAAGCTTTAAAGTGGATAAATTTATCAATCGGCAGAAATCCGAACTTCCAAAATAGAATTATTAAAGTTGGATTGTTGGAAAAATTAAATCTAAAAGAAGATGCAAAAAAGATTGAAATTGAAGCGTTTGAAAATTCGAAAGAGGAAGAATTAAATCTTTATGGATATGAAATGCTTAATAAAAATAAAATTGAAGAAGCATTAAAAATATTTGAGCTAAATATTGACAGAAATCCAAATTCTTGGAATTGTTACGATAGTTTTGCCGAAGCTTTAATAAAAGCTAATAATAAAGAACAAGCAATTAAAAATTATAAAAAGGCATTAAAATTGGCTCCAGAAAACCAAAAAGAGAGAATTAGTAATTTAATTGAACAATTTAAGTAACCAAATATTTAAAAATAGAAGCAAAGTAAATACTTTGCTTCTATTAAAAATCAATTCAAATCTTCAACTTGTAGCATAATAACAGCCGCAACAAACATTGATAATCCACCAAGAAGAAGAGCGTAAATTGCATCGCCACCAAAAATACTTTTTACCATAAATCCTAAAATTGCAGCAGCAGTAATTTGAGGAATTACTATAAAAAAGTTGAAAATTCCCATATAAATTCCAAGTTTTTTTTGTGGAAGTGAACCAGTTAAAATTGCGTATGGAATTGACAATATAGAAGCCCAAGCAACTCCAATTCCTATTTCGGAAATTAGAAGAAGTTCTGGCGATTTGAAAATGTAAAAAGTTGAAAGTCCTAATCCACCCAAAACCAAACTAATTGAATGAACATATTTTCTTTGCATTCTGTTTGCCATCCAAACTAAAAGAAATGCTGCAAGAGCCGAAATTCCACTATAAGTTGACATTAAAACACCAACCCAATCCGCTCCAATATTGTAATCAAGCGAAGTTGTATCAGTTGTTTCATAAATGTGCTTTGTAACTGCTGGAGTTGTGTAAATCCACATTGCAAAAAGTGCAAACCATGAAAAGAACTGAACATAAGCCAACTGAATCATAGTTTTGGGCATTTGGTACAAGTCAGTAATTACTGAAACCAAGCCCGAAGTTGAATTTCCGTTTTTACTTAAAAACGAAGTTACAATTTGAATAATTCCAAAAGAAGCAACACCTAAAAAGAAAACGAGCAAACCATAATCCATATAGATATAAAGTTCAAACACAACGTACAAAATAAGTCCAATCGCAGTCCAAATAACACCATTTTTCATGAATAATTTTGAATTATTTATTGTTTTTTCAATAGTTTCTTTTTCGGAAATATTACTAATTTCATCATTATCAAATGCAGCTAATTCTTCTGGACTGTATTCTTTTGTTTTTAAAACCGTCCATAAAACTGCGAGGAAAAAAGCCAAACCACCAATATAAAATGAGTATTTCACAGATTCTGGAATAATTCCATTAGGAGCTGTGTTGTTAATTCCAAACCAATTTGTCATAATATAAGGAAGTGCAGAAGCGACAACAGCGCCAGTTCCAATAAAAAAACTTTGCATCGAAAATCCAACAGTACGTTGCTCTGCGGGAAGCATATCGCCAACAAAAGCTCTAAAAGGCTCCATTGAAATATTTATTGAAGCATCCATAATCCAAAGCATTCCCGCAGCAACCCAAAGAGTAGGCGAGTTTGGCATTATGAAAAGAGCAAGTGAGGCTAAAATTGCTCCAATTAAAAAATATGGTCGTCTTCTACCAAATCTGTTCCAAGTTTTGTCGCTCATATAACCGATAATTGGTTGCATAATCAATCCAGTAACAGGAGCTGCAATCCATAGAATTGGAATTTCATCAATACTGGCACCGAGTGTTTCAAAAATTCGCGATACATTTGCATTTTGAAGTGCAAATCCAAATTGAATTCCTAAAAATCCGAAACTCATATTCCAAATTTGCCAGACGGATAATTTTGGTTTTTTCATCAATATCCTAATAAATAATTTTTAATCTAATTGTTTGATACAAAATAAAAATGATTAATATTTTTATCAAGAAAGATAGATAATTGTTAAATTTATATTATAGTTAATTTTTAGGATTTATTTGCAAACTGACATAGTAAAAATATTAGAATTTGTAGCAAAGCACGAAAAATCTGCTTTTTTCTACACTCCGCTTAAGGTTGGAAATGAAAAAAGCTATCTGTTTAAAAACTGTTCAAAATCGTTAATTTGTAATAAAAAATCCGAAATTATCAATTCGCTTAAAGAAATTGACGAGTTATCAAAGATTTACGAATTTGCTTACGGGTCAATATCTTACGAAATTGGTTATATTTTTGAAGATAAATTGAAATCATTTTTAAGGGAAAATGACAATAATTTTATAAATTTCCATTTTTTTGAAACCGACGAAGTTGAGATAATTCCAACAAAAATGATAAAATTCAATCACATTCAAAAATTGATGAATGAAAATTACGAGATAAAAAATATAGAATTAAACGAAAATCAATTGCAATATGAAGCAAAAATCGAAAAAATCAGAAATTATATTGCAAATGGTGATACTTATCAAGTGAACTACACATTAAAAGCAAAGTTTGATTTTGGTGGAAAAGTAGAAAACATGGTTGCAAATCTTCTTTTTAGTCAATCAGCTTTCTATACAACTATAATTAATGAAAAGGACAAATTTATAATTTCAATTTCGCCCGAATTATTTTTCAAAACGGAGGGAAATAAAATAATTTCCAAACCGATGAAAGGGACAATTAAGCGTGGAAATGATTTGAATGATGATTTTGCGAAAAGCGAATATTTACAAAATAGCGAAAAAGACAAAGCTGAAAATATTATGATTGTCGATTTGCTAAGAAATGATATTGGAAAATTGAGCAAATTCAATTCAGTTAAGGCATTTCCACTTTTCGAAATTGAAAAATATGAAACACTTTTTCAAATGACTTCAACCGTTTTTGGCGAAATATGCGATAAATCATTTTCCAAAATTGTGCAAAATCTTTTTCCTTGTGGCTCAATTACTGGCGCTCCAAAAATTAGAACTATGGAGATAATTCACGAGTTGGAAAATGAAAAAAGGGGAGTTTACACAGGCACAATTGGAATAATTAGAAATAACGATTTCACTTTTAATATTCCAATTAGAACAGTTTTGTTGGATAAGATAAGTCAAAAAGGTGAATTAGGTCTTGGAAGTGGCATTATTTGGGATAGCAACCCCAAATTGGAATATGAAGAAGTTAAATTGAAAAGTGAGTTTTTAGTAAATTCTAAAGATTATTTTGAATTAATAGAAACAATGTTAATTGAAAATGGCAAAATATTTTTGTTGGAAAATCATATTAACCGACTAAAAAAATCAGCTAATTATTTCCTTTTTTATTTTGATGAAACAGAATTGAGAAATAAACTTGACTTAATAATATCGGAGTTAAATCCACAAAAGATGTTTAAGTTGAAATTATTACTCACAAAATGGGGCGAAATAAAATTTAGTCTTGAAAAAATTAGTAAACAAAAAAAGTACGGGAAAATTGCAATTTCAAAGACGATAATTGATAGTAAAAACAAGTATCAATTCTTTAAAACAACAAATCGGAAATTGTATAATAGTGAATTTACAAAATGGCAAAAAAAAGGATTTGACGATGTAATATTTTTAAACGAAAATAATCTTGTTGTTGAAGGAGCAATTTCAAATATTATGATTGAAATAAATGACGAAATGATAACTCCACCAATTAAAGATGGATTATTGCCAGGTTGTTACCGAGAATATTTGATTAATAACAAAAATGTGATTGAAAAAAGTTTTGGAATTGATGAATTATTGAACGCAAATCGTGTGTTTATTTTTAATTCGGTAAGAAAAGAAATAGAAATAAAGGAAATTTACAATTAAAATAATTATTTTCAGTAGTGAAAAAAAATAAGAACTCGAAAATTTGCCGTTTGTCGAGTAAATCTGAAAAATGTTGTGAATTAATAATTAAAGAAAAAATTGAGTTAATTACTCATTGTGATTATAAAAATCACCAGAATTGAGGAAGATTTTGAAAAATAAAGATGACCAATACTTAAAAAAATACAACAAAGAAGCAAAAAAAATAGATGATAGATTATCGTTGCTTTTGGAAAAACACGAACCAAAATCACTCTATGAGCCATGTAGCTATATTTTACAAAGTGGCGGAAAGCATTTGCGAGCTTATTTAGTGCTTCTTTCAACAAAAGCAGTTGGTGGAAAGTTTGCCCAATCTTATAATGCAGCTTTATCGGTTGAAATATTGCACAATTTCACTCTCGTTCACGATGATATTATGGATAGCGCTGAAAAAAGGCGTGGAAGAGATACTTTACACATAAAATATGATATTAGCACCGCAATTCTCGCGGGTGATAGCTTAATTGCTGTGGCTTACAAAAATTTGTTGAAAGACTGTGTTATAAATACTACTCAAATATTAAATACATTTAATGAAAGTGTAATTGAAATTTGCGAAGGTCAAAGTCTTGACAAAGAATTTGAAGTGCGCAGTGATGTTGCAATTGAAGAATATAAAAACATGATTTACAAAAAGACATCTGCATTAATTCAAATGTGTTGTTCAATTGGTGCCCAACTTGGTAATGGAACAAAAAAAGATATAAAATCGCTTGAAAATTATGGCAAAAATTTAGGAATGGCGTTCCAATTAAAGGATGATTTACTTGATATAATTGGCGAAGTAAAGGATTTTGGTAAAAATGTTGGTGGAGATTTGGTAGAAGGCAAGAAAACTTTCTTGTTTCTAAAAGCGTTAGAGCTTGCCAGTGATGATGATAAAAATAATTTGCTAAAAGTGATAAAAAACAAAGGCATCAAAAAGAATGAAATTAATAAATATAAAAAGATATACGAAAAGTTAAACGTGTTAGAAATTACTAATAATGAAATTAACAAATACACTAACTTGGCAATTAAATCAATCAATAATCTTGAAAACACAGAAGTAAAAGAGAATTTTATTTGGTTGGCAAATTACCTAATAAATAGAAATAAATAATGATTGAAAAGAATGTTGAAATTATAAATAAAGCTGGTTTACACACACGTCCTGCAGCAACAGTTGTTAAAATTGCCTCTCAATTTGAATCTGAATTTTATATCATGAAAGATGGATTTAGCATAAACGGCAAAAGTATTATTGGTGTTATGACTTTGGCAGCCGCAAAAGGTTCTATAATTAAACTTACCTTTGAAGGCACAGATGAAGTTCAAATGGCTGATGCAATTTTAGACTTTTTTAATAGGGGATTTGATGAATTATGATTCAATTTAACAAAGCAAATATCTTTCGTGGAATTCCTGCTGCACCTGGAATTAAAATTGCAGAAGCATTCCTATTTCAAAAAGAAGTAGAAAGCGTAAGTGATGAAAATATTACAGACATTGAAAAAGCCATTGAAAATTTTAATGAAGCCCTAATTAAGTCCAAAAGCGAGTTAAATAAAGTATTTAGTCTTGCAGTTGATAAACTTGGAGCAAAAAGAGCCGCACTATTTGAAGCACAAATTATGATTCTTGATGATCCAATTTTAATAGACACAATTAAAAAAAGGATTTTAGAAGAGAAGAAAAATCCAGAATTTATTGTTAACAGCGAATTATCAAAATATCAAAAAATGATGTCAATGTCTGTTGAACCATATATGAAGGAGCGTTCACTTGATATTGAGGATATAAAAAACAGAATAATTAGGAATATTAAAAAGAAAAAATGGAAATCGCGAATTACTGATGAAGAAATAATTTTGGTCTCAAATTCTTTAACTCCAGCAGATACAGTTCTTTTTTCTCGTCTAAAAGTTACTGGTTACATCACAAATTTTGGAGGATTAACTTCACACGCCGCAATAGTTGCTAGATCATTAAATATTCCAGCCGTTGTTGGCATGCACGAAGCAACTGAAAACATTAAAAATGGAGATATTGTAATAATTGATGGTTTTAACGGAATTGTTGTAGTTAATCCTGACGAAGAGGAATTAGAATTTTACAGAAATAAGTTAAAAAAACTTACGCAAGTTGATATTGAATTAGCAAAACTTAGGGATTTACCAGCAACAACTTTGGATGGTAAAAGAATAAATATATTTGCAAATTTAGATTTGAAAGAAGAAATTGAGCTAATTGTTCAAAATGGTGCCGAAGGAATTGGATTAATGCGAACAGAACAAATGTTTCAAGAATATGATTCATTTCCAAGCGAAGAAGAGCAGTTGTCTGTTTACAAAGAAAATGCACAAAAAATATATCCACTTCCATTAACAATAAGAGCTTTTGATATTGGTGGCGATAAAGTTTTGCCTGTTGATGTTCGTGAACCAAATCCGATGTTAGGTTGGCGTGGAATAAGATTTTTACTTGATAATAAAAAGCTTTTCAAATCACAAATTAGAGCTGTTTTGAAGGCAAGTGTAAATAAAAATATAAAATTTATGATTCCAATGGTTGCGTCATTTAAGGAAATTGACTTAACAAAAAAAATGATTGAAGAATGCAAAAATGAATTAAGAAAAGAAGAAATTAACTTCGATAATCATATGGAAATTGGAATTATGATTGAAGTTCCTTCTGCTGCATTAATGATTCGCGATTTTGCTCCAGAAGTCGATTTCTTTAGCATTGGAACAAACGATTTAATTCAATACATGCTTGCAGTTGATAGAGGAAATGATATTGTTTCAAATCAATATCAAGGATTTCATCCCGCAATTATTAGAACTCTAAATTATATAATAAGCGAAGCAAAAAAATATGACACAAAAGTTACGCTTTGTGGCGAAATGGCAGCCGATTACAAAGCACTTCCACTATTAATTGGTTTAGGCCTTAATTCTATAAGCGTGAGTGGTTCTGTAATTCCACATGCAAAGCAGATAATTCGTGCGTTAAATTTTGCAGAAATTTCTGAATTAGCGAATAATTGGTTAAAATTGAAATCAGAAAAGGAAATACACGACGAAGTTAATCGCTTTTATTTTGAAAAATTTGGCGAAAGCTCGAAGGAATTTTATTCAAATTAGATAATGATATGAAAAACAAAAAATTAGTAATCGTACTAAGTTTTATTCTTATAACATTTATTTTAACTTCTTGTATGCCAGGAAGTGGTGCAAATAACATAGATGACCCAGCTGGATTTTTTATGGGCATTTGGCATGGTTGGATTGCTCCAATTTCGCTAATTATGAGTTTATTCAACCCAGAAATAAGAATTTTCGAAATTCAAAATACAGGATGGTGGTACGATTTTGGATTTTATATGGCTATTATTAGTGGATTTGGTGGATTATCATTCTTTAGGAAAAACAAAGACGAATAATTTAACAATTTATAAAACCCAACTATTGTAACACTTTTAATAACATACAAAAGTTGGGCTTTTAGAAAAAAAAGACAATTTAACAATTTAACAGTAATTTCTTAATGTGCTTCCAACCAATTATTTCCAACTCCAATTTCAACAATAACTGGAACTTTTAATAAAAATGCTTCTTCCATATTTTTTTTAATTATTGGTTTTACTATTTCTAATTCATTTTTAGGAACGTCAAAAACCAACTCATCGTGAACTTGTAAAACCATTTTGGTATTTAATTGCAATTTTAACAGTTCATTTTGAACTTTAATCATTGCAAGTTTAATCATATCAGCGGCAGTTCCTTGAATTGGCATATTAACAGCAACGCGTTCTTCAAATTGTCGCAAAACCCTATTTTTACTATTGATGTTGCGTAAATATCTTCTTCTTCCTAATAAAGTTTCGGCGTATTCTTTTTCGCGAGCTTGCTCAACTGAGCTATCAATAAAATTTTTAACTTGCTTAAAATTGGCAAAATATGTGTCAATTATTTCTTTTCCATGCGAACGAGGAATTCCCAAACGCGCCGAAAGTCCAAAAGCTCCAATTCCATAAAGAATTCCAAAGTTAACTTCTTTCGCTTTTCTTCTCATTTCTGGAGTAACTTCTTCTCTTGGAATTGAAAAAACAAGCGATGCGGTTGAAGTGTGAATATCTTCATTATTGCTAAAAGCTTTCATTAAGGTTTCATCCTCGCAGATTGATGCCATAATTCTCAATTCAATTTGGCTATAATCAGAGCTTAGCAAAACGTGATTTTCGTCTCTTGGAATAAATGCTTTGCGAATCTTTTTACCTAATTCAGTTCTAATTGGAATATTTTGCAAATTAGGATTTAAACTCGAAAGTCTACCAGTTGAAGCAACTGTTTGATTAAACGAAGTATGAACCCTTTTTGTAATTGGGTTAATTAGTTTTGGCAGCGAATCGGCGTAAGTTGATTTCAATTTTGTAGCTTGTCTAAAATCCAATAAATAATCAATAATTGGATTAGTCCCTTTTAACAATTCAAGCGATGAAGCATCTGTTGAAAATCCAGTTTTTGTCTTTTTAGTTGATGGAAGATTTAATTTATCAAACAAAATAACTTGCAATTGATTTGGTGAATTTATGTTAAAATTTTCACCAGCAATTTCGTAAATAGCTTTTGTGTAATCTTCCAACGAATTTTTTAGAAGAATGCTAAACTCTTTTAATTCGCCAATATTTAGATTAATTCCAGTTCTTTCCATATCTTCAAGTACAGGAACAAGCGGAAATTCAATGTTTTTGGATATTTCTGTTAACCCATTTTCAGCTAAAACGCGGTTAAAAATTTCGTATAATCTAAAAGTAATATCAGCATCCTCGCAAGCATACACGGATAGTTTTTCTAACTCAACTTCAAAGATAAAATTTGGGTCTTTTACTTTTCCCATAATTTCTGAAAAGGGAATGGGGGAATATGACAAATATTTTTGCGAAAGTGCATCCATTCCGTGTTTCTGGTCAGGGTCAATAATATAACTTGCCAACATAGTATCAAAGTAGAAATTTTCGACTAAAATTCCATTAGTTTTAAGAACGGCAATATCATATTTCCCATTTTGGCAAACTTTTTTAATAGATTTATTTTCAAAAATTGGTCTGAATATTTGAATAAAATCGTCAATGCTAATTCTATCACTCAAATCCTTGTCAAAAAGTGAATTACTAATTACAAAAGGATTTATCGGAATAAAAAATGCTTCGTGAGATTTTACTGCAAACGAAACACCAGCCAATTTTACATCCATTGTATTAAGCGAATTAGTTTCGGTATCAAAAACGAATAGTTCGGAATTACTTAATTTATCAGCTAATTTCTGTGCTTCAGTTAAATCAGTAATTAATTTGTAATTTACACTGTTTTCGTCAAATTCTGTATTAGTTTGCAATTCTTCAGCTTTGTTCGTTTCACTCAACTCACTTCCAACAAAGATTTTATTTATTTTATTAATCAAACTTTTCAATTCGAGTTCGTTTAAAATTTCGTTTACTTTTTCAAAATTTGGAGTGGAAAATTTTGCATCTTCAAAATTAAACTCGAAAGGTACATTTGTTTCAATTGTTGCTAATTCCTTTGATAAAAAGGCATTTTCTTTGCTCGCAACTAATTTATTTCTAATTCCTTCTTTTTCAATATTTTCAATATTTTTATAAATATCTTCAATATGTCCAAATTGTTGAATTAAAGGAGTTGCTGATTTAGGTCCAATTCCTGCCACTCCTGGAATATCATCGCTTGAATCGCCAACTAAAGCAAGATAATCTATCATAAAATTTGGTTCAAAACCATAATCTTCAATTACTTTTGCTTTATTCATAAAAACCATTTCATCGCCAGAACGTCCTGGTTTAACAAGAGTAACATTATCTGTTACAAGTTGCACATAATCTTTATCGGGCGAAACAGCAAAAGAGACAAAGCCCAATGATTCAGCTCGTTTTACGGCAGTTCCAACCAAATCGTCGGCTTCAAATCCTGGTAAAATGTAGAGCGGAATATTAAGTGCATTTACTAATTCTTTAATTCTATGAATTTGTGGAATAAGATCTTCGGGCATTTCAGCACGCGAAGATTTATATTTATCATATTTTTCGTGTCGGAAAGTTTTCTCCTTGGAATCAGATGCAATTGCTAAGTAATTTGGTTGCGAATCTTGTATTATTTTCAACAATTGGTTCATAAATCCATAAACTGCGGATGTTGGTTCACCTTTTGAGTTTTTAAGTGGATTTTTGATAAAAGCAAAATAACTTCTATATGCAATAGCCATTGCGTCAATTATTACAAATCGTTTTTGTAGATTTTCCATTTATTCTCTATCTTTAGTGTTATTTTTAATCGTTAAAGTGAAATACAATCTATTTAATTATTAAATAAATCCAAAATTTTAACAAATATTTTTTGAGAGAAAGATGAACATTACAAAAAAAGCAATATTTGCCGTTTTATTTCTACTATTTTCAATTCCTATCTATTCACAGAACAATGATACTCTTTTCATAGCATCTTGGAATATTGAGAATTTATTTGATACAATTGATGATGTTGATAAAAATGATAAAGAATTTTTACCAAATGGTGCAAAAGAATGGACACAAGATAAAATTGACCAAAAAATGATAAATTTAGCAAAATTAATTGCTTGGATGAATAATGGAAATGGTCCAGATTTGTTAGGTATTCAAGAAATTGAACATCAACATTTATTGGATACGCTTTTGAATAGACATTTTGTCAATAAAAATTATAAAATTGCGTATCAAGAATCTTTAGATAATAGAGGAATTGATGTAGCATTGATTTACAATTCGGATAAATTTGAAGTATTGAATGTAAAACCAATTAAAGTTGATTTACCTAGTAAATATCCAACAAGATATATTTTAGAAGTAAAACTAAAAACTCAATTTGACGAAGAAATATTTGTTTTTGTAAATCATTGGCCCTCAAGAGGTGGTGGTGAAGAAAAATCTGAACCAAACAGGATAAAAGCTGCGTCTGTTTTAAGAGAAAATATAGATTCACTTTACATTAGCTACAAAAATCCAAATATTCTAATAATGGGAGATTTTAACGATATGCCTAATAATGTTTCAATTATAAGCCATTTAGGAGCAATTGAGTTTAGTTGCTCTCAAGAACTTGATAACAAAAAGTTATATAATTTGGCATATTCTAAATTTACAAAAGGATGTGGCACTTATCTTTATAGAAATAATTGGAATATGTTAGACCAAATTATGGTATCTGCTGGGTTACTTTCTGATGGTAAATTGCAATATATCTGTGATTCATTCAGTTTAATAAAACCAGAGTTTTTACTTCAAAAGGATGGTAATTATAAAGGTTCCGCCTTGCCAACTTTTGGTGGAAAGACCTATTTGGGAGGATTTAGTGACCATATTCCTGTTTCAGCAAAATTTTTATTGAAAAAATAGTATTTAATATAATTTTTTAATTATTTTAACATATTGTATAAAAAAAATAATTTCAAAATAAATAATTCATTGACATTCAATGGTTATTTGAATAATATTAGACCTTGTAATTTTTAAATATAGTAAACATTTTTTTTAATAATAACATAACTTAGGAGGTTATCTCTTATGCAATTTTCAGAGATCATAGGTTCAATTTCTTACTTAATTGCTCAAGTTGAGAGTGAAAGTACAATTACTTATTTACAACAAAAATTCATCGAAGGTGGAATTTTTATGTGGCCAATTCTTGCTTCATTTGTTGTAGGATTAGGTTTTGTGTTTGCAAAAGTTTATACATTAACAAGAGCTAGTGTGAATACTAAAAAATTCATTGTTCAAATTAAAGATGCTTTACAAAAAGGCGGCGTTGATGAAGCTATAAAATTGTGTGAAAATTCTAGAGGTTCTATTGCTTCAGTTTTTCATGCTGGTTTATTAAGAGCTGACGAAGGTATTGACGCAGCAGAAAAAGCTATTATGGCATACGGTGCTATTGAAATGGGATTTCTTGAAAAAGGAATGATCTGGATTTCAACATTTATCTCGGTTGCTCCAATGCTTGGATTTACAGGAACTGTGCAAGGTATGGTTATGGCATTTGATTCTATTGCAGCTGCTGCTCAAATGTCACCTTCTGTTGTTGCTGGTCCTATTGCAGTTGCTTTATTGACAACATTATTTGGTCTTGTAGTTGCTATTACATTGCAAGTACTTTATAATTACCTCATTTCAAGAATTGACAAAATTGTTAGTGATATGGAAGAAAGTTCAATAGAGCTTATTGATGCACTTTATGAATTAAGTAAAAAATAGTTAATAATTAATAATATTATTGAGAGAATAAATAATGGTTCAGATTAAAAAACAGAAAAGCAGAGATGCAAGTGTACCAGATGCTGGTAGTTCTGATATAGTATTTCTACTTTTATTATTCTTTCTTGTTTCAACAACAATTGATGTTGATACTGGTATAGGATTGAGTTTGCCGGAATATATTCCAATTGAAGAGCAAGTATTTGTACCACTTTCAAAAGATAGGTTAGCTGCACTGAATATTAATGAGAATGGTGATGTTCTTCTTGATGGTGAATTGATTGCTATTCCTCAAATTAGTGCTACATTGAAGCCAAGAATTGAAAATAAGATTGATTTACCTTCATCAAAAAAATTGGTCGTCTCGGTAAAAACTGATAGAAAAACAAGTTACAATCTTTACATTCAAGCTTTAGATCAAATTAAATTTGCCTATGCTGAAGTTCAAGCTGCTTATGCTCAAACTTACTATGGTAAAAAACTTATTGATTTAACCCCTGAAGAGTCAAACGTTGTGAAAAAGGAAAAAGTTCCTATTATTATTTCAATTGCAGAACCAGAAAAGGTAAAATAAGGAATTTAGGTGATAAAATGACTTTTACAAAGAAAAGATCAAATGTTACAATGGGTATTCCTACTGCTTCAATGTCAGATATTATCTTTATGCTTCTGTTATTCTTTATGGTTGCTACAACTTTAAGAGAAGTTGATGTTTATGTGCAATATAAATTGCCTGAAGCAGTTGCAATAGAGAAAATTGAAAATAAGCGATTAGTATCTTATATCTGGGTTGGAAAAGATGGTAGAATTCAACTAAATGACGTAATTGTCAAATTAGAAGAAATACAGGATATTATGTATAAAAAACGTGTAGAATTACCAAATGTGATAGTTTCATTAAGAATTGATAAAGATTCTGATATGGGAGTTGTTACAGATATTCAACAAGCTCTTAGAAAAGCTGATGCACGTCGTATAAATTATTCTGCTATGTTGAAACAGTAAGAAAATAAAATAAAAATTATTAAGGCAGGTTATGTTAAAAATATGGCCTGCCTTTTTTTTTGAATAAAAATATTGGAAATAAAATGAATTTAAGAGATAAAATAAATTCTGACTTAAAAGAGGCAATGAAATCAGGTGACAAACTTAGATTAACTACAATCCGTTCAATTAGAGCATTAATACTTGAATTTGAAAAAAGCGGTGTCAATAGAGAATTAACTCCAGAAGAAGAAATTAGTTTAATATCTAGTGCTGCCAAAAAGAGAAAAGATTCCATTGAACAGTTTCAAAATGCTGGTAGAACCGATTTAGCTGAAAATGAGACGAAAGAATTGGAAATAATGACAGAATATCTTCCAAAACAACTTTCTGATTATGAAATTGAAGCCGAAATTAGAGCTATTGCAACAGAAATAGGCGCGGTTAGTAAATCAGATTTCCCTAAATTAATGCCACAAGCCGTAAAAACTCTTAAAGGTATGGCTGATGGCAAAAAAATTAAAGAAATTGTTGAAAAAATATTAAGCTAAATTTATGTTTATTATTCTAAATAATTTAATAATCAATTTTAAGAAAAAATATTAAATGAACTACGTTGATTTTATTATAATATTCTTTCTCTTTATTGGTTTTGCATTGGGTTTTAGAGATGGACTGATTCGTAAAGTAATTGGGCTAGTTGGTTTAGTAATTGGCTTTGTGCTTGCTTTGGAATTTTATCAAAGATTAGCAATTTTAATTTCACCGCTTGTAAATAATGAAATTTATCTTGCTGAGATTGTAGCATGGTTATTAATCTTTATCTTTGTAATATTTTTAGCTTCTATTCTAAAAAGAGTTATTCATCCACTTGATAAAGTTAATAGATTTACAAACCAACTTTTGGGTGGAATTTCTGGCACACTTCAAATATTGTTTTTTATAAGCGGATTTTTACTGTTTTTCAATGTTTTTGATTATCCTGCAAAAGAAACACGTGATAATTCTTTGTTATTTGATAAAGTATATAATGTAATTCCTTATAGCGTTAATTTGGTTATTGGTGAAAAATCTGAAGCCATGAACTTAGTTAAAGATTTTATCGAAAAAAGTAGCAATATAGAACCAACAAAATGATTTCAGAACAAGTATTAAGTACTTTGGAATTTGCCAAAGTTCTCGAATATGTTTCAAAATATTCCTTTACGGAAATTGGAAAGGAATTAATACATAATTCACTTCCTTTAAATAATAAAAATATGGCTTTAGTTTCTGGGAAAAAAATATCGGAAGCGAAACAAATTTTAATTGAAAAAAACATTCCTCCATTTGAGTTTATTCCAAACATTCACAAACAATTATCACAAAGCCAAGTTGAAGGAAGTATTCTTTCAATAAGAAACATCAGAGACGTTCAAAATTTGTTATCTGTTTCTCGAAAAATGAAGACATTTCTTTCAACTAAGTGCATTGGCACAATGCTTGAAACTGATTTTAATTACAAACTTTATGCTGATAAGAATTTAGAAAATGAAATTGACCTTATATTTACGCCATCTGGTGAAATTAAAGACTCTGCAAGTAGTGAACTAAAAAGAATTAGAGCAAGTATTAATGATAAAAATGATGAGCTTAGAAAGACCGTAAATAAAATTCTAAAACAATTGAGTAAATCGTTATTAGTCCAAGAAGAATATATGACAATGCGTGATGGGCGAGTAGTTCTTCCAATAAAAGCCGAACATAAACGACAAATAAAGGGTTTTATTCATTCAGAATCTGGAACTGGTCAAACGGTTTACATTGAACCAGCCGAGTCATTGGATTTAAATAACGAATTGCTTTCTCTCCGTTTTGCAGAAAGTAGAGAAATTGAAAGAATTCTAAAGAACATCACAAAAAAAATTGGCGAAAGTAATATTCCGTTAAGGCAAACCTTAAACGTAATTGGTGAACTTGATTCTTATTTTGCAAAAGCACAATATTCAATTGAAATAATTGGTGACTATCCAACTATTGATAATTCAAAATCGTTCAAAATTATTAGTGGTTTTCATCCAATTTTAATTAAAAAGATTTCCAGAAAGAATACTATTCCGTTGGATATTGAAATAAATGATTCAAAAATTATTGTAATTACTGGTCCAAATGCGGGAGGAAAAACAGTTGTTTTAAAATCTGTTGGATTATTGTCACTTCTTGTTATGGCAGGATTTCACGTTCCAATTAGTCCAGATTCAAATTTTCACTTTTTTAATAAAATATTAGTCGATATTGGTGATAAACAATCTATCGAAGATGATTTAAGCACTTTTAGTTCACATTTGGCAAATATCAAAAAAATAATAGATGATGCTGATTGTAAAACTTTGATTTTGCTTGATGAACTCGGTACTGGAACTGACCCAACAGAAGGTGCTTCCTTAGCTTCGGCCATTTTATTAGAGTTAAGAGATAAAAGCTCGACTGTTCTTGCCTCCACTCACCACGGAGATTTAAAAGTATTGGCAAATAGCGAAAATGGATTAGAAAATGCTTCTATGGAATTTAATCTTGAAGAATTAAAGCCAACTTATCGTTTTCGAAAAGGATTGCCAGGCTCAAGTTATGCATTTGAAGTTGCAAAACGTATTGGAATTAGTGATAAAATATTAGAAAATGCTAAAAATAGAATTGTGAATGATAGTAATAAAATTGAAGAATTTTTAATCGATTTAGAAACAAAAACGAGAAAAATAAAAGAACAACTTAACAAATATGAGATAGAAAATACTCGATTAAAAGGATTGGCAAATCTTTATCAAACAAAATTGAACCAGTTAGAAAGCGAAAAAAAAGGTATTATTTTGGATGCAAAAAAAGAAGCAACCGAAATATTAAACAAAGTAAATCGTGAAGTTGAGTTAACTATCAAAAATATTAAAGAAACAAAGGCAGATAAAGTTATTGTAAAGGAAGCGAAAGAAACAATAAATAAGCTAAAAATTGAAACTAAATTAATAATTCCAAAAGTTGAAAAGACAAGAAACGAAAATCCAAAAATAGGGGATTTTGTTAAAATAATTGACACTTCAACAAGTGGAGAAATAATTTCCATTAATGGTAATATTGCTATGATAGTTTCTGGAAATATAAAACTGAAAGCAAATATTAATTCTTTAGAAAAGATAAAGCGAAATAAAGAAAAAGTTGATAACAACTATAGATTCATAAATATTGAGATGCCAAATTCAAGACTTGATATTAGAGGAAATAAACCCGAAGAAATTGTGTTTGAAGTTGTTAAATTTATTGACAACGCATATAGTAATAGTCTAGCACAAATTGAAATAATTCACGGCAAGGGAAATGGAGTTCTTAAGCAAATGGTAAATGAAGTTTTATCCAACCATAATTTTGTTAAGGATTATAATTTTGCAAAAGTTGAATTTGGTGGTGAAGGTGTTACAATAATTAATTTAAAATGATTGATGCAATAAAATAAAAAAAACGATATATTGACTTGTTAAGTTTTTTTTCTTTTAAAAATCGGAGGTAACTTTGAACAAAAAACTACGTTTATTGATTATTTCATTGGTTGTTTCTACTCAATTGTTTGCGAGTGGATTTCAAATTAATGAACATGGTGCAAGAGGAATGGCAATGGCAGGTGCTTTTACTGCTTTAGCATTAGATGGGTCAGCGCTTTATTTTAATCCAGCGGGATTAACTCAACTTAATGGAACTCAAATTATGGTTGGTACAACTCTAATTTCTCCATCAGCTTCTTTTAGAGGCGTTTCACCTTCTGTTGATGAATCTTCTATGAAATCAGCTCTTTTTACTCCAATAAATCTTTATCTTACACATAAATTAAATGACGATTGGTCATTTGGTTTTGGCGTAAACAACCAATACGGACTTGGAAGTACTTGGGATGAAAATTGGGTTGGAAAATATTTAGCAATTGATACAGAAATTCAAACTTTTTATTTTACTGGCGCTGCTGCTTATAAGTTTTCTGATAAATTATCTTTAGGTGTTACAGCTTCTTATGTTTATGGAAATGTTAGTATTCTTAAAAAACAATCACTTGCACCTTTTAATGCGGATGCAACTATTGATTTATCTGGTACTGCTACTTCATATTCTTATTCTGTTGGACTTTTATATAAACCAAGTGAAATGTTAAATTTAGGTTTAGATTTTAGAAGTGGCTCTTCTATGGATTTTTCTGGAACAGCCGATGTAACTGCTCCAAGTGCTTTAGTTAGTTTATTACCTTCAGGTGATGTTGAAGCTCCTTTAACAACTCCTTATAACGCTACAGTTGGTATAGCACTATTTCCAGCAAAAGATTTAACAGTATCTGCCGATTTTCAATATGTTGGTTGGTCAAGTTATGATAAATTAGAAGTTACTTTTGTAGAATCTGGTGTTGTAAGTACTTCAATTAGAGATTATACTGATGGCTATATTGCTCGTCTTGGTGCAGAATATGCAATAACAGAATGTTTAGATTTACGCGGTGGTTTATTATATGATAAAAATCCAGTTAAAGACGAATTAGTTGAGCCTACACTACCTGATGCAGATCGTTTAGGCCTTAATATTGGTCTTGGATATAAAATTACTTCTAATATTTCACTTGATTTGGCTTATATGTACTTAAGATTTGCTGAAAGGACAATTGAAAATTCTGAAGTAGATTATACTAATGGTGCAGCAGGTTTTAATGGAACTTATAATTCTTCAGCTCACTTATTTGGTCTTAATTTATCATATTACATTAACTAAGGATAAAGGAAAATAATGAAAAAAATAATTATACTCTTTGCAATATCAACTCTTTTATTTGTTGCTTGCGAAGATAGATCAGATTTAACAGCTCCTTCTGTTCCAAATACTGGTGATGCAGATTTTACCAGATTTGTTACAATTGGAAATAGCTTAACTTCAGGTTATCAAAGTGGTTCTCTTTATGAAAGTTCTCAAATGTATTCAATTGGTAAAATTATTGCTGACCAAGTAGGAACTTCATTTGAACAACCAATTATTAGCGATCCAGGTATTCCTGGAAGATTAGAACTTAAAGATTTAGCTCCAACTATTGTTGCTAATTCAAGCATGGGAGCTCCAACAAACACAACTTACGCAGCTCCTTATAACAATTTAGGAGTTCCAGGAGCAATTCTTTATGATTTAGTTGATGAAACTGACTTAGCAACAAAATATGCTTCAAGACAAAATCCATATTTCCAAATTGTTATGAGAAATCAAGCGGTTTTTGGTGCAAGTATTGTAAAACAAGCATTAGCAGTTCAACCAACATTTATCAATCTTTGGATTGGAAATAATGACGTTCTTGGTTACGCTACAAGTGGTGGAACTAAAGGAACTGATGCTGCGACTGGTACTTTACCAACTGATACACCAACTTTCACATTTTTATATAACCAAGTTGCAACTGCTTTAACAGATACAAATGGTTATAGAAAAATTGCAGTAGCAAATATTCCTGATGTTCAAAATATTCCATATTTTACAACTGTTGGACCAAAATTAGCAACTTCTCTTGAAGGAATGGGAATACCAGCAATAGTTTACCAAACACATACAAGTGCTGGTTATGGAGTTGCAACTACTTCAGATTTGAAGAATGGTGTGGTTTTATTAACATTAACTGGAAGTGCGGCAACTGCATATTTAGGTGACAGATCAGGGGCTTTCTATGCTGCAAACAGCATCCCTGTTCCTGCTGGAGTTATAACAGACTCAGCTTTTGGATTTAGTCCTTATAATCCTTGGCCAGATATGTTTACTTTAGACCCATCTGAAATTTTGATAGCACAAACTGCTACAGCTGATTTTAATAATGTTATAAGTGCAACTGTTGCTGCTAACAATGATACTTGGGTTTTAGTAGATATAAATACCTTTTTTGATGATGTAGCTTCAAGTGGAATGATGATTGACGGTATTAATTTTACAACAAGCTTTATTCTTGGAAATACTTTCAGCTTAGATGGTGTGCATCCTACAACAAGAGGATATGCGGTTATTGCAAATGAATTTATTAGCGCAATAAATACCAAATTTAATGCAAATATACCAAGAGTTAACGTTTCATCTTTTCCAGCAAGTATTAATTTAAATATTTAAAGTATTTATTTTGCCCACTTTTTTTTATATTAAGTGGGCAAAATTATAATAATTACAGGTTGTTATGAAACTATCACATTATTATTCTCTAAAAAAAGTAATTAATTTCACTAAATTGGAATTAAATTTTAAAAATCAATCACTTAAATTAACTACATTTTCAATAATAGCTCTTTCTACATTTTTGTTTAGTTGCTCAACTTTGCAAGAAACAGATACTAGTTCAACAGTTGCACAAGATACAACTAAAAACACTTACGTTTTTGATAACGTTGTACTTCCAGACTCGAACATTAATTCTGCAACGGTAAAAGAAGAACCTAAAGAAATAGTTGAAAAAGTCCATGAAATATATATTGTTCAAATAGGCGCATTTACTACGCAAGAAAAAGCTGAAGTATTTTTGAATAAGTTTAAAACAAAATCTAATTATCATTTTAATATTCAATTTGACCAAACAAAAGGTTTATACGTTATTCAACTTCCTCCTTTTACTACAAGAAGTGAAGCTGAAATTGTGCGTGATGAATTAAGAACAATTAAAGAATTGGAAGGTACTTTTATAGTACCAAATTATAAATAAAATCAAAAGAGGAGTGCATTATGGCATTTTCATTGAACAAAGCTCAACTAATTGGTGTAATTGGTAAAGATTCTGAAACATCATTTACGACAACTAATTTGGCAGTTACCAAATTTTCGCTTGCTACTACTCATAGTAGAAAAACAAAAGATGGTAATTGGGAAAACTTAACAACTTGGCACAATATTACTGCTTTTGGATTAAACGATTTCACAAAAGATCAGTTAAAAAAAGGTGCTAAAGTCTATGTTGAAGGCAGAATTGACCATAATAGTTACGAAAAAGATGGTCAAACTAAGTATTTCACAAGTATCATTTGTGATTTTAATGGTATAATTCCCTTAGATAGAAAGGGAGATAGTAGTGAATCTTCTTCTCATGGTGGTTCATTTAGTGAAAGTGCTCCAGCACCAAGCAATTCAGAAAATGAAGATGATTTACCATTTTAATTTCAGCTCAATTTAATGCTATTAAAGCGTAATTAAATTATTTTAATTACGCTTTTTTATTATATTTAGCTTAGTTATGTTAAACATTATGAGGTTTTAAGACTTAATTGGAATTTGACTCGTATTCTGGGGTATTATTAATACTTCTTTCGTTGGTTATGTCTGCTTTCTTTTCTGGTTCTGAAGTAGCTCTATTCTCGCTCGATAAAAAACAAATTAATTTAATTAAAGAGCATAAATCAATTATCAATAGTTATATTATTAGCCTGTTAGAAGCTCCGAGAAGATTATTAGTTACAATTTTATTAGGAAACACTCTTGTTAATGTTCTTGCAACAATTGTTGGAGTTTCTTTTGCTTTAGATATTGCAAAGTATTACAATTATTCTGTTGAAATTGTACTTTTTGTTCAAATTATAGTATTAACATTTTTTATACTTATTATTGGTGAAATAACACCAAAACTTTTAGCCTCTAAAAATCCAGCTGCTTTTTCAAAAGTAGTTGCAATTCCTCTATATTGGACATCGGTCTTGATATATCCAATTGCAAAAATATTAACTGATACAATCAAAGTATTTATTTCAAAAATCAAAATTGATTCATCAAAAACTGCATTAAGAACATCTGAAATTGCTGATTTAGCCGATATTGGTAAAGAGCATGGTTCACTTGAGGAAGAAGAACACGAATTAATTCACGGTTTAGTCGATTTCAAATTAGTTATTGCTCGTGAAGTAATGACTCCAAGAGTTGATATTATTGCATTATCGCAAAAATCAACTTTTAACGAAGTTGTAAGTTTAATTACTGAATCTGGGCATAGCAGAATTCCTATATACGCAGATGGAATTGATAATATAATTGGTATTTTGTATGCAAAGGATTTGCTTACTTATCTTGAACATAAAGATTCTGAAAAGAACTTTAGCTTGAAAAATATAACTCGCGATGTTATGTTTATTCCCGAAAGCAAAATTATTAGCGATTTACTTAAAGAATTTCAAGAAATGAACAGGCATATGGGAATTGTTGTTGATGAATATGGTGGAACTGCTGGTTTAATTACTTTGGAAGATATTCTTGAAGAAATTGTTGGCGAAATTCAAGATGAATATGACCAAGAAGATAAAGAGATTATTAAAATAAATGACGGAAAATTCATTTTACTTGGAAAAGTTGACATTGATTCGCTAAATGAACTTTTAGACGATGAATTTGGTAGCGAAGATGATGATTATGATACGATTGGTGGATTTATTTTTCAACAAGCCGGTAGCATTCCAGAAAAAGGATATAATTTTGATTTCAATGGTTATAATTTCAAAGTAATTGAAATTGAAAATAATAGAATTTCCAAGGTGATGATTACAAAAAATATTACAAAGGAAATGAAATGAAATTTGGTTGTATAACTAAATTCATCTCAATAATTATTGTTATCGTTGGAACTTCATTTTACGTTTATGACAAATATGCAAAAGATTATATTGTTGAGAGTTCTCAAAAAGTAAAAGAAATAGCTATCGAAAAAATTGAGACAATGATTGAAGATATGAGCAAAAAAGAAGTAAAAAACACAATTAATCAAGAATTTATTGAACTACTAAATGATATTAAAAAGAGAAAGAGTGATTTTAGCGAAAAACAGTTTGAAGAAATTACTGATAGTCTTAGTAAAATATTGAAAAACGAAAAATATGACGAAACATCACTCGAAAACTTTAAAAAACTAATTGAGAAAAAGAAGTAACAAATATGAAAAATCAAAAAAAAGCCGAATTAAAGGTCGGAATAACAGTAATTGTAGCTTTAATAATTTTCCTTTGGATTCTTGGATGGGCGAAAAATTTTAGCTTTAATTCCAATGAAAAGCAGCTTTCTATTAAATTTCAAAATGTTGCGGGACTTGTTGTTGGCGATTTAGTTTCAGTGCAGGGAATTAAAAAAGGTTATGTAAATAGTTTGAAAACAGAAAATAACTCAGTTATTGTTGATGTAATACTTTCCGAAAATGTAAATCTTAAAAAAGATGCTCAATTTTCAATTATGATGGTCGATTTAATGGGTGGAAAAAAGATTGAAATCAATCCTGGAATTTCCACTTCCGAAATGGATTATACACAAATTCAACAAGGTTATTTTTTGGGCGATATTTCTACTGCAATGGCTACTCTTGGAAGTGTTCAAAACGATTTGGTTGCTGTAATTGGTGAAGTAAAAGTAACTCTAATTTCAGTTAATAAATTACTAAGTGATTCGGAATTCACTGATAATCTGCAATCAAGTGTTGCATCTTTGAATTTGCTGATAAAGAAAACGGACAATATTTTGTCACAAAATAGTAATTCAATTTCGGAATTAATCAAAAATAGCAACGAATTCGTTTCAAATTCAAACCAATTTATTCTGGAAAACAAAGACGAAATAAATACTTCATTTTCAAACATTAATCAATTAGTAAAAAGTACCGATTCACTTGTTATTAAACTAAATAGCTTTTTTGTGGAAGTTGAAAACAAGGATAATAATCTTGGTAAGTTATTATATGATAAAGAGTTAGTAGATAATTTATCATTTACGCTAAAAAAACTTAAAGAATTAAGCGATACAATAAATAAGCAAATAAATGAAAAAGGACTTAAAGTTGATGCGTACATTTTTTAATCAATTTCTTGTAATTGTACTTTTAACAAGTACTATTTTTGTTGGAAAATCAAAAGACCCTGTGCGAGCTCATAATGGAATGGTAGTATCAGCAAGTGATATTGCTTCGTTAGTTGGTGTTGAAATTTTAAAAAAAGGTGGAAATGCGGTTGATGCTGCGGTTGCAACTGGTTTTGCACTTGCAGTAACTTATCCTCAAGCTGGAAATATTGGCGGAGGCGGATTTATGGTTATTCATTTAAAGGATGGAACAAATACAACTATAGATTACCGCGAAAAAGCTCCAGAAACGGCTTATCGTGATATGTTTCTTGACGAAAATGGAAATTATGACCCAAATATAAGTACAAAAGGTTGGGCTTCTTCAGGTGTTCCTGGAAGTGTTGCTGGAATGCTTACAGCTCTTGAAAAATATGGAACAATGTCAATTTCTGAAATTATTCAACCAGCAATTGAACTTGCCGAAAATGGATTTATTATTGATTATCGTTTTGCAGAAGCTTTAAATGAAACAAAAAATGAATTTTTACAATGTGAAGCCACAAAAAAAATATTTACAAAAGATGATGAATTGTTTTATGAGGGTGAATTATTTATTCAACAAGATTTAGCAAAAACTCTAAAAGCAATTAAATTAAAAGGAATTGATGGCTTTTATAAAGGCGAAATTGCTGATTTAATTGCAAAAAATTCTGAGCGAAATAATGGTTTTATTTCAAAAGAGGATTTAGAAAATTATAAAGCAATTGAACGTAAACCAGTTTTAGGAAATTATCGTGGTTATAAAATTGTTTCAATGGGACCGCCATCTTCGGGAGGAATTGCACTTGTTGAATCTTTAAATTCACTTGAAAATTTCACTTTTGATAAAAAATCTTGGGCAAGTAGTGATTATATTCATACAGTTGTTGAGGTTTTGAAACACGTTTATGCTGATAGAGCGGAGCATCTTGGCGATGTCGATTTTTATCCAGTTCCGCAAAAATGGTTAACTTCAAAAGAACGTAGTAAAGAAATTATTGCACAAATTGGTGAAAAAGCTGTTCCATCCGAAGAAATATCACACACAACTCCACCAAAATTTGAATTTGAAGAAACCACACATTATTCAGTAGTTGATTCTTTTGGAAATGCAGTTAGTGTAACTACAACTTTAAATTCCACGTTTGGGAATAAAATTGTGGTTGATGGTGCTGGTTTTATTATGAACAACGAAATGGATGATTTTTCTTCAAAACCTGGAACACCAAACCAATTTGGATTATTAGGTGGTGATGCAAATTCAATTGAGGCAAATAAAAGAATGCTAAGTGCAATGACTCCAACTATTGTTCTCAATTCCGACGAAAAACCTTATTTAATTATCGGCTCACCAGGTGGTTCCACAATTATTACAACAGTTTTGCAAGTAATTCTTAATGTTATTGATTTTAATATGGATATTCAAGAAGCGATTGATGCTCCGCGTTTTCATCATCAATGGAAACCAGATTGGATAGATTACGAAAAATTTGGTTTAACAACAGATGTTTCAAATAATCTAGTCGAAAAAGGTCATTTTATTGGAAAAAGACGTATTCTTGGCAGAGCAGAAGGAATTATTATTGATTACAAAAATAATATTATTTGGGGAGCATCTGACCCAAGAGGTTACGGCGAAGCTGCCGGTTACTAAACTTAATTGGAAATAAAATGGTTTTTGGAATAGGAACTGATTTAATAGAAATTGATAGAATTGAGAAGAGTATAACAAAATTTGGCGACCATTTTGTTGATAAAATATTTACCAAATTAGAAAAAGAATACTCAAATTCAAAAGGTTCTCCGTTTCAACATTATGCTGCACGTTTTGCGGCAAAAGAAGCTATTGCAAAAGCACTTGCTACCCCAGATAATAAAGGATTTAGTTGGCAAGATATTGAGGTTTATAACGAACCAAATGGTTTCCCAAATGCACGATTATTTGGCAAAGTGAAGGAAATTCTAGGTGATGATAAAGAGCTAAAAATATCAATTAGTCATTCTGATAATTATGCAACATGCGTCGCAATAGTATATTATAAAAATAAAAATGTTTGAAAAAAGTCAATATTCACAGTTTTGTGATTCATAAACGCAAAATATTTATTAATTTGCTCCAAACTTTCGCTTCAATTAAATCAAATCTAACGTCCAAAAAACTTTTTTTTTTAGTATCTTACTAGTTGATTTAAAATAGTTATTTAAAATGGAATTTATATGGCAAAAAAGCGAATATTGAGTGGAATGCGTCCAACTGGAAAATTGCACATTGGACATTATGTTGGTGCTTTGGAAAATTGGGTTAAATTGCAAGATGAGTACGAAAACTTTCATCTAATTGCGGATTATCACGTTTTAACAACAGCTTTAAGAAATGACGATATTTATCAAAATACAATAGATATGATTATCGATTGGCTTGCTTCTGGATTAGACCCCATAAAATCGCCAATATTTAGACAATCACAAATTAAAGAGCATGCGGAATTACATTTAATATTTTCAATGTTAGTAACAGCGGCTCGTTTGGAAAGAAATCCAACCGTAAAAGAGCAAGTTAGAGATTTAAATATTGAAAATGTAAGTTATGGTCATTTAGGATATCCAGTTTTGCAATCCGCAGATATTTTATTGTACAAAGGTCATGCTGTTCCAGTTGGTGAAGATCAAGTTCCACATATAGAAATAACACGCGAAATAGCACGTAAGTTTAATAGCGTTTATGGTGATGTATTTCCAGAATCACAAGCTTTGCTAACAAAATTTGCACGTTTGCCTGGCTTGGATGGCGATGCAAAAATGAGCAAATCGCTTAATAACACAATATTGCTTTCAGATTCCTATCAAGAAGTTCAAGCAAAGCTTAAAAAAGCAAAAACAGATACACAAAAAGTGAGAAGAAATGACCCAGGCAGACCAGAAGTTTGTTTGGTATTTACTTATCAAAATAAATTTAATCCAAATGAAGTTGAAGAAATTGCTGCTGGATGTAAATCGGGTGAATTAGGATGTGCAGATTGCAAAGCAAAATGTGCATTAAAAATAAGTGAATTTCTAAATCCAATAATCGAAAAAAGAAATTATTACGAAAACAATTTGGATGAAGTAAAAGATATTTTATCCGATGGCGAAAAACGAGCTAAAATTGTTGCAGTTAAAACAATGGAAGAAGTTCACAAAGTAATGAAATTTGGTTAATTAAAAATGTATAAAATAAATCTCTCAAATTTTGAAGGACCTTTGGATTTGCTTCTTTTTTTCATAAAAAGAGACGAATTGGATATTTATGATATTCCAATCTCAAATATTACTTCTGAATATATGGTTTATCTCGAATTAATGGAAAAACTGGATTTAGAAGCTGCGGGAGATTTTATTTTAATGGCTTCAACTTTAATGCAAATTAAAGCAAAAATGATGCTTCCAAAAGTAAAAAATGAAAGGGGAGAAGAAATTGACCCAAGAATGGATTTGGTAAACGCACTTTTGGAATATAAAAGATATAAAGAAATGTCGGAAGAATTATCAATTCAAGAAATGCAAGAAAGACGAATTAAATATCGTGGAAATTTTATTGGTGATGAGACTAAAGATGCAGATGAACTTGAAGCTTTATTAAAAAACATTTCAGTTTATGACTTAATTAAAGCATTTAAAAAAGCATTGGAAGCTCCAAAAGCTGAACCAATTCATCAAGTTACACGATTTAATGTTACAATTGAAGAACAAATGTCAGAAGTTTTGAATAAAACTGATTTTGGTAAAGAAGTTTCATTTGTTGACCTTATAAAAGGAATGGTTGAAAAATTAAGAATAGTTGTTACTTTTATTGCACTTTTAGAGTTAGTTAAAATGGGAAAAATTGGTTTAAAAGAATCACCAGAATTTAATAATTTTATCATTTATGGAGTTCAAAATGGATAAAATTTATAATTCAATTATTGAAGCACTAATATTTTCTTCGGATGATCCAATTCCATCATCTGAAATTATTAAAGCAATTAAAGAAATTGATGGCACTGATACTGAAATTACTCCAAAAGATGTGGAAAATGCAGTTGAATTTCTTAATGAAAAATATGAAGATGATGAAAAATCTTTCAATATCAAAAAAATAGCAAATGGTTATGCATTTGGAACAAAATCAGAATATGCAAAATATGTTGGATTTTTGTCATCCGATAAAAGTAAGCGACGTTTAAGTCAAGCTGCTCTCGAAACACTTTCAATTATTGCTTACAAACAGCCAATTACTAAACCTGAAATAGAAAATTTGCGTGGTGTAAATTCTGATTATATGATGAACACACTTTTAGAAAAGAATTTAATTACAATAAAAGGTCGCTCTGAAGGAATGGGAAGACCGTTACTTTATGTCACAACTGATGAATTTCTAAAATATTTTGGATTAAATAAAATATCAGACCTTCCAAAACCACGCGAAGTTGACGATATTATGAAAGATGAAGATTTTATTGAAGAAAAACGCAAAATTATGATGAATCAAATAGAAGAAGTTATTGAAAACGAAGTTGAAAGTGAAGGAGAATATGGAATTACGGCTGAATAAATATATTTCTGAAAGTGGATTTGCTTCTCGCAGAAAAGCTGAAGAATTTATTGAACAGGGAAGAGTTATGATTAATGGCAAAGTAGTTACCAATCTTGCCACAAAAGTTGACCCTTATTCTGATGAAGTTTATATCGATGATGTAAAATTAAAAATTAAAGAAAAAGTATATTTTCTTTTGAACAAACCAAAAGGATTTATTACTTCAACTAGCGATGAGAAAAGTAGAAAAACGGTGGTTGATTTAATTAGAACTAAAGAAAAAATATTCCCAGTTGGACGATTAGATTATAACACAACTGGCGTTTTGTTGCTTACAAATGATGGTGAATTAGCTAACAAGATAACACATCCTAAAAATAATTTTAAACGTGTTTATGTTGCCAAAATTGACAAAGATTTATCCGAATTAGATAAAGATAAGTTACTGACTGGTGTTTATTTTGAAAAACGGAAAGGTGTTTTTACAGAGCTTTCGTATGTTAAAGATAAAAGTTATAAAATTGTTCGAGTTTCTGTTATGGAAGGCAGAAATCATTTTGTAAAAAGAATGTTTTCAGCTTTAGGATATAGAGTTATTGAACTTGACCGTGAAAGTTTTGGCGGAATTACAGTAAAAGGGTTAAATCCAGGCGATTACAAAACTCTCACATTTAAAGAAATAGAAAAATTAATACAAAAATAGATTGAGGATATTTTGGAAAATCAGAATTTAATTGATACAAATGAACTTATTAAAAGAAGGTTTGAAGAACTAAGCGAACTTTACGAAAAAGGATTTGAGCCTTTTGCATATAGTTATGAAGTTGACAATTATTCAAATTTCATAAAAGATAATTTTGAAGAACTTGACCAAAAAAATGTAAAAATTGCTGGAAGAATAATGGCAATTCGCCGAATGGGTAAAGCATCTTTTACTACAATTCAGGATAAAGAAGGTCGTATTCAAATTTATCTTCGCAAAGATGATGTTGGCGATGATTATGATGCTTTCAAATTAATGGATATTGGCGATATTATTGGCGTTGAAGGCTATGTTTTCAAAACAAAAACTGGCGAAACTTCTGTTCACGTAAAAAGTATGAAATTGCTTTCTAAATCAATTCGCCCAATTCCTATTGCAAAAGAAACAACCGATGAAGAAGGAAATAAAGTAATTCACGACCAATTTACGGATAGAGAATTGCGTTACAGACAGCGTTATGTTGATTTAATTGTAAATCCAGAAGTTAAGGACGTTTTCAAAAAAAGATCTGCTATTGTTACTTCAATTCGTACTTATTTGGACTCAAATGAGTTTGTGGAAGTTGAAACTCCAGTTTTGCAACCAATTTATGGCGGAGCCGCTGCTCGTCCTTTTATTACTCATCACAACACTCTTGATATGGATTTATATTTAAGAATTGCTGACGAATTGTATTTAAAAAGACTAATTGTCGGTGGATTTGATAGAGTTTACGAAATTTCGAAAGATTTTAGAAACGAAGGAATTGACAAAACTCATAATCCAGAATTTACTATGCTTGAGCTTTATGTTGCTTATAAAGATTACGAATGGATGATGAATTTTGTTGAACAAATGATTGAAAATGTAGCTACAAAAGTTTTTGGAAAAACAGAATTTGAAATAAATGGTACTTTAATCAATTTCAAAGGACCTTGGATTAGACTTTCAATGGTTGATTCAATTCTGGAAAAAACTGGAATGGATATTCTTACTGCAACAAAAGATGAGCTAAAAGTTGCTCTCAAGAAATTTGGTGTTGAATTGGAATCTGGTGCAAGTAGAGGAAAATATATTGACGAATTATTTGGTGCTGCAGTTGAACCATCAATAGTTCAACCTACGTTTGTTGTTGATTATCCAATTGAAATTTCACCACTTGCTAAAAAGCATCGGACAAAAAATGGATTAGTTGAGCGTTTTGAAGGTTATGTTCTTGGTCGCGAAATTTGTAACGCTTTTAGCGAACTTAACGACCCAATTGACCAAAGAGAGCGGTTCACATCTCAATCCGAAATGAGAGATGCTGGCGATGACGAAGCACATCAAATTGATGAAGATTATCTTCGCGCAATGGAATTTGGAATGCCTCCAACTGCTGGTTTGGGAATTGGAATTGACAGATTAGTAATGTTACTCACAAATCAACCAACAATTAGAGATGTAATTTTATTTCCACAAATGAGAAGTGAAAAATAGTTTTGTATTTAAATCTTCTCCAATTATCATATGATTTTGGAGAAGATTTTACAGAAAAAGAATATGATTAAACGACAATTAAATAGAATTATAACATTATCTTTTTTTGTAATTATTTTAAATAACTGCTTTTTTGCACAAAATGATTCATTAAAATTCAATTTTTCCAAACTCAACTCGTTTAATTACGTAAACCAACTTCAAAAGACTGAGCAAAATATTTGTTTTAACCCACAAAAAAAGGATATTAATTATCCAATTTTATCTGGTGTTGGATTGAGTTATGGATATATTATTTATCAAATTAACGATTATTATCAAAATACCTGGTGGAAAGAAAATTCAGAATACACTTATGATGGCTCTTTTCACATTGTAAACGATTGGGATTATGCTCTTTGGTTGGATAAAATTGGACACGCATATGGAACTGCAGTTATTTCACATTTTTTTTCTTCTGGTTTGCAAGCAGCAGATGTAAATCAAGAACTTTCTATTTGGCTTGGTGCAATTGGCGGACTTGGAATGCAAATGTATGTTGAAATTGAAGACGGATATGCTCCGCTTAATGCTGATGGAAAACCAAAATGGGGCTTTAGTCCTGGCGATGCAGTTTCTGATTTTGTTGGAGCTGGATATTTTGTCGCAAGATATTATTTCCCATATTTAAATAATTTCCAACTAAGAGTTAGTTATTTCCCATCGGAAGAATTTAGAAATGGGTTGAAGCCAGATAATAATATTTCCGATGATTATGATGGACAGAAAATGTGGCTTGCTTTTAGAATGAAAAACTTACTTCCAAGTGATGTTTCAAAATACTGGCCCTCGTTTTTAATGCTTTCGGCTGGTTATGGAGTAACTGGAATTGGTGATTATTCAACTCAAAAATCAATTGAAAAAAGTTTTTACATCGCTTTCGATTTTGATGCGTCTGAACTGCCATTAAATGGTGAGTTTTGGGAATTCATCAAAAATACACTAAATTACATTCATTTTCCGCTGCCTGGAATTAAAATTTCTAACAATGGAATCACTTTTTTACTTTTTGCTTATTGATGAAATATAGTTTTATTATACCGACACTTAATGAAGAAAAACTTCTTCCAATTTTACTTGACCAGTTTGTTGAATGTGATATATTTAAAAAATTTGACAGCGAATTAATCATTTCAGATGGTGGAAGTGTTGATTCTACAGTAGAAGTTGCAAAAAAATATACTAATAAAATTTGCGTTCACAACTCAGAATATCGCCAAACAATTGCCGAAGGAAGAAATATTGGCGCTAAAATCGCATCTGGCGAGATTTTCATTTTTATTGACGGTGATATTATTTTTAAGGATTTATCCAAATTTATGGAACGAGTTGACAGAATATTTAGCAAAAATAGATATTTAGCCATGACTTGCTATATAAATATTCATCCAAGCGAAAGATTGTTTTCGGATACTTTATTCTTAAATTTTTATAATTTCTATTTTAGAATTCTCAACAATATTGGCGTTGGAATGGGAAGAGGCGAGTGCCAAATTATTCCAAAAACAGTTTTTAATGAGGTTGGCGGATATAATCAAAAACTTGTTGCTGGTGAGGATTTTGACATTTTTAAGCGAATTAGGAAAAAAGGTAAAATACTTTTTGATAAAAATCTAATTATTTACGAATCGCCTCGAAGATATCGCAAATTTGGACATTTTGTTATTTTCTTCGCTTGGTTTGTTAATGCAATTTCAGTCATTTTCAAAAATAAATCTGCCTCAAAAGAATGGGAGGAAGTGAGATAATGCGAAAAATTGCTATTTTTCTTTTCATTTTAATTTCAACATCCTTTTCTCAAGTGGGATTTGTGGAAGTAAATCATCCAATTTATAATTATTTGGAAAGAATGAACTCACTTCACATAATTTTGGATTATAATTCATTCGAAACTCCAAAATCACGGAAAGATATTGTTAAATTTATTAAAAATATTTTAATTAAAAAGGATGAGTTAAATTTAATTGACCAGAAAACTCTCGAAGATTTTGAGATTGAATTTGAATTCGATTTGTTCAACTCAACAAATAACTATTACTCACAATTTGAGGACACAACAGATACTGCGTTTTTTAATCAAAAAGAAAAGTTTATTTACTTTTATTCAGATTCGTCAACTTTTAATACTTTCGTAAAATTTGTCGGAACTGGCGAACAACTGTTTTCTATTGATAAGCTAAATTCAGAAAATACGAAAAGCTCTTTAATCACTTTTGGAGCCGAAATTAGAGGAACAATTTCAAATAATTTTGGATATTTTGCAAAAGCGACAAACGGAATGCAATTTGGCGATGTTGAACTTGCTTTGTTTAATAGTAATTTAAAATATAATTACAAATATAATTCTGACCACGATTCCTCCAAGTATTTTGATGAAACAATCGGCTATTTTATGGCAGAATTTGATAATGCAAAATTCAAAATTGGTCGCGATAGAGTCAATCTCGGTTATGGTTTTTCAAAAACTTTAATAGATAATTTTGCTCCGCCAATGGATTATATTTCGTTACAGTTAAATTATTCCATCTTTTCATTCTCGTTTTTGCACGGAAAATTGTTTGGAAGCACTTCGTATTTGCCTAATTCTGTTGCAGGTGTTCAACGTGTAGTTGCGGATAAATATATTGCTTATCACAGACTTGGATTGAATATTTCGCGACATTTTCAATTTGGAATTGGAGAAGCAATAATTTATGCAAATCGTAATCTTGATTTTTCATATCTAAATCCTTTTAATTTTTACAAAAGTGCCGAGCATGCAAATCAAGACCGCGATAACTCACTAATGTTTTTTGATTTCAAAAATAATTCTGTTACCGGACTCATGTTTTATGGAATATTTTTAATTGATGATGTCGATTTTGTAAAACTTGGAACTAAGTGGTATGGTAACAAATTTCTTTACGATTTTGGAATTACTTATGAACCATTTCCAGAACATTTTCCGCTAACAATTGGAATGCAGTATTTAAGAATAAATCCTTACGTTTATGCTCATAGATTTGCGGATAATAATTACACAAGTATGAATTTTGGAATTGGAACAAACATTCAACCAAATAGCGAAACTTTAATTTTTGATATAAAATACAAACCAAATTACAGAATTGAATTAGAATTTTCATTCCAGCATACAAAACATGGTGCAAATGAAATTGACGAAAATGGAAATGTAATTACAAATTACGGTGGCGATATTCTTGTCGGTCATAGAATTGAAGATTCCGATAATGTTACTTTTTTAGATGGAATTTTAGAAATATCTAACAATTTTATTTTTGTTGCAAAATATGAACCAATTAAAAACTATCTATTTTCGCTAAAAACTAACATTATGAACACGAAAATGGAAAATGAAACAACTTTTAATCAAATTATTTCAAGTTTAATACTTTCGGTTAGGATTTAATATGTTAATGAAAAATATAAAAAAATATCCAGTAATTTTTATGGCTTTGGTTCTTGGAATAATTCTTGGAATAAATTTTCAAATATTTTTATATGAAAACTATCCAAACGAAAACGAATCAAAAATAAGCCAAATTCTAAATCTTACAACAGAATATTACTTTGAAGATGTTGATACATTAAAATTAGTAGAATCTGCAATAAATGGAATGTTTGATAAACTTGATCCGCACACAACATATTTACCTTTTGAGGAAGAAAAGAATTCGGAAGAAATGTTTAGTGGCGAATTTGACGGAATTGGGGTTGAATTTCAAATATTAAAAGACACAATTACAATTATTTCACCAATTTCTGGTGGTCCAAGTCAAAAAGCTGGAATTGAAGCTGGTGATAAAATTGTTAAAATTGAAGGCAAAAATGCAATTGGTTTTACAAATGAAAATGTGATTAAAAATCTACGTGGAGCAAGTGGAACAAAAGCAAATTTTACTGTTTATCGTTCCACAAACAAAAAGGAATATAATTTTTCAATAATTCGCGACAAAATACCTCTAAATTCTGTTGATGTTTCATTGCTTTATGATAAAGATATTGCTTACATAAATCTTTCACGCTTCGCCGAAACCTCAACTTTGGAAATAACCAAAGCTTTGGCAAAACTTAAACTTGATGGAATGAAGAAAATTGTCCTCGATTTAAGAAATAATCCTGGTGGAATTCTTGGGGAAGCGGTTTCAGTTTCGGATTTATTTCTTGATGAAAAAAAGCTAATTGTTTATACAAAAGGAAGAAAAGCCGAATTTGATGCAAAATACTACGCCGAAAATATAAAAGGTTACGAAAATTATCCTTTAATTATTTTAATAAATAGCGGAAGTGCGTCTGCAAGTGAAATTGTTTCTGGTGCAATTCAGGATTGGGATAGAGGATTGATAGTTGGCGAAACATCTTTTGGAAAAGGTTTGGTGCAACGCCCATTTTTACTTTCTGATGGTTCAGCAGTTAGAATTACTGTTTCAAAGTATTTTACACCTTCTGGAAGAGCAATTCAACGCGATTATTCCAACGGAAAGGATGAATATTATTTTACAGTTCATTCAAATCCAGATTCTGCAAAAGCGGATACAACAAAAAAAGAATTTAGAACAAAAGGAAATAGATTAGTCTATGGTGGTGGAGGAATTTCGCCAGATATTGAAGTAAAATATGACGATTTAACAAATTACTCAATTGAACTAACTCGAAATAACATTTATTATCAGTTTATTCGCAAATATTTAGATAAAAATAAATCCATAATTTTTGGAAAATATCCAAACATGAACGAATTTGTAAATAATTTTAGTCTCAAAAATGAAAGAAATAACTTCATAAAATTTGCGTCTGCTAATGGAGTTAAATTTAATAATTCAGAGTTTGAAAAAGACAAGGAATATATTTTCAAAAGATTAAATGCTTATATTGGAAGGGAATTATGGGGAAATGATGGTTGGTATTTAGTTATGTTGCAAATTGACGACCAATTTCAAACTGCTGTAAAACTTTTCGAAAGTGAATTAACAACAAATAAAGTAAAGTTAAAAAATGCAAGAAAATAAATTATTTCCATATTTAGATACAAAACCAGAAATTGATGAATCAGTATTTCTTGCTTTTGGAGTAAAAATAGTTGGCGATGTAAAAATTGGAGCTAATTCTTCAATTTGGTATAATACAGTAATCCGTGGCGACGTAAATTATGTTACAATTGGCAAAAACACAAATGTTCAAGATTTATCAATGCTTCACGTAACTTTTGAAAAATTTCCATTAATAATTGGTGATAATGTTACAATTGGTCATAGTGTTACTTTGCACGGATGTATTTTGCAAAATAATACTTTTATTGGAATGGGAGCAACTATTTTGGATGGAGCAATAATTGAAAAAAATTCAATGGTTGGTGCTGGTGCGGTTGTAAAACAAGGATTTGTTGTTCCAAGTGGTAAACTTGTGGCTGGAATTCCAGCAAAAGTAATAAGAGATTTAACTATTAGTGAAATTGAAAATATTGAAGCTTCGGCAAAACGATATATAAAATATGCAAAATTATCGCTGGAATCGTTAAATTCTTAATAATTTATTACAAAGGGCTTAGCTTAATAGAAAGAATATTGTTACGTTTGCTAATGTAAAAAGCCTTTATGAATTATATTGATATTTGGATTAAAAAACGATAACTTCGTAAACTAAATTTTAAAAGATGCTAATAGATAACCTTAAAATAGTTCAAGATAATGTTCAAAATTCAGTTCAAAAATCTAACAGAAATTTAAATGAACTTCGCATAATTGCAATTTCAAAAACAAATCCTGTTGAAAGAATAATTGAAGCATTTAATGTAGGATTAACCGATTTTGGGGAAAATAAGGCTTTAGAATTTAAAGAAAAAAGTGAAATTGTAAAACAAAATGTTATTTGGCATTTTATTGGTCATTTACAAACAAATAAGGTGAAATTTATAATAGACAAAGTTGATTTTATTCATTCTGTCGAAAATTTCAAATTAGCTGTTGAAATAAACAAACAAGCAAAGCGAGCAAATAAAATCCAAAATATCTTTTTTGAAGTAAATACATCTGGCGAAACTTCAAAATATGGTTTAAATAATTATTTTGAATTGTTGGAATTAGCTTCAAAATGTGAAGAATTGGAAAATATTAAACCAGTTGGCTTGATGACAATGGCTCAATTTACCGACAATGAAAATATAATTAGAAATAGCTTTTCACAACTAAGAGAATTTAGAGACAAAATTAGCAGCAAATATTTTTTAATAAAAGAACTTTCTATGGGAATGACAAACGACTATAAAATTGCAATTGAAGAAGGAGCAACAATGCTAAGAATTGGTACCGCAATTTTTGGAAATAGTGGATATTCATTATCATGGAGTGAAAAATGAAGTTTACGCCAGCAAATATAAAAGGTCAAGAGTTTAACAAATCTTTTCGTGGATATGATAAAGACGAAGTTGGTGCATTTTTATCAAATTTAGCTAACGAATTTGAGCATTTGCAAAGTGATAACAATCAACTAGCTGAAAAACTCAAGAATAATTCGGAAGAAATTGTTGAATTCAAAAAAATGGAAAAGACTCTGCAAACTACATTGATTTCTGCTCAAGAATCTACAAGCAAAGCTGTTGAATCTGCAAAAAAGCAAAATCAGTTAATTATAAAGGAAGCAGAAATTAGAGCAAGTCAAATAATTGATAAAGCAAATAAAGAAGCCGAAGTTATTAGATATTCGGTTTTACAATTACGTGAAGAAAAAAAACTACTAATTGCCAAACTAAAAGCAATTGTAGAAACACAAGCAAATATTTTGGATATTGGCTCCGAAACTTTTGCAAGCAAATCGCTTCCCATTGAAGTGAAACAAAATGATAATTCAGAAATAGATGTTGATGACATATTGGAGAAACTTTTATGAGTGAGTTGATTACAAAAGTAAATGAAACTATACAAGTTATTAGAGAAAAATCTGATAAAACATATTCTGTTGGAATTGTTCTCGGAACAGGATTAGGCGGATTAGTAAATGAAATTGATATCGATTTTGAAATTGATTATTCAAATCTTCCACATTTTGTTCAATCCACTGTCGAATCACACAAAGGAAAGCTGATTTTTGGTAAGCTAAACGACAAAGATGTTGTTGTAATGCAAGGAAGATTTCATTTCTACGAAGGTTACTCAATGAAAGAGATAACTTATCCAATTAGAGTTATGAAATTTCTTGGAGTTGAAACATTATTTATTTCAAATGCTTGTGGAGGAATGAATCCACTTTTTAGACGTGGCGATTTAATGATAATGAACGACCATATTAATTTGCTTGGGGATAATCCGCTAATTGGCAAAAATGAAAATGAATTTGGTCCAAGATTTCCAGATATGAGTGAACCTTATAATCATAAATTAATAGAACTTGCTGAAAAAATAGCATTGGAAAATCAAATAAAAGTGCATCAAGGCAGTTATGTTGCAGTTTCTGGACCAAATCTTGAAACGAAAGCAGAATACAGATTTTTAAGGTCAATTGGTGCAGATGTTGTTGGAATGTCAACAGTTCCAGAAAGTATTGTGGCAAACCACATGGGAATGAAAGTTTTTGGAATGAGCATAATTACTGACGAATGTTTTCCTGACGCATTAAAAGCTGTTCAATTAAGCGAAATATTAGAAGCAGCAAGTTCTGCTGAACCAAAAATGACAAAAATTATTAAAGAAATTATTGGTAGAATGTGAAAGAAATAAAAAACATACTTTTTGTGTATCCAATTTCTCTAACATTTTTGTTACTATTATCAAATTTGTTAAGCGCAAATTTATTTGTTAATTCCGACTTTACTTTTTTAGTTTGGTTTGTTTTAATGCTTGTCGCTTTTATTATTGGATGGTTTATAAATTCAAATTTCAAATGGCTTTTAGGAATAAAAGTTGTCTTTATTTCCATAATATCGGCAATTATTTTAAGTTTTGTTATCATTTTTCTTTTTAGAATTAGCTTTAGTTTAAGTAATTCTTTGATTGGAAACATTGTTCTATTTTCAATAAGGATTTTAGTACTTGGCTCTATTTCTATATTTGGAATTTCAATTTCTGAAAATCTTAAAAATAGACAACAAAATGATAATTTGGATAAAACAGATGAAAAGATTCCAACAAATAATGTAGAAAATGCCGATTTATTGATTAGAGAAGCAAAATTAAAAGCAGAACAAATATTATTTAATGCCGAAAAGGAAATTAACCAAATAAAAGAACGTAAAATGCAAATTGAAATACAATTACGCGAGCTGATTCACACTGAAAGGGAAGTTATTCGAAACTACGAAAATATTTCAACTTCGGAGCAAATAGATAGTAAAAATATTTTTGATTAGTTCCATTCTAATTGTTTTATTAAAATAACCGTAAAAATTACAAATTAAGAATAAAATATAGAGAAATGATGTTTAAGCAATACGATGAAAAGATAAGTTATCCTAAAATTGAAGAGAATATTCTAAATTTTTGGAAAGAAAATAAGATATTTGAAAAATCAATATCAACTCGAGAAAACAAAAATACTTTCACTTTTTACGAAGGACCTCCAACTGCAAACGGAAAGCCTGGAATTCACCATGTTATGGCACGGACTTTAAAGGATTTAGTTTGTCGTTACAAAACTATACAAGGCTACCAAGTAAACCGAAAAGCTGGCTGGGATACTCACGGTTTGCCAGTTGAAATTGAAGTAGAAAAGCATCTTGGTATAAAAAGTAAAAGCGAAATTCCAGAATTTGGTGTTGAAAAATATAATAACGCTTGTAAAAGTTCGGTTTTTACTTATAAAGATTTGTGGGAACAAATGACCACAAGAATGGGATATTGGATAAATCTTGACGAAGCATACATTACTTGTGATAATAATTATATCGAATCTGTTTGGTGGGCATTATCTACTCTTTTTAATAAAGGACTAATTTTTAAGGATTATAAAATTGTTCCTCAATGTCCACGTTCCGAAACTGTTCTTTCTTCACACGAACTTGCTCTTGGATATAAAGACACAAAAGATCCATCAGTTTATGTTACATTGAAACTTGATAAAAATTCAGAATTAAACTCAGATGGCGAAACTTCGTTTTTAGTTTGGACAACAACTCCATGGACTCTTATTTCAAACGTTGCACTTGCTGTTGGTCCAAATGTAGATTATGTGAAAATTAGAACTGACGAAAGAAACTTAATTCTTGCAAAAGAACGTCTTTCAGTAATTAAAAATGAATATGAAATTATTTCTGAGCATAAAGGTTCTGAACTTGCTGGAACTTCGTATGAGCAAATGTTTAACTACTTAACTGTTGATAAAAAAGGATTTTACGTTGTTGAAGCTGATTTTGTTAGCACATCCGATGGTTCTGGAATTGTTCATATTGCTCCAGCTTTTGGTGCCGACGACTACGAAATATCAAAAAAATATGATTTACCATTTCTACAACCAGTTACGCGTGGCGGAAAATTTACTGATGATATAACAGATTATGCTGGTGTATTTGTAAAAGATGCCGACCAAGATATAATGATAAAAATGAAGGAAATGGGCTGTCTTTATCGCAAAGAAACTATTATTCACTCATATCCCTTTAGTTGGCGATTTGATAACGTTCCAGTTATTTATTACGCTCGCGAATCTTGGTTTATAAGAACTACATCCATTGCAAATAAAATGGTTGAGTTAAATAAAACGATAAATTGGGCTCCGCCAGAAGTTGGAAGTGGACGTTTTGGAAATTGGTTGGAAGAAAACAAAGATTGGGCACTTTCGCGTGACCGATTTTGGGCAACTCCTTTACCAATTTGGATTAGCCAAGATGGAACAGAGCAATTTGCCGTTGGAAGCATTGAAGAGCTTAAAAAAGGATACATCGAAAAAGATGGCGTTAAAATATTAGTCGCTGATTTAAAAGATGAAGAAATTGACCTTCACAAACCTTTTGTTGATAATGTTCTTTTTGAAAAAAATGGTAAAATATTTGTCAGAACTCCAGAACTAATAGACGTTTGGTTCGATTCTGGCTCAATGCCATTTGCTCAGTATCATTATCCTTTTGAAAACAAAGAACTTTTCGAAAAAAACTATCCAGCAGATTTTATTTGCGAGGGAATTGACCAAACTCGTGGATGGTTTTACACGATGCACGCAATCGGAACTATGTTATTTGATAGCATTTCGTATAAAAATTTAATAGTTAATGAATTAATTCTTGATAAAAATGGACTTAAAATGTCCAAAACAAAAGGAAATTCAGTAGATCCTTTTGAATTATTCGAAAAATATGGAGCAGATGCGACAAGATGGTATCTTGTAACTACTTCGCCACCTTGGAAACCTACTTTATTTGATGAAGATGGAATTATAGAAGTTCAGAGAAAGTTTTTTGGAACTTTAGTTAATACATATTCATTTTTTGCATTATATGCTAATATTGATAAAATTGATTTCACAGAAGCAAAAATTCCATACGAAAACCGCCCAGAAGTTGACCGTTGGATTATTTCAAAATTAAATTCGCTTGTAGCTGAATACGAAGAATTAATGGATAGCTATGACGTAACAAAGGCTGCAAGAGCAGTTCAAGAATTTGTTATTGATGAATTATCAAATTGGTACGTTCGCCGCTCAAGAAGACGTTTTTGGAAATCGGATGTAAACGAAAATAAACTTTCGGCATATCAAACTTTGCACGAGTGTTTAACTACTGTTTCAATTTTAACAGCTCCATTTTCACCATTTATAGCTGAAGAAATTTATCAAAATCTGAATAAAGTTAGTAATAATGGAAATTGTGAGTCAGTTCATCTTGTAGAATATCCAAAAACTACTTTTGTTGACAAAGAACTTGAAAATAAAATGGCTACTGCACAAAGCGTTGTTTATTTAACTCGCTCAATGCGTGCAAAATCTAATTTAAAAGTCAGACAACCTCTAAAAAGAATTATGATTGCAATTGATAAATCAAAAAGAGATGCAATCAATTACATGAAAGACGTAATTCTTGAAGAAGTTAATATCAAAGAACTCGTTATTTTGGAAGACGATTCAAGTGTAGTGAACAAAACTGCAAAGGCAAATTTCAAAACTATTGGTCCAAAATTTGGGAAAATGGTTAAGTCAATTGCAGCAGAAATTGCTAAACTTAGCAAAGAGCAAATTTCCATTCTGGAAAAAGAAAGTGCTCTTTCAATTAATGTTGATGGTGAAGTAATTAATCTAACTTCGGATTATGTAGAAATTATAAATTCTGAAATTGAAGGCTGGGTTGTTGAAACAGAAGGTGGAATTACTGTTGCAATTGATGCAGAATTAACCGAAGATTTGATTGCAGAAGGTTTTGCTCGCGAAGTTGTTAATCGTGTTCAAAATATGCGAAAAGATGCCGGTTTTGAAGTTATGGATAAAATAATTATTAAATATATTGCTGATTCTAAATTAAGTAATTATATTAATCAATTTTCTGATTATATTAAGAACGAAACTTTGGCGGATATTTTAGTAAATAGTGATATTAACGAAGGTTTTTCACAAGATTTTGAGCTTGGCGATTACAATTGTAAAATCTCGGTTCAAAAATCGAAAAATGTATTTTAGCGGAGGAAATTATGAATAAAAAAAATGATATGGAAAATAGTAAAACTAAAAAAGTTGCTTCAAGTAAAGTTGAAGTTCCAAAAGAAGAACCACAACTTTTGCAAAAGAAAAAAGTAAAAGGTTATCCTAAAAAGGATTTAGCGGAATTCCGAAAGGTAATTTTGACTAAAAAGAGTGAGATAATTGAGCAACTTCAAAATCTTAAAGAACAAATGATGGACCCAAGCACTGGTCAATATGTTAATGAAAATTCACCATATTCATTGCATATGGCTGAGCAGGGAACTGATGCTCAAGAGCGAGAAAAATTATATCTTTGGGCTCAAAGAGAAAATAAATTTCTTGCATATCTTGAAGATGCTTTGCAAAGAATTGATAACGGAACTTATGGAATTTGTATTGAATGTATGGATGAGCCTAAAAATTTATGTCCAACTTGTCCATTAATTCCAAAACCACGACTTTTGGCAGTTCCACACACACAACATTGTGTTGAAATTAAAAATGCTGCCAGTGCAAACGCTAATAATAACAATAGGTAAAATTTGAAAGTACTTTATGTAACACTTGTTGTTTTTTTAACTGACCAAATGTCAAAATTAGCAGTAAAAGGATTTGCAATTCCTTCTCTAAACTTTAATTGGGAAGGAATGGATTACGGACAAAGCATTAGTGTAATTGGTGATTTTTTGCGAATCACTTTTGTTGAAAATTCTGGAATGGCTTTTGGACTTGAAGTTGGTGTTGTTCAAAAATTCTTTCTTTCAACTTTTACATTTGTTGCCGCAATTGGTTTGTTTTATTATTTGTACAAATCAAAAGAACGCGATTTGCCATTAAGACTCGGTTTAGCTTTTATCCTTGCTGGTGCTTTGGGAAATTTAATTGACCGAGCTTTTTATGGAGTTATTTTTGATTATGCTCCTTTGCTTTACGGAAGGGTTGTTGATTTTATCCAAGTTGAGTTTTGGGATTTCACTTTGTTTGGAAACACTTATGAAACTTGGCCAATTTTTAATATTGCCGATTCATCAGTAACAATTGGAGTAGCTATTATTTTGCTATTTCATAAAGAAAAATATGCCGATGAAAATAACGCAATTGATGAAAAATTGGATGAATTTGCAAATGCAAAAGGAAATAACAATATAACGAACTTATAATTAATGGCTAATATAATAACTGAAAAAATATTTAAATTTGAAATAACAGACGGACAAAAAAGAGAGCGATTGGATGTTTATCTTGCCAATTCGATGGAAAATGCCACACGTTCGCGAATTCAACAATTAATTAAAGCTAATTTGGTATCTGTAAACGGGAAAATTCAAAAACCTAATTACCAAATTATGCCAAAAGACATAATTTCATTAGCAATTCCGGTTTCTCCTCGTCCTGATAAAGTTGAAGCCGAAGATATTCCTATTGATATTGTTTTTGAAGATGAATATTTAATTGTTGTTAATAAACCTGCGGGAATGGTGGTTCATCCAGCGCTTGGAAATTGGACTGGAACAATGGTTCACGCACTTTTGCATCACACACAGAATTTGAGTGAAGTAAATGATGATGATAGACCTGGAATTGTACACCGTTTGGATAAAGACACAACTGGACTTTTACTTGTTGCAAAAGATCCGTGGGTTCATAGCGAACTTGCTAAACAATTTGCCGATAGAACTACAGAACGAGAATATTGGGCAGTTTGCTGGGGCAGATTCAAAGAACCTGATGGTGAAGTTATTGGAAACATTGCAAGAAGTAAAAAAGATAGAAAAATATTTGCAGTTAGTGAAACTGACGGGAAATATTGCGAAACTCATTATTCCGTAATTGAAGAATATGAATTTGCTTCCCTAATTAAACTAAAATTAAAAACTGGGAGAACTCATCAAATTAGAGTTCACATGAATCATATAAATCACCCAATTTTTGGCGATTATATTTATAATGGAAGAGTTTTGAAAGCCGGAACTAATTTGCCCAAAATAAATCAAAGAGTAAGCAATTTACTTTCAATTATTGATAGACAAGCACTTCATGCCAAAACACTTGGATTTATACATCCAAAAACTGGAGAAAAGTTATCATTCGATTCCGAACTTCCAGCTGATATGAAATTACTAATTGAAAAATTGAAAGTAACTTTAGATTAGAATTTACATAAAACCAGTAAAAATTTACTCTTTTATTGGTTTATTGTTTTTGTAATTTGTTTTTCCAGTTGGCGGTGTATGGTATTTAGAGATATGAACCGCTGCAAGTCCAACAGCACCCATAAATTGAGCAATTCCTAAATATTTGGCAAAAACTCCATATTTCTTTTTAACTTCCCAATTTTGAGCAATTTTAAATTGGTTTAATAATTCATTTGGTTGTAAATCAAAATTTAATCCAGAATTTATCTTAGAATCGGTATAAAGTACGTATAAAGAAGGATTTATTTCACTCTCGTTTTGCAATAAATTCATATTATAAGGATAAATTAGAAAAGGAGTATTGGTGATATTCCAATCAGTCTGAATTGAGTTAAATTTCAGACCATTTTCATAATTATTTACTAACGAATCCTTTTCTATTTGCGAATAAACAAATGAATTAAAAATTAGCAATATGTATAAAAGCCATTTCATAAATATTAGTTAGGAATTATTTCAAATGTTCCTTTTTGTGGAATTTTGATAAGAAATTCTGTTTTATCCTTATTTACAACAAAATTTTCTCGTAACCAAGGATTAAAAAGTTTTAGTGTTTTGTAATTGATTCCAAGTAATTTTGCATAATCGACAAAATTTGTGACTGAAGTATCTAATTTTATAATTTCGGTGGAATATGGTTGATAAAGTTGCTCTGTTTTAACATCAAATCCATATGTTTTAGGATTTTCCATTATATATTTCAACGCAACAATTCTTGGAACATATCTGTTTGTTTCATTATTTAGAACTAAATTATAATAATTTGAAGTTTTTTGTCGCTCAAGTTGAGTTTTAATTCCATTAAGACCTCTATTATACGAAGCGGCTGCAAGAGTCCATGAACCTAATTTATTTTTTGATTCCAAAATATAATTACATGCGGCATAAGTTAATTTTTCAACATTATAACGCTCGTCAATTTCATCATTTACAATTAATTTATATTTTGGAGCATTATAATCCATAAATTGCCAAAACCCAACTGCTCCGGCTGGAGAAACTACATTTTCTAAACCACTTTCAGCAAGTGCGAGGTACTTAAAATCATCTGGAACACCTTTTTCCTTCAATATTTTTTCTATTACAGGAAACCAGCGATTAATGCGTTTAAGATAAAATATTGTAGTAGAATGAAAATATGTTTGAACAACAAATTCTCGTTCAACTCTTTCACGAACATCTAAATTTTCAAGCGGAACTCTTTCGCCACAAAAATCAATTTGTTCGGGAATATATGGCGAAATTATACGATATTCGTGAGGAAACACATCGTTGCTATTTTCAGAAATTGAACTTTTTGATGAATCAAAGCTAAAAATAAACATAAGAATAACCGAAAAAAGAATTCCACCAAAAAAATATACTAATTTATTATCTTTTATTTGCATTTTATCCTTCTAAATTATCTTTTTTAATTTGATACTCATTAATAACTAAAGCAATAGTAACAAGCAAGCCTCCAATAAATAAATTCCAATAGTTTGCTGTTTCTTTAAAAAAAAGGATTGAAACAAAAATTCCTAATGGTATTTTCAAATTATTAAAAATAGCAAGCGAGCCAATATTTGTTAATTTTGCTCCATAATTCCATAAAAAGAAGCCAATTCCAGATGGAATAATTCCCAAATAAAGTAGCGTTAATATTTCAGTTTTATTTAATGAAATTTGTGAATAATCCGTAGTAAAAAGCGAAAATGCAAAAGCAGTTAAAAATCCACCCAAATACAAAATTCCAAAAATATTTTTGTCTTTTAAGTCAGACTTAATTTGAATTGTTTTTTTGTAATAAACTTGTCCAAAAGCGAATGAAAAGTTAGAAATTTGCATCAACAAAAAGCCTAAAATCAAGTTTGGAGAAGATATTTCGTGCCAAACGACAATTCCAGAACCAAATAACGAAAGAATTGCTGTAAAATATAAATTTTTGTGAATTTTACTTTTTAACACATCATTGATTAAAACTATATAAATTGGTGTAAATATTGTAAAAAGAACAATTTCATAAGCCTTTAAAAGTTGAAAAGCGTAAATATATGATAGATACATAATTCCATATTGGATTGCTCCAATAAATAATAATTGTATAATTAAGCGATTATTAAGATTTTTAATTCTTAAAAAAGGGAGAAATACAACAAAAGAAATAAGCAAACGAATAAATGACACAAAATTGGAATCAACAGAAACTAAATTTCCCTTTATTAATCCAAAAGAAAAAGCCCATAAAATTGACACAAGTAAAAGATAAATCATAAAAATAAAACTCGTAAAATTGAAGTTTAATAATAACGAAATTGATAATAGAAAACCATATTGTTAACTTTACAACTCAATTTTGGAGATGAAATGTTAGTTTATAATACGCTTTCGAATAAAAAAGAAGAATTTAAGCCTATAAATCCACCAAATGTTACAATGTACGTTTGCGGTCCTACTATTTATGATTATTTCCACATTGGAAATGGTAGAACTTTCGTGATGAGTGATATTATCCGTCGTTATTTAATTTATAAAGGTTACAATGTTAAATTTGTTATGAATTTGACTGATATTGATGACAAAATAATTAAAAAAGCAAATGAAGAAGGCGTTTCAACTAATGAATTGACTCAAAGATACGAAAATGCCTTTATGGAAGATATTAAGAAATTTAAGATGAAACCCGCTGATATTTATCCAAAAGCAACAGAACATATGCACGAAATTGAAGATATAATTGAAAAATTAGAAAATAAAGGAATTGCATATAATATTGATGGAAATGTTTTTTACGAAGTTGGAAAATTTAATGGATATGGGAAACTTAGTGGAAAAAAAACTGATGAACTTGAAAGTGGTTCGCGAGTTGATATAAACGAGCAGAAAAAAAATCCTTTGGATTTTTCAGTTTGGAAAAAATCGAAAGAAGGCGAGCCATTTTGGGAAAGCAAGTGGGGAAATGGTCGTCCAGGTTGGCATATTGAATGCTCCGCAATGAGTATGAAACACCTTGGCGAAACAATTGATATTCACGCGGGTGGAAATGATTTAATATTTCCGCATCACGAAAATGAAATTGCACAAAGTGAAGCCGCAACGGGAAAAGAATTTTCACATTATTGGATGCATTTTGGCTTTTTGAATATTGACAAGCAAAAAATGTCAAAATCACTCGGTAATTTTTTTACAGCACGTGATATTTTAGCTCAATATCCAGCAGAAGCATTGCGTTTGTTGTTTGTTCAATCGCATTACAGAAGTCCATTAAACTTTAGTAAAGAATTGATTGAATCATCCCAAAAAGGAGCTGAAAAATTAAGCAATCTTGCTAAATTGCTTTTGAAAGGAAATGAAAATACTGGTGGAATTGATTTAGAATTCGATTTTAGCAAATATTATAATCTATTTGCCGAAGCAATGGATGACGATTTTAACACATCACAAGCTTCAGCAGTAATTTTTGATTTCATTAAAGATGTAAATAGAATTATTGCCGAAAATGAGAAAATTGCTCCAAAATTTTATGAAGAAGCACTTAAATTTATCCAATTAACTGCAAATGACGTTCTTGGAATTATCGATTTTAGTGAGTTGAAAAATGAAGAAAATATTGACGACGATAATTGGATTCTTGAACAAATTGTAGCAAGAATAAATGCTAAAAATGACAAAAATTGGAAACTTGCCGATGAAATTAGAGTAAATCTTGCCGAAAAAGGTATTATTTTAGAAGACAGCAAAACCGGTACAACTTATAAAAAGAAGTGATAATTGACTAAAATTTCGATATTTATATTATTTTCAGTTTTATTATTTGCCATATTAATTTTTATATGGCTCTATGTTTTCAATATTTATGAGACAAGAATCACAGTAAATCCAAGTAATCTTTCACAAAACTATAATTCAAAAGTTGTTATTGAAGCTATTCCATTAAATTCATTTGGTAAAAAAGCCATATTTAGAAGTGTTTCCATCAAATACGATGTAATTTCTGGGAATGACTTGGTTAGAATTGCTAAAACAAATGAGAATAAAATTAACGTATATTCAAATGGGGAAGTTGGAGAAGTTGAAATTTTAATTACTCTAAGCGTTGGAATGTTTCCAACAAAAGTGAAAATATTAATAAATTAACTTGAAAAGAGATATTAAAATTTGATTTGATATACTTTTAATATTTCAATATTTACGGTATATTTAACAATTAAAAACAAGAATAGAAATATTATGAAAAATACACTAAAACTATTAGCAATTACTTTGTTCTTATCAACAAACATATTTTCGCAAGGAAGTGCTGGAACAAATGCAAAATTTGAATATCGCTCGTTAATTGATATGCAAACCGCTGGAGTTCTTGAAAAAGGCTTTGTTGGTGTTGGAATTGACGTTATGCCGCAAGGAATTGTAATTTCTGAAATTGAAGTCGGTGTTTTTAATAATTTTAGTTTTGGAATTTCTTATGGTGCATTTAATGCAATAGGTTCTGGAATTGTCGATTTTTATCCTTTGCCTGGAGTTTATGCAAAAGCTCGTGTTTTAGATGAAGTTGAAATGATGCCAGCAATTGCTGTGGGTTTTGATTCGCAAGGAAAAGGTCAATATTTTGACGAATTAAACAGATATGAAATTAAATCACCTGGATTATTTGTAACGGCTTCGAAGAATTTTGAATTATTAGGCTATTTTTCTATTCATGGAATGTTAAATTACACTCTTGAAAGAGATGATAGCGACAAAGATTTGAATTTGGCAATCGGTGCAGAAAAAACTATTGGAAGTCAAGTTTCGTTTTATGGCGAATATGATTTTGCGTTAAATGATAATAATCCACTTTCTTTTGGTGATGGAAAAGGATACTTAAATTTTGGTTTGCGTTGGTCAATTTCGGAAGGTTTTACAATTGGTCTTGATTTACGCGATGTTCTAAATAATCAAAAAATTAACACTTTTAGTGCTGATAGAGCATTATTTGTGGAATATATTGCTCCAATATTTAAATAAACGGCTGAGTTCTAATATAGCCAGCATTACAATGAAAAATTCATGTTATAATGCTATGCTTAACAAATAAAGGTATTCCAATAGATTATTTTATATATTCATTAATATGAAAATAGTAGATAACAATATTGCCAAAATAAGTGATTTATGTAAGAACCATAAAGTTGAAACTTTATATCTTTTTGGTTCTGCTATATCTGAGAATTTTTCTGAATCAAGTGATATTGATTTATTGGTAAAATTTAAGTCATTCGATTTAGCTTTCTATTTCCAAAATTATATGGATTTAAAGGATAAACTTAAAGAAATTTTTAATAGAGAAGTTGACTTAGTTGAAGAACAGACTTTGAAAAATCCATATTTAATTAATTCTATTAACAAAAATAAACAGTTAATTTATGGATGAGAGAATTCTAAAATTGTTATTTGATATTAATACGGCGATTGAAGAAATTGAGAATTATTTTGAAGGTAAAGAAAAGAATTTCTTTGATTATAGAAATAATACTATGTTAAAGAGAGCCGTAGAACGAGATTTGGAAATAATAGGTGAAGCCGTAAATAAAATACTTAAAGAAGATACAAGTTTTACAGAAAAAATTACTGATGCTAAATCAATTGTTGCTTTAAGAAATCAAGTTATTCACGCTTATGATAGCATTTCTGATGAAAATATATGGTCAATAATCATTAAACATTTACCAAAACTAAAAGTTGAAATTAAAAATTTATTAGCCAAATAAATCGGTTTTATTTTTTATTCACAATAAAGTTAACAATCCCATTTTTTACATCAATTAAATGTCTGCTTGCATCGGTAATTGCCTAATAAAATAAAGCAATTACTTTTTAGGTAATTGCTTTTATATTTTAATTTAGTTCCACAAAGTACTTTTCAATATATTCTTGAGCTTTTAATTCCGTTTTTGCCTCAACAATACATCTAATTATTGGTTCTGTGTTAGATTTTCGAAAATGAACCCAATGATCCTCAAAATCAATTCGCAAACCGTCATCAGTGTTAATGTTTTGTTTGGAATATTTACTTTCAAGCGATTTAATTAGAGAATCTGGATTTTTAGTTCCAACATCAATCTTAGCTTTAGCAATATGATATTCTGGTAATTCAGCTTTCAATTCACTTAATTTTCCTCCAAATTCCAATAAATGTTGAAGAATAATAGCAGTTCCAACAAGTGCATCCCGTCCATAATGAAGCGCTGGAAAAATAACTCCACCACTACCTTCGCCGCCAATAATTGCGTTTACTTCTTTCATTTTCTTCACAACATTTGCTTCACCAACTGGTGAACGAAAAACCTCGCAATTGTTTGCTTTTGCAATATCATCAATTGAGCGAGTTGTTGAAAGATTTACAACAGAATTGCCTTTTTCTTTTGAAAGCACAAATTTTACAGCTTGTGCAATTGTGTTTTCTTCACCAAAAGTTTCACCTTTTTCGGTTATTAAAACAAGTCTGTCAACATCGGGATCAACGACAATTCCAATATCAACATTATGTTTTTTTACATTTTCCATTGTTCCAATTAAATTTTCTGGAAGAGGTTCGGGTTTGCGCGTGAATATTCCAGTTTTTTCACATTCGTATTCAATAACTTCGCAACCAAATTCCTTTAACAATTGAGGCATTACATAAACGCCAGCACCATTTACGCAATCGAGCAAAACTCTAAATTTTCTCTTTTTGATAGCTTCAACATCAATATATTTCATACTTAAAACTGCATTTATGTGCGATTGCAATGCTGTGTTATCAACAGTTAGTTTTCCAATTTTATCCCAACTTACGTAATTATCACTTTTTTCTAACAAATTGATATAATCTTTGTGTTCCTCAGGAAACATAAATTCGCCTTTGTTATTTAGTAATTTTAGTGCATTCCACTCATTTGGATTATGACTTGCAGAAATTGCAATTCCGCCAGATGCTTTTAATTTGCTAACAGTAAGCAAAACGGTTGGAGTTGGAGTAATTCCAATATCAACAACATCAATTCCTTTTGCTAAAAGTGTTCCTACAACAAGATGATAAACCATTTCACCAGTAATTCGTGCATCGCGACCGACCACAATCTTTCCGCCACAATAATCTGCATAAGCCGATACATATTTTACCAAAGTATTTGGGTCTAATCCATCGCCTACAATTCCACGAATTCCAGAAACAGAAACCATTAAAGTTGACATAAAAACTCCACTATTTTTATTATTTTATGTTACAAACTATTAAAGAATAGAATTAAAATCTAATTTGATTTTACAGAAATATTTATTGTTTTTTGTTTGAGTAACTTTTAGTTGAGTGATTTGGGGAAGAAAGGAAGTTTTTACTAAATAATTAGCTGATTTTTATTTTGGAATAAAAATCAGCTAATTTAAAAAATACTATTTTAGAACAATTAGTTTTATAGTTTCAGAATATCCAGCGTTTGTTAACATTAAAAAATAAACGCCTGATTGCAAATTATCCGATTTGAAAGTTAAATTATAAATTCCATCTGGTTGAACTTCATCAACAAGAGTTGCGACAACTTGTCCTAAAATATTATAGACTTTAACAGTCACATTTTGAGGCGTTAAGCTATAAGGAATTGCATAACTAATATTTGTTGTTGAGTTAAAAGGATTTGGATAATTTGGTTTAACTCCAAACAAATTGGTTGGCTCTGGTGCTAATTGAGTTGTATCGCCAATATTTAGAAAATCGAAAGTATTTTTAGTAAAATATGGAGTAAAATCTTTAATTTTTTGCTTAGCATTTGTAACTGAACCTAACAAACTCGTTGAACTTATTCCAACTGTATAAGCAACAACAATATCAATTGGTTCGTTCTTCTTTAGTTGAAAAGGACCAGTATTTAGCATCATTCTTGCATCATAAGGTTGAGTATTTATCCAACCTTGAGGAATAACTGGGTCGCCTGAATAGGGGAATAATCCATTAATATTACTACAATCTTCATTAATAACTTCACCAAATTGCCAATCACAAGCATTTATTTTCTCTCCAGTTATCGATAAACCAAGCATGTAGTTGCGGTATTCTCTAATTCCTTCATCATTATTTACACTATAATAATAAGGATGAAAAGAAGTGGCATTTTGATTTTGTGCTCCTTTAATTTCTGATGTGCCTTTTACAAATCCATTTATTTCAAATGCTGAGCTTAATGAAACATCTGATTCATCAAATATTCCATTATTGTTCAAATCATTAAAAGTTACATTTGGAATAAAAGCAGCAGGTCCTTGTAAAATGGAGACTAATGCAGTAGGAACTATATTTCCCCAAACTTTATCTGTTTGATTTTGATAAGCAAAAGCAGCGTTTATTGTAGTATCGCATCCGAGTAAATCGTCTTCATAATCACCAATATCTGGGTCAGAAAAAGCTCCAAAATAAACAGAATCCAATAAATCACTTACAATTCCAGTATTTTCAATTCTGTATCTTACAAAAACAGCATTTCTGAACATAGTTGTAAAAACCGTTTGCTGAATATCAATTCCATTTGGATTTTTTGGTATTAGTAATGGAGGTGTATCTTTGTAAACACACCATACTGTTTCTTCTCCAATTAAATCTGGTCTATCTTCGTTAAAATCCCATTTTAAATTTGCATTTCTATCAACTGGATTATAAACACCATCTTTATCACCATCGTGAAAATCAGCACCAAGTTTTACCGCATTTTTCCAATTTTGCCAACTTTCACCAAATGGAATATCGGATAGCTTAACAACATAAATTGTTGCCAAATCTTTAAGTTCGGGATATTTGTAACTTCCTGGTGTATAATCTTTAATTCTTTCTGATGGAGAAACCCCGTTTACCCATAATTTGTCGTTAATATAACCACTTAAGAAAAACCCAGCAGAAAATAATATCGCTTTATTATTATAAACAATTCCACTTAAACTATCATTAAACGGCGCATCGCCAATAGCTCCATTATTATGGATTGGAAATATCAGATTGCTACTGTTTAAAAAATAAACGGAATCTGGTTGGGCTAAAAGATTAAATGAAACGAAAAGAAAAGTGAAAAAATACTTATACATAATTAACCTCATTTTGTTTATTACAAAAATATTAATATTCTTTTAATAGTCAAGTAATTTTTGAAGAAACTTAAGATAACTATTCTCTTTTTGAATAAAAGGATAAATATTTATAGTAATAATATATTGGTTTTATTTGGTGGATTAAGAGTACGATAAAAAATAATTTTGATAGAGAATAATAACCCACGACTTAAGTCGTGGGTTATTAAAATGAATGTTTTAACTAATTTGTTTTTTTACCCAATTTTCCAATCCGCCAACAACAACTAATTCTTGAGCAGCAGTTCCTACTGGACTTATAGAATATTCCAAATCACCAGCAACAATAATTGAATTTTTGAAATCAATTTTAGCTTTAATTCCAATTTCAATTGTAAGTTTCCCATTATTGAATTTAGTTTTGAAATCATTAACTAATTCTGGAACTTCGAGAACGAGAAATCCATTATTAAGTGCGTTACGCATATAAGTTTGGCTTGCAGAACCTGTAATTACAAGTTGAATTCCACGATATTTTAGAGCGGTTGCTGCTTGTTCTCGTGAACTTCCACTTCCAAAGTTAAATCCACCAACAAGAATATCACTTTCTTTAACAATTTTACCAAATTCTGGATCGTAATTTTCCATTACGACACGAGCTTGGTCGGCGGGTGAAAAATCATCGTTGTAAGTGTATTTGCCTGGATAAATTCCATCAGTATTTAAGTTATCTTGCGGACAGAATATTAAATCGCCTTCCATAATTTCGGGGAAGCCGTCAATAATTTTTACTGCTTTAATTTCTCTTTTTGGCTTTGGAAGAACCTTAATTTCAGCAGAAATATTAGTATTTGAATAACTTCCAGTAAAACTAATTTTTCCAGCAACAGCCGATGCCGCCACAACTGCTGGAGAAGCAAGATAAGCTAACGCATTTGCAGAGCCCATTCTTCCTTTAAAATTTCTATTTGTTGCCGAAATTCCAATTTCGCCATCTTCGAGCAAACCAATTCCTAATCCAATACAAGGTCCACATCCCGGTGGAAGGGGAATAGCGCCAGCATCGAGTAAAATTTGCCAATCGCCATTGTTTTCGCTGTCTTTTTGTACTTCGTTTGAAGCTGCCGCAACATAAAACTCAACTCCATCAGCAATCTTTTTGCCTTTTAGAATTTTTGCAGCTTCGGCAATATCTTCAACACGACTATTTGTGCAAGAAAGTAAATAAGCTTTGTTAATTTTTATGTCTTTCTTTTCCAATTCAGAAACGCTATTCATCACTTTTACTGAGTTTGGACCAGAGACATAAGGTTCAATTGTGGATAAATCGATTGTAATTTCCTTTGCATAATATGCGTCAGAATCTGCTTTAAGATTTTGCATATCAGCTTTTAGTATTTCCAATCTTTCATTATTCATTCTTGTATGCTCACCATTTCCGTCAAAATCTGATGAAACTCCTTCCAAACCACGTAATTTAACTTTTTCAATTCGGTTTGTAATCCAATCAATTGTAATTTCATCAATAGGAAAAACTCCTCCAAGCGCACCCCATTCGGTTGTCATATTTGCAATTGTTAAGCGTTGGTCAAGAGTTAATTCTTTTACGCCTTCACCAGAAAATTCAATAATAAAGTTCAGAACTTCATCTTTGTTAAAAAATCCACAAAGTGCAATAATTACGTCTTTTCCAGTAACTCCATTTTGAAGTTTTCCAGTTAAACTGACTTTAGCAATAGGAGGAATTTGCCACCAAGTTCTGCCAGTTGCCCAAATTGAAGCAGCATCTGTTCGTACAATTGGAGTTCCGAGTGCACCTATTCCACCATACATATTTGAATGGCTATCAGAAGCAACCACAACCGTTCCTGGCCAAGCATAGCCTTCTTCAATCATAATCTGATGCCCAATTCCACGTCCAGCGGGATAAAAATCGGCACCAACTGATTTAGAAAATGCTTCAATTTTTTGATATTTCTCAAGATTCTTTTCGCTTTTATCTTGAATATTGTGGTCTAATGTATGCACAACTTGGCGAGGATTTGCAAGTTTTGTAGCCCCAATTTGTTTAAATTTTGGAATTACAGCTCCAGTGTTATCATGAGTCATAACATGAGCTGGTTTTAATGAAATAAAATCGCCACTAACAACAGTAGCATCTTCTTCTAAATCAACGGCAAAGCGTTGTGCAATTTTTTCAACTAAATTTTGGGACATATTATCTCCGTTAATTGATTTAAATATTATTTATCGCAAGTCGTAAATCGATAATCGTAAGTTTTGCAATGCAAAAAACTCTACAAATAATCTCTTCATTAGCTATGATAGTGCTTTATTAAATTAGTAAGCATTTGAAAAATACGAATAATGTATTGTTCAATTTCAGTAATATCTTTTTCAGACATATAATTTAACAAGAGAGCTATTTCAATCTGAGTATCAATTTCAACCAATGAAGAGCGAGCTATTATTAGAAATTTAGTAATATCTTTATTTGAGTCTCTTGACATTCCTTCAGCAATATTCGATGGAACAGAGATAGAATCTCCTTAATTGATTTGTTAATCCATACACTTCATGTTTTGGAAAACTATTTGTTAAAAGATAAATATCCTTAACAAATTCTTTGCTTAATTTGTATACATCAAGATTCTTATGGGATAAGTTTAACATAACACTTCCTCTTATATTAATTAGATGAAATTACGAGTTTAATCTAATAAAACTTTCAACTTACGACTCACGATTCTCGACTTACGTTTCCTTATGCTTTTATCGTTTTAGCTTCTTGAAATGGTTCAAAGCTCACAAAATCTGCATGATGAATTATTAACGATTCAACGGAGCGTTTACCAACATTTCCTTCAACTGAATGAGTTCCAATCATGTGTAAAACTTCAGGTGGAAGTCCAAATTGTTGAGCAATTCCAACTCCGCTAAATGGATGACGAACGTATTTGCCAAAGTTACTTGTTGAAAGTTTTCCATCAACAATTTCGTATTCTAATAATTTACCAACATCAATAAGAATTGCACCAGCAATTAGGTAATCCATGTTAATATTTATTTCGTCGCCAAAATTATCTTGCATACGTTTTGCTATATCAACACTAAGTTGAACTGCGGTTCGTTTGTGGTTCATAAATGTAATATTGCAGTTCTGAATTAGCAATGAAAATGGAATTACTTCCAAATCTTCCGCTTCAAGCACACTGTTTTCAATTGCATGTACCCAACAATTAGTTACTTGTTCTCGTAATTCTTCGTCTTTAATCCAAGTAATTTCTGGCCATATTTTTTTTACTTTTTCTTTCATATATTCCTTATAAAGAGGTAAAAGGTGAGAAGTAAGAAGAAATTAAAGCAATTTCTCTCACTTCATACCGATTACTTATAGTTATTTATTAATTTTGTTAACATTGCAAAAATTGAATTTGAAAGTTTAGTTAAATTATCAATATCATCTTTGTTTATGAAATTCAATTGAAGAGAAATCTCAATTTGCGTGTCAATTTCTACAAGTGAAGACCGAGCAATTTCCAGAAATCTGCATTTTTCTTTTGAGGAATTTCTGGATAAACCTTCAGAAATATTTGAAGGAACAGAAGTAGCAGCTCTTCTAATTTGAGATGTTAAGCCATATAATTCATTCTGTGGTAATTTTTGAGTTAGTAAATATATTTCCTTAACTAATTCAATACTAAATTTCCAGACTTCTAATTTTTTATGACTTAAATCTATCATTATTTCCCCAAGTTAATAGCTTACATTTATCCTAAATCTCTTACTTCTAACCTTTCACTTCTCACTTTATAACATTTTACTTTTTTATAATGCCGCAATTACCGCATCTGTCATTTCTTGAGTTGTGCAAGCACCTTTTTCAAAAACATCTGCACCGCCACGAATTTTCATCATGTCGTAAGTTTTAACATTTCCTTCTTCAATAACTTTTGCAATTGCGTTAGTTATTTTTTTAGAGATTTCTTTTTCGCCAATGTGGTCTAACATCATGCAAGCTGATAAAAACATAGCAATTGGATTTACAATACTTGGTGTTAATTTTTCATATTTAGGAGCTGAGCCATGAGTTGGTTCAAAAACTGCAACTTCATTTCCAACATTTGCAGAACATGCAAATCCTAATCCACCAATTAAACCAGCAAAGCCATCGCTAATAATATCGCCAAACATATTTTCGGCAACAATTACACCGTAATCTTCTGGATTTTTAGTCAACCACATCATTTGTGCATCAATATTTGTATCCCAAAGTTGAATATTTGGATAATCTTTTTTTATAATTTGTGCTTCTTTTACCATCATTCCAGAAGTTTCGCGTAAAACATTTGGTTTTTCGCAAACTGTTACGTTTGTATATCCAAACTCTTTGGCATATTCAAAAGCCGCGCGAATAATGCGTTGTGTTGCTTGACGTGACAAAATTCGTGTTGAAATTGCCATATCTTCGCTTTTAACGTGGGCGAAAGTTTTCATTCTAGGATGTGTTTCTAATGCTTCACGAACTTGTGCTGGAGGATTTGTCCACTCAACTCCACCATACATTCCTTCAGTGTTTTGTCTAAAAATAACTGTGTCAACCATTGGTTCTTCAAAACCACCATTTCCATCTTTACGGATAAAATTTAGTGGATTTCCTTTAAAAGCTTTGCATGGACGAGTGCAAATATCCAAATTAAAATGTTGACGCAAAGTAACAATTGGAGAAAAATAAACATAACCTTTTCCTTGCAATTCGGGAGCAAGTTCTGCCACAGCAGCATCTTTTGGTTTTGAGGTTATTGCACCAAAAAGACCAATTTTATGTTGTTCTAACAAATCAATTGTTCTTTGTGGCAAAGCATTTCCTTCTTTTTGCCAAAATTCCCAACCAATATCGCCATGAACATAATTTGCTTTAAAACCAGCTGCTTCCAATAATCTAATTGATTCAGGTAAAACAACTTTTCCAATTCCATCACCAGGCATTGATACTATTGTTCTCATTTTTGATTCCTTTATTTTTATGTAAAATATTTCAAAATATTCTTGTAATGTTACAGTAACTGTAACAGTTAAATATAATAAATTTCAGAATCAAAACAATGAATACAAATCAAAAATTGTAAGAAATAATTGATGGAAATTGGATTTATTTGCAAAAAAGAATGAAATTTATGAAGTCTATTTACAACACTAAATATTTCAAATATAATCTACCTTTTAGATAGTATTATTTTTTAGAAAATAGCTATTTCTAAAAGTATTTCTAAAAGTATTTATGAAAATATTTAAATCTTTCAATGAAATCAGAAAATAATTTGCTAAATTTGAATCCAAGAATCTAATTATTTTTAGGGCAATATTTTTAAAAATAAATTATTAGGATATATAAAAATGGAAGATAAAATCGCTTACGAAGGAATTACATTTGACGATGTTTTGTTATTGCCAGCAAAATCAAACATTTTGCCTCGTGAAACGGATTTAAGAACAAAATTAACAAGAAATATAGAGTTGAATATCCCATTTCTTTCTGCGGCGATGGATACCGTAACAACCGCAGAAATGGCAATCGCAATGGCGGCTCAAGGTGGAATTGGAATAATTCACAAAAATATGACAATTGAAGAGCAAGCAATTGAAGTTGATAAAGTTAAGCGTTCAGAAAGTGGGATGATTCATAATCCAATTACGCTAACAAAAGATAAAACTATTAGCGATGCTCAAAATTTGATGGCTAAATTTAGAATTTCTGGTATTCCAATTGTGGAAGAAGGGAACAAGCTAATCGGAATTCTTACTAATAGAGATTTACGCTTTGTTGAAGATAACACTCAAAAAATTGATGAAATAATGACTAAGGTGAATCTAAGAACTGCTCCAGTAGGAACTTCACTTGAAGAAGCCGAAAAATTACTTCAAAAATATCGTGTTGAAAAACTACCTGTTGTTGATGATAATGGTGTTTTACAAGGATTGATAACTTTTAAAGATATTTCCAAAAAGAAAAAATATCCAAATGCTTGCAAGGATAATTTAGGTCGTCTTCGTGTTGGTGCTGGAGTTGGCGTAACTGCCGATTTAATGAACAGAGTTGATGCTTTGGTAAAATCAAATGTTGATGTTGTCGTAGTTGATACTGCTCACGGACATTCACAAGGCGTAATTAATGCGGTTAAGCAAATCCGAAGCAAATATCCAGAATTGCAAATTATTGCGGGAAATATTGTTACTGGCGAAGCTGCTTTGGATTTAGTAGCTGCTGGTGTTGATGCTGTTAAAGTTGGAATTGGAGCTGGCTCAATTTGTACAACTCGTATGATTGCTGGAGTTGGCGTTCCACAAATTAGTGCTGTCTTAGAAGTTTATAAGGCTTTAAAAGAAATTGGCATTCCAATTATTTCTGATGGCGGAATTAAGCAAACTGGCGACGTTTCAAAGGCAATTGCTGCGGGCGCAGATACAGTAATGATTGGTGGAATGTTTGCTGGTGTTGATGAAACTCCAGGCGAAAAAGTATTATTTGAAGGTCGTAGTTTTAAGGTTTATCGTGGAATGGGTTCTATTGGAGCAATGAAACAAGGTAGCAAAGATAGATATTTTCAAGATATGGAAGATGATATTAGTAAACTTGTTCCAGAAGGAGTTGAAGGACGAGTGGCATATAAAGGTCCGCTAGCTGACACAATTTATCAGTTTGTTGGAGGATTAAGAGCTTCAATGGGTTATTGCGGCGCAAAGACAATTGGGGAATTTAAGACAAATACAAAATTTGTAAAAATAACTGGTTCTGGATTGCGTGAAAGCCATCCACATGATATTATTATCACAAAAGAATCTCCAAATTATCAATCAAAGTAGGCTAATTATATGTTCAAAGTGCTAGTAATTTCTTATTATTTCCCTCCAATGGGTTTAAGTGGAGTTCAGAGAGTTTTAAAATTTGCAAAATATATGAGTAATTATAATTGGGAACCAACAGTTATTACTGCTGGAAATACTGGTTATTATGCTCATGATACTTCTTTATTAAAAGAAGCGGAAAATGCAAATATTAAAATTATTAGAACAGAAGCAAATGACCCAAATTCGTTGTTGGCAAAATATGGAACCATATCAATGCCACGTGAGTTTTTTAGAAAAATATTAAGTTTGATAAGTAAATTTGTTTTCATTCCAGATAATAAAAAATCATGGGCAAATAAAGCTTATTTTACAGCCAAAGAAATACTATCTGTAGATAAATTTGATTTAATATTTGTTTCAATTCCTCCATTCTCGCAATTTGAAATGGCAACAAGATTAAAAAAGGAATTCAACATTCCTTTAGTAGTCGATTATCGCGATTTGTGGTTTGGTAATCATTTTGGATTTTATCCAACTCCATATCACAAATACAAACATAAAAAATTAGAATATGCGGCACTCAAAGTAGCGGATAAAATAATTACAGTTAACCGTAAAATTAAAGAAAAACTTATAATTACTTATCCATTTTTAAGATTTGAAGATATTGAAATAATTCCGCACGGATTTGACCCTGCTGATTTTGAAAACGTTGAGCCTATTAAATTTGAAGCTAAAAAGATTAGAATTCTCTATTCAGGAATATTTTACGAAAATATTACACCAAAATTCCTATTAAATGCTTTTAAAGAACTTTCAAAAGAACGTCCAGATGTTACACAAGGAATTGAACTTCACTTTATTGGACATTTCAGAAAAGAAAACAAAAAACTTGTTAAAAAGTTGAACCTCTTTGAAAATATTGTTGAACACGGTTACTTAAATCACGACGAAGTTTTACGATATTTGGTCTCTGTTGACATTTTGTGGGTTATGCTTGGAAATGGAACAAATATGGACATGGTTTCTGCTGGGAAACTTTTTGAATATATTGGAACACGAAAACCAATTTTAGCCACAATTCCCGAAGGAGCTTCAAAAATAGCAGCCGAGAGTTATAAAGCATCGTTTATTACAAATCCTGATAATATAAATGAGCTTAAATCAGTTCTTGTAAACATTTTTGAATTGTACCATAAAAAACAATTGCCAATTCCAGATGAAGCATTTATACATGACCATGACAGAAATTTCTTGACTAAAAAGTTGGTTAATCACTTCCAGTTTTTCTTGCGAGCAGAATAAATGAATGTTGTTTTAATTGGTTCTGGTGGAAGAGAACATGCAATTGCTCAAAAAATTAGCGAAAGTGAACAATTAGATAATTTATTTATAATTCCAGGAAATCCCGGAACATTAAAATATGGTAAAAATGTTGTTTTAGATTATTCAAATCACGTTTCAATTATTGATTTTTGCAACAAAAATGAAATTAATTTAGTTATTATCGGTCCAGAAATACCATTAGTTGATGGCCTTGCAGATTCACTCAGAAATAGCGGAATGAATGTCTTTGGTCCAAATAAAGACGCCGCAGAAATTGAAGGCAATAAGTCATTTTCAAAATATTTAATGAAAAAATATAATATTCCAACCGCCAATTTTAGAATTTTCACAAAAGATGAACATTCACTTGCTTTGGAATATTTAAGAAGCGTTAATTATCCAACTGTAATTAAAGCATCTGGATTAGCTGCTGGAAAGGGTGTTGCAATCTGTGAAAACCAAATTGAAGCCGAAAATTATGTAAATCAGTGTTTTAATGAATCTCTCTTTGGAAATTCTGGTGAAACATTGGTTATTGAAGAATTTTTGCAAGGCGAAGAAGCCTCCATTTTTGCAATAACTGACGGCGATAATTTTGTGTTGCTTCCTGCTGCCCAAGATCACAAGCGCAGATTTGATGGCGATTTAGGTCCAAATACCGGTGGAATGGGAGCATATGCTCCAGCTCCGATAGTAACCGAAAGTATTCTTCAATCCGTTTCCAAAAATGTTATAATTCCAACACTAAAAGCAATGCAAGCCGAAAATAGAAAATATAGTGGATGTTTGTACGCTGGAATTATGATAAACGAAGGAAACGTTTCTGTTGTGGAATTTAATTGTCGTTTTGGTGACCCCGAAACCCAAGTTGTTTTGCCTATTTTAAATGGCGATTTTCTTGAATTGTTATATAGCTCGGCTGTTGGAAAAATAAATAAAAATGCTATTTCTACTTCAAATAAACACTCAATAACAGTTGTCGCAGCTTCCGAAGGTTATCCAGGAAAGTTTGAAAAAGGTTTTGAAATTTGTGGAATTGAAAATGCTGAGAGTGAAAATGTCACGGTTTACCATGCTGGAACAAAATTGGAAGGAAATACACTTAAAACAAATGGTGGAAGAGTTCTAAATGTTACTGCAATTTCGGACATAAGTTTAACTGATGCAAAAAATGTTGTTTATTCTGCAATTGAAAAAATTAAATTTAACGGAAAAGTATTTAGAACAGATATTAGTGATAAAGCTCAAAAACAAAAAAAATATGTTGACAAATAATTCTTTTACAAATATATTTACCGTATGAAAAAAGCATTTATAAAAATATTATTTCTTTTAAGCTTCTCAGCAATGTTTTTGGGAGTTTATTTATCAGATTTTAGTATTGTAAGCGATACAGATAATGTTATTCTTACATGGCACACTGGAAATGAAGATAATCTCAAAGAAACTACCATTGAAAGAAAAGTTGTTAATGGTATTTTTTCTTCTATTACTTCGGTTGATGCTAAAGGTGATAATTCTTCTTACACTTATATTGATGAAAATGCTTTTAAAACTCAAGATGGTGTTTATGTTTATCGTCTTAAATTTATTAACACCGATGGGTCTTCATCATACTCAGCTGAACAAACAGTTACACATTTAACTTCTGTAAGTAAAAAAACATGGGGGAGTATAAAAGCTCTTTTTAGATAGTCGTTTTTCATGTTAAATTCAAATATTCCAATTTATTTAGCTTCAAAATCACCTCGCAGAAAAAAATTACTCAATCAATTAGGTTTAAAGTTTAAGTCGTTTGATGTTGATTTAAACGAAATATTTATAAAAAATGAATCTCCAATTAAAACTGTAAAAAGATTATCTTTAGAGAAATTGCTTGCTGCTGAAAAGATTAAAAATAATGGAATAATTATCACCGCCGATACAATTGTTGTCTTAAATAATGAAATTATTGGAAAACCCAAAAATGAAAAAGATGCTAAAAATATACTTAAAAAATTAAGCGATAATAAACATTTTGTATATACTGGTTTTGCGGTTAAAAACTGTTTTACTAAAAAATTAGTTGTTCGGTATGAAAAAACAGAAGTGACTTTCCGAAATTTAACCTCTATAGAAATTGATGAATATGTTAAAACTGGAAGCCCAATGGATAAAGCTGGTGCTTATGGAATTCAAGATGATTTTGGTGCTGTTTTTGTTTCAAAAATAAATGGATGTTATTACAATGTTGTTGGACTTCCACTTTCAAAATTGTACTCTGCAATTAATGAGGTTATATGATTGAAAAATAGCATTTCAAAAAATATTTTTATTTCTATATTTGTTACAATTCTAATTTACTTGGCTTTGTCACTTTTTGTCGATTTTGAATCTGTTATTCATGCCTTAACTTCTTTTAAGTGGCAATATTCCGCCTTTATTTTATCTTTAATATTTTTCACCTTTTTGCTAAAATTTATTAAATGGCAATATTATTTGCGATTTATAAATATTGAGATTAAAATATATGAATCATTCATCATTTTTATGTCGGCATTAGCTTTAAGTTTTAGTCCTGGTAAAATGGGTGACTTTGTGAAATCTTATATGATGAAAGAATTGAAAGGAATATCAACTAAAAAAACTGTTCCTATCATCTTTGCTGAAAGAATGACAGAGATATTTTCACTGATAATATTAGTCATTTTAGGATTACAATATGTGAATGAAGGAATTTTTATTCCAATATTGACTTTTTTAGTTTTAGCTTTACTTTTAATTTTAATTCTAAATCAAAGAACAATTGACATACTTCTTAGAATATTTGGCAAAATTAAATACATTCAAAAATATATTGAGCCAATTAATATTTCAATCAACAATTCGAAAGAACTGTTTAGACCTAAACCATTTATTTTAATGATGTTATTGAGTATTTCAATTTGGATTATTGAAAGCTTTGCATTTTACTTAATATTGGTAAGTTTTGATTTAAATATTGCTGTTTTATGGTCATTTTTCACTTATTTATTTTCAATGTTTATCGGTTCAATATCATTTTTACCAGCTGGCTTGGGAATTACTGATGGCTCAATTACATTTCTTTTATCAAATAATGGAATTAGCAAAGATATTTCAATTGGAACAGCCTTATTAATTAGAATTTCAACTCTTTGGTTTCCTTTAATTTTTGGAGCTTTTTATATGCTAAAATATAATAGAATATTAAAGCTAAAAGAACAAAATTAGACATTGATGTGATTTTTTGTGTTTTATGGCAAAAATAGATTTATAATGAACAAATAATTGCAATTTTTTTACGATTTTCTTTGTAATTACTTGCTCCAATAATTATTTTACATCTCTTTATAAATTAAATTTGGAGGATATTATGGCTGATGATAATGGTTTAGGAAAAGGTCTACTTATAGGATTTTTGACAGGCTCAGTTGTCGGTTCTTTGATTGCTTTATTATATGCACCTAAATCTGGAAAAGAGCTACGAAGTGACATTAAAGATATTTCAAACGAATATCTTGAAGATACTGAAGAGTACATTAAAAACGCAAAAGTAAAAGCACATCAATTAATTAACGATGGAAAAAAGAAATCTGAAGAATTAGTTTCAGAAGCAAAAGTTAAAGTTGATGCACTTTTGGAGGAAGCGGAAAAAATAATTTCGGTTGCAAAACACAAAACAGACGATATTGTTGAAAGTGGAAAAAATGTGTTTAGCGAAAAAGGTGAAAAACTTAAATCAGCAATTAAAAAAGGTTTAGACACTTACAAATCTGAAGTAAATGAGGAAGCTTAATTAATGGGACTTGTTGATATATTATTAGCAATTTTATTAATAAGTGCTTCAGTACTTTGTTTGTATTTAGTAAAACTTATCAAAAGACTTTTTATAACACTTGATATTATCGACACAGAAATTAAGGAGTTAGATTCAAAACTAACTCCACTTATTTCCAACTTACAAGAAATAGCAAATGCGGGAAATACTGTTGCTAATTTCGCAAAAGAACAAACAGAAAATATTAATAGTTTTATTGAAAGTGTAAAAAATAAGTTTGGGGGTTCTTTCCAAAAAAAGACAGAAAAAACCTCACCAAAAACAAGTGCTTTTAGTTTGGTAACAAATTTAAGAGCCATAGTTAAAGCAGCAACTTCATTTTTTAGTGAATTAAAATAATAACAGTTATTAAGCGAATTTGGAGGAAAATTGAAAGTATTTAATCCTGATGCTATAAGAAATATTGCATTTATTGGTCATGGTGGTAGCGGAAAAACATTATTGTCAGAAGTAATTCTTTATAATTCTGGCGAAATTAACAGAATTGGTAGCATTACAGAAGGGAATACAACTTCTGACTATAACAAAAACGAAATAGAAAAACAGATTTCATTGTCAGCAACTCCGCTTCATTTTGAGTGGAAAGATACAAAAATTAATCTTATTGATACTCCCGGTTATTCAGATTTTACTGGTCAAGTAAGTGCTGGATTGCATGTTACTGATGTTGCAGTTTCTGTAATTAAATCAGCCGAAGGTGTTGAAGTTGGAACTGAAGTGACTTGGGAAAACGTTTGTAAACACAAAATGCCAGCAGCTATATTAATTAACAAAGTTGATAATGAGCATTCAAAATTTCAGACTACTTTTGAAATGGCAAAAGATAGATTAAATAATGATGCAACAATAATTTCTTATCCAGTTAATGAAGGTGTGGGTTTTAATACCATTATTGATTTAATTAAAATGAAGGAAATTACTTACGATACTGCGGAAAGCAAAAAGTTTTCTGAAAAAGAAATTTCTGGTGACCATAAATCACAAGCTGAAACAATGCGTGAAGAACTTATTGAAAAAATTGCTGAATCAAGCGAAGAATTGATGAATAAATTTTTTGAAGAAGGTACCTTAGATGATTCAGAATTAAAACAAGGATTAAAAGCTGCAATACTAAATAGATCAATTATGCCAACTTTTGCAGTTTCTGCTGCAAAAGGTGTTGGAATTTCTAACTTTTTAGATTTTGTAATAAACTATTTTCCATCACCAGTTGAGAGAGTTGGTAACAAAGCAAAGCTGTTGGGAACTGATAATGAAGTTGAAATAAAATGCGATATTAACGCTGAACCAACTGCATTTGTCTTCAAATCGCTTTCCGAATCGCATGTTGGCGAATTATCTGTGTTTAAAGTATTTTCTGGTAGACTAAAAGCTGGAATGGACATATTAAATACTTCACGAGGTAAAAGTGAAAGACTTGGTCAGCTTTTTGTCCTTAATGGTAAAAACAGAAAAGAAGTTAGTGAATTAACCGCAGGTGATATTGGTGCAGTTGTAAAACTTAAGGATACTCACACTGGAAATACTCTTGCTTCAAAAGCATTTTCAGTTTTAATTGATGATATTGATTATCCAGCACCAACAATTCGTGCAGCGGTTGCAGCTCGATCAAAAGGTGACGAAGACAAAATATCATCTGGTTTACACACATTCCACGAAGAAAATCCAACAGTTATCGTTCATCATGATCCTGAACTTGCTCAAACAATTATTTCTGGTCAAGGCGAATTACAACTTGAATTAGCTGTAAAAATGTTGAAAAATAGATATAATGTTGAAGTAGATTTGATTGAACCAAAAATTCCATATCGCGAAACAATAAAAGCAGTTGTTGAAAATGCAGAATATAAACATAAAAAGCAATCTGGTGGACGTGGACAATACGGACATGTAGTTCTAAAATTAGAACCATTACCTCGTGGGACTGGAATTGAATTTGTTGATGCAATTGTTGGCGGTGTTGTTCCAAGAAACTTTATTCCTGCTGTTGAAAAAGGATTGCACGAAATAACTACAAAAGGAATTTTAACTGGAAGTAAAGTTGTTGATATAAGAACTACTTTACATTTTGGATCTTATCACAATGTTGATTCTGATGAAGTTTCATTCAAACTTGCTACAACAAACGCTTTTAAAAAAGGATTTCTTGAAGCAAAACCAATGTTACTTGAGCCAATATATAACGTTTCTGTGAAAGTTCCAGAAGAATATATGGGTGATGTAATGGGCGATATTTCAAGTAGAAGAGGAAAAATTTCTGGAATGGAAGCTGAAGGTCCTTTTCAAGTTATTAAAGCAAAAGTTCCATTATCTGAACTTTATAAATATTCTACCCATTTGCGAAGTTTAACAGCTGGACGTGGTGTTCATGCTCGAGAATTTTCGCATTATGAAGAAATGCCAAAAGAAGCACAAGAAAAGGTTATTGAAGAATTCAAAAAAGCAAAAGAAGAAGAGTAATCTTTTCGAAAATATAGTTTACTTAAGAAACCCAATTTATTTAAATTGGGTTTCGTTTATATAAAAACTTAGGAAAATTATGGAAAGAATGTGGTCACCTTGGCGCTCTCAATATATCGATGCATTTAAGGAGAAAAAAGATGATAAAAAATGCATCTTTTGTAATGCACAAAATGAGAATATGGAAGATGATAATTGTCTTGTTGTTTTCAGAGGAAATGACGTTTTCACAATTATGAATCTTTATCCTTACAATAATGGACACTTAATGGTTGTTCCAAAACGACACATTTTTAACATTAGCCAAATAACAACAGAGGAATTTGCCGAAATTACGAAACAAATTACTCTTGCCACAGAAGCACTTACAAAATTATTTTCTCCACAAGGGTTCAATATTGGTGCAAATATTGGAAAAGCCGCTGGAGCTGGAATTGACACACATTTACATTTTCACATAGTTCCGCGTTGGAATGGTGATACTAACTTTATGCCAGTAATTGGCGAAGTTAAAATAATTTCACACGAATTATTAAAAACGAAAAATAACTTGATAAAAATATATAACGAAAATATTTAAGGACTTAGATGGAAAACGATAATAAATTTGAAAAATTAGAACCAGTTAGAGTAAAAGCATTAGATGATATTTTAGGAATTCCATTCAAAGTCTTGGATGATGGATTTGTTCGTGTAATTGATTATCTTGGTTCTGACCAATCAATTGTGCAAGCTGCACGAGTTTCTTATGGAAAGGGAACAAAGCAAGTTAGCCAAGATAGAGGATTAATTAGATATTTATTGCGTCACCGTCACACAACTCCTTTTGAAATGTGTGAGATTAAATTACATATTCGAATTCCAATGGATGCTTGGCGACAATGGATTAGACACAGAACAGCAAATGTTAATGAATATTCAACTCGCTATTCTTTGGCTATTGAATCGGCACAAACAACAAATCCAGATCAGTGGCGTATGCAATCAACCGATAATAAACAAGGAAGCTCAGGCTTTTTTGATACCGAAATTGGCAAAGAAATGACAGCCGATGAAAAGTTTATTCATGACAAAACCCGCGAAATATACAATAAAAGAGTCGCTCTAGGTGTTGCTCGCGAACAAGCGAGAAAAGATTTACCACTTTCTACATACACTGAAGCATATTGGAAAATTGATTTGCATAACTTGCTCCATTTTTTAGAACTTAGAATGGAAACCAATGCTCAACTTGAAATTAGAGAATACGCAAACGCAATTGGTAACGAAATAGTTAAAAGATGGGTTCCAACTGCGTGGGAAGCTTTTGAAGAATACGCATTAAATTCAAAAGAATTTTCTGGATTTGAATTAGAGCTACTTTCTTTAATTGCAAATGGCAAATTTGAGGAAGCTAAAAATAAAGCAACAGATTATGGTTGGTTAAACTATAAAAATGACGAATTAACTTTTAATATGGAACGTTGGGAATTTGAAAATAAAATGAATTATTTGAAAATTAACATTCCTTGGTAATATTAAAATTGCATTATATTTAGATGAAATTAATAATTGTTGCTGCCGTATCTTTGAATAATGTGATTGGATTAGAAAATAAAATTCCATGGCACGATGAAGCAGAATTGAGTTATTTTAAGAATTTAACAATAAATAATGCTGTTTTAATGGGGAGATTAACTTTTGAATCAATAGGAAAACCTCTTTCCGACAGGTTAAACATAGTTTTATCCAGAAATAGCACTAAAAATAGTACCAATGAAAGTCTGTTTTATTTTAATTCGATTGATGATGCCGTAAGTTTTGCAGAACAATTGAATGTAAAAAAAATGTTCGTCATTGGTGGAAGTCAGATTTATGAAAAAATGATTAACCAAGTTGATGAGTTGATAATTAGTAGAATTCCATTTGAAGTTTTGGGGGATAAATATTTTCCTAAAATTGACTTAAAATATTGGAAATTGGACAATATTGAAAAATATCCAACCTTTAATGTTGAAAAATACACTAAAAATGAAGCATAATGAAAGAGTTTAGAGAAAATTAGAATGTATGAAACCGAAAATATAATAAAGATACTTCCAAATAATATTGCAAATAAAATTGCTGCTGGCGAAGTTGTGCAACGCCCGGCTTCTGTTCTTAAGGAATTACTCGAAAACTCAATTGATGCCGAAGCAAATAGTATTGAAGTATTTATTAAAAATGCTGGTAAAACTCTAATTCAAGTTGTTGATAATGGCTTTGGAATGTCGGAAACAGACGCAATAGCTTGTGTTAAACGACATGCAACTTCCAAAATATTTTCTATTGACGACTTGGAAGCGATTAGAACTTTCGGTTTTAGAGGCGAAGCTCTTTCTTCAATTTCTTCAGTTGCAAAAGTTGAAATTAAAACATCTCAAAAAAATGAAAACATTGGCACGCTTTTAACTATTGAGGAATCGGATAATATTTTAATTGAAAAGGGAAATTATCCAAAAGGAACTTCGATAAGTGTAAAAAATCTTTTTTATAATACACCAGGAAGACGCAAATTTTTGAAGACCAATTCAACTGAATTAAAGCACATTACGGATAGTTTTAAACGAATTGCGTTTAGTTATCCTAATATTTCATTCAAATTGTGGAATAACGATGAACTCGTTTTTAGTTATTCTTCTAGCACAATGGAAGATAGAATTAAGCAAGTAATTGATGAAAACATACTATCTGGATTGATTGAAGTTGAAGAAAACACCGATTATCTAAATATTAAGGGATTTATTGCGAAACCGACTTATCTTAGAAAAAGCAAAGGTGAGCAATTTTTATTTGTAAACAAAAGATTTGTAATTAGTAAAATTATAAATCATTCTGTCTTTACCGCTTATGACCATTTATTGGAAAAAGGTGAGTATCCATTTTTTATTTTATATATCGATTTAGACCCGAAAAGGATTGATATTAATGTTCATCCAGCAAAAATGGAAATTAAATTTGATGATGAACGCAACATTTATAATTTTGTAAAAGCAATTATCAGAAAATCAATTGGGCAATATGATTTAGTGCCTAATGTCAGTTTTAATGAAACAAGCGAAGTTACTGCCTCGTTAAAAATGGAAAACAGCGATTATATTCCAAAAGGGGATTTTTCCAACAGACCAAATTTTAGCTCAAGTTTGAATCAAAAAAGGGAAAAACAAGGTATTTATGACGAAAAGGAAATTGACCTTTTATTTGGCAATATAAATTCCAACATTAAAAAAGAGAACACAAATAGCAATACAAGTCATCCTTTTGAGGAAAATGTTTATCAGCATTCTTCCAACATTTCTGTAGAAAATACCGAGCAAAACTCGACTTCTTTTATAATATCGCTTCATAATAAATATATTCTTTCACCAATTAGAAGCGGATTAATGGTTATTGATCAGCACGTGGCTCACGAAAGAATTCTTTATGATAAAGCAATAAATTCATTTGATGCTGATTTTCCTTTTTCTCAACAATTGCTTTTTACCGAAGAAATAAAGTTGGACCCAGCAGATTACGAGCTTTTACAATCGATAAGTCCTTATTTAACAAAACTTGGATTTGAAATTAAATTTAAGAACAAAAAAAGTGTTGAAATATATGGTGTTCCAGCAGATATTAAAAGTGGGTATGAAACAGAAACTTTGAAAGGAATTATTAACGAATACAGAACTAACGAAGAAGAAAAGCATCTTGAAGAAAAAGACAATATTGCAAAATCGTTTTCGTGCAAAACTGCAATTAAAGCTGGCGATAAATTAACCGAACAAGAAATGCGTGCTCTTGTTGACCATCTTTTTGCAACTTCAATGCCATACGTTTGTCCTCACGGAAGACCAATTATCTTTAAAATATCACTTGCCGAGTTTGATAAACGTTTTGGTAGAACTTGAAAATAATTCCATAATTTGATTAAAATTATTTATTCAAAACGATTTAATTCAATCTAATTATCATTTCTTACTTAAAACATTTAAAAACTCTTTTGTATATTAAAGTATTAAAAAATTAATAGAAAGTTTTATATGAATATTGAAGAATATAGAAAAGCCAAGGAAAAATATTCCGAGCGATTGCAAAAAACAAAAACAAGCGATTTTAAGTTCACTTCGGTTTCTGGCGAAGAGGTTAATCCGCTTTATTCACCAGATGATTTGAATAACGATAATTTTTTAAGCGATATCAATTTTCCTGGCGAATTTCCATACACTCGAGGTATTCATACAAATGGTTATCGTGGAAAAACTTGGACTATGCGTCAATTTGCTGGTTTTGGAACTCCAGAAGATACAAATGAAAGATTCAAATATTTACTTGCTAATGGGCAAGGTGGATTATCTGTCGCTTTTGATTTACCTACATTAATGGGTTATGATGCTGATGATGCTTTAAGTGATGGTGAAGTTGGCATGTGCGGAGTTGCAATTTCTTCGCTTGAAGATATGGAAATTTTGTTCAACGAAATTCCTCTTGATAAAGTTTCCACATCAATGACAATCAATTCTCCAGCTGCAATGATTTTTGCATTTTATTTGGCTGTTGCAAAAAAGCAGGGAGTTTCATTCGATAAACTGCGTGGAACGTTACAAAATGACATTTTGAAGGAATATATTGCACAAAAAGAATATATTTTTCCACCAAATCCATCAATGCGTATTATCACAGATATGATAGAATTTTGTACAACCGAAGTTCCTCAATGGAATCCGGTTTCTGTTAGTGGCTATCACATTCGTGAAGCCGGTTCTACGGCTGTTCAAGAGCTTGCTTACACTCTTGCTGATGGATTTGCTTACGTTGAAGCCGCAATTGAACGTGGGCTTGATGTGGATGAATTTGCACCGCGAATTTCGCATTTTTTCAACTCACATTTGGATTTTTTTGAGGAAATTGCAAAATTCCGCGCTGCTCGTAGAATTTATGCTAAGAGAATGAAAGATAAATATGGAGCTAAAAATCCTCGTTCTTGGTGGTTGCGTTTTCATACTCAAACCGCTGGAGCTACTTTAACCGCCCAACAACCAGAAAATAACATTGTTAGAACTGCAATTCAAGCCTTAGCAGGCGTTTTGGGCGGAACTCAATCGTTGCATACTAATTCTATGGATGAAACATTAGCTTTGCCAAGTGAAAAAGCTGTTAAAATTGCACTACGAACTCAACAATTGATTGCTTACGAAACAGGAGTAATTAATACAGTTGACCCGCTTGGTGGAAGTTATTACGTTGAATCTTTAACCAATAAAATGGAAGAAGATGCCGAAAAAATCTTTGAAGAAATTGATTCTTATGGTGGCGTAATTCCCGCAATTGAAGCTGGTTATTTCCAAAAAGAAATTGCAAATGCAGCTTATAAATATCAGCTTGAGTTGGAAAAGAAAGAGAAATTTATTGTTGGAGTAAATGAATTTATCGAATATGATGAAAAAATAGATATTCCAATATTGCAAATTTCACCAGATGTTGAAAAAAAACAAAAAGAAAGATTAGCTTCGCTTAAAGCTCGTCGCGATATTTCAAAAGTTAATGAATCACTTAAAGAAATTAGTGATGCTGCAATTAATGGAAATAATTTGATGCCAATTTTTATAAAAGCAGCCGAAAATTACGTAACTCTTGGTGAAATGGTTAATGAACTTAAAAAGCACTTTGGAATTTACGAAGAACAAGCAGCTTTTTAATTTAATAAGTAATAATTATGAAAACTAAAATCACGACATATTTGTTTTTTATCTCTTTATTGTTTGGAAGTGCGTGTTCAACGTCAGTTCCAGAAATAAAAACGGTTGAAGCAAATAAGGAATTGGTCTATAAAGAGGATTTACGAGTTAACGTAAAGCAAATATATTGTTGGATTAACAGAATGCCTGGACAAAAGCCACGATTTAACGTTACTGGTGATTTAAATATTTTTGAAGTATCTGATTTTAATCTAAAAGATGTAACAATCAAAAAAGTATTTGTCATTCAAAATGATGAAATAATTTATCAGTTTACACCCAAAATTGATTTAAATATTGATAAAAACGTTAAAACAATTATATTTTCGACTGTTAAAGGATTATTATTAACAATGAATTTAGATTCTAAAAAGCATGTTAATATAAAAATTCTTCTGTCTGATAGTGCAAAAGAAACAGAATATTTAATTGAAAATGTAGCAATTGAAGAGGTTTTTTAGGTAATGAATTTAGAAATATTCGAACTATTTTTACTACTAATTTTAAGTGCTTTTTTCTCAGCGTCCGAAATTGCTTTTATAGTTGCAAATAAGTTAAAAATTGAGTTACGTGCGAGAAAAAGGAACTTTTCCGCAAAAATCATTTCGTATTTTATGGAAAATCAACAAACTTTTTTTTCCACAATATTGATATCAAACAACATAGTAAATATTACTTTTTCATCCTTAATTACTCTCTTTTTGGTAAGTGTTTTTGGATATAGTGATTTTTCAATACTAATAATTTCTACAACGCTTTTACTTTTGTTTGGCGAACTAATCCCGAAGTATTTTGCAAGAGAATATCCTGATAAATTTGTCCTATTTTCTGCAATTCCTTTAAGAATAGCTTCGATAGTTCTTTCTCCTTTTGTTTGGATAACTTCCGCAATTTCGCATTTTATAGTTTCATCAGCGAGTATTAAAGTCGAAAAAATAAATCATCTTTTTGATAAAGAAGATATTCAATACTTATTAAATGAAAGCTCAACAAATTCAAATATTAATAAAATTAATGAAGATGAATTTGATTTAATAAATAAAGCAATTTCGCTCGGTGAACAAAAAATTTATGAGGTTATGACTCCAAGAACAGATATTGTTGGAATTGATATAAACTCTGAAATTTATGAGGTAGTTAAGCTATTTAATGAATCTGGATACTCAAAAATTCTTGTATATTCTGAAAATATGGATAATATTAAAGGATTTATTCACGTTTTAGATATGTTCAAATTTCCAAAAACAATAAATGAAGTTAGAAGAGATATTTTATTTGTTCCAGAAACTAAGAAAAGTTTAGAGCTTTTAAACGAATTGCTTGATAAGAGAATTTCAATTGCGCTTGTTGTTGATGAGTTTGGTGGCACCGAAGGAATTGTTACAACTGAAGATATTATAGAAGAAATGCTTGGCGAAATTAGAGATGAATATGATGAAGATGAAGAAATTTGTAAAAAAATTGGTGATAATCTCTTTGTAATTAGTGGCAAATTTGAAGTTGATAGATTAAAAGAAGAATTTGACATAAATATTCCAGAAGGGGAATATGAAACAATTGCGGGCTTTATAATTACCGAATTAGGAATGATTCCGAATAAAAAGAAAAATTACCAAATTGGAAATTTTAATATCGAAATTATCCACTCATCAAAACAACGAATTGAGCTTATAAAATTGAGAATAGAAAAGGAGTAATTTCTTTTCTATTCTCATCATTAAGTTATTTGTGAAGCAAATCTAAGCCTAATGTTCCAATTAAATCGCTAAAATAGTTGTCGGATTGTAAATATTCCAATTCAGTTTTTGCGTAATCTAATCTGTTTTTAATCTCTAATTTGTCAATAACCTCAATATAATTTTCTTTTGATATAAAAGAATTTAAATTTTGGATGTGTTTTTTAAACAATTGAACATCTTTTTCTTGTTTAGCTTTAAGTCTGGAAATATACCAATCGCTTTTAATTACATTTTCGCGACAAAACAATTCTCTAATTTCGCTATTATCAATATATTTTCCTTCAAACTTACCATTTGCCATAATGTGTAAAATTGCTTTTAATGGCGGAATTGCAGCATCGACACTTCCATCAAGGAAATATGATTTTGCAACATTTTTATGAGCTTCAACAATGTTATTTATTCCATCAACAAAAATTTCTTTATCCTGAGTTTCTGGTTGCAAAATTGCGGTGTTAAAAACAGAAATTGGATTTTCAAAAACACGACCAAAAAATGTTTTAACAAATTTTGTTGTAATTCTATAACCCAATCTGCTTGCTAAAATTACTTCACCATTATATTCAAAATCATTTATTTTTTCGAGGAATCCTTCATTTATCAGTGATTTCGGATTTCTCTCACCCGCTGACATACGGCTCCATATTTCCGGAATTAACAAACTTATATCGTGGTCAATTCTAATATTTCCAATAAAACCAGCAGCAGTTGAAAAAGCATTATAACCAGTTAAAATGTATGAAAGTAGGGCATTATTTAAATCCGTAACTGGCAAAAGTGCGTTAAAAGGAGCTTTTGTTAATGAACCTTCGGAACCAACTCCAGTTGTTGAAGGAGATTTTCCAGTTAAACTACTTATGAAATCCATAAATAATTCGGGCAATTCTTGAAAATGAACTGGATTATAAACCGAAAGGGGACGAATGCCTGGTTCTTTTGGATTATTTCTTCTACCAGGTAAAACTGCATTTACTGGATTTAAAACTGGTTTGTTTAACGGAATCTTTCTGAAAAATCGAGTTGCAATTTCTGCTACATATTTATCAATTGGATTTTTAATATCGGGTCTATTTTGCAAATATCTCACATTTTTACTAAAAGCTCCGTCAACAATTCGTGGATGTGCCGAAGAAATAAAATATTCTGCATTATCTCCTTTGGCTACATCGATAATTAAATCCTGCATTGGTTTAGTAAATTTATCAAATCCAATAGCGTCTTCCATTAATTCTTTTGCATCTTTAACAGTTAATGGCTCATAATTTGAAATAAACGAATTTGGAGAAGATAAATCACTTTCAGCTTGTTTATCGTAACCTCTGTGAATTGCTTCATCAGGACGTTGGAAAAAACGATATTCACAATTATCTACAAATTTCAAACTTTTATTATCATAATTTGAGTTTAAAAAATCCAATTTTTCAGTTGGAACAACAGTAGAAACTGTAATATCATCTTCAACTTGTATTTTTTCGGAAGCAACAAAATCCTGACGTAATTTGTAAACTCGCCAAGCACCATTTTTTTCAAATCCAACTCTCAAATAATTAGCAACTAAGGGACGATTGTGATATTGCAATTCGTGACCTAATTTTCCGTCAACAGTATCAACGCTAAAATGAGGTTTCCAATTATCGCCCCATTCTAATTTATAAAAACGTTTTATTATTAGAACAAATCCTTTTATGTACTGTGGAATCGATTCTAACCAATTATTATACTCATTTGTATAGCTTGATGAAGGCATTAATAATTTTATTACAGAACCTAATGATCTACTTTTGCTTAAAAGTTTTCTACTCGGTTTGTCTTTTGTATATTGTTTTTTATCAATAAATCGTACACTGTAATCCTTATTTATAATTTCTTCAACTAAGCGAAAATCCTTTTCAAAATCAGCCACGAAAAATGGTCCAGAAAGAATTGAATCGGAAATTGATTTAGATATTTCCGATTTTCCTCCACCAGAAACTGTGCTTGGTTTATGACAAAGTGTCCCTTCTGGAACAGTTCCAACCAAACGCCAACTTGGGGCATTTGGTTTTTTTTCCATTCTAACTTTGTAACCTTCGGGGAGAATGTAAATGTTTGTTGGTAAAAGTTTAATCGATTTTTCAACTCCGTCATTCATCCAATATACTTTTTGGTGTTTAATACTAATTTGAACGTTTTCTGGAACATAAATAATATTTGGGAATAACTTATCAACTCCGTAACCTTCAACGTGTAAATGCATTATTTCGGAATACATTTTAATCACTTTATTAAACGAATGGTTGTCTTTTGGCACATTTTCATCGTTTAGGAATGCCTCAGTTTGGCTGTAAGAAGGAAAAGCTAACGCTCCACCAGAATGTTCTTCTTCACAATTTCCAAAAAGATTTGCCGAATAACTAATATGAGTTTTAACTTCTTTTTTTGAATAACCAAAATAATTATCCGCAATTATTGTAAAAATAACTCCTTCGGCAGTTCTAATTGTTAATTTAAAGGACTTTCCGTTATTATATAATTCATCTTCTTTTTCCCAAAACATTCCATCTCGCAACTGACGTTCGGTTGCATCGGATTTTTTTGGTAATCCAAGTGATTTTTTTTTGCAGCTTACAATATGCGGAGCTAATAAAATACATCCAGAATGGCCATTCCAATGTTCAGGGTCAAGTGCTGCATCATTTTGAGGAAGAAATGGATTTCCAGCATTTCCAAAAATTGATTCAACAAAATCTAAATTACTCACTAAATTTCCGGGAGCAAAAAAACGAATTTCCATCGATTTTTCTTTCAAATATCCAGCAACTTCGGGCGAAACTTTTGGACGAAGAAGTAACGATACAAATAAATGTGCCTTATTTTCCTCATTTGAGGTGTAAGGAAGTTTTAACAATTCCATCGAAGGTTTTAGTGCAACTTCCAATAATTTAGCAGCTACGTCAATTGGAACTGAAATTTTATCATCTGGAATTGGTAAACCACCTTCAGCAATATGAAAAACGCCTTTTGTCGTTCGTCTATCATTTTTCGGATTATGCAAGATTCCTTGTTTAAGTCTATAGGAAGATATTATATCCGATTCAAATTTATTAGAATTTGGCGATATTGAAAGTATTCGAGCAATTCCATGTCTGTCTAATTCAAAAGTCTTGTGTGGCAATTGAATTTTATCCAAATCAATAACATTTGCGAAATAATTATTGATAAAATCTTGAATTCTTGAATCAGCTGGACAGAAATATTTTGACAGAAGTCGTTCTTTTTCCTGATTATTAGAAATTAAATCTTCTGCAATTTCCAAAAATTTATTTTCGCTTTCCGAACCAAAAATTGGATAACCTTTGGCAGCTAATTTAAGATTTATATATTGAATGAGTTGTTTCTTATTTCCTGAAATGGAATTCCCATTTTCATCAAAGCCTAACTTTCGTTTATAATGCAATTTCATATCTCCATTATCTTATTATTTTGTTAAACACAGTAAAAACATATTAAATTATTATTTTCATAATTATTAGTTTTGTAAAAATATAGATTATTATCAATATAACCTTATTTGAAATTAACTAAAGTTAAATAAATCAACTTAAGTGCCAAGTTTAGTTTAAATCAATTTTTATGGAAGATAACAAAGAATTACACTATTTTGCATAACCATTTTTAAACAATTATTAGAAATTAAATTTGTTTTACGAACTTCAGAAAAAAGATAAAAATAGCAAAGCACGTGCTGGAATTATTACAACAGATCATGGTGTAATTGAAACTCCCATTTTTATGCCAGTTGGAACTCAAGGCACAGTTAAAGCCGTTACTCAAAAAATATTGAAAGAAGAGATAAATGCTCCCATAATTCTTGGAAATACTTACCATTTGTATTTGCGTCCAGGAATGGAAATAATGGAAAAAGCTGGCGGACTTCATCAATTTATGAATTGGGATAGAGCAATTCTTACAGATAGTGGCGGATTTCAAGTATTTTCATTATCGGAGTTGCGAAAGTTAAAGTCGTATGGAGTTGAATTCCGTTCGCATCTTGATGGCTCAAAGCATTTGTTTACACCCGAAAAAGTAATTGAAATTGAACGACAAATAGGTGCAGATATTATTATGCCACTCGATGAATGTACTCCATATCCTTGCGATTACGATTATGCTAAAAAGTCGAAACAACTTACTTCCGATTGGGCAGTTTTAAATAAAGAAGCTTTTGAAAAAAGTGTGCCTTTGTATGGGCATAAACAATTTCTTTTTGGAATTGTGCAAGGCAGTGTTTACAAAGATTTAAGAGAAGATTCTGCAAAAGATTTAATGAATATCGGGTTTGATGGTTATTCAATAGGTGGACTTGCAGTTGGCGAGCCTGCCGAAAATATGTACGAAATTGTCGATTTTACAACTGACATTCTTCCAGAAAACAAACCACGATACTTAATGGGTGTTGGAAGACCAGAAAATATTCTTGTGGCTATAGAACGTGGGGTTGATATGTTTGATTGCGTTATGCCTACTCGAAACGCGCGAAATGCTTATCTTTTTACTTCGCAAGGTGTTGTTACAATTAAAAGTGCAATTTATAAAGACGATTTTTCACCACTTGACCCAAATTGTGATTGTTACACGTGTAAAAATTTCTCAAAAGCGTATTTAAGACATTTGTTTAACGCTCGTGAAATTTTAGCATACGAATTAGCAACTATCCACAATTTAAGATTTTACCTAAATCTTGTAAAAGAAGCTCGAAAACAAATTTTAAACGATACTTTTTCATTTTGGAAAAATAAAATTATAAATATATTATCAATAAATACAAAGGAGTTAAAATGAATTATTTATTAGCTATGGCACCTCAAGGTGGCGATGCTGGCGGCGGAAGTATGGTTAGCACTTTAATAATGTTTGGTGCAATCTTTGCAATTTTTTACTTTATGATTATCCGCCCACAACAAAAAAAGGCGAAAGAACGTGAAACTTTGCTAAATGCAATTAAAAAAGGTGATAAAATTGTAACAAATGGTGGAATGCACGGAACAATTGCTGGTCTTGATGACAAAACTTGCCTTATTGATTTTGGCAACAATATCAAAATTAAATTTGATAGACAAGCAATTGCTGTTGTTGAATCTTCAGGAAAAGAAGAAACAAAATAATATAAGTATTTTTTTTAAGTCCCCTCTTGAGAGGGGATTTAGGGGTGTGTTATTTTGAAGCATGAATAAAATAATTGATATTGCGATAACAAACACACCCATGATGCTAAGCATCTTTCCCTCTCAAGAGGGGATAAATAGGAGAAAAATAATGAAAACTTTACCAACAAAATCAAACTTTCTTGCTATAGAAGATGAATTTTCTACTTATGAAAATTCTAAAATAGTTATTTATTCGGCTCCAATGGAAAATACTGTAAGCTATGGTTCTGGAACTAAAAACGGTCCAAAAGAAATTATAAAAGCTTCGCATTATGTTGAATTTTATGATGAAGAAATGAATAATGAATTATGTTTTGAAAAGGGAATTGCAACTCTTCCAATTGATAATTTTGACAAACTTGAATCAAAAAATGCAATTGATAAAATAGAAGCTGAAATTTCAAATCTTATTTCTGATGATAAATTTGTTGTTATGCTTGGTGGCGAACATACTGTTACTTTAGGTGCAGTTTTAGCTCATCATAAAAAATACGAAAATTTGTCAATCTTGCAATTTGATGCTCATTCCGATTTACGCGAAAGTTATGAAGGAAATATTTATTCGCACGCTTCCGTTATGAGTCGTGTTTATGAATTTAACAAAAATATTGTCCAAGTTGGAATTAGAGCCCAATGCAAAGATGAAGGCGAATTAATCCAAAAAGACAAAATTAAAACTTTTTATGCACGCGAAATTAGACAAGCTAAATCGCAAAAAAAATGGCAAGAAGAGGTTGTAAAAAGTCTTTCAAAAAATGTTTATATAACTTTTGACATTGATGGACTTGACCCAACAATTGTTCCAGCAACTGGAACTCCTGAACCAGGTGGACTTTTTTGGGATGAAACGCTCGATTTAATAAAATTGGTTGGGAAAAAGAAAAATATTGTCGGTTTTGATTTGGTTGAATTAGCACCTTCTAAATTTCATACTTCATCCAACTTTGTTGCTGCAAAATTGGTTTATAAAATGCTAAATTACGCTTTCCAAAAGCCTAAAAAAAAGAAGAAAAAAGAAAAATAGTATTTTAACTTGGGATTATAGATTCAGTATTTTGCAAATATTCTCTTTATATTTACGGAAATAAAAAAAGGTCAAACTATGAAAGAACTTAAAAAAATAGTGTTTATTTTTTTTCTATTATTTACCTCAATATTTTCGCAAAATAATAAGGTATTTATTGCAACTATTGATGGCGATATTGATTTGGGCTTAGCTCCTTATGTTAAAAGAGTTGTTTCTGATGCAAAAAAAGAAAAAGCTTCGTTAATAATATTCAAAATAAATACTTTTGGTGGAAGAGTTGATGCGGCAACGCAAATAAAAGATGCAATTCTTAATTCAAAAGTTCCAACATTGGCTTTTATTGATAAAAGGGCAATATCCGCTGGCTCACTAATAGCACTTTCTTGCGATAAAATTGTAATGGTTCCAGGTTCTTCAATTGGTGCAACTACAGTTGTTGACCAAGGCGGAGTAAAACAATCTGAAAAAGCACAGTCTTTTATGCGTTCAGAAATGCGTTCAACTGCTGAGCGAACTGGACGTAGAACCGATGTTGCAGAAGGTATGGTTGATGAACGAGTTATAATTGAAGGTTTAGTTGATAGCACTCAGTTGGTCACTTTAACTTCGCGCGAATCAATTGAATATGGAATTGCTGACACAGTTTTATCAAATATTGATGAAGTTTTGGCTTTTAGTGGTAATAAAGACGCAAATATAAGTTACCTTGATATAAATTGGGGCGAGCAATTTATCCAATTTATTAACAATCCAATTATTACTTCAATTTTAATGATGATTATAATGGTTGGAATGTTTGTTGAAATTAAAACTCCAGGTTGGGGAATTGCTGGAACTGCTTCCCTTATTGCGTTATCTTTGTTTTTTGGTTCTGGATATATTTTGGAAATTGCTTCAATAATGGATATCTTGCTTTTTGTTGTTGGCGTTGTTCTTTTGTTAGTTGAAATATTTGTTATTCCAGGTTTTGGAATTTTTGGCATTATTGGAATTATTTTAATTGTCGGCGGACTTTTTATGGGAATTATCTCCGATTTTCCATTAGTTGAATCAAGTATGCTTTCAATTGCAATTATTCAATTAGCTGGTTCGTTTGTTTTAAGTGCAATTGTAATTTATTTTCTTGCAAAAACATTGCCAAAATCAACAATGTGGAATAATCTTATTCTTGAAAAAGGAATTAATGCAACTTCTGGCTACACATCCCAAAAATCGATTCACAATTTATTGGGAAAAAGTGGAATTGCTCTCACAGATTTACGTCCCGCTGGAACTGCTATTTTTGATGAAATTAGATATGATGTTGTTTCGCAAGGCGATTATATAGTGAAAAATTCCAAAGTTGAAGTTATAAAAGAAGAAGGTTCCAAAATTGTGGTAAAACTGCTGGAAAACAACACTTAGATTTAAAAAGAAAAAAGCAATTCTAACGAATTGCTTTTTTAGTATTTTACGAAAATCTGAAAGTAACTAATTAACCAAAGTAACGATATTTGTATTTTTTGTTATATCAACCCTTTTTGCTTTAAATGGAGCATTTTTCTGATCAACTCCACTGATATCTGTAACCATTTCCATATTTGTTGTTGTGTTGGAATTACTGATTAATCCACTTGTTTTATTAAATTTCACAATTCCATCGCCAGAAACTACTGGGTCATAAAAATAAAAACTCATTCCTTGATCTTTGGCATTTTGCTCACCTTTCCAATTAATTGAAAGACCCGCATTTATAATAACAATTGAGTCATTTTTTGCCATTTCAACATCACCAATTTTGAATGTAACAACATTTTCAATCTGGAAAGTAGCAAATTGTGAATTGTGTTTTTCATTCCAACTGTAATTTTTATAAACCTTTTTGTTCGGAAATTTTCTAAAAATTTGTTCAGAAAGTGGACGAAGAGCCGATTCTGTGAAATTATTTTTCAATTCCAATTTTTGCTCCTTTGTAATTTTTTTCTGCAAATTTTGGATTGAAATCAATTCGTTCACAATTGATTCAACATTTGAAATACTTGTAATTTCACCATTTTCCTTAATTTCCATCATAAATCGCTTATTTTTTAGCGACTCATATTGCGCAAACATCATTCTTTCTTGCGTGCTTTGAATATATTTTGAATCATAAGCAATGTGCTGTCCGTTTATAACTCCATCGACTTTAATTGATTCCATCAAAACACTAATTTTTGCCGATTTGTTTGAATCAACATCATTTACAGTCAGTCTAACTTTATATTCTACTGTTTGATTCACTTTTTGCTTAACAGAAGAATCGGAATACAATTCCTGCGAAGTGGATGATAGAGTTTTTATAATGTAAGTGATTTTTTGACCTTTTTTAAATTTGTATTTCAAATCCAAATTGCCTAATTGAGTTGAATCAATTCCACTAACTAAATTTGTTGAATCTTTTGCGGAATTATTATCAGTTTTGCTATCAGAACATGAAAAACCAATTGCCATTAAAGCAATTAACAAAATGTAACGCATAATTGAATCCTATTGATAAAGTAAATAATTTTTACGTAAAGTTTTAAAGTTAGTTAAATCGTGCTCCCAAACGTTAAATATTTCTTCTGGAGTTGATTTGTTTTTTAACATTTGAGTTAAATTTGGATTTCCAAACAACTTATCAAGCCAATTGTTTCTAAATTCAAAATTATTTGGATAAAGTTTGTGAATGGTATATAACAACTCTATTCCAAATCTCAATGTCATAATATTTTTGGAATCTGTAATTTTAAGTGATAAACCGTTACATTCAATATCTTTATACTTTGGCGAAGTTGACATATTCTCAATCGATTTTGGAGTAAATGTAATTGGTTTTATGTCAATTCCTGAAATATTTAGTATTTTAATTTCCGCTAAAAGCTCGTTGGAATTTATGAATGGAGCACCAATTGTTAAAAACGGAGCATAAGTTCCACGTCCTTCTGAAATATTTACACCTTCCAAAAGACACATTCCAGGATAAATAATTGCGGTTTCTAAATCTGGAATATTTGGTGACGGAGCAATCCAAGGCAAATTACAATCACTAAATAAATATTCTCTTTTCCAATCTTTCATTTTAACAACTATTATATCGGCTTTTACTCCATTTTCGAGCCATTTTTCGTTATTGAACATATTTGCAAGTTCACCAATAGTCATTCCATGTTGTATTGGAATTTTAGCAATTGCGACAAAAGACTTAAACTCGTCTTCTCTTATTGGTCCGTCAACAGTTATTCCATTTATTGGATTAGGTCTATCTAAAACAATTATTGGAATATTATTTTCTGCGGTCGCTTCCAAAGTATAATAAAGCGTTGAAATAAATGTATAAAAACGTGCTCCAATATCTTGAATGTCAAAAATGAGAATATCTACATTCTGTAACATTTCCTTAGTAGGTTTTCTAATTTTACCATAAAGTGAATAAACGGGAAGGTTAGTTTTTGAATCAATTCCATCACTTATCGAATTTCCGTCTGGAGCATTTCCTCTAATTCCATGCTCCGGACCAAATAGGGTAGTAACGTTAATATTTTTAAGTTGTGTTAATGTATCAACTAAGTGAACACCATTACTTAAAACTGCGGAGTGATTTGTAACAATTCCAATCCTCTTATTTTGGATTAAATGAATGCTATCAGAAACCAAAACATCTGCCCCAACAGTAACTTTTACTGTTTGAGAATATAAGTTAGGTAGTGAGATATAAAATATTATAAATAATACAGATATAGCATTATATTTAAATCTATATTTAATATTATTATAAATTAAGGTTACTTGTTTTATGCTACTTTTCATATTATCTTCTCAAAATATATTCCCCAATTTGAATAATCGGGGAATATAAAATCTAAAATTGTTCGAAAACTATTAGTCAATATAATTTTCTAAAAGTTCTTTTCTTGAAAAGAAATGAGCAATTTCAATTGCGGCATTTTCATCAGAATCTGAACCATGGATTATATTTGCTTCAATACTATCAGCATATAAATTACGAATTGTTCCTTTTTCGGCCAAGGCTGGATTTGTAGCACCAATAAGTTTTCTAAAATCTTCAACGGCATTCTCTTTTTCAAGAGCAATTGGTACAACTGGACCAGAAGTCATATATGCAACTAAATCATTATAAAATGGACGTTCTTTGTGAATTTCATAAAACCCACCAGCAGATTCTTTAGTTAAATGAGTCATTTTCATAGCTTTAATTTTGAATCCAGCTTCAGTAATTTGAGCAATTACTTTTCCAACTAAGTTTTTTTCAACACAATCTGGTTTTAACATTGTGAATGTTTTGTTTGTCATTTTTTTCCTATTTTTAATTTAATAATTATTTTCTTTGTCAAAATTTAATAAAAAAGCACTTCAAAAGTTAAACTAATGAAGTGCTTAAAATATAGAACCGATAGATTTATTTATTTTTTATGCTCTAATAGTGCTTTTTGCATTGTAATACCAATTTCGGCAGGGGATTCCACAACATAAATTCCAGCTTTTTTCATAGCTTTCATTTTTTCTTCTGCAGTACCTTTTCCACCAGAAATAATAGCGCCAGCGTGTCCCATTCTTCGTCCAGCAGGAGCAGTTCTTCCAGCAATAAATCCAACAACTGGTTTTTTAACGTTTTTCTTGATGAAAGCAGCAGCTTCTTCTTCAGCGCTTCCACCAATTTCGCCAATCATAATAATACCTTCTGTGTCTGCGTCTTCGTTCAATAATTTAATAATATCAATAAATTGTGAGCCGATAATAGGGTCGCCACCAATTCCAACACATGTTGATTGTCCAATTTTCAAATCAGAAAGTTGTTTTACGGCTTCATAAGTTAAAGTTCCACTGCGAGAAACAACCGCAACTTTACCTTTTTTGTGAATAAAGCCAGGCATAATTCCAATTTTAGCTTTTCCTGGTGAAATAATTCCAGGACAGTTTGGACCAATTAGTCTAACATCCATGTTTTTGATAACATTTTTAACTTTTACCATATCGTTTGTAGGAATTCCTTCTGTAATACAAACAATTAGCTTAATTCCAGCATTTGCAGCTTCAAGAATAGCATCGGCAGCAAATGGAGGGGGAACAAAAATAGCAGAGGCAGTTGCATTAGTTCCTTTAACAGCTTCGGCAACAGTATTAAATATTGGAATAACTTCATTAAATTTTGAACCACCTTTGCCTGGAGTTACACCAGCAACAACGTTTGTTCCATATTCAAGCATCTGAGTTGCGTGAAAAGTTCCTTCACTTCCAGTAATTCCTTGAACAAGTACCTTTGTTTTTTTGTCGAGCAGAATACTCATTTTAAATTTCCTTATTTAATTTATATCGTAAAAAATAATACCCAAATTAAAAAAATATCAAATAATTAAAAAATAATATTTAATTATTTGATAAAAGATCATATCATAATTTGAAACTAACATTTTAAAAAATCTAATGAAATTATTTAGATTAAAATCTGATATTTTATGAAAAATGTTCTAATTTAATGCATCTGGTGGATTTTCAGTGGTCATATTTTCAAATTTTCCAACCAACTTTTGAGGGTCGTGAATTAAAGTTGGAAGACATTGTGTACAAATCCAAGTAGCATTTTTAGCAAAAGTAATTGAAACAAGTGGAACAACATTTTCTGGTCTGTTGCAACTTATACAAGTATTTAAATTTTGATTATTCATTTTAACCTATTTTTTATTGAAATATTTATTATAAAACACATTTAATTAATCAATTTTGCTGTTTGAAGCAATATTTTCTCATTAAATTGGTTAGAAAGTAGTTGCATTCCAATTGGTAATCCATTTGAATCATTTCCAACGGGAATGTTGATTCCAGGAATTCCAGCCAAATTTGCAGAAGTTGTATAAATATCGCTTAAATACATTTGCAATGGGTCCGAAGATTTTTCTCCAATTTTGAAAGCCGTAAAAGGTGAAGTCGGAGTTAAAATAACATCAACTTTTTTGAAAGCATTTTGGAAATCTTCTTGAATTAGTCTTCTAACTTTTTGTGCTTTAGTGTAATAAGCGTCATAGTAACCAGAAGACAAAACGTAAGTTCCAAGCATAATTCGTCTTTTTACTTCCTTACCAAATCCGTTTGAGCGGGTTTGCGTGTACATTGCGTCAAGTTCACTTTGGTTCTCATCTCTAATTCCATAGCGAACGCCATCGTATCTTTGAAGATTTGCTGAAGCCTCTGCAGTTGTAAGAATATAATATGTTGCAATTGAATATTCGTTATGAGGAAGATGAATATCAACAAATTCAACATTTTCGTTTTTGGAAAGAACATCAATTTTTTGTTGAATTGCATTTTTCACTTCTTCGTTTAATCCATTTCCGAAAAACTCTTGTGGAATTCCAATTTTAATTTTTTGTGTTTTAGGATTTAATTCAAGAAAATCTGGAATTTCAACTTCTTTGCTTGTTGAATCAAATTCATCTTTTCCAGAAATTACAGATAAAACTAATGCAATATCTTCAAGATTATTTGCAAAAGGTCCAATTGAATCAAAAGATGATGCAAATGCGGTTAATCCATAACGAGAAACTCGTCCATAAGTTGGTTTAAGTCCATAAATTCCGCAAAAAGAAGCTGGTTGTCGAATTGAACCTCCAGTATCGGTACCAAGCGAAACATCGCATAATTGAGCTGCAACAGCAACTGCGGAACCGCCACTTGAGCCACCCGGAACGCGAGATTTATCAACAGGATTTAAAACCTTTCCAAAAGCCGAATTTTCGTTTGACGAACCCATTGCAAATTCATCGCAATTGGTTTTTCCAATAATTATTGCGCCTTCATCAATCAGTTTTTGAACGACGGTTGCATTATAAACCGAATTAAAATTTTCAAGAATTTTAGATGAGCAGGTAAGTGGTTTGTCTTTAATTGCAATTACATCTTTTATGGCTATTACCATTCCTGCCAATTTGCCTTCAGAACCATTTTGGATTTTATCTTCAACAATTTGTGCTTGAGATAAAACATCCTCAAATACAAAATTAAAGGCATTTAGGTCAATATTAAGTTCAATTTTATCTAAAAATTGTTTTACATTTTCTAGTAAAGATATTTCTTTCGATTTAAGCTTTGCCAGCTTTTCTGAATGATTTCTATATTGTAGCAAAAAATATTCCTTCTAAAATATGACTATTTTTTTTTGTCTTCGTCATCTAATTTAATATCTTCTTCAACTTCCTTAACTGCATTTTTAAATTCTCTCATTCCTTTGCCAAGACCTTTTGCAAATTCTGGAATTTTTTTTGCTCCAAATAAGACTAAAATTGCTGCAACAATTATAAATATTTCCATTGGTCCTAAACTTCCAAACATTTTAACCTCGTGTAATTTGATAAACTATTTATTTGCCAAATTCAAACTGGAATTACTGAACAACATAAAATAAACATGACGTAAAATTCCAAATAGAATGTGAAAAACAATCATATAAAAAAATGCTTCACCATCGGTGAAATAGACTAAAATTAGCAAAATTATTGCTAATGAATAAATTGAAATTTTATTAAATAATGACATATGCTTCATTTTTGGTAAAGTGTTATATCTAATTTTACTAACCATAAGCAATGACAAAACAATTACTGTTGGAAGCATAAGTGAGTTAAATGGTTTAACAATATTCACTCCGTTATGATAAAACAGAATAATTGAAGCCAAAGTAATTGCTTGAATTGGAATGGGTAAACCTTTAAAATCTTGCTTAATTTTAATATCACCAACTTGAACGTTAAAACGTGCAAGTCGTAAAGCACCAAAAACAAGAACTAATGAACTAATACCAACTCCTAATAAATCATATTTAATAAAATATGATTGATAAACTAAAAAAGCGGGAGCAACGCCAAAACTTACAACATCGGCTAATGAATCTAATTCAACGCCAAAAGGGGAAGCTGTTTTGGTTATTCTTGCTAATAAACCATCAATTAAATCAAAAAACGTAGCAATAAAAATAAATAATGCCGAAAGATGAAAATCACCACGACTTGCCAAAACTATTGACATAAATCCACTTAAAACATTAAATGATGTGGCAGTGTTTGGAATTGTTGATTTTGGTATTTTGAACTTACTCATTTATTATACTCAAATATTATTGATTCACCAGAACTAACTATATCATTTTCTTTCACTTTAATTGTCCAATCTGTACTTACTACAATATCAACACGACTTCCAAATTTAATCATTCCAAATCTGTTTCCCATTTTAACGCTATCACCTTCGTTAACTTCGTAAACAATTCTTCGTGCAACAAAACCGGCAACTTGAGTAAAAAATACCTTGCCAAATTTACTCAAAATTCCAATCTCGGAACGTTCGTTTCGTTCATCGGCTTTGTCGTGAAATGCAACTAAATATTCACCATGTACATAATTTACTAATTCTACTTTTCCGTCGATTGGAATTCTATTAACATGAACATTTAAAGGCGACATAAAAACAGAAACTTGCCAAGCTTCACCGTTTACATATTTGTTTGATTCAACTTTTTTAATTAGCAATACTTTACCATCAGCTGGTGAAACTATAACATTATCCTTTTGTGGAGTTGTTCTTTCTGGATCTCTGAAAAAATAAAGTGTGAAAATTAGAAATAACAACGTAAGCGAAGCTATTCCTATCTTAAGAATATTGTTTTCTAAAAAATATGACAGAACAAAAAGAGCAATTGAAATTAGAACAATTACAATTACATTTACATATCCATATTGAGTTATCATTTCACTTTTAAGTTTGTTTATAATTTATAATGACAAATTTAACATATAAAATCATAATTTTCTTGTAAATTATATTTTTCTTAACTTTGAACTTTAATTAAAAGTATTAGTTCAAACCATATTTTTGTTAGTATTAATAAGTAAATTAGGTTCATAAATTTAAATTTATAATCCATTTAATCTTAAAAAGGAGAGAAAATGCTAAAAGGCGGAATGCAAGGAATGATGAAACAAGTTCAAAAAATGCAAGCTGAAATGGAACGTGTTCAAAAAGAACTTGAAAATAAAGTTGTTACCGAAGAAAGTGGTGGTGGAATGGTAAAAGCTACTGCAAATGGTAAAAAAAATATAGTTTCTATTGAAATTGATAATGAAATTATTTCTTCAAATGATAAAGAAATGATTGAAGATTTGGTTGTTGCTGCTGTAAATAAAGCTCTTGATGCTGCTGGAAGAATGGCTGAAGATGATATGAGCAATGTTACAAAAGGTATGATTCCTCCAGGTTTGAATATTCCAGGATTTTAATTTGATAATTCCAACAACATTACAAAAAGCAATTGATGAACTTAGTAAATTGCCATCAATTGGTAGAAAATCAGCTCAAAGATTAGCACTTCATATTCTAAAATCGGAATTACTTGAAGTGCAAAATCTATCCAAATCAATTTTGGAATTAAAAGAAAATACTCAAATTTGCAAGATTTGTTTCAATATTTCTGAAAATGAAGTCTGTGATATTTGCAAAAGTGAAAAAAGGGATAAATCAATTATCTGTGTAGTTGAAGAAATAAGCGACGTAATTGCAATTGAAAAAACGAATGAATTTAATGGACTTTACCACGTTTTAGGTGGAGTTTTATCACCACTTAGTGGAAAAGATGCTGAATCTCTAAATTTAAAGGAATTATTTTTACGAGTTAAATCGGAAAATACTTCAGAAATAATTTTGGCTCTAAATCCAGATACCGAAGGCGAAACAACTTCTTTGTATATTGGAAAAATGCTAAAATCATTCGATGTAAAAGTATCTCGTTTGGCTCGTGGATTGCCAATTGGAGGCGATCTTGAATTTGCCGATGATGCAACAATTGGAAGAGCAATGTTAAGTAGAATTCAATTATGAAAAATGATTGGTTCAAGGATTGGTTTGGGTCCAAATTTTATTTGGAAGTTTATTCGCACCGAAATGAATCCGACGCCATAAAATTATTCAATTTAATTCAAAATAACGTTGTTTTATCCCAAAATTCCAAAATACTTGATGTTGCGTGTGGAAATGGGAGACATTCAAACTATTTTGCAAAACTCGGTTATAATGTTACTGGTTTTGATTTAAGTTACAATTTGCTAAAAATTGCTATGAAAAACAAGTTGGAAAGTAATTTGCAATCCAATTATTTTTGTGCAGATGTTCGGTCAATTCCAATTAAAACAAATTTTGACTTAATTCTTAATTTATTTACTAGTTTTGGATATTTTGATAATGATGTTGCAAATTTTTCATTTGTAAAATTTGCAAGCGAACATTTGAACCGAAATGGATATTTTGTTTTTGATTATTTAAATCCGAACTTCTTGAAAAAAAATGTAGTTGAAAGTTCTGAAAAAAAAGTTGCCAACTTAACTATTTTGGAAAAAAGAAGAATTAATGGCAAACGCATTGAAAAAGAGATAATAATTAAAGATTCTGAAAATATGCATAGATTTTTTGAATCAGTTCAATTATACTCATACAATGAAATTTTAAAAGTATTTAATAATAATGGATTTAATCAAATTAGTAGCTTTGGAAGCTATTTCGAAGATATTTATGACGAAAATGAATCCGAAAGAATGATAATAATATTCCAAAAATGAAGAAATACTTAATAATATTAACCATTTTTATGTTTAGTTGCGATTTGCTCACGACTCGTGAACCCGAAAATCCGGACACTCAAAGAACGAGTTATTTGCCAGCAACAACTCCAGATATTCTTTTTTCAAATATAAAAAATTCATTTAAAGAAAAAGCTTATGACAATTATATGTCAAGTTTTGTAAACTCTTCATTTACCGATAAACCTTTTGCCTTTATTTCTGCTTCTGAATCCATTTCGCTATATCCAACTCTTGCAAATTGGGATATTTCGTCGGAGCAGCAGTATTTTAATAATCTAATAATCAGCACAAAAGAAGGTGTTCCAATTATCTTGGATTTACAAAATGAAATTAAAAATACAATGGGCGATAGTGCGGTTTATCAGTACGATTATGTAATTTCACTAACTCCAATAAATGAAAATATTCAAAGTTCTTATCGTGGAAATATGAAAGTTAATATAATTTTAGATTCTCGAAGTCAATGGGTAATTTCGCGTTGGGAAGATTTCAAATCTGGCGAAAATCCAACTTGGAGTGAATTGAAAGGTTCTTTGTATTGAAAAGCAGTCTAATTTTAATATTATTCTTATTTCTTCCATTTTTATGGAGTTGTACAAATCCCTTTGCTCCGCGTTTAGACACTGATTTAGGAAGCAATGGTTCTTTAATTTCTTCGCAAAAATCGATTGAAGGATTGTTTCAAAATTTCCAATATTCATATACTTTTAAAGACACAACAATTTATGGAGGATTGTTAAATCCAAATTACAGCTTTATTTATCGCGATTATGAATTAAGTGTTGATGTTTCGTGGGGAAGAGATGAAGATATGCGAGTTACAAACGGTTTATTCCAAAATTCGCAAAGATTGGATTTAATTTGGAATAATATTGTGTCAATGTCTTCCGATTCAACCAATATTATCAGAAGTTTTAATTTAACTATCACTTTTAATCCAACGGATATAATTCAAGTTGATGGACGTGTAAATTTGCAATTAGAAAAAAATGACAAAGGTGTTTGGAAAATTGTAAATTGGATTGATGAATCAAATTTTTAGGTAATTAATGTTAAGATTTTATTTTTCGGAAAGTTTTAAGTCGATAACAAGAGCAAAATTGGCTTCTTTTTTTGCAATTGTTACGCTCAGTATTTCAATTATGTTTATTGCAACCACATTTGCACTTATTTTTCTTTCAAATAAGATTGAAGATTCGTGGAAAAATGAGATAAAAGTCAATTTGTTTATAAGTGATTCAGTCCAAACTAAACAATTAACGAAAATTAAATCAAAAATTAGCGAATTTAATGAAGTTGCAAGCGTAAGATTTGTTTCAAAACAAGAAGCATATAATAATTTTGTGGAAATGACAGGAAAGGATTTTTCAAAAATATTGAAAACCAATCCGCTTCCAAGGTCATTTTCTGTTAGTTTTAACAACAAAATTGATAAAATTAAAATTTCTGAAATTATAAATTCCTTTAAAAGTACATCTGGAATTGAAGAAGTTGTTTATGATTATAATCTAACATTCATGATTCTGGAATATATAAATTCAATGCGAATTGCAGTTTATGTTTTAACTGTTCTTTTTACATTAATTTCGTTTTACTTACTCTTTTCAACAAGTAGATTAATAATTTCTCAGAAAATGAATCAATATAACATTATGAAATTAGTTGGAGCTAAACTAAACACTATCAAAATTCCTTTATTATTAACTGGATTGATTTTTGGAATAATTTCTGCAGCTATTTGTGCTTCAATTTTTACCACATCTTATTTTGTGCTTAAGACAATTTATCCTGTTATAGAATTTGATAACTATATATATTTTGTTAACTTTGGATTCGTTTTTTTGGGTCTTATTCTAGGACCAATCGGAATAGGTTTTTATACGAAAAAGCTTTCCTTAAAGATAGATGAAACAAATATCAAAAATTAAAATTATAAATTAAAAACATAAATGAAATCAAATAAAAACAAAAAACATGCGAGGGTTATGAAAAAGCTATTATTTCTTACCATAGTGTCACTTTTCTTATCTACAATTAGTTTTGCTCAAGTTAAAGATTATGAGTTAGGCTCAAGAGTTACAAACCGAACCAACACTCAAGGTGGTTATTTTGATTATTCTGAACCACTTGGAATCAATATTAAAGTTTCTGTTTGGGGATTTGTTAAATATCCTGGAAGATATTTTGTTCCAATAAATACAACAGTTACTGATTTACTAAGTTTAGCTGGTGGCCCAACCGATGATGCTCACATGGATGATTTAAGACTTTACAGCGTTAACGAAGATGGAACAGACAAATTATTGACATTTAGTTATAATGATTTACTTTGGGGAGAAGGTTTGGAAGTTAATGAACGAAAAGTACCAAACTTAACTGCAAGTGATGTTTTAGTTGTTCCTGGTTCGCAAAGATTATATTTTAAGGATTGGGCTTCGTTAACTTTATCTGTAATTTCTGTTTTAATTTCTTTAACTATTTTGATTGTAAGGGGTTAGGGTATAAACTGTGAATAATAACTTAAACAATAATGGTGCGGGATTTGAAATAGAAGAAACAAATTCTCTAAAAGATTATGTTAATTTAATTAAATTAAATCTCATACCAATACTTCTAATTACATTAACTGGATTAACTGTTGCAATAATATTTGCTGTTATTTCAAAAGATATTTACACAGCATCTACTTCTTTAAAAATTCAAAAACCTAACGGTGGTGGAATTTTGGATGCACCTTTGCTTCCAGAATTTTCCGATTTTGGAAATGATAGATTTATCGCTAACGAAATTGAAATCTTAAAAAGTTACAGATTAAGGACAATTGTTGCTACTTCGCTAATTGACTCATTTAATGTAATTGAACAACCTGATAGCTTTTATAATATTTATGACAGAAGTATTGACCTTGGCAAAGAAAAATATAAGTTAAAGACAATTGATGATTTAGTCAAAATGTTGGAAGACACCAAAATTGAGCAAAAAAGGGGATTGGATATTGTTACAATTTCGTATGAATCTCATTCACCTTTTGAAGCTAAATTAATTACCAATGCTTATGCCGATGCGTATGAAAATTTGAGCTTAAAATATACAAGACAGCAATTAACAACTGTGGTTGAATTCTTAAAAGAACAACGTATTGAAAAATACAATTCACTTTTAGGTGTTGAAGAAAAAATAAAGAGTTTCCAAGTTGATGGTGGAATTATTGCTCTTGATGAGCAAGCAAAAGCTTTGATTGATATGCTTTCCACTTTTGAAGCTCAAAGAGATGCCGCTTCAATTGAAATGATTGCAACTCAAAAAATGGCAAGTTCTTACAAATCTGAAATAGATAGACAAAATCCAAGCATCAGCAAATATATAGAAAGTTTTGCCGCTGAACCAAAATTGAAAAGTTTGCAAGAACAAATTGCACAATTAGAAATGCAACGAGATTTAGCAATTTCTGATACTTCTGTTTCAAATGCTTCACAAGAAAAACTTGTAAAACAGACAAATAGAAGAATAAATGAGCTAAAAAATGAATTGGATAGAGAGTTAAACATCTATAAACAATCAATTTTTGCATCTTCTCCAGAGGAGTTAAAAGAACTTTCAGTTTCTTTGTTAGAAGCAGAAGTTAAATACGAATCATTAAAAAGCACTTATAATAAAACAAAAGATATTGTAAAAGCTTATGAAGCTCGTTTTAATGAACTTCCAAAACAAACTATTAGTTTAGCAAGATTGACTCGTGAATTAAATGCAAATGAAAAACTTTATCTTTTGGTAGAAGAAAAATATCAAGAATCTTTAATTGTTGAGCAATCAACTGCCGGAAATGTATTAATTATTGATCCAGCAATTAGACCTTTATTGCCTTCAAAACCCAATAGAAAACTAATTGTTTTAATTGGTTTAGTTCTTGGAATGGGAATTGGATTCGGTTTTGCGTTTATTCGAAATTTCTTAGATAATACCGTAAAAACTCCAGAAGATATTCAAAAGAAAAACATTAATGTACTTGGCTGGATTCCTAAAATTGAAGGTGTTGCTTTAAATAAGGAATTTGAATTTATTATTGCAAAGAAATCAGATTCAATCTATAGTGAGGCTTTTAGAGCGTTAAGAACAAAAATTCAGTTTGCAAAAATTGACAAAAAGAACATTAGCACAATCCATGTTACATCTTCAACTCCTTCCGAAGGAAAAACTACAGTTTCAGTAAATATTGCTGGTAGCTTTGCTCAAACAAACAAAAAAACTGTAATTGTTGATTGTGATTTAAGAAAACCAAGAATGCACAAAGTTTTTGGTAGCCAAAGATATCCTGGATTTACTGATTACTTTTTGGGAGATACAAATTTTGATAGTATTGTTCACAAATCAGAGTTACCAAATCTTGATTTTATAACTGCTGGAACAATTCCTCCAAATCCATCTGAAATATTGGGTTCTGACCAAATGATGGCTTTTATTGAAAAATTAAAAGGAATATATGATTTAGTTGTTATTGATTCACCTCCAATTATTGCAGTAACAGATTCAGAAATTCTTTCAAGAATGGCTGATGCATCAATTCTTGTTGCTTCTGCTGGAGAGACTGATACTGAATTAATGGTAAAAGCAGTTGAATTAATGCGACATGAAAATAAATCATTTATTGGTGTTGTATTAAATAAATTTAGTTATCGAAGTGGTTATGGTTCATATTATAAATACTATTACTACTATTCCCACAATAAAGAAAACGCAAAAATTAAAAATAAAAAAGCATAATATTAAAGCCCTCAACTTGAGGGCTTTGTTTTTAGGTGATAATTTATGAAAACTGCAGTAATAACTGGTGGAGCGGGATTTTTAGGATCACATTTATGTGACAAATTAGTCGAAAATAATATAAAAGTTATCTGTGTTGATAATTTACTTACAGGTAGTTTTAATAATATTTCACACCTTTTTGAAAATGATTTGTTCAAATTTATTAAACATGACGTAACAAATTTTATTCATATCGGAGAAAAAGTAGATTACGTTTTGCATTTTGCTTCGCCTGCAAGTCCGATTGATTATCTCAAACTACCAATTCAAACATTAAAAGTTGGTTCTTTGGGCACACATAATGCACTTGGACTTGCAAAAGCCAAAAATGCAAGATTTCTTTTAGCTTCTACGTCTGAAGTTTATGGCGATCCGCTCGTTCATCCGCAAAAGGAAGATTATTGGGGAAATGTAAATCCAATTGGTCCACGTGGAGTTTATGATGAAGCAAAACGATTTGCAGAAGCCTTAACAATGGCTTATAATAGGTATCATAATGTTGAAACAAGAATTGTAAGAATTTTTAATACGTATGGACCAAGAATGCGAGCTAATGATGGACGTGCATTACCAGCATTTATTTCGCAAGCTTTGAATGGTGATGATTTAACAATTTTTGGAAATGGGGAACAAACACGTAGTTTTTGCTTTGTTTCAGATTTAGTGGATGGAATTTATAAATTATTACTCTCAGATGTTATAAATCCAATAAATATTGGAAATCCAAACGAAATAACTATTAACGAAATAGCTAATGAAATTATAACTCTAACTAACAGTAAAAGTAAAATAGTTTATAAAGAATTGCCAATTGATGATCCAAAAGTGAGGCAGCCAGATATTTCGAAAGCTGAAAATCTGTTAAATTGGAATCCCAAAATTGCTCGAAAAGAAGGATTTGAGATTACTATTAAGTATTTCAAAGAATTGTAGAAAATTATTTCTAAAATTGAATAAACAAAAAACCCCAGAATAATCTGGGGTTTTTTATAACATTTATATGGAGAGAATTACATCATTCCACCCATACCGCCCATACCACTCATATCTGGCATAGAAGGCATTTTTGAATCTTCAGCTTTTTCGTAGATTACAGCTTCAGTTGTTAACAATAAAGAAGAAACAGAAGCAGCATTTTCTAAAGCGGTTCTTGTAACTTTTGTTGGGTCAATAACACCAGCAGCAATCATATTTTCATATACTTCAGTTGCGGCGTTAAATCCATAATCGTCTTTTCCTTCAAGAACTTTGCTTAAAATAACAGCTCCTTCAAGTCCAGCATTGTAAGCAATTTGTTTCAAAGGTTCTGAAAGGGAATTTCTGATAATTTTGATACCAGTTGTTTGGTCATTATTTGCACCTTCTAAGCCTTCTAATACAGCAATTGCTCTAACTAATGCAACGCCACCACCAGCAACTATACCTTCTTCAACAGCAGCTCTTGTTGCATGCAAAGCATCTTCGACACGAGCTTTTTTCTCTTTCATTTCAATTTCTGTAGCTGCACCAATTTTAAGAACTGCAACACCACCTGCTAATTTTGCTAGTCTTTCTTGTAATTTTTCTCTATCGTAATCAGATGTTGTATTTTCTATTTGAGCTTTAATTTCATTAACTCTTTTTAGAATATCTTCTGAACTTCCACTTCCTTCAACAATAACAGTTTTATCTTTATCTATAACTACTTTTTTAGCAGTTCCGAGGAATTCTTCGGTTGCATTTTCTAATTTATAACCACGTTCTTCAGAAATAACAGTTCCTCTTGTTAGTACTGCAATATCTTCCAACATGGCTTTTCTTCTATCGCCAAAACCTGGAGCTTTAACAGCAGCAATTTTTAGAGTTCCGCGTAATCTATTAACAACCAAAGTAGCTAATGCTTCGCCTTCTAAATCTTCGGAAATAATTACTAAACCTCTACCTGATTGAGCAACTTTTTCAAGAATTGGTAAAAGATCTTTCATTGTAGATATTTTTTTATCGTAGATTAAGATGAAAGGATTTTCAAGAACTGCTTCCATAGTTTGAGAATCTGTAACAAAATATGGCGATAAATAACCACGGTCAAATTGCATACCTTCAACTATTTCCAATTCTGTTTCGGTACCTTTTGCTTCTTCAACTGTAATTACACCATCTTTGCCAACTTTATCCATTGCATCAGCTATTAAATTTCCAATTGTTGTATCGTTATTTGCAGATATTGCACCCACTTGTGCAATTTCGGCTCTTCCTTCAACTTCTTTAGAAGAACTTTTTAAATACTCAACTACTTTTTTTATAGCAATGTCAATGCCTCTTTTTAAATCCATAGGATTTGCACCAGCGGTAACATTTTTTAATCCTTCACGATAAATTGCTTGAGCCAAAACAGTTGCAGTAGTTGTTCCATCACCAGCAATATCACTAGTTTTTGATGCAACTTCACGAACCATTTGTGCACCCATGTTTTCAACTTCATCTTTTAATTCAATTTCTTTTGCAACTGAAACACCGTCTTTTGTTACTGTAGGTGCACCAAATTTTTTATCCAAAACAACATTTCTACCTTTTGGTCCTAAAGTTACTTTAACAGCGTTTGCTAATTTATCAACTCCATTTTTAAGTGAACTTCTAGCATCATTGCCATATTCAATTACTTTTGCAGACATACGTCCTCCATAGTTTTATAATTAATTAGTAAAATAAAATTTCTTATTTTGTACTTATGAGATGCTTTTTATTTGAAATGGATTCATAAACGAATATATTTTTTAGCACTCATAAATCGGGAGTGCTAATATAGGAATGAATAATGACATGTCAAAGGAATATAAAATATTTAATGTTTTACCTTGTTTTTTCATTTTTTACAGTAAGCATTTCAATTATTCTACGACGAAGTTTTAGAAGTTGATAAATTAACTCGGCTAATCCAGAACAGATTGAAAAGGAGAGCAATCCAGCAAGAAAGATTATAAGAGCAACAAAATATTCGCCATTAGATATATAGTAAATTGATATAAAAAGTCCAAAAACAAATATTATAACTCCGACAACGGATAACATAACTCCAACTGGACTCGAAATTTTAGTTCTATTTACAATCATTTTTCTCTCAAATAGTTGTTTTTAGTTAATGTCGAAAATATTTTCATTAAGTTAATACCTAATCTAAAATATTTGTGTTCATTAAATACGAAATGTGAAAAACCAAGTTAATTCGTTGATATATATTCTTTTGCAGTTAAAAAGTTAGTTGTTTATTTTACGTTATAAACATTTATATTTTATAATAATTTAGAATCTCAATTTAAATGTAGTTTTAAAGGATTTACAATGAAATTTCGCTTAAAATCGTTAGTTGTATTATTATTTATGTTGATTTTGTTAAGTTGTGGAAACGAAAAAGAAGTTGATAAACAGATAAAATCTGAAATTTATTTAAATAACATAGTTCAAATAGATAATAATTTAAGTATTTCATTCCAAATTCCTAATAAATGGAATGAAATGCCAACGTCGCTTTCTGAAAAATTAGTTGCAAGAATAAGCAAAAATGGAGAAGACGATTTTATTGTATATGCTCCCAAATCTTTTTTTTACAACTCTGAAACAAATTCTTTGTTACGAGTTGGGAGCATAAAATTTCAGAATAATGTTTCGTCAGATTCGCTAACAATAGAGAATTATATATCCATTTTTAGAAAATTTAATAGTGGCTTAGTTGTTGATGCGACCGAAATTGAAAACTCTCTTTTTCCTATAAAACAGATAAAAATTGCTAAAAACAATCTCCTTTCGTTCAAATTTTTATTCCAAAACAAAAAAAGCGAAATAATACAATTTGATTTTTCTATTAAAGAAGAGGAATATTCTGAGATTTATCCAACAATTATTGCATCAATTAAATCAATTAAACTAATGTAAATAAGTTGGAATAATAATACTTAAATCAAGCAATTTCTTTTGCAATATCTTAAATTTAACTAGTTAAAAATAATATTTGAGGATATAATGAAATTTACTTTGAACGTTGACCATGTTGCAACTTTAAGAAACGCAAGGGGAGAGCAACAACCAGACCCAGTTACATTTGCGTTAATGGCTGAGCAATTTGGTGTTGATGGAATTGTAGTTCATCTACGAGAGGATAGAAGGCATGTAAATGAACGTGACGTGCGTCTGTTGCGGGAAATGGTTACCACAAAACTTGACCTTGAAATGGCTGCAGTTGATGAAATAATTGATATTGCTTGCGACGTTCAACCAGATTTGGCGACTTTAGTGCCAGAAAAACGACTTGAACTAACAACCGAAGGCGGATTAAACGTGATTGATAATCTCAATAAAATCCAAAATGCAATTACTCGTTTGCACGAAAGTGATATTTTAGTCTCGCTTTTTGTTGAACCTGATATTGAGCAAATTGATGCCGCTCATGGAATTAATGCTGATATGGTTGAAATTCACACAGGAAACTATGCTAATGCAAATTCTGAAGTTGATATGTTTATTGAACTTGATAGAATAAAATTGGCTGTAGCACATGCAAAAAAACTTGGTTTGGGAGTAAATGCTGGTCACGGATTAAATTATAGTAATATTAAAGATTTTCTTGAAGTTGAAGGAATTGATGAAGTTAGTATTGGACAAGCAGTTATCGCACGTTCAGTTTTTGTTGGATTAGAGAAAGCAATTTCCGAAATGCGAAGTTTAATTAAATGATTTATTTAATATAATTTAAACCTAATTACTTATCAACTTGACAAATATTATGGCAAAAATAACCATCGATAAATTGAAAAATAAGCTTAACTATCATTATAAAGCATTTGATAGAACTAAAATATCTCCAGATCCAATTGAATTTCCGCACAAATTTGCTAATCCAAACGACATTGAGATTACAGCTTTTATAGCTTCTGTTTTTGCTTATGGAAATGTAACGCAGATTTTGAATACATTGAGTTCCATTTTTGAAATTGTTGGAAATGAGCCACACAATTTTGTTTTGGAATATAATCATCAAAAAGATAAATCGCTTTTCAAGGATATTAAACATCGTTTTTACACCAGCGAAGATATTTCAGCATTATTTGCTGGATTAAATATAATTTACAATACTTATGGTTCGCTTAATTACCTTTTTCTTCTATATTATTTTGAAAAAGCTGAAAATATTAAGGGAGCATTGTCATTTTTCTCAAATAATTTAACTGATATAATTACAAAAGCATCAAAATTATCAACAGATGGCATAAAATTTATGTTTCCAGATCCAGCAAAGGGAAGTGCTTGTAAGCGACAAAATCTCTTTTTACGTTGGATGGTAAGAAATGATGAACTCGATTTTGGGCTTTGGAAAGAAATTCCAACAAATAAATTAGTAATTCCTGTAGATACTCATATTGCACAGATTAGCCAAAAACTTAATTTAACAACACACAAAGTTGTTTCTTGGAAAATGGCGGAAGAAATTACAAATAATCTAAAAAAATATGATTTTAACGACCCTGTTAAATACGATTTTGCTTTATGTCATATTGGAATGAGAAAATTAGACTTTTAAATGCTTTTATTTAATTCAACTTATTGTTTAATAACAAGTTAACCTATGTATATATGAAAATAGCAGTTATAATAAATCCAGAATCTGGAAAAGGAAATGGGCAAATATTTTATGAAAAGTTAAAAAACGCAAATTTCAATAAATTTGAAATAGAATATTTTATTACAGAACGACCTTTACACGCAGTAGAAATAGCCCAAAATGTTTCAGATTATAATAGAATTATAATTTGCGGAGGTGACGGAACACTTCACGAAGTAATAAATGGATTAAAACATGATTCAAATGCACTTTTAGGATTAATTCCAATTGGCTCAGGAAATGATTTTTCTTTGTCATTTCATAGTGGAAAAGAAGATAACATGTCATTGTTTGAATATTGCTTAACCGAAAATCCTAAAATTAGAAATATAAATTTTGCCGATGTTAAAATTATTGATGCAAATGGTGTTATTTTTCAAAAACGATTGATTAATAGTTTCGGCGTTGGTTTTGATGCAAAAGTAGCATATTACAATCAACATAAAAAGGTTTTTAGTGGAACTATTTCTTATATATTTGCGATAATGAAATCACTAGTTGAATTTAGTAAAATTGATTTTGTAGCAAATTTTGATGAAAATATTATTTCGGGAAATGCCTTATTTTGTGCAGTTGGAAATGGGCGGAGCATTGGTGGGGGATTATATTTGATGCCAAACGCCAAAATTGATGACAATATATTGAATTTAAGCATTGTTTCCATCAATTCGAGAGTTAAACTTCTTGCCTTGCTCCCAAAAGCGATGTCAAATTCATTAAGTTCCAGAAAAGAATTAGTCCAAAAAGAGTTTCAAACACTCAATTTAAAACTTAAGTATCCATTTTATGCACACATCGATGGTGAAGTCATAACAGATAAAGCAAAACATATCACAATTACTTTGTCAGACACTAAGTTAAATTTTATTTGCAAAAATATTTAGAGGAATTATGTTTTTTAAAAAAATAAATCACAGAGAATTTGACCATATTCCACGATTTTATAAACCAGAATTAGATAACAAAGAACGAAGAAAAAAGAAATTAAATTTTCGAGAGTCATCAAAACTTAGAACAAAAAATAAACTTCCAATATATCTTTTAGTTTTACTTGGCATTATTATATATTTTCTAATAAAATTGAAAGGGGTATAATTTCATTAGTTACACTATTTTCATAAAGGATTACCTAGTTTACATAATATACATTATGCGTATTATTTAAAATTATTTAAGATAAGTTAATAATCTTAAACTTATCTTAAATTAAACAATTATTTTAAGGCTTTTTATAAATTATACAAGTTACTGTTTTATCATCTCCACCCATATTTATTGACATTCCGTATGGTTTATCTTCGGTTATGTTAATTTGAGCTTCAGCAGCTTTGCCAGTTAGTTGTTGCCAAATTGTAACAGCTTGATGAATTCCAGTTGCACCAACTGGATGGCCCCAACCAATTAAACCTCCAGTTGTATTAAATGGAATAATTCCATCACGCATTGTATTTCCATTAGAAACAAACTCGGCACCTTTTCCGTACTCCGCAAATCCTATTGCTTCAACCGCCATAATTCCAGCTATGGAAAAACAATCGTGAGCTTCAACAGTTCCAAGTTGTTCTTTAGTTATAACTGCTTTTGATAGTGCTTTTGAGACAGCATTTTCTGTTGTTAAAAGTCGTGTTGGATCTTCAGGTTTTGTTGTAATATCATCTTCAGCTTGAGCAAAACCTATAATTTCAACAGTATCTTTTAAATCGATATTGCATCTTTTTAATCCCTCTAAAGTCATAATTGCAATTGCTGAACTTGCATCAGAAACTTTAGAGCAATCATAAACAGTCAAATTATCTACAAATGATTTTCCATTTGGTTCAATAGACGCAGTCGTAAATAATTCTTTATCAATATTATGATATTCTTGAGCTGTTTTATCTAAACGTGCATTATTTATAGCATTTACATACCATTGAATCATGCCATTTCGAGTATTTTCTTTTCCATATTTTTCATAGTATTTACCAGCTCTATCACTAAACTGTCCAGGAAAGAAATGTGCATGTCCATTTTTTCTATCTTTCCACCATCCAGCAGTTGCTAAATAATCAGCTCCATAAACAGCTTTTACAGTATTTTGAACTTCAACTCCGACTGCTAAAATTACATCACTTTCACCAGATAATAGAAATTTTATGGAAGTTGCTAAAGCAAGACCACCCGAACCGCATGCTCCCTCAACTCTATTTGAAGGTTTATATCTCAATTTATCATCAATATACGGAGCATATCCAGGTAGATTTCCTTGATTATTATACTGTGCAGCATTAAAATTAGAAATTACAGTTTCATCAACATTTTGTGCTCCACCAATTAGTTCAAGTGTTGCATTTCCAGCTTCTTTAATATAATGCTCCAATCCTGGTCTATCTTTTTTAGGATTAAATTCATTTCGTCCAGTTCCTAAAGAAATTGTGTTATATCCAGCAGTAATAAATATTCTTTTGTTCATTATATTTCCTCCCAAGGTAAATAGTTGTTTATTGGACCATAACTGTGGAAAAATCCAGTTAACATAACCTCGTTCACATCTTTTTCTGTTTTAGCAACATTTTGTTCAACTAATTTTAGTCCAATTTCTCTCGTACCTTTTAGATATTTTTTTGCAACAGTTGCACCAAGTGATTTATCATAATTTAAGTTTTCAAAATAGTTCTTAAGTAAACTATCTTTACCTTTCATTTTAATTATCTCTTTCCAACTAATATAATTACATGGTAATTTTCCAATAATTTCATTTAATTTATTTGAAATTGTTTCATAATCGACGTATTCTTCTTTATAAAAATCATAAATACCGATTAATTTTCCTCTATTATACTTTAATAATCCATCTTTTTGTGAACCATCAGAATTTTGTCCACCCTTCACTCCCCTTTCAAATAAAGAATCAAGCAATTGGCTGTGGATATCCTCATTTTCAAAATGTGGATTCATTACTTCCATAATATATTTGCAAACGTCAATTCCCACATAATCAACAAGTTGAAATATTCCCATCGGACGAACCATAAAATCTTGAGTAACTTTATTTACAATATAAACTGCTTCTGGAAATCCATAATCAGATTTCAGCTCGTTTAATAGTTGAATTCCTAAAAGCGCATCGCGCATGAAATGTCCATTTCCAATAAATCCTGCAATATCATTGGAATTAACAACAAATTTACGAAGTTTCTTAGCATATTCTATTGCAAATGAATTCAAATCTGTAATTGTATCGTTTCCATTAATAAGTTCGACCAATTTTTGAATTGCTGGAGGATTATAAAAATGAAATCCTATAATTCTACCATCTAAATTTGCTTTTTCATTCAAATAGCTTATTGGTACTGAAGAAGTATTTGTGAAAAACCATGGATTTTTGCTACTATTTGCATCTATTTTCTTAATAAGCATTATTTTCAGTTCTGGATTTTCGTTTACAGCTTCAAAAATTACATTTGAATTATATGCCGATTCCACCAACGTAGATGGACGTATAATCGCCAATATTCTATGTATATAATCTTCTATAATTTCGTGATTATAAATTAGATTTTGGTTTTCTGAATAGAATTCACGCAAAATGTTTATTTTTTTTTCTGCAATCTTTCTACTTTGAACTCGAACATATTCGAGTAATCCAAATAATGCACTATCTGAAACATCAATTGCATTTAGAATAAATGTTAAATTGCTATTTTCTTTCTTGTAACTCAAATCAGCCATTTCAACAGCTGTTAGAAGAAGAATTCCACTTCCCATTTTACCAGCTGCACCAAGTATGCTCACATTTGAAAGTTTTTCATCATAATTCATAAAAATTCCTTTAAAATTTACAGTGTAAAAAAATAGTTTTTTATTAAATGAAAGACAAGGGAAAATATGATAATAGTTGAAAATGATTTAATTTTGGACAAATATTATCAAAATATTTGTCCAAATAAATTATTCGACTTCAAATGACAAGCAGCATTTCAATTTTCCGCAAGGTCCGCTGTGTTTTGCAAGAAATGATGTTAAATTTTGGTCATGAGCAATTTGAGTTGTAACTTTTTTGAAACTTGATATAAAACTTGTGCAACAATATTCGCGACCGCACGAGCCAACTCCACCAATTAATTTTGCCTCATCTCTAACTCCAATTTGGCGTAATTCAATACGTGTTTTGAATTCGTTTGCAAGTTCTTTAACTAACTGTCGAAAATCAATTCTTCCATCTGCAGTATAATAGAAATAGAGTTTTTTTCTATCAAACTGATAATGAACATCAACTAGTTTCATTTCCAAATTTGATGTTCTTATTGCCTCTAGAAAGAAATCTTTTGCTATTTTCGCATTTTGTGTGTTAGTTTCATACTTTTTAACATCTTCATCAGTTAATTTTCGTATTATTTTAGGTAATTCTTCACCACAAAGTCCAAATTTTTGACGCTTAAACTTAACTACGTGATTTGATTCGGTTACTATTGCAACTTCAATTCCATCTGGAATTTGCACCAAAATTATGTCATTATTTTGAAATGTAATATCATTAGAATCAAAAACACAAAAATGTTTGCCAATTACACCTTTACTATTTGCTTCAACAATGTTTCTTTCATCAAGCGATGTTTGCTCACTTAAATCTAAATCGCAATGTTCACAAAGATTCTTTTCTAACTGAATGTTCTTTAAATCTTCAATTATTTTATCTTTAAAATCGATATTAAATTGAATTTCGAGATCTGAAACTGATGAAGAGAGCTCTTTATTCTTTATAAATGATAAATCTATATTATACATTAATTACCTTTTTGCTATAGCTGAAAGACTAAATATAACGTTCAACATTATCAGATTCAAGTTAATATTGTAATCAATATTCTTGTTTAAATTTGTTAATTCGCAAACTACTTGATCCAATCTAGTTGAGCTAAAATTTTTAATAAACTTTTCCATTGCTTCTTCTTGACCCACACAATGAATGTCCTTAACGCCAATTTTAAGTTTCTGAACATCATTTAACCAATTTATAATAAGTTGTAAAACCATTGTAAACAATAACTTAGGATTTGCTTCTATTGTACTTGCAAATAATTTTATGGCAACATTATATTTGCGACCCATTGAATTTCGAAGAATATTAATTGATGTTTCTAATAGTTTATCAAAATCAAGATTTAGTAATTCGTAAATTTTGTGTATTGAACCTTCGGCAAATGGAATTATTTTTTTTCTAATGGAAAAATCTACTTCGAAATTGTTTTCTAAAATTGTATCAATTTCACTATCTTGCAATGGAGAGAACGGAACTTCCCAACATCTTGATTTGATTGTTGGAAGCAACAAATTGTTATTTTCTGTTATTAAAATAAAAATAACTCCACGCGGAGGTTCTTCCAAGCTTTTTAATAATGCATTTTGAGCATCTTCACTCATTTTATGAGCATCTTCAATTAAAATCAGTCTATAAGGCAAATCTTCATAATTGTAATTTAGATTTTTTTTAATATCTCTAACAGTACTAATTTTTATGTTTATAGGAAAATCGAAAGATACTTCACAGAAGGGATTATTTAATTTTTTTTCAAACTCGCTTTTAAATTTTGCTAATTCTTCTTCGTTGTATTTAGCAATTGGAAGATCTTCACTCAATTCCGCTTTTCCTTTAAAAAGTGGAAAAACATACTTAATAAATGGTTGTTCAAGTTTATCAATTTGAGATGTGAAATTTTTATCAGTAATTTTACCACGAAGCAATTCTTTTAAAAATTGCTTCGCTACAAAATGTTGTCCAACATTTCTTGTTCCAGTAAATAATAACGCGTGTGGAACACTCCCAGAAATTATAAATTTATTAAGCGCATCCACTGCCCTCTTCTGACCAACAATGGAGCTTAAATAACTTTGCATAATAAACTATTATTAAATGAATTTAGTTTACAAACTAAAAAAAGCAGAATACTAATTATATTCGTCGTCGTCTTGGAAGAAGAAATCTTCGTCAGTCGGATAATCAGGCCAAACATCTTCGATAGATTCGTACAATTCTTCAGAAGAATCAAGCTCTTCTAAATTATAAATAACCTCACGAGGAGCACCAACTCTATCTGCATAATCAATCAATTCTTCTTTGGAAGCAGGCCATGGGGCATCGTCAAGATAAGAAGCTAATTCAATAGTCCAAATCATACAGTTTTAATCCTTATTTAATTGTGCAATTTCAAAAATATTAACGTCGTCAAAAATGAAATTTCGAGGATTTAGAGCAATTCCATTATGTTTAACTTCATAATGCAAATGAGGTCCTGTGGATAAACTACCCGAACTTCCAGTAAGTCCTATTAAATCACCACGTTTAACTTTTTGACCTTCTTTAACTTTAAATTTGTTTAAATGTCCATAAAGTGTTTTATACCCAAAACCATGGTTAATAACAATAGTTTTGCCTAAACCACCCTTTGTTTCAGCAAACTCAACCACTCCAGAACCTGGAGCATAAACCGGTGTATTGTAATCCGCAATAAAATCTATTCCGTTATGCATTCTAGTAATTTTTAGAATAGGATGTAATCTCATTCCAAATTTATCGCCATAACTACCAATTGTTGGTTTTATTGCAGGGATTGCATCAAATAGCTTGCTATTATTTTCAATATTTTTGTGAATTTGTTGATAATTTTTATCTTCAATTTTAATTTTAGTTTCGATAGATTCAACAAAACCATCTAACGAACTTATTAAATCATTTAATTCACCATTTGTGGAAATTTCACTACTCTTGAAAACAGAACCACCAAGTCCAACATTTCTATCCTCAATTGAAAGCGGTTCTAAATTATTTACAATTCTAAGTTCATTATTAGTTTCTGATAAATTGTCAAATTTTTCAGAAAATACTACTAAATTATTCTGAACTTCAATTAATTTATTTTTTAGAATCTCATTTTCAGAGGTTAATTGTCTTATTTGTGAATTTGGATTGATTGAAATGTCTAAAGTGAAATATAAGCTAAACAAACTTATGGTAACTAATGTGGAAACTAATAAAACAAGAGAAAAAAACTTTTTTCTATATCCTTCAACTTCGATAAACTTTAGTTTTGTATTTGAAAAGTAGTAGTATTTTTTCATATTTGTTCTTTTTCATCCTAAAGTGATTTAGATGAAATATTTTAAATAAAGATTCACATTTTTAATAAGTGCGAAGCTACAAAAAGGAAGCAACTAAATCAAGTTGAAAAATAAAATCATTCAAAATCATGTTCAAAATAATTTACATTGCTAATATCAAATTCACTATTTGTTTCCATTTTTTGCTGAATTTTGCTTGATAATTCCTTTGCAGCATCATATCCATAGTGTTTTAATAAATAATTTAAGGCAATAACTTCGGCAACAACGGTTACGTTTTTACCAGGAACAATAGGTAATTTTACATAGGGAATTTCTACGTTCATTATTGGAATTTTTGTACCATCCAATCCTGTTCGAGTATATGTTTCTTTCGAATCCCAGACTTCGAGTTCAACAACCACTTCAAGACGCTTTTGAAAACGAATGGCACGTACTCCAAACATACTTCTTACGTCAATAATACCAATTCCTCTAATTTCCATAAAATGGCTGCCAAGAGTTGTTCCAGCACCAATTAAGATACCTTCACCTTTTTTTGTTAAAATTACAACGTCATCAGCCACAAGTCTGTGTCCCCTTTCAACTAAATCGAGAGCAACTTCACTTTTTCCAATTCCAGATTTTCCAACAAATAACATTCCAACACCATAAACATCAACAAATGATGCATGAACTGACAATTTGTGAGCAAAAATATCATCAAGAAAATCAACAATTAGATACGAATTTTTTGTAGTATCTAATTCAGAACCAAAAATTGGTACCTCATTTTTTAATGCTAATTCTAAAAGTTCTGGAAACGGCTTAACTCCATTTGTAATAACTATACAAGGAATATCAAATTCAAAAATCTTTTCAAATATTTTTACTCTATTTTCAAGTGGAATGCTATTAAGATAACTTATTTCTGTGTTTCCAAATATTTGAATTCTATTATATGTAAAAAGTTTTACAAATCCCGCCAAAGCCAAACCTGGTCTATGCAAATTTGGTTGAGTTATAAATCTATCAAACCCAATTTCACCAGTAAATGACGTAAGTCCAAAGTTTTTACTTGTATGCTTAAAAAAATAGCCAATTGTTATTTTATCTTTTCTATAAATGCTGTCTTCGTTTATTTTCATTTATTAAATAATAATTCCTAATTTAATTTATAAAAATGGGCTTTCTCTAAAATGTAAGTTTTAACAAGAGAAAGCCCTTACATATCTATTTTGAAATCTTTTTAGATTTTTCTTTTTTAAGCAAACGCTTCATTTTATCTACGCAGGCACTTACCGATTTTTCAAAATCTTCTGAATCTTCAGAAATTGTTAAAGATTTACCTGGAATATTAACTATTAACTCAGCAGTTTTAATACTATCTTTCTCGTGGATATAACTTAAAATAACATCAATATCTAAAATTCCATCGTGAAATTTTTCTAACGATTTAACTTCTTCATTGATAAATTCTTTAAGTGTCTCTTTTGATTTAAATTTGCGCGAAGTTATGTTGATATTCATTTGAACCTCCTATGATTTTGGATGAGATGTTTTGTAAGTTTTTTTTAATCTTTCAACAGTAACATGTGTATAAATTTGAGTAGTACTTAAATTTTCATGCCCCAATATTTCTTTAACACTTAGTAAATCAGCTCCGTTATCCAACATATGTGTTGCAGCACTGTGCCTAAAAACGTGTGGTGATTTCTTAGAAATATCACTTACCAATTGAATGCTTTCTTTAACATATTTTTGAATTATTCTTGGGTAAATTCTATTTCCAGAAACTGTTAAAAATAATGGGGTTAATTTTGATTTTGGTGCTACCACATTTAAATAATTTTTAATTGCTATAATGGAATTTGAACCAAGTGGTACAATTCGCTCTTTTGAACCTTTGCCTTTTACTTTAGCGCTTCGGCTGAATAAATCAATATCACTATAATTAAGCGAACAAAGTTCAGATACACGCAAAGCAGAGCCGTAAAGTAATTCCATAATTGCTATTAAAAGTAAGTTTTTCTCTTTTTCCTCCTCTTGTGTTAGATTTTTAATTATGTTTTCAAATGAGTTTAGTGAAAGAGTTTCTGGCATTTTCCTTTTTATTTTTGGATTAGAAATATCTTTTAGAGGATTATATTCAACATAACCGTTTTTAATTGCAAAACGAAAAATTCCTCTTAAAGTTGTCAATTTGCGAGCAATTGTTGATGTCGAATTTTTTTCAGTATTTAGATAAACTGTAAAAAGCCGAATGTGTTTTTTTGTAATATTGTTTATTTCTGAAATGTTATAATGTGTCAAAAATTTTGCAAATTGTCTTAAATCACGCTGATAAGCAGATATTGTATGATTTGAGGCATTTTTGATGCCCTTTAACTCACTTAGGAACTGTTCTATAAGTATCTCAAATTTCACAATAATTCCTTTTAATAATCACAAATTGCAATTATTTCAGTTAATAGTATCAGTTGAAAACAAAGTAGCTCTACTTCCTGGTAATAATCTTGTGTCATAATCAACCAAAGAGACAAGAACCAACCAATTAATATCTTCGAGTGTAATTTGTGGTTTTTCAGTTAGTAAAATTTGTTCAATTATAATTTCTAAATCAGAATATTGTATTAATCCAATATTTTGAAGGTAAATTAGATAGTTATAAAACTCTAATCCAATTGCTTCAATCTCATCTTGGCTCAAAATCCTAACACCTTTTTGTGTATTTCTGCTTTTTTCGTCATCTAAAATTCTGTTAACCAATATTTTATCATAAACCAGACTAAATGCAGCTGAAACAGTCTGCTTATCAAATATTTTTTCCTTGTCAATGAGTTCAATTACATCATCAAGTGAAAATTTTTTATTTAATCCATCCATTATTCTGGCTAAAACTTCAACAACTTTAGTAGTCATATTCAACAATTATGTTTTTATATTCTTTTTCAAATAATTCAGTATAAAAATCTTCTTCTTTTTTCATTTTACGTTTTTTTGAAGTTTCTTCATCATCAAAGCCTAATAAATGTAAAATACCATGAATCACAAGTCTAATTATTTCGCTATCAAGTGTTACATTGAATTTTAGTGAATTATTTATTGCTTCATCAACAGAAATAAATAACTCCCCATCCAGCAAGCTATTGCTTCCAGAATAGTTAAAAGTGATAATATCTGTGTTAAAATTGTGGTTAAGGTAGTCTTTATTAATGTTCAAAAGATAATCTGCATCAACGAAATTTATACTAAGTGTTTCAAGTTTAAAACTCAATTTGCTTGATAAACTTGTAACAAGTGAATGAATTATTTTCTTTTCAACTTTTATATTTTTTGATGTAGAAACTGAAAGATTTTTCAATAGTAATTCTCTTTGTTTGGTTTTTAATATATTGTATTATCGTATTATTATCAAGAGTTTTTAGCAATTAATTATATTTTTTTTGCTAAGAATTAGAATTTCCTATTCTTTTTACAACAACTACTGTTTTATCGTCAGAATAAACTCCATTGCTTGAAAATTTATAAACATCATCCAATATTTTTAACGCTAGGTCTTTAGCTGACAACTGATAATTTGATTTTATGATGTTTTCCAATCTATTTTCTTCATAAAAATCAAAATTTTTATCCGCTGCTTCAACAATTCCATCAGAATAAATAACTAAAACATCGCCAATTTCAATATTTATGCTATCTGTTTTGTATTTAGAATTTGGAGCTGGACCTAATAAAGGACCTGTTGAAGCCAAATATTTTACTTCTTTTTTCCCAACGGAATAAAATATTGGTGAATTATGACCAGCATTTCCATAAAGGAAAAGTCCTTTTTCATCATTTGAAATTTCACCATAAAATAGGGTTGTAAATCTATCGTCACTAAATATTTTGTTAATAATTTTATTTAACTTGTTTAATAAAGCCGATATTTTTATTTCAAAATTTACTGCCATCCGAATTGCACCAGTAATATACATTGCTTCAGCAGCTGCACTTATTCCTTTTGAAGCCGCATCACCAACAATAATTCCCAATCTATCCGATTCTGAACCAAAATTTAAGTAATCGAAAAAATCGCCACTCATGGTTTTTGCTGGAATTGTAACACCAAAAAGTGAATATCCATTAAAAAACAGTTCATGTTCTGGAAGAATGCTTTTTTGTAGCTTTTTTGCTTCATCAATATCAAAATTTATTTCACGTTGCGAATCTTTATTGCGATTTTCGTTTATTTTTGATGTTAATATTGTTGCAACAATATTCAATGAATAAAATAAATCTTCATTTACTTCTTCACTATTTACAGCAAAAATGTATTCGTAAAATCTTTTATCCTTCACTTTTTTCTTATCGCCAACACCTGAAGCTGAATATCTAAAAATTCCCTTTTCAATAAGATAATGATTGGTTTCATTTGCTAAAATGGTTCGTTCATTTGACATTTTTTCAAATATCGGATTTTCTTTTAGTTTTAGAACAAACGAACTATCAATTTTTTCAACGTTTCCAGTTTGATAAAGCAAATCATATTGTTCATTTTCAACATTTAATTGCCAAAGTCTTCCACCAGTGATATGGATTTGGAAATTATCAACAATTTGGTCTAAAATTTCTATTAAAAATTCTTTTTCAGAATTAAATTTTTGCGAAGCTACAGTTTCTAATGCTTTGTATAATCTTTTTTGTCTCATTTTCAATTTTTATATATTATTTTGAATATAAAAGAATTACTTCTTTTATTGCATCTTTGCTAACTTTGTTAAATTCTTTTGCCTCTAAACTGCGCATAATTGAGTTAAAAGTTGGTCTATAAATTCCTTTGGCAACATATCCACCACCTTCAAAAACGCCTATTTTGTCTTTAAATTCTGTTTTATCAGGTGTTGGAATTGGAGTTTCACTTTCAATTTCTTTTTTCCATTTTGATGAAAAATCAGAAAGATTTGTAATATTCTTCTCCCAAGGTTCAACTCCTTGAGGATAAATATCCCCAAATGTATCATCATATCCATATTCATCAGCCAAAGCTGCAAGTCCGTGACCAAGTTCGTGGATAAATATTTCTTTATATTTCGGGTCATTTGTTACGGTTAATGAATAAAAATTATAAATTGCTCCACCACCATATTTTTCAGAATTTGCAAGAATGTAAATTTGGTCGTAAGCTGCATTTGAAGCAATATCGCAAACTTTTTGATAATCCTCTGTCATTAAATACCGCTCGCTATCAAATGTGTAATAAGAAGAATTTAGCAATGTATTTCCCCAAACATTATTTGCTGGAATATCGCAAATTGATTCTTTTGATGGAGCTTTTACTGCCCAAAAGTTAAAGTTTGATTTTAATTCGTCAAACGGAGCATATTCAAAAAGATGATTTGCAAGTGTGTTGCAATCCGATATGAATTTTTCCATATCGCTTTCTTTATATCCTTCTGGTAAAAAAACAATATCATATTTTTCAGAAGGCAATCCAGAATACATTATTTTTTCAGTTTCATATTTATCATTATTCCCTTTTCGAATAAAATAATTTTTGGGATTAATGTTTAACGAATATATTTCTTCAAATTTATTAACTTTATCGCGAGAATACATTTTCAAAGTAACATTTTCTTTTGGATAAGGGAAAATAACGGCTCCGCTATAAGAACGAGTTAATTCTTTGGCTTCTTGTGTTGTTTGCCATTCCTTAAACAAAGTAGAAAAGCCTTTTGAATAAATCATTTCATTATTTTTGTTAAACAAAGCAATTTTATATTCGCCCAAGTTAAGCGAATCAATTAAACTTATTTTTGGTCCGCCCCAAATTGGCTCTTCGATTAGTTCATCAAAAACAATTTGCTCTAAATTGCTATTACCGACATGATAAAAATCGAAACGTAGCGTTTTTTCTAAAAAATAATTATCAAAATTATTTTGAGCAAATAAATTTGCTGCAAAAAACAAAAATAAAAATATCCTTTTCATAAATTACTCACTAAATAAAAAAGTAACTCAACTTGAGTTACTTTTATAAAAATAAATTGCTAATAAATCTAAACTTCATCCTTTTGGGAAGTATCACTCACATTCGAAGTTTCGTTGTTAATTTTCATAGTACTAAAAATCAGTTTTTCAGATTCGGCTGGATTTGAAACAAATATTTTATCACCAGATTTAATATTTCCAAGCAAAAGTTCCTCAGAAAGTGGATCTTCAATATAAGTTTGAATAGCACGTTTTAAAGGTCTTGCACCAAATTTGGGGTCATAACCTTTATTTGTCAAAAATTCATCGGCCGTTTCATCAAGTTCGATTTGCATTTTATTTCTGCTTAAATTCTTGACCAAATCTTTCAATTCTATTTTAATTATCTTTGAAATATCAGCTTTATCAAGGTTTCTAAATACAATTGTGTCATCAACTCTATTTAGAAATTCTGGATTAAACAAATCTTTCATAGCGTTTTCGACAGTATTTTTAAGATTTTTATATTTATCAACTTCTTCATCTCCACTAAAACCAAAACCGCCAGTATCTCGTATTGATTTTGTTCCAATGTTAGAAGTCATTATAATAATCGTATTTTTGAAATCAATTTTTCTTCCAAGACTATCGGTTAAAACGCCATCATCCAAAACTTGAAGTAAAATATTAAACACATCTGGATGAGCTTTTTCAATTTCATCAAAAAGAATTACAGAGTATGGCTTTCGTCTAACTTTTTTTGTTAACTGTCCACCTTCTTCAAATCCAACATATCCTGGAGGTGCACCAACTAAACGAGAAACCGAGTGTTTTTCCATATATTCACTCATGTCAATTCTTATAAGTGCATCTTCAGAATCAAAAAGATATTTTGCAAGTACTTTTGCCAATTCTGTTTTTCCAACACCAGTTGGACCTAAAAAGATAAAATTACCTATTGGTTTATTTGGACTTTTCAATCCAGCACGTGTTCTTCTTATTGCTTTTGATAATTTTGTAATGGCTTCATCTTGTCCAACAATACTTTCTTTAAGAATGCTTTCCATTTTCATTAGCTTTTCAGATTCTTCAAGAGCAACATTTGTAACTGGAATTCCAGTAATCATTGCAACAACTGTAGCAATATCTTCTTCCGTAACATCATAAACTATGTCTTTGGTTTCTTGCTCCCACTTATCCTTTTCAGTTTCCAATTCTGCTTGAAGACTTCTTTCGGTATCGCGTAAACGAGCAGCTTCCTCGTAATCTTGTCTTTTTACAACAGTAATTTTATCGCGTTTTATTTTATCAATTTCTTCTTCAAGTCTAATAATTTCATCGGAAACTTTAAAATTACCCATATGAACTCTTGAACCAGCTTCATCAAGGACATCAATTGCTTTATCGGGGAAATATCTATCTGTAATGTATCTCTCACTCAAATTTACAGCCGCATTTATGGCTGCATCAGAATATCGAACGCTATGATGCTCTTCATATCTAAATTTAATATTGTTTAATATTTCGATAGTATCTTCAACGGAAGGTGGCTCGACAATTACTTTTTGAAATCTTCTATCAAGTGCTCCATCAGTTTCAACAAATTTTCTATATTCGTCCATTGTTGTTGCACCAATACATTGAATATCGCCACGAGCAAGCGCTGGTTTGAACATATTGGAAGCATCTAAAGAACCCGAAGCACCACCAGCACCAACAATTGTATGAAGTTCATCAATAAAAAGAATTACTTCATCAGCTTTTTCAAGTTCAACCATAAGAGCTTTCATTCGCTCTTCAAACTGACCGCGATATTTTGTTCCAGCAACCATTCCTGCAATATCCAAAGTTACTACTCGTTTGTCTTGCAAAATACGCGGAACTTTTCGTTCAATTATTCGTAATGCTAATCCTTCAGCAATTGCTGTTTTACCAACGCCTGGTTCACCAATTAAAACAGGATTATTCTTTTTTCTTCTGCTTAGTATTTGGGCAACTCGTTCAATTTCTTTTTCTCTGCCAATAACTGGGTCAAGTTTATCATCAATCGCCAATTTTGTTAAATCTCTTCCAAAATTATCTAATACTGGAGTTTTTGATTTCTCAAATTTTGGTTTTTGTGGTGGAGTAGAAAAACTTGATTGCTGCGAAGCAGAACTACTACTACTTAGTATTGCATTTAGCTCATTTCGTGCAGTTTCATAAGTAACTTGAAACTGAAGCAATATTTGAGTCGCAACATTATCTTCGTCACGTAAAAGTGAAAGTAAAATATGTTCGGTTCCAATTACGTTTGATTTATATATTTTTGACTCAATTTGCGTTATTTTAAGCACTTTTTCGGCTTGTTTTGTTAATGGAATATTCCCGATTGTTAATGTTCCACCAGATATTTTTACTGTATTTTCAACTGTTTTCTTTAATGTTTGTAAATCAACATTTAAGTTTTGAAGAATTTTTACAGCAATTCCATATCCTTCACGGATTATTCCTAATAATAAATGTTCCGTGCCAATGTAATCGTGACCAAGTCTTAGAGCTTCTTCGCGACTTAATCTTATTACTTCTTGCACTCTTTCTGAAAAATTACCATCCATTTTATTACCTAATTTTTAATCTTTTCCAAATTTAATTAAAATATTTGTTAAATATATTTTTATGATGTGATATAGTAATGTTTACGTGTGATTTACTAGATTAAAATTAAATATATAATCTATTTTTCAATTAAAACGTCATCATTTTAGTTGAAAAATCTTATGCATTGTATTTTGATTCAATAATTATTTAAACATTTTTAAAGTACTACTTTTGTAATCCTTTCTATCTTTTTTAAGTTTCACCCTTGAGAAGAAATCGTTTTCTTCTGATTTTGTATCTCTTGTAAATCTTTCTTCAATATAAGTTGTATTCTTATTGTTAATACCATCAATATGGTAAAACTGTTTATCAAGGTTATTTAATTCAGTTGCAACATTCTTAAAAGTATTTAGTTCTTCTTCGTTATTTTTATTAAGAACTTTTCTTTTTGGACTTAATGATAACATCGATTCTGCAAAAATAGAATCGTTTTGGTTTTTAGCTTCTTCTTCATTCATTTCTATTGAAAAACTTTCTTCAAAAATGGCAGAATCTTCTGTCAAATTTCGTGTTCTAAATCCCACTTGTTGAATAATAAATCTAAATTCACTTTGTGGAATAGTTAGTTTTAAATTTTCAATATCTTTTATAATAAAAATTGGGTCAAAATAAACTACTTCAATTTTGCTTTGTAATTTTAGAAAATAACCTAATTTTGATGAAAATGGGTCTAAATTTTCGTCATTTGTAAGTAACCTGTAAAGAATTATATTTTTCTTTACAGGTTTGCTCAAATAAAGACTCACTTCTTTAAAATCAATATGCTCATGAACATCTGGTTCACTTCTGTTAACAATAGTAAAATTATTCAGAAAATCGAATTTATTTTCTGAATAAATTATTGTTCCAAAGTTATGATCAAATAATTCAATAAGCATTCAAAAATCCTATTATATCGAAACCCATTTAATAACACCAAGTTCAAATTGGTTTATTAATATCGAATTTTTAGGTAAAATTCTTAAAGTATATCCAAATTCGCCAGTTGCCTCACAAGTAATATTACCTTCATACTTAGAAATTTCATTTATGCGGTTGCAATCAACACATTCCATAGTTTCAAAAGAATTTTCATCAGCAAAGTTAACATTATCCAACTTTCCATAATAAATTTGAACTTCAATATCGTTTTTAGTTAATGCTCCCATAGATATTTCGGCATTAATTTTATATTTAGAACCTATTTTAATTTCATCCAAATTGCTAGAATGATTAACTGAGATGAACTTTAATTTATCCCAATTTGCCAATAAATTTGCTTTCCAATTTGTAAAATCCTTTCCTTTTTGGCAATTTTCTGAAGTTAATTCTCTTCTGTTTTTGTGAGCCTTAAGATAAAACTTTTCTGTGTATTGCTGAACCATTCGATGTGTGTTAAAAACTGGAGCTAACTGGCTCATGGAATTTTTCATTTTCTTAATCCATTCGCGAGGAAGTCCATCATTTCCAACGTTATAAAACAAAGGTGCAATATTATTTTCAAGTGTTTTATAAAGCATATTTGCTTCAACTTCATCTTGATAATCCAAATCGCGGTATTCTTCGCGTCCTCCAATTTTCCAGCCAACTTCGTGATTATAAGCTTCATCCCACCAACCATCGAGCACGCTAAAGTTCAATCCACCATTAGCAATAATTTTCATTCCAGAAGTTCCGCTTGCTTCAAGTGGTCTGCGAGGATTATTAAGCCAAATATCGCAACCTTGAACCATATAACGAGCTACGTTCATGTCATAGTTTTCAAGAAATACAATTCTTTTTCTTAAAAGAGGCGTTTTTGCATTATCAAAAATTTCTTGAATAAACTTTTTGCCAGCATCATCGTGAGGATGTGCTTTTCCTGCAATAATTATTTGAATTGGAATTTCGTGATCATTTAGAATACTTATTAATCTTTCCAAATCGCGGAATAAAAGAGTTGCGCGTTTATATGTTGCAAAACGGCGAGCAAATCCAATAGTTAAAACCGTTGAATCTAAAACTTCTCCAGCACTTTGAATTTCTGCTTGAGAACCGCCTTGGGAAATAATTTGTTTTCTAAGTCTTTTTCGAGCAAAAGCGACTAATCTTTCTCTTCTTCTAACGTGTGTTCGCCATAATTCTTCATCAGGAATTTCTTGAACTGAAGACCAAATATCTTTATCCGAAACTGCATTTATAAAACCATCGCCTAAATATCGGTATAGTAAATTTTCCATTTCGGATGAAATATGTGAGCGAATATGAATTCCATTTGTTACGTAATCTATTGGAATTTCGTTAAATGGAATTCCTTTAAATCCTTCAACCCACATTTTACGCGAAACTTCGCCATGCAGTTTGCTAACACCATTTACATATCCCGCCATATTCATTGCAAGATGTGCCATGTTAAAATTTGGAGGATTTTTTTCATCTAAAATAGTTCCAAGTCTGTAGAAATCCTTATCTGAAATCTTTAATTCGTTTCTATAGTATTCGCCAAAATATTTTTCAACTAATTCGTTTGGAAAAATATCAATTCCAGCAGGAACTGGTGTATGAGTGGTAAATAAACTTGTGTAAAATCCTATATCTTTTGCTTGTTCAAATGAAAGACCTTCTTTCTCTTGCAAGTTTTTAATTCTCTCAAGAGATAAAAATGCTGAGTGTCCTTCGTTCATGTGGCAAACTTGTGGTTCAATTCCTAAAGCTTTTAAAGCTCTAATTCCACCAATTCCTAAAAGAATTTCTTGTTGTATTCTTGTTTCAATAGTACCACTATATAAACCGTGAGTAATTTCTCTATCACTTGGATTGTTATCCATAATATTTGTATCGAGTACATATAATTTTACTCGTCCAACTTCAATTCTCCAAATTTGAGCATAAACTTTGCGTTTCGGAAAATCGACTGAAATTGTAATTGGCTTTCCGTTTTCATCCTTTTCCAATTCCATTGGTTGATTATGGTAGTCAATATTTTCATATTTTTCTTGTTGCCAGCCGTCATTATTCAAATATTGTTGGAAGTAACCTTCTTTATAATTTAAGCCAACTGCAACAAGTGGGATTCCAAGATCACTTGCAGACTTTAAGTGATCACCAGCTAAAATTCCAAGTCCACCAGAGTATATTTGCAAACATTCTGTTAAACCAAACTCAGCAGAAAAATATGCAATAAAACTCTCGTTAGTTTTTCCATGTTTATTTTGATACCACGATGAGCCTTTGAGATATGATTTTAAGTCGTCATTTACTCTTTGTAAATGAGATAAAAATCCATCATCTTTTGCTACTTCCTCCAATCTTTGCTGTTTTATTAAACCCAGCATTTGCACAGGATTGTGATAAGTTGACTCCCACAAGTCTTTATCCAATCTTCTAAAAAGAGCAACTGCATCTTTATTCCACGACCAATATAGATTTTTTGCAATATATCTTAATGGTTCTAATTTTTTAGGTAAAGCAGGAACTACTTTAAACTTCCCAACGTAATCAATCATCTTGAAAACCTCATAATTAAAAAAAATAAATTCAATTCCCTATTTTATGGATAAATCATTTAAAAACAAATTTGATTTTTATATGCAATTTTAATTTATGATGTATAATTTTGTAGCAGTAATTAAAAATATTAGTGAAGTTGAAACATCTATTAAGGGAAAATATGTCAAAAATTGAGATTATTCTGTCAAATATTATTATTACCGTAGCTATAGTTACGGCTTTTTTCTACCTAAATAAAAGTGAATTTTTAGGTAATAATGATTTTACATTGCAAAAAGATACAATATTTATCAATCAGGACAATAGCTTAAGTTTAAACGAAGAGATAACTAACTCACGAAACACCATTATAACAAATACAGTTAAAAATGTTAGTCCAGCCGTTGTTGGAATTTCGGTAAAAGAAGTTAGACAATATCAATACAGCTCCCCTTTTGAAAATCATCCATTTTGGGGACGTTTTTTTGGTAATCAAGTCTTTAATAAAGAAATTTCTGGATTGGGTTCTGGAGCGATTATTTCTGCTGATGGATATATTTTAACAAACGATCACGTTGCTGGAACCGCTGACGAAATTACTGTTACTATGTCAAACGGGAAACACTACAAAGCACAAAAAATTGGCACCGACTTAACTTCTGATATTTGTCTTCTAAAAATAGATGCAAAAAATCTACCGTTTATTCCTTTTGGAAATTCTGACAACATTTTAATTGGTGAATGGGTTGTTGCCCTTGGAAATCCTTTTGGTTTATTTGATGTTTCTGATAAGCCAACAGTTACTGTTGGCGTAATTAGTGCTTCAAACATGAACTTAAGTCCAGTAGAAAATAGATATTATACAGATATGATTCAAACAGATGCTTCTATTAATCAAGGAAATTCGGGCGGACCGCTTGTTAATAGTTTAGGTGAATTAATTGGAATGAATACTCTAATCTGGACAGCACAAGGCTCAAGTGGAAATGTTGGCGTTGGATTTGCAATTCCATCCAATAAATTAAAAAAAGTTATTGCAGAACTTAAAAATAATGGCGTTTTTGAAAGAACTTTTTGGACGGGATTAAATATTCATTCAATTGATGAAGGAATTGCCAAATATTATAATCTGCCAAATACTCGCGGAGTAATTATAACCGATGTGGTTTATAACTCCCCAGCTGATATTGCTGGCTTGCAACCTGGCGATATTATTAAACAGATAAATGATTTTAATATCGATAATTATGAAACTCTAAAGGGAATTTTACAAAACTATAAAACTGGAGAAATTGTAAATATTAAAATAATTAGAAACAATACCGAATTGATAAAAAGTATGAAATTAGCAAAAAGAAAGTAAATTTAATGCTGATTTAAATGATTTTCATTTATTTTATTTTTTCAATAAAAAAAAACTCTATCTTAAATAGAGCTTTTTCATTGTGGAGCTAAGGGGGTTCGAACCCCTGACCTCTTGACTGCCAGTCAACTATTTGCTCG